>Ga0180218_1000082_pt1 | contig 165846 bp, 165 predicted proteins | sample eDN3rd37CKraftBY_FD_151334 | JGI IMG/M metagenome (GOLD analysis project Ga0180218, IMG submission 151334) | Enriched backyard soil microbial communities from Emeryville, California, USA - eDNA 3rd pass 37_C Kraft BY (version 2) (version 2) | ecosystem: Environmental > Terrestrial > Soil >... | reverse complement strand
TCGTGCTCGGCGGCGGCGCGGTGCGGTTCACCACCGGATACCCGAGCCTGTCACCGGTGATGGCACTGACCCACGGCGTGCACGGCATCGGCGACGCCGTCGCGGTCTCGGTCACGACGAGCCCCGATGTGCTCGACGGCGCCGCACTCGACCGGTACGTGGATCTGCTCCGGAAGTCGCTGGCCGGACTGTAGCCGGGTGCGGCACCGCGGACCGTCAGCGGAAGTAGTCGCCGAATCCGAAGATCGCGTCGAAGGCGCTCGTGGGCAGCACGTCCACGTAGTTGACGCGGTAGTCCGGATACGAGGTGCGCATCAGGGCGTGCACGAACTGCGTCGCGTGGATCGCATCCACGGCGTCGATCGTGACGACGAGCTCGACCAGAGCGTTGTCGCTGCGACCCACGCAACCGTGATGCGGAACGATCGGCTCGAGGAAGTCGTCGAAGTCGTCGTCGCTCAGAAGATCGACGAGCACATCGAGTTCGATCATCGCGTTGTATTCCATGTGTGTCCTCCCGTGTCGAACACCCGAGCGGCCTCGCGCCGCGCGGGTTGGTGTCGATCGGGAAGACGCACGGCGACATCATGCCCGAGTCCCGGAGGGTCCGCACGGGGACCGGCCGCCGTGTCACACAGCCCCTTGTCTCACACAGCGGCCCCGAACACCGCTCGTTCGCGGCGACGCTGCTTGCGCGCGAGCACGGAGACCAGCGCGCGCAGGAAGAACGGCAGTTCCTTGCGGGCCCGCTCGGCTTCTTCGGGGGTCATGACCGCGAAGACCCGGGTGAGGTCGAAGTCCATGCGAGCGCCGCGTTGCGCGCCCTTCTCGAAGGTCTGCCATGACTCGGCGGACACGTAGCCGGTGATCAGCGGAAACACGGTGCGCTCCTCGTCGGCGATGTGTTCGTCGAGCATCGCCCGGAGCCGGCGGACGGTCTGCGCGAATTCGGCGATCGCGGTCTTCTGCGGCAGTGCCCCCGCCGAGCGGACGAGATCGTCGAGGAGCGGGTCGATCTCGTCGTGATCGTCCGTCAGTTCGGTGAAATCGACGTGCGGGCCCGCCGACTCGGTGATCAGGGGCCACAACGAGAAGTCCTCGACGTTGTGGTGATGGTGGAGACTCGCGGCGAAGAGGGAGACGTAGCCGGAGATCGCGGCGCACCGGGCGTGGTCGAAACGCGACCGGTCGGCGACCATTTCGTCGGCGAGACGGGAGAGCCGGGCGAGGTCGTGGACGATCACGCGGTGCGCGAGACGCATACCGAGCAGTTCTTCATCCGTGGTGAGGCGTGGAGCCTTGGTCAGAGGTGTCATGTCGGTAGCGTGCCCGCCGGTGCTTGGCTGCGACTTGGTGATCGCTTGGCCGGGACGAGCGCCACTGTTGCGGGAAGCGAAAGTGGCGACCAAGTGCCTGTCCACACACTCGGACCATGACCATCACACCTTCACTTCTGTACCGCCTCAGCGCCGCCGGCGTCATCGTCGCGTTCGCGCTCAACCTGACCGGTGGCCTGCTGCATCCGGTCGTCGACGGCAACGCGCATTCCGCCGAGTCGCTGACCTCCGGGTTCAGCCCGTGGGCGCAGATGCTGTTGCTGTTCGGGACGGTCGTCCAGCTGATCGCCCTGCCGGGTGTCTACGCGTGGTTCTCCGCGAAGGCCGGGCTCGCGGGGCTGATCGGCTTCGTCCTGCTCTACGCCTCGTCGATGCTCGTCTCGCTCACGCACCTGACGATCGAGGCGTTCGCCTCCTACGAGCTTGCGGCGAACCCGGCGACCGCCCACCTCGTCCCCGCGGACGGTTCCTTGTTCCCCTCGACGGCGTTCACCGTGCTGCAGACCGCGAGCGGGCTGACGTTCATGCTCAGCATGGTCGTGTTCGGCGTGTGCCTGCTCCGCACGGGCGCCGTTCCCCGCTGGATCGGCGCGATCATGACCGCCGGCGGCCTGGTTCTGCTCCTGCCGCTGCCTGAACTGCCCGGCGTGAGCGGGCTCGTGGTCGAGTTGCCGCGGGGGCTGGCGTTCGCCGCGATGGGGGTTCTCATTCTGCGGGCGAACGGTCGTCCGCCGGTGGAGGCGGCGCCGGCGACCTCGCATCGCTCAGGCGCTCCGCTAGCCGTGTGACCAGTTCCGATGCGGCGGCCCGACACCGGGTCGCCGCATCGCCGTCTCCGATGACCTCGGCGGTCTCGGCCAGCGCGACGTCGACGGGTCCCGCGTAGAACGAACCGGAGTCGAGCCCGGCGATGCGGCCCGAGAACGGGAGGAGTTCGGCGTGCAGTTCGCGAGCTGTCGCCACGTCGGCGAGGCGCGCGGCCACCCGGGCACGGAACGTTGTCATCGCCAGCCAGTAGTAGTCGCGCGGATACGGCCGGCTTCCCTCCCACAGCTGCCGGGCGCGGTCGGTGTCGCCCCGGTCCAGCAGCGCCAGGATCAGCGGGAACCGGACCGAGTGGGGACGCACCCCCTCGATCAGCTCGAGCTCTTCGACCAGTGGCGACAGGTCGCCGCGTGCCACGGCGACACCGATACGGCCGATGGTGCCGATCCACTGCGCGACAACCATGCCCTGGGCGTGCATCGTCGCCGAGATCTCGTCGTATCGGCGCAGTCCGGACTCGACGCGACCGGCCATCAACTCCACCATCGCATCGAACACGGCGAGCACCCCGAGCATCTGTGCCAGCTGATGGCCGGCCGCGTATGTGGTTGCGAGGGAAGCGCTCTCGTATGCCTGATCGAAGTCGGTGACGGCCGTGGCGGCGAGGAACCGCTGGAAGTGGGCGACCGAGACGAACCCTTCGTCGCCCACCTTCTGCGCGACGTCGAGCAGTTGCCGGGAGTTCGCGAGCCGCTGGTCGACCAGATCGGGACCGAACGCGACGTAACCGACGGCGTTGAGCGCCCGCATCATCGTCGTCGGGTCGCCGGATTCCTGGGCCAGGGTGCGGGCCTCCACGGCCGCCGCGAGGCACCCTGCGTCGTCCAGGCCTTCGAGTTCGAACACCTTCGCCACCAGCAGCAGGGCGCGGGTCGCGGTCGGGAGTGCAGGATCGGCAAGAGCGGTGTCGATCTCGTCGAGGATCTCGGTGTCCGGCTCGGGGTCGACCCGGATCGTCCAGACCACCGGCGCAGTCCACGACACGAGCGCGCGCACGAGAGAATCGCGGTCGCCGAGGGCGCGGGCCGCCCGCACCGCGCGGACCCGGGTGTCGCGTGTCCCGCCGATGTCGCCCGTGCGGGCCTGCGATCCCACCTGGCCGATCAGGATCTCCAGCAGGAGAAGGCTGTTCGGTTCGCTCGCGGTCTCCGACAACGACCGGGCCGCGGCCCACAATGCGAACGCGTCCTTGAACGAGGACTGCCGCTCGGCGGCCCGGGCACCCGCGACCACGAACTCCGCGCACCGCTCCGCGGTGGCGGGCGTCGCCGAGGCGATCGCATGGTGTGCGAGAACCGTCGGGTCGGAGTGATCACGCCGCGCGAGCATGTCGAGTGCTGCGGCGTGAATCCGCCTGCGTCGCATGGCAGGTAGGGCGTCGTAGAGGGTCTCGCGCACGAGATCGTGGCTGAACCGCAGACGATCGGGCGCGGGTTCGACGAGAATTCCGGTGACCACCGCCGGTTCGAGTGCGTCGATCATGCTCTCGTCGTCCATGTCGCTGACGGCGCCGAGGACGGACAGGTCGAAGTCGCGACCGAGCACGGCACCGCGCCGCAATGCGACGACCGTCCGCTCGGGGAGTCGAGAGATGCGGCGCGCGAGAACGTTTCGTACCCCGTCGGGAACGGCGCCACGCACGGCATCGACGCCCGGCGGCGTCCCGGGTGTGCTGCCGCCCGGCGGCGCGCCGAGCGTGCCGACACCTTCCGAGGCGATCAGGCGGCAGTACTCCTCGAGGAAGAGCGGGTTGCCGCCCGTGCGGTCGACGAGTTCGATCAGCACGTCCTCGTCGAGGTCGGCCGACCCCGCGCGACGGGCGATCGTGCGAGCCTCCTCCCGGCCCACTCCGCGCAGGGTGATCCGGGTTCCCGGAATCCCGGCGGTCGCAGCCCAGGTCGCGCGCAGATCGTCGGTGACCTCGCTGGGACGGAACGTGGCCACGACGAGGGTCGCCGAGTTCCGGGCCGAGGCGGCGACATGCCGAAGCACCTGCAGGGTCGGTTCGTCGGCCCGGTGGACGTCGTCGAGAACGAGGACGGTTCTGCGCTCGGGCGTGGACAGCAGTTGCTCGACTGCGCGGCTCAGTTCGAACGGTGATGCGGGCGGCTCCTGCTCACCGAGTCCGCGCAGGATCTCGGTCCACGGCCAGGCGGGCGGTGCACCGTCGACCTCGGGGCATCCACCCCACGCACCGAGCCGGTCCTCGGCCGTGGTCCGGTGCAGGAACGCGCGGGCGAGCGCACTCTTTCCCTCGCCCGCGTCGCCCGCGATCCACACCAGGTGCAGCCCGCTCGTCTCCGATCGGTGCGCCGCGTCGTGCAGTTGCGCGAGTTCGCCGTCCCTGCCGACGATGTCGCCGGAATCCGGGTGTTGCTGGGGGACAGACGATTCGACGCGCAGCGGGATGTCCGCCCGTTCGGGTGACAACGACGGCCGCTGCTGCAGGATGTCGCGTTCGAGTTCCTGCAGTTCGGGGGAGGGGTCGACTCCCAGCTCGTCGAGCAGGTATTCGCGGGTGCGGCGCAGCGTGGCCAGTGCGTCGGCTTGGCGACCGCAGCGATACTGCGCCGACGCCAGTAGCCGGACCGCGAATTCGCGCTCGGGATGCTCGGCGACGTGAGGGTCGAGCTGATCGGCCGCGAGTTCGACACGGCCCTCGTCGAGATAGGCGTGGGCGCGCGCTTCGAGCGCGGTGGCGTACACCTGCGTCAGACGTGTGCTCTCGATCCGGGCCCAGTCCGCGTCGAGGTGTTCGTGGTAGGGGATGCCTTTCCACCGGTCCAGCGCCTGCGACAGGATCTCGATCCGCGACGTGCGGTCGGCGGCGGTGAGTCCCTCGGTGGCGAGCCGATCGAAATGCCACGCGTCGACCGCTTCGGTGGGCAACCGCAGCGCGTAGCCGGGTGGGGCGCTCACGATGACGGTCGCCGGTGTCCGCGGTGCGCGTGCGGGTTCGAGCAGACGCCGCAGGTTCGACACGTGCACCTGGAGCGCGGCCAGTGCTTTCGGTGGCGGCCCGCCGGACCAGAGGTCCTCGATCAGAAGGTCGGTCGAGACGACGTGACCCGCGGCGACGAGGAGCCGACCGAGAACCGCACGGGCCCCCGGACCGCCGAGGGACACCGTGCGGTCGCCGACCGTGACCTCGGTCGAGCCCAGCACGCTGATGCGAACGGGCGCGGCGGACGGTGTCTGCGCTGTCATGATCGGCCCAGATTAGCGGCGGTGCAGGCAGTCCGCGAGCCCTGTGGCCGCATTCAGTCCAGGATGTCGAGGACCTTCGTGTCCTCCTGGCCGGCGAGCACCAGGGACTGGGCCACCACCATGTGCTTCTGCCAGTGAGCGAAGGCACCGGCACCGTCGCGGGCGCGCAGCAGCTTGATCAGCTTGCGCTGCGAACGGACGAACAACTTGTAGTTCTCCTCGTACTTCTCCGCATCGGTTTCGCGCTTCTCGCGGGTGACGTTCGTGGTGTGCCGTTCGTAGATCTCGTGCAGCATTCCCGCGATCAGGGCGAGGGTCGAGTTGCCTGCCAGTTGGACCATCCGGAGATGGAACCGCGCCGCGGCCTGCCCGAAGGTGCCGGACTCGAACGACGACGGAATGGTCTCGTCCACAATGCGTTCGAGTTCATCGAAGGCTTCTTCTGTGCCGTTCTCCGCCAGCAGTCGTGCGGCGGCGGGTTCGACGGCCTGGCGGGCGATGTAGACGTCGGCGACGGTGGCACCCGACAGCTCCAGCAGCAGCGACGCCGGTCGCGCAACCACCTCGGGACCCGGTACACACACGCGGGCGCCGGAGCGGGAACCGCGGCGGACCTCGACGAGCCGTTCCGCTTCGAGCACGCGGACCGCCTCGCGGAGCGTGGGCCGGCTGACGGAGAAGTGCTCCATGAGTTCGGCTTCGTGGGGCAGATGGTCGCCGTCCTTGAGCTCACCGTCGACGATCATGCGGCGCAGCTTGCGGGCGACGAGTTCGGCTGTCTTGGGCGTTCGGATCGCTCGTCCCGTCGTGCCGGGGGCATCGAAGATCGGAGCCCATGCTTCGTCGGTCACGGGGGGACACCTTCCTGCTCATATACAACTTCGCGTACCTACGTAACGTACCCGAGGATCCTTGCGCCCACTATACATAGTCAACTATGTTATCTATGTATTTGTGCGTTGTGTCACCGTGAGATCAGGCGCCGGAGTCCCGGCGAACTCCGAGGAGCGGCAATGTTGAGGACGCGGTTCACCGAAGAATTCGGAATCGAGCATCCGGTGGTGCAGGGCGGCATGATGTGGGTCGGCCGGGCGGAACTTGCCGCCGCGGTCTCCAACGGGGGCGGCCTCGGCATCATCACGGCTCTCACGCAGCCGACCCCGGAGGACCTGGTCGAGGAGATCGAGCGGTGCCGCGCGTTGACCGACAAGCCGTTCGGCGTCAATCTCACCCTCACCCTGTCGATCAACCCGCCCCCGTATGCCGAATACCGGCAGGCGATCATCGATTCCGGCGTGAAGATCGTCGAGACGGCCGGCTCCGACCCGACGGTGCACGTCGAGCACTTCAAAGAGCACGACATCAAGATCATCCACAAGTGCACCAGCGTCCGTCACGCCCTCAAGGCGCAGCGCATCGGCGTCGACGCGGTGAGCATCGACGGTTTCGAGGCCGCCGGTCATCCCGGTGAGGACGACGTCCCCGGGCTGGTGCTGATCCCGGCGTCCGCCGATGCCCTCGACATCCCGTTCATCGCCTCCGGTGGTTTCGCGGACGGACGGGGCCTCGCGGCCGCACTCGCTCTCGGTGCCGGCGGCATCAACATGGGTACCCGGTTCATGTGTACCGAGGAGAGCCCGATCCACGAGAACATCAAGCAGCAGATCGTCGGTGCCTGCGAACTCGACACCCAGCTGATCTTCCGTCAGCTCCGCAACACCATGCGCGCGGCGAGGAACTCGGTGAGCGAAGAGGTCGTCGACATCCTGAACAAAGGCGGACGCTTCAAGGACGTCAAGGATCTCGTCGCAGGCACCCGCGGCCGCAAGGTCTACGAGGACGGCGATCCCGAGGCCGGAATCTGGACCGTCGGGGTCGCGCAGGGCCTGATCCGTGACATCCCGCCGGCGGGTGAGCTCGTGCGCCGGATCGCGGCGGAGGCCGAGGAGATCCTGCTCGATCTGACGCGCGACATCACCGACTCCGTCTCCGTTTCCTGAAGGGGCGCAACATGACCCGGACCGACGCACGCGACACCGTGACGTCCGAAGAATCCCCGCTGCTCGTCACCCGGGACGGCGCGGTCGCGATCCTCACACTCAACCGGCCGGACCGGCGCAACGCCATCGACCGGGCGATGCGCAAGGCGCTGAAGAAGGAACTGTGGCGTGCCGACGGCGACGACGACGTGCGCGTCGTGGTGATCACCGGCGCGGGCACCGCGTTCTCGTCCGGTGTGGACCTGCCCGAAGCGCTGTCCGGTCCACCGCTCGGCAGCGAGGGCCCCACGCCCACCCAGGTGCTGCGCGGGATCTCGAAACCGGTGATCGCCGCCGTGAACGGGCCCTGCTACACCGGCGGCTACGAACTGGCGGTGAACTGCTCGTTCATCATCGCATCGGACCGCGCCGAATTCGCCGACACCCACGCGCGGATCGGGCTTCTCAACGGATGGGGCGGCAGCGCCATGTTGCCGCGCATGATCGGGCTTCCCGCCGCGATCCAGTTCATTCTCAGCGGCGAACCCGTCGACGGGCACACGGCGGCACGGATCGGTCTCGCCAACGAGGTCGTCGAACACGACAGGTTGCTGGACCGCACACTGGAGATCGCCCACAAGATTGCCGACGGCCATCCCGGGGCGGTGCAGCGGATGCTGCGCCTGCTCAAGGAAGGCGCGGGCACCTCGCTCGCCCACGCCCTCGGTCTCGAGGCCGAGGCCGCTGCCTCGTACCGCCCCGACGGGGCCGACATCGGCGCGCGGTACGGCAAACGGCGAGCCGAGAAATCCTGAATCACAGAACGATCCGAGCGCTCGCATCATGAGAGGTGGAGGGGTGGAACAGAAGACCGCGGCGGTACTCGACGCATCGACCGGCGACTGGCGCGACCGGCTGACCACACTGCTCGCCGACTATCGGAAGCGTCCACGCCCGGCCACCTCCCGCGAGCGTTTCAAGGCTGCCCGGGCCTGGCAATCCGAACTCGTCGACGCGGGTCTCGCGGCGCCGGGATGGCCACGCGAAGCCGGCGGCATGGAACTCTCGCTGGAGGAGCAACTCGACTACTACCGGATGACGACCCGGGCCGGGGCGCCGAAACATCCGTGCCCCCTGTCGTTCATCGTGGCACCGACGATCATCGTGCACGGCACGCAGGAGCAGAAGGATCGCTTCCTCGAGCCGCTGCTGCGGGCCGACGAGTTCTGGTGCCAGGGCTTCTCGGAACCAGGCGCCGGCAGCGACCTCGCCTCGCTGTCCACCCGCGCCGTGCGTGAGGGCGACGTCTACCGGGTTACGGGACAGAAGATCTGGACCACCATGGCCGACAAGGCCGACTGGATCTTCGCGCTGGTCCGCACCGGAGCTCCCGGCCGCGGCACGGCAGGCATCACCTACCTGCTGATCCCGATGAACGCTCCCGGTATCGAGGTGCGTCCGCTGCGCGATGCCGCAGGAGGCCACCACTTTGCGGAAGTCTTCTTCGACGACGTCGAGGTACCCGTCGCCAACCGGATCGGCGAGGAGGGCGAAGGCTGGTCGATCATGCGGACCTCGCTCGGACACGAGCGGGCTACGGCCTTCCTCGCCGACGAATTCCGTTACCGCAGCACGGTCGACAAGGTGTTCCGGCTCGCCGCCGCGCAGGGTTACGCCGACGATCCGCTGATCCGGCAGGAACTCGCGAAGGTCGAGACCGGCGTCCGGGAGATCGCCGCGAACAGTGCACGAGCACTGGAAGCCGTTCTGCGAAACGAAGATCCGGGCGCGGTGGCGTCGATCAACCGCCTGGTGAAGTCGGAATTCGAGCAGCACATGCACCGGCTCGCGCTGCGCCTGACCGGATCGGGGGCGGTGCTGAACACCCGGTCCGAGGGCGTCGTCGAACACGGGCGCTGGACCTACGGATATCTGATGTCCCGCGCCGCGACGATCGGTGCGGGCACCGCGGAGATCCAGCGCAACACCATCGCGGAGAACGTGCTCGGTCTGCCGTCGCATCGCGGCGAGGGTCGCCGGGATCCGGTGGTCGCCCTGGGACGTCCGCTCACCGCTCCGGAGGAGGACGAGGCGGCGATGCGCGAGGTACTCGCCGACCTGCTCACGTCCCGCGTGGACACCGCAAAGTTGCTCGCGTGCGAGTCTGCACCCGGTGACTACGACATCGCTCTGTGGGACGAACTCGTGAAGTTCGGCCTGCCGGGACTGGCCGCGCCGGAGTCTCTCGGCGGTGGAGGCCAGCCGTTGCGGTTGTTGTGCGCGGCCGTCGAAGAGGCGGCGTACCACCTGGCGCCGGTGCCGCTCGTGCCGACCGCCATCGCCCTCGAGGTGCTCGCCGCAGCGGGCGTCGACGAGCCCGCCCGTACCGTGGTGTCCGGTGCTACCGCCGCCTTCGTCGTCCCCGTCGACGATCGGGGCTGGGTTGTCGAGTCCGGCCTGCCCGTGCTCGACGACGGCCGGTTGACCGGCAGGGTCGAACGCGTCGCGGGTGCACCCGTCGCCGGTGTGCTCGTGGTTCTCGCGACCGATGCCACCACCGGCGGCCGCGTGCTCGTCTCGGTGCAGCCGGCGGATGTCACCGTCACGGTGCAGAACTCGGTGGACCTGACCGCGACCGTCGGCATCGTCGACGCGGACGGGGCGCCGGCCACAGTGCTCGCGTCCGGGCAGGCGGTCGACGACGCGCTGGCCCGCGCCCGCCGTGTCGCGCAGCTGCTCGTCGCGGCGGACTCGGTCGGTGTCGCGAATCGGGCACTCGCGATGGCGGTGGACTGGGCCGGGCAACGCGAGCAGTTCGGGCAGCCGATAGGTTCGTACCAGGCCGTCTCGCATCGATGCGCGTATCTGCTGGTCGGTGCGGAAGGGGCGCGGGGACAGGTACTTTCGGCGTCGGACTGCGACGAGAACCATCCCGACGCGTCCATCGCTGCGAACCTCGCCGCGGCAGCCGCGCTCGGCACCGCGGTGACGGCCACGGAGGACTGCATCCAGATCCACGGCGGTATCGGGTTCACCTGGGAGCATCCCGCTCATCTACTGCTGCGCCGCGCGACGGCGAACGAGGCGTGGATGGGGCGACCCGAAGTGCTGCGCGACTGCGCGGTGAGCGAAGTGTTCGACCGGCTGTCCTGACGGGCCGATCGAACGCACTGCGCGGACACGACGAGGCCGCTGCTCCTGACAGTCAGCGGCCTCGTCGTCGCCGCGGGGTTCTCCCGGGTCACTCCCGGAAACGCAGCAGCCCCTCCTGCGCCGTGCTCGCGACGAGCGTGCCGTCCCGATCGAAGAGGTAACCGCGCGAGAGCCCGCGACCTCCGCTCATCCGGTACCCGTGCTGCTCGTAGAGGTGCCATTCGTCGGCGCGGAAGGGTGCGTGCCACCAGATGGTGTGATCCAGGCTCGCGAGCTGAAGACCGGGAGTTTCGACGTGCCGGGCATGCGGCGGAAGCGACGCCGAGAGCAGGAACAGGTCGGAGCAGTACGCGAACCCCGCGGCGTGGACGAAGGGATCGTCGCCGAGTCGCTCCGCGGTACGGACCCAGGCGCGCTGACGTGGCGGGCGGGCCTCACCCCGCTGGTTCGCGAGCCGTGGATACTCCTCGGGGAAGCGGAAGTCCACACCGGTACCGGTGAGGAGCGGGACAAGCCATGCGGCTCCGCGCAATTCGTCGGTGCTCAGACTCTCCTCGAATCGGGGGAGTTCCTCCGGTGGCGCGGCCGGCGCGCTCACCGGTGTCTGATGTTCGAGGCCGTCCTCCGGGCGCTGGAACGACACGGTCGTGAGGAAGATCGTGCGGTCGTTCTGCACGGCTCGCACGTGGCGGGTGGCGAAACTGCCACCGTCCCGCAGTCTTTCGACGTGATAGTCGACGGGGACATCCGAACGGCCGGGGTGGACGAAGTGCCCGTGGAGCGAGTGGACGTGCCGGTCGGGATCGACGGTGTGACCCGCGGCCATCAACGACTGGCCGAGGGTCTGTCCACCGTAGATCCGCGGGACGTGCGCGTGGGCCTCTCCGCGGAAGACGTCCCCGCCCCTGTCCTGCAGAGAAAGGATGCGCCCGACGGGAGGCCGAGCGAGTGCCGCCAGCATCTCGGCGGTGATTGCGGTCCGCTGAGCTGATCGCGGCGTTCCGTGAGCGTCGATCGACGAATCCCGGGTGCCGGACGGATACCTGTTGTCCGTCCGGCACCCGGAGCCCGTGTCGTTCTTGCTAATTCGCGATGTGCTCACGGGGCAGACCCAGCACTCGCTCCGCGATCACATTGCGGTTGACCTCGGATGTGCCGCCCGCGATCGTCATCGCCCGGGACATCAGGTAGCTGTACACGAGCATGGGCTCGTCCCCTGCCACCACCGCGGGACCGGCGAGGCGCAGAGCCAGTTCGCCGATGTGCTGCGCATGCTCCGCCACGAGCATCTTCGTGACGCTGCCCTCCGGGCCGCGATCGGCCCCGGCAACGGCCCGTACGACGTTGCGGACGTTGAGCACCTTCATCGCCTGCTCACGCGCCACGAGCGCGGCGACGGCGCGAGTCGCCGCGACATCACCGTGCGCGTACTTCGCGGCGACGTCGAGCAACCTGTAGGCGGAGAATTCCTCGCCGCCCGTCCCGCCGCCGCCGATGGACACGCGCTCGTTGCCGAGCGTTGCGCGCGCGACCGTCCAGCCGTTGTCGACCGTCCCCACCACGTCCTCGTCGGGGACGAACACGTCGTCGAAGAACACCTCGTTGAACACGGCGGCACCGGTGATCTCGCGCAGGGGTCGCACTGTCACGCCGGGTGCGTGCAGATCGACGACCACCGCCGTGATGCCCTTGTGCTTCGGGACGTCGCGATTGGTGCGGATCGTCGCCAGGCCACGGTTGCAGTTCTGCGCGTTGGACGTCCACACCTTCTGTCCGGTGATCCGCCAGCCGCCCTCGACCTTGACGCCGCGGGTCGACACCGCCGCGGCATCGGAACCTGCGCCGGGCTCGGAGAACAGCTGACACCACACGAGCTCACCCATCAGGCCCGGACGGATCCACCGCTCGATCTGCTCGGCGTTGCCGTGCTGGGTGAGCGTGAGCAGGATCCACGCTCCGATCCCGAGGCTCGGGATGTGGAGATCGGCGAATTCTTCCTCGATGACGAGCTGTTCGACGGGCGATGCGGCACGGCCGAACGGCTCCGACCAATGCGGCATGAGATAGCCGGAATCCACGAGCAGCGCACGTCGGTCCTCCTCCGGCGCTGCCCGGAACCGCTCGACGAACTCCCGCGCCTGCGTTCGGAAGCTCTCGGCCTCGGGAGGTAGGTCCACCGCGTAGTGGCGCCGCACCCCGGCGGTACCCGATGCCACGATCGAATCGAGCGCGGCCACCGGCTCGCCGAACAGTGCGCGCAGCGCCTGGGCGCGGCGGAGGAACAGGTGACAGTCGTGCTCCCAGGTGAACCCGATGCCGCCGTGAATCTGAATGCTCTTTTCCGCGTTGGCGATATACGAGTCGAACGCCAGGGCCCGAGCGACGTCGAGCGCGAGGACCGCCTGCTCGCCCTCGGTTCCGGCCCGCGCCGCGTCCCACGCGACCGCGACGGCGAGCTCGGAGGTCGCGAGCATGTTGGCGAGGTGGTGCTTGATCGCCTGGAACGAGCCGATGGGCCGCCCGAACTGCTCCCGCACCTTCGCGTAGGCGAGAGCCGCCTCGAGCGTCGCGCGGGCGCCGCCCGCAGCCTCCGCCGCGGCAAGTGCCCGGGCGATGTGACGGGCACGGCCGGCGGCACCGCGCACCACGGTCAGCGCCGGTGCGTTGTCGAGCAGCACGTGCGCCAGGCGCAGCGAGGGCTCGAAGTCGCGAGCCGGGACGACGGTGACGGCCGCGTCGTCGGGGGAGACGAGCGCGAGGTCGTCGCCGACGGTCAGGGCGAGCACGCCGGCGCCGACAGCACTCACGACCAGTCCGGCGTCACCGGAAACCGCCGTCCCGGAAGCGGTGAGCGAGCCCGCGATGCCGAGCCCCACGACGGTGGAGCCGTCCGCGAGTCCGGGCAGCCAGCGGGACTGCTGGTCGTCGTCCCCTTCGGCGGCGATCGCCGCGGACGTCGCGACGGATGCCAGGAACGGGACGGGAACGAGCAGCCGGCCCAGTTCCTCGGCGACGATCGCCACTTCGGGCAGACCGGCGTCTTCGCCACCGCGCCGGGACGGCAGATGCAGACCGAGCCAGCCGAGGTCGGCGAACTGCTTCCAGAGCGAAGTCGTATCGGCGTTCGGGTCGTCGAGTACACGTCGCGCGAGTGCCGCGGCGTCGTGGCCCGTGAGGAACGACCGGACCGCCTCGGCGATGGCGCGGTGGTCGTCGGTGATCGCGAGTGGCATGGGAACTCTTCCTGCGTGAAGTTGTCCGGGTGAGTGGTCTTCGGTGCCGGCCCCGATCAGCGCGGAGCGAACCGCTGTCCGGCATCGAGACGCAGGCACTGCCCGTTCAGCATGGCGTTGTCGACGATCGCGAGGGCGAGTTTCGCGTATTCCTCGGGCCGGCCCATGCGCTTGGGGAAAGCGGCGTCCTTCACCAGCGGTTCGACGCGGTCGTCCGGGATCCCGGCGGTGATGCCGGTGGCGAACAGGCTGGGCGCGATCGCGAGCACGCGGATCCCGTAGGACCCGAGATCGCGGGCCATCGTCAGGGCCATCCCGGCGATGCCGGCCTTGGCGGCGGTGTAGGCGACCTGGCCGATCTGGCCTTCGAAGGCGGCGATCGAGGCCGTGTTGACGATGACGCCGCGCTCGTCGTCCTCGGGTTCGTTGTTCGCCATGTGGGCGGCGGCGAGGCGGTTGATGTTGAACGTGGCGATCAGGTTGAGGTCGACCACCTGGCGAAAGGTCTCGAGATCGTGCGGGCCGCTGCGTCCGAGGGTCTTCTTCGCGGTGCCGCCGCCTGCAGTGGTGACGATGACGTGGAGTCCGCCGAGGTCGGCGACTGCCGCTGCAAGCGTTTCCTCGAGGCCGGTGAAGTCGGTGACGTCGGCCGGGTAGAAGGTGCCGCCGATCGCGGTGGCGACGTCCTTGCCGTTGCTGCCCTCGCGATCGAGGATCGCGACCCGGGCGCCTCGAGCGGCGAACGCCTCCGCGGTGGCCTTGCCCATTCCGGACGCGCCGCCGACGACGACGGTCTTCTTTCCGCTGATGTTCATGCACCCTCCTGTGTTCGGTACATCCGGTTCGGGTCGTCTCGTGGGCGGGGGCCGGCACGCGGGAACTCTTTGCGTGCCTACTTCGCCGCAAGTTCGATGACTTAGACTACTATCTAAACTATGTGACGGGCGCTACTCTGGCAATGTTCGTAGCGGTGGGTCACACCCGGCATCGTCGGGGCCGGAACCGCAGCCCGACGGCAGAACTTGCGGGAGGAATCGTGATTCTCGAGGCCGGTCAGTCGTTGGCCAGTTCCGTCGACACCACGACCGTGGTCGTGGTCCGCGCACCCGAGGCGGATGTCTCGTTGACCTGTGGTGGGGCGCCCATGGTCATCGGCAAGAAGGGCGAAGGGGACGGGTCGTCGATCGATCCCGCAAATGTCGGTGGCGCCCAGCTGGGGAAGCGGTACGCCGACGACGACACCGGACTCGAGATCCTGTGCACCAAGCCGGGCACCGGCCGGCTCGACCTCGACGGCCGCCCCCTGCCCCTGAAAACGGCCAAGCCACTGCCGTCCTCGGACTGACATCCCTTGCCGGCCAATCGATTTCTCGAGTGGAGTGACGAATGAGCATCGCGATGTTGCTGGACATGGCGGTCGACGGCTTCGGGGACCGCATCGTGGTCGGAAGCCGGGAGGGGGGCATCTCGGCGGAGCGACTGCGCGAACTCTCGGTCGCCGGTGCCGCCGCGATCCGCGATGCGGGAGCCGACTCCGTCGTGTATCTCGCGGTCAACGGACCGGCCTTTCCCGTGGCCATGTTCTCGGCAGCGCGCGCGGGCGTCCCGCTCGTCCCGGTCAACTACCGGCTCGGCCGCGAACAGCTCGACGGCCTGCTCGCGAACCATCCGCGTGCGCTCGGCATCGCCGATCCGTCGCAGGCGGAGGCCCTGGAACGTGCAGGACTGTCGGTCGTCTCGCCCGAGGAATGGATGCGGTCACTCGCGGCGTCGGCAAACATCGACGAGGACTTCGACGACGATGCCGTCGACACCGATGCGCCGGCCGTCGTGATCTACACCTCCGGCACCACGTCGGCGCCGAAGGGTGTGCTGCTCCGGCACGAGAATCTCACGTCGTATGTCTTCGGCTCGGTCGAGTTCGCCTCCGCCGAAGAGACCGATGCTGCACTCGTCAGCGTCCCGCCGTACCACATCGCGGCGGTCGCGAACGTCGTCACGAATCTCTATGCGGGGCGGCGCACCATGGTGCTCGAGCAGTTCACCCCGGAGCAGTGGCTCGACACGGTTCGCCGCGAGGAGATCACCAATGCCCTCGTCGTGCCCACGATGCTCGCGCGCATCGTCGAATCCGACGCGGACAAGAGCGTGCCGAGCCTGCGCAATCTGGCATACGGCGGTGCCCCCATGCCCGCGAAGATCATCGAGCGGGCCTTGCGGATGTGGCCCGAGACGGGGTTCGTCAACGCCTACGGTCTCACCGAAACAAGTTCCACCATCGCGGTTCTCGGGCCGGACGACCACCGCGCGGCGCTCGCGAGCGACGACGAGGCGGTCCGGGCGCGGCTCGGGTCGGTAGGGCAGGTCGTCCCCGGCATCGACCTCGAGATCCGCGACTTCGACGACCGCGTGCTCGAACCGGGCGTGACGGGACGAATCTGCGTCCGCGGCGACCAGGTGTCGGCCGAATACGCAGGCGTCGGCCGGATGGTCGACGAGCGGGGCTTCTTCGACACCCGCGACCAGGGCTACGTCGACGAGGACGGTTTCCTCTTCGTCGGAGGCCGTGTGGACGACACCATCATCCGCGGAGCCGAGAACATCGCGCCCGCCGAGATCGAGGACGTGATCCTGCGGCATTCGGATGTGCTCGACGTCGCCGTCGTCGGCGTTCCCGACGACGAGTGGGGGCAGCGCATCGAAGCGGCGGTGGTTCTCCGGCCCGGAGCTGCGGTCGAGACGGACGAGTTGCGTGCGTTCGTGCGGGATTCGTTGCGCAGCAGCAAGACACCCGACCGCGTCGTGTACTGGGACGAGCTTCCGCGGACCGAGACCGGGAAGCTCGTGCGCAGGCACGTGGTGGAACGTCTCGTCGGGCAGGACCGGTCCGCAAAGGTGTGAGTTCGCTACGTTCGACCGAAAGGCCGGACACCCCGAGGAGTTTCTTTACATCCACACCACGTTCGACTTACAGGCGACGCGCCGAGCACGGTCACGGCGCCCCCATCGACCCCGGAGGTACTCCATGAGCTCGACGCAGACGACGGATGCCAAGCCCGAGATCTACACGTTCCGCGAGGAGGACATTCAGCGCGCGCGTGACCTGGTCGGCGTCTACCATGCGGTGACGCAGCGGGAGCAGTACACCCGTGCGACCCCGGACATCATGCGCAACTTCGCCCGCAGCTACGGCGACGACAATCCGCTGTTCGTCGACGAGGAATACGGGTCCTACACCCGCTGGGGTGGACAGATCGCGCCGCCGATGATCAACATCGCGCTCACCAAGGAACTGCTCGCGGATCCGGTGCCGAAGGAACAGCGCCGCCCGTCGTTCCGTGGGATCCACGTGTTCGTCTCCGGAACCACCACCGACTGGTACCGGCCGATCTACGACGGCGACACGCTGTACTCGTTCCGGGGTTTCGAGAACGTCGAGCTCAAGGAGTCCGAGTTCGCCGGCCGTTCGCTCATCATCACGACCATCAACGTGCAGTTCAACCAGCGTGCCGAGGTCGTGCAGACGCAGCGCGTGATCAGCATCCACACCGAGCGGCACGAGTCGAAGAAGCGCAAGAAGTACGACGCCATCGAGCCCGCGTCCTACACGCCCGAGGACATCGCGAAGATCGACGAGATCTACGCCGCCGAGGTGCGACGCGGTGCCGAGACCCGCTACTTCGAGGACGTCGAGGTCGGGGAGAGTCTCGGCACCATGGCGAAGGGCCCGCTGACCACCACCGACATGGTCGTATTCCATTCGGGTGGTTACGGTTTCGCTCCGTACACGCCGACGGCGAGCCGGCTGGCGTACAAGAACCGCCAGCGCATCGGCGCGTTCTACATCCCGAACGAGCAGGGCATTCCGGATGTGGCGCAACGCATCCACTGGGACAGCGAATACGCGCGCTCGATCGGCCTGCCCGCGGCATACGACTACGGTATGATGCGCGACTGCTGGCTCAGCCACTTCCTCACGGACTGGATCGGCGACGAGGGCTGGATCGAGACCATGTCCAGCCAGATGCGCAAATTCAACTACATGGGTGACACCCACACCTTCACGGGCGAAGTCGTCGATAAACGCGTCGAGGGCGAACGGCACCTCGTCGACGTCGAGCTGCGCGGTACGAGCCAGCGCGGTGAGGTCACCTGCCCGGCCACCGCGACGATCTCGCTGCCCAGCCGTGAAACCGGTCTGGCCGTCCTGCCGACCGCGCCGGTCGAGCTCGAGCGTGTCGCCGCCGAGATGCTCGCGCGCAGCGGTGAACTGCGCGCACAGAAGCGGCGGGCCGCACAGGCATGACCACGAACGAGCGCGAAGCGAACGAACTGTCCCCCGATCTCGTGAACTGGATCGGCGAGACGGCGAACGGCACCGTGATCTCGACCGATCGGCGCCCCGGCGGGGGCCGGCGAGAAGCGTGGGTGGTGGAGGTGCGGGACGCGGACGGTACCGTCCGCCCGCTGTTCCTGCGCTACGACCGCCTCGACCCCGAAGAGAAGGGTGACGATTTCACCCTGCACCGCGAGGCCGCGTTCTTCCGCGCGTTGAGCGGCACCGCTGTGCCGGTCCCCGAGGTCGTCGGGGTGCATCCGACCGAACAGGCGATCCTGTCCGAACTCGTGCCGGGCCAGGCATGGTTCTCCCGCTTGCGCAACGAGGACGAACGGGTCTCGGTCGCATCGGATTTCATGCGCATCCTCGCCGAGATGCACCGGGTGGATCCGCACCGGCTGGGGTTGCCCGACCAGGACCCCGACGCCGATCTGCGCGTGCTCGTACACCGGGAGATCGACACCTGGGAGAAGATCTATCGCGACGCGGGGACCCGTGACCCGTTGATCGATCTGGGCCTTGACTGGGTCCGCCGCAACGTGCCCGACGTGGGCGGGCCGGTGGTGATCGTGCAGGGAGACACCGGACCGGGCAACTTCCTCTACGAGCACGGCAGGGTGACCGCGGTCCTCGACCTCGAACTCGGGCATCTCGGCGACCCGCACGACGATCTGGCCTGGGTTTCGGTGCGCGCGGTGCAGGAACCGTTCACCGACCTCATGGAGCGGTTCGGGGAGTACGCGCGCGCCTCGGGAACCGACCTGGACGTCGAGCGGATCCGCTACTACCGGGTCCTCGCCGAGCTCCGCATCGTGATCCTCGGGCACCGCAACCGTGTCGAACCCGATCTGCTGGGCGAGGTCGGCAACGGTCTCGTGTACGGACTGCTGCACCGGAGACTGCTCCTCGAGGCCCTGGCCGACGTCGTCGGCGAGGAGGTCCCCGAGGTCGACCCGGTGCCGGCGACGCCGAGCGAGCGGGACTGGCTCTACGACGCCGCACTCGAACAGATCCGGCAGATCATCGTTCCGCGGAGCGAGGATCCGTTCGTGATTCAGCGCAGCAAGGGCCTGGCCCGAATTCTGAAGTACCTGCGCGAGGCATCCTCGGTGGCGGGAGCCGTCGAACAGCGGAACCTGGACGATCTCGAATCGGTGCTCGCACACCGGCCGTCGTCCGTCGCAGCGGGCACCGCAGAACTCGTGGGGCGGTGTCTCGCAGGAACGGTGCCGGTCGGGACCGCGGTGCACGTGCTCCTGCGGCAGGTGGCGGGAGAGACGCAGGCGCTGCGACCCGCGATGGGTGTGCTCGCGGACCGGCGTTTCGATCCGTTGCCGCGAGCGGTCGAGACCGGCGCGACGGACGACCGGTGATATTCGTCAGGGCGCGTGCCCGTGTTCTCCAGGAGGAACTGTGGATCTGAGCGGCTTGACCACGGTGATCGCAGAGTTGAAGGACCATGTTCTGACGATCACGCTCAACCGGCCCGACCAGCTCAACTCGTTCACCGATGTGATGCGGGCAGAGTTCGCTGCGTTGTGGGCCTATGCGCGTGAGGAGAACGATGTTCACGTCATGGTTCTCCGGGCCAACGGCGAACGCGCGTTCTCGACGGGTGTCGACGTCAAGGAGGGAACGTTCCTCTCCGACAACGTTTTCATGCGCCGCGATCCCGGCACCGATCTCTCGCCCAAGCACAACGGGTGCTGGAAGCCCCTGATCTGCGCGGTGCACGGGATGGCCGCGGGTGGTGCGCTGTACTGGCTCAACGAGGCCGACATCATCATCGCGAGCGAGGACGCCCAGTTCTTCGACCCGCACGTGTCCTACGGCATGGTCGCCGCGCTCGAGCCGATCGGTCTGGCCCATCGCATCCCGATCGGGGAAGTTTTGCGCATGGTCCTGCTCGGGCTCGACGAGCGCATGTCGGCGAAGCGTGCACTGGAGATCGGATTCATCACCGAAATCGTGACCCGCGACAACCTGTGGGACCGAGCGCAGGACCTCGCGGAGCGCGTCGCAGCGAAGCCACCGGCCGCGATCCAGGGCAGTATCCGGGCCATCTGGGAGTCGAAGAACACCGGTCGTGCCGCGGCGCTCGCGACCGGCATGTACTACACGGACCTGGGCAACCCGATCGGCATGGCGCAGGTCGCCCGCTCGGAGGTACCGACCCGCAAGTACGAGGTGCGCTGACATGGATTACGGGATGACTCCGGAACTCGAGAAGTTCCGTGCCGAGGTCAGCGAGTTCGTCGCGGCCCACAAGCCGGCGGTCCCGGTCAAGGCGGGTGTGCGCAGCGCCGAGGACGCCGAGGAACTCGCTCTGCTGAAGGAATGGACCGCGAAGTTGTTCGCGGCCGGATACATCGGTGCCGACTGGCCGGAGGAGTACGGCGGCAAGGGCGCTGCGCATTCGCCGGAGAAGGACGTCGTCGTCGGAGAGGAGCTCGCGCGCGGGCGGGCGCCGGCCGCGATACAGGGCGCCGCACATCTCGTGGCGCACGCGCTGATCGATTTCGGCACCGAGGAACAGCGGCAGAAGTACCTGCCGGGAATCCGCTCGGGCGAACTCGTCTTCTGTCAGCTCTTCAGCGAGCCGAGTTCGGGCAGCGACCTCGCGTCGTTGCGCACCAAGGCGGTCCCGGTCGAGGGCGGGGGATTCCGGGTCACCGGCCAGAAGGTGTGGACCACGAACGGGCACTGGGCCGACTACGGCTACCTGCTTGCACGGACCGATCCGGATGCGCCGAAGCACAAGGGCATCGGCGCGTTCATCGTCGACATGCGGCTGCCGGGTGTCGACGTGCGGCCGTTGCGGGAGATGACCGGCACCTCCGACTTCAACGAGGTCTTCCTCGACAACGTCGAACTCGGGCCCGACGCGCTGATCGGCGGGGTCACGCAGGGCTGGGTGATCGCGAATTCGAGTCTCGCGCACGAACGTAGCGCCGTGGCGACGAGCGCGGTGCGGCTGCAGCAGAACATCGAGGCGCTGAAGGAGCTGGCCTCGCGCGTCACCCGGAACGGCCGTCCGGCGATCGAGGACGGCGCCGTGCAGGAGCGCATCGGCGAACTGGCGGCGGGCGTCGCCGCGCTCTCGGCACTCGTGTACGCGAACATCAGCCGGTGGTCGCGGGGGACCGAACAGGCGTACGACGCCCCGATGGCCAAGCTGATGTTCAGCGAACTCGGCGTGGACATCGCACGTTTCGCTCTCGATCTCGCCGGCGAGGCCGGGATCCTCGTCGAGGGTGACGAGAACGCGATCGATCACGGCCGATGGCAGGACGAATTCCTGTACGCGCGCGGGTTCACCATCGCGGGCGGAAGTTCGGAAATCATGCGCAATCTCATCGCCGAGCGTGGGTTGGGGATGCCGCGTTGAAGTGAGCAGCCGGTGGGGAGGGTCCATGGATTCTCCCCACTCGGTCGTTCCGGGGCGCTCGCGTTCCAGGCCGAGCGGCGGCGTGACGGGGAACAGGCCCCGGGGTGACAGGGTGATCCGCGATGCCGGACACCGCATACCCGATTGACCTAGTTAACTATGTGATCTATCTTTGGATTCGAGGCGTTTTCGCCCGGCGCCGCCGAGCGGTGGGAGCATCACGACCGGTACCGATCCAGAAAGAACGCGGATTCTTCCCGGCGGCAGAACTGGAGGCATCAATGACGGGTATCAGGGAAGCGTTGGGCTTGCTCTGGTCGGCATCCGACCACGCGAAGATGGTGCAAGAGGGCAAGACATGGCACACGTGGGGAGGCGTGCGTGCGCTTGCCGAGAAGATCGACGACGAGTTGACGCGCGTCGGCTGCGGCGAGGGCGCCCGCATCGGAGTCGTGCTCGGAAATCGGATGGAGTCCGTCGCATCCCTGATCGCGATCCTCGGTAAGGGCCGCACGATCGTCACCCTCAACCCCATGCAGCCCACCGCTCGCGTGACCGCCGACGCGGTGGCTGCGCTCCCCCAGGTGGTGCTCGCGCCGCAGAACGATTGGGACGTGGAAGATTTCACGGTCCCGCTGGCCGAAGCCGGGATCGTCGGCTTCGCGGTCGACGGTGTCGATGTCGTCCAGCGCACGGGTGGCCCGGAGGCCACCATCGAAGTTCCCACCGATGTTTCCGACCCAGTCGCGGTCGAGATGTTCACCTCGGGCACGACCGGGCCGCCCAAGCGGGTTCCGCTGACCTGGCGTCAGCTCGAAGCCGCTCTCGATGCGGTCCACGGCCACACCGGTAAGCGCGGCGGCGAGGGCGAACCGTTCTCGGGTCACGTCGGTCTCATCGCGCTCCCGATGGTGCACATCGGCGGGTTCTGGGGCGTCATCCAGTCTCTCGCCGAGGCGCGACCCGTCGTCCTGTTGCCGCGGTTCACCGTCGAGGGATGGGTCGACGCCGTGTACGAACACCGGCTTCCGGTCGCGGGCCTGCCGCCGGCAGCAATGCGTTCGGTCCTCGACGCCGGCATCCCGAAGGAGAAGCTCGCGAGCCTGCGCGCCCTCACCGCCGGAACCACCTTCATCAGTCCCGACCTCGCCGACGAATTCACCGAGCGCTACGGCATTCCCGTCATGATCATGTACGGTGCCACCGAATTCGGCGGTGCGGTCGCCGGGTGGACCAAACCGCTCATCGGAGAATGGTGGAGCAGCAAGCGCGGCAGCGTCGGCCGCCCCTTCCCCGGAGTGAAGATCCGCGCGGTCGGCGACGACGGCGAGGTCCTGCCCACGGGCGCGAGCGGCCGGCTCGAAGTCAATTCCAGCCAGACCGGCACGGGCACGAACGAGTGGGTGCGCACCAGCGACCTCGGCCACCTCGACGACGACGGTTTCCTCTACATCGACGGTCGCGCCGACGACGCCATCGTCCGAGGCGGATTCAAGGTGCAGCCCGAGACCGTGTGCAACGCACTGCGCGCGCACGCCTCGGTGCTCGACGCCTCCGTGTTCGGCAAGGCGGACGAACGGCTCGGCCAGGTGCCGGTTGCAGTGATCGAACTGGCCGAGGGAGCCCGGCCGGTGGACGAGGCGGAACTCAAGGAGTTCGTCCGCACGCAGCTGACCGGTTACGAAGTGCCGGTCACCATCCACACGGTGGACGCCCTGCCGCGCAGCGTGTCCCTGAAGGTCGACAGGCGGCGGCTGCTCGAGATGGTCGCCGAACTCGAATCCACGCGGGTCTGAACCCGTACACCAGCAGAGAGGGAACATCGTGTCTGCAGTCATCGTGGAGGCCGTGCGTACACCGGTCGGTAAGCGCAACGGCGGCCTGTCCGGCATCCATCCGGTCGACCTGTCCGCGGTCGTGCTCAACGCGCTCGTCGAGCGTGCGGGGATCGACCCGGTGGTGGTCGGCGACGTCATCTGGGGGTGTGTCCAGCAGGTGGGCGAGCAGTCCCAGGACATCGCCCGCACCGCGCTGCTCGCGGCCGGATGGCCCGAAACGGTCCCCGGCGTCACCATCGACCGCCAGTGCGGTTCGTCGCAGCAGGCACTGAACTTCGCGGTCGCCGGCGTCGAGGCCGGTCACTACGAGGTTGTCGTCGCCGGGGGCGTCGAGTCGATGTCGCGGGTGCCGATGGGTTCGTCGGTGCAGGTCGCCGGCATGCCGTTCAGCAAGTCGTTCCTCGACCGCTACGACGGTGCCGTGCCCAACCAGGGGATCGGCGCCGAGATGATCGCCGAGAAATGGGGCATGAGCCGCACCGAGGTCGACGAGTTCTCCGCTCGCTCCCACGAACGGGCGGCGGCCGCGCAGGACGCCGGCCTGTTCGACGCCCAGATCGTGCCCGTCACGAACTCCGACGGCGCGGTGATCTCCAAGGACGAAGGCATCCGCCGCGGCACCTCGGTCGAGTCCCTCGCCAAGCTGAAGCCGGTGTTCAAGGAGGACGGTGTCATCCACGCCGGCAACGCTTCTCAGATCTCCGACGGTGCTTCCGCCCTGCTCATCATGAGCGAGGAGGCGGCCGCGAAATACGGGCTGACCCCGATCGCCAGGATCCACACGGCGACGGTCGTCGGCGCCGATCCGGTCATCATGCTCACCGCGCCGATCCCGGCGACGGTCGCGGCGCTCGAGAAATCCGGCCTGACCGTCGACGACATCGGAGTGTTCGAGGTCAACGAGGCGTTCGCCCCCGTACCCCTCGCGTGGCTGAAGGAGATCGGTGCCGATCCCGAACGCCTCAACCCCAACGGCGGCGCGATCGCCCTCGGACATCCGCTCGGCGGATCCGGCGGACGCATCCTCACCGACATGGTTCATCACATGCGCCGCAACAAGATCCGCTACGGCCTGCAGACGATGTGTGAGGGCGGTGGGCAGGCCAACGCCACCATCCTCGAACTCGTCGGGAACTGACCGCCCGACAGTCCCGAGCCCCGGTTGCTCGTCATGAGTACCGGGGCTGCGGTGTCTTCGATGAATCTTGTTGTTGCCGAGCGGACTCAGGATGTAATCACGCGGCGGCGAGTCGCCGGCGGTGATACGAGACCGTGCCGTCGAGGAGTTCGTCGACCTTGATGCGCCGGATCAACAGGTGCACATCGTGTTCCCAGGTGAAGCCGATACCGCCGTGCACCTGCAGAGCGGTCTGCGCGGTGGTGCTCGCCCCGTCCCCGGTGAACGCCGCTGCTGCGGAGACGGCCCGGAGGCGGGCATCCGAATCATCTCCGTCGAGTGCGACGGCTGCGGCCCACAGTGCCGCGCGGGAGGCCTCGACCGACAGTGCCATGTCGGCGCAGTGGTGCTTGACCGCCTGGAAACTCCCGATGGGGCGGTCGAATTGGGTTCGCTGCCCGGTGTACTCGACCGTCATCTCGACGAGGCGGGCGGCCGCGCCGAGCGCATCCATGGCGCGGAACGTCGAGAGTGCGTCGTGTACGAAGGCGACGGTGCCGTGCTCCAGCACCGACCACGCACCCTCCTCGAGATCGAGGTCCACCTCGGCGACCGACCACGACCGGGTCACGTCGAGCGAGTCGAGGACTCGGACCGAGATCGCGTCGACGGGCACCACGGCACCCACCTCGGCGCCGCTGTCGGTGGCGGCGACGAGCAGGACGCTGTTCGCGTCGATCAGGCCGGTCACCGGCGCCGTCGTGCCGCTCAGTCGCAGTCGTGTGCCGTCGATCTGCGCGTGCAGAGCGGGACTCTCCAGGGAGGTCAGCGCCGGTACGACGAGTTCGGTGCCCGATTCGGCGGCCTCGTAGGCCGGATGGTCGAGCTGTTCGAGCAGCCGTGTCGCGAGCGCGAGTTCCGCGACGGGTAGCGGGCTTGCCGCGCGACCGTGCTCCTCGACGAGCACGGCGAGATCCACCTGGGTGCCGCCCGCGTCCTGGGTGAGGAGCCCGATCAGTCCGGACTCGGCGAGGTGCCGCACCCCGGCGGCCGTGGTGCGTGCCGGGCCGTCGTCGATCCCCGGCCGTCGCGCTGCGATCGGATCGTTCTTGGTGAGCCAGGCGCGCTCAGCCCCGGCGAGGGCTTCCTGTTCGTCGCTCAGCGCAAAGTCCACGACACTCCTTCCAGGCTTGGATTCGACGACTTAGTTAACCACGTCATCTACGTCCTGGATAGCACTTACCCGCGTCTCTCGAGCGTAGGCCTCTCGACCCGCCGGGCGCGAGGGATCGCACCCGGGAATTCTGTTCGGCCTCTTGCCAACGACCTAGTTATACAGGTAATACTTGTTTGGCCGGGCGGGTGTGGCGGGGGCAACACATGCGCCCCGAAAGCCCTGGGGGAGGAAGCGGAGCTGACGTGGACACGAGCAACACCGCGCGGGTGACAGGCCGGCTGGGAACTGTCGATGACCGCGATCCCGCCGCGCTGCGAGACCAGTGGTACCGCGAGGGCTTCTACAGCGATCGCACGTGGCCCGATGCGCTCGCCGAAAGCTGCGCGACCGGGGCGGCGACGACTCTGGTCTACGCCGGAGGCGAGGGCGCAGAACTCGTCACGACCGTCGGGGAGATCCACGCCCGGGCCCAGCGTGTGGCCACGGCTCTGCAGGAACGGGGCATCGGCCCCGGGGATTCGGTGGCGGTGCAGTTGCCCAACCGGATCGAAGCCTCCATCGCATACGCGGCGGTGATGCTCGCCGGTGCGGTCCTCGTTCCGATCGTGCACATCTACGGACCGAACGAGGTGCGGTTCATCCTCGAACAGTCCGGCGCCAAGGTCCTGTTCCAGCCCGACCGCTGGCGCTCGATCGACTACGGCAACCGTGTCGCCGCGTTCGCCGACATCCCCACGCTCGAACACATCGTGGTGGTCGGCGAGGCCGTACCGGAGGGCGCGTGCCCGTGGGACGACCTGCTCACCACCACGACGGAATACGCACGACCCGCCGTCCACGCCGACGACGTCGCGTTGCTCATCTACACCTCGGGTACCACGTCCGCGCCGAAGGGCGTACAGCACAGCCACAATTCGCTGCTCGCCGAGCAGCAGGCGGCGACGGAGTACCTCGGAACGGGTGACGACGCCGTTCAACTCGTGACGTTCCCGCCCGGACACATCGCCGGCGTCGGCAGCATGCTGCGCCCCCTGCTCCACGGCCGGAACACCGTCTACATGGACATGTGGGATCCCGCTCTCGCGGTCGAACTGATCTCCCGTCACCGCGTCACCGCGACGGCCGGAACCCCCTTCCACCTCACCGGCATGCTCGACATCGAGGGAGTTGCCGGAAAGCTCGCGACGCTACGCGAATTCCTCATCGGTGCGGCCACGGTGCCCGAGGACCTGGTTCGTCGCGCAGGCGACATGGGTATCGGCACCTTCCGCTGCTACGGATCGACCGAACATCCCACGGTCACATCCGGCACCGCCACCGACCCGGAACCGGCGCGCCTCGGCACCGACGGTTCGCCGCTGCCGGGCGTGCGCGTGCGCATCGTCGACGAAACCGGCACCGACGTGCCCACCGGCGTCGACGGTGAGATCATCACGCGCGGACCCGACCAGTTCGTCGGCTACCGGGACGCAAGCCTCGACGCTGCGGCGTTCACCGCCGACGGCTGGATGCGCACCGGCGATCTCGGCCACCTCGACGCCGACGGGCGGCTCACGATCACCGATCGCATCAAGGACGTCGTGATCCGCGCGGGCGAGACGATCTCGTCGGGCCAGCTGGAGGACGTGCTGGTCACCCATCCGGCCGTGGCGGAGGGCGCGATCGTCGCGGCGCCCGATCCGCGATACGGGGAAATGGTGGCCGCGGTCGTCGTCCCGGTCCCCGGCGCCGACATCGATCTCGACAGCATCCGCGAGCACTTCGCCGAATCCGGACTGGCGAAACAGAAGACGCCCGAACGACTCGTCGTCGTCGACGCCCTGCCGCGCACGGCCCTGGGCAAGGTCCGCAAGGCGGAACTCCGCGCCGAGCACTTCCCGAGGGCCGGCGGCAGATGAGCGTGCGCTGGCAGGATCTGCGACTGCCGGTGATGGCGGCACCGATGTTTCTGGTCTCGAACCTCGACCTGGTGATCGCCGCGTGCCGCGCGGGCGTCGTGGGGGCGTTTCCGTCCGCGAACCCGCGGGCACCCGAGACCCTCGACGGCTGGCTCGGCGCCATCCGCTTCGCCGAGCGCGAAAGTATCGACCGCGGTGAGCCGTTCGCGCCGTTCTGCGTGAACATGCCGGCATCGGCTGCGCTCGACAAGGACAGGCGCGACCGCGCGCTCGCGACCGTCGCGAAGCACGAGGTGCCGCTGATCCTCACCAACATGGGCGATCCGAAGGAGATCGTCGACGCCGCCCACGACTGGGGCGGCACGGTGTTCCACGACGTGACGACCGTCCGGCACGCCGAGAAGGCGATCGCGGCCGGTGTCGACGGACTCATGCTCGTCTGTGCGGGGGCCGGGGGACACGCGGGCACACTGTCGCCGTTCGCCTTCCTGCCGCAGGTACGCCGCATGTTCGACGGCTCCATCATGCTTGCCGGTGGTATCGCCGACGGCAACGGCATCGCGGCGGCACTCGCGCTCGGTGCCGACCTCGCGGTGATGGGTACCCGGTTCATCGCGACGCTCGAATCGGGGACGGTCGACGACCACAAGAGCATGCTTGTCGACGCGCGCAGTGAGGACGTGGTGTTCACCGACGCCATCGCGGGCCTGCCCGCGAGTTTCCTCGCACCGTCGATCGCCGCGAACGGGCTCGACCCGGACGATCTGCCGAAACCCGTTGCGCGACACAGACCGAACCTTCCTCCCGGCGTGAAGCCGTGGAAGACGGTGTTCAGTGGCGGTCATTCGACCGGCCTGATCCGCGACATTCCCCCGGTCGCGGGTGTGGTCGACCGGTTGGCATACGAGTTCGATGCCGCTCGCCGAGCGGGCGACTGGCGTGCCGCGCTCGCCGAGTCCCTGTCACGACGGCCGGAAGCAGCAACCCGAAAGGCGCCATGATGACCACACAGGAAATCGGTTTCGTCGAAGCCGACGACTACTTGCACCCGGTCTCCGACAACTTCTACGAGAACGAGACCTTCTGGTTCTCCTTCTTCGTCCCGGAGCGCAACATCGGCGCCTGGATCTACGTGGGAGTGCGGCAGAACGCGGGAATCACGCACGGAGGGCTGTGGCTGTGGGACGACACCGCGGTGGACCCCTGGGATCTGCCCTTCTACGAGGGCTTCTCGGCCCTGAAGATGCCGACCTTCGACGGGCCGAAGCTGATCAGCCCGACCGGCGCGACGATCGAGGTGCTCGAGCCGGGTGAGGTCTACGACGTCCGCTACGAGGATCGGAACCGCATCTCCGTCGAACTGTCGTTCCGGGGATTCGAACGGCCCGTTCCGCTTCTCCGGGGCGCCCCGCCCTATCCGGCGGCGTCGCACTACGACCAGACCGGCCGGGTCACCGGGCACCTGATTCTCGACGGCGAACGAATCGACGTCGAGTGCTGCGCGATGCGGGACCGATCGTGGGGCCCGCGCACCGAGCGGGGATACGGTCGCGTGGGATACACCTGGCTGGCCGACCCGGAGTGCAGCCTGCTCACCTATTCGGTGCCCACCGACACCACCGACAGCGTGCACACCGGGTATGTGCGCCGCGGCGACGAAGTCTCGCGGCTGGTCGGCGGCGAGCGGAAGGTGGTCCGGGATCCGGCCCGTGCCTGGGTGGACCGGCTCGAGATCGCGGTGACCGACGAGCACGGGGGTGAGGTCGTTGCCACCGGGACCGCCCGGAGCCGGATGATCCTGCCCGGTGCGACCAATGTGTGCATCAATACGTTGCTCGAATTCGAGATCGACGGCCGGACCGTCTACGGGGAAGACCAGGATGTGTGGTCGATCGAGCAGTTCCGCCGAGCGCGTTCGAGCCGAACGTGAATCCACACGCCGGCTGCGGGCGATCAGCGGTCGCCGAACCGCTCGTCGATTCCCTCGAGACGGAAACGAATGCGTACCGCCGCGTCCCGGGCGGTGGCGATCGCGTCGGCGGCTGCGGAGAGGGCCCGATCGAGTTCCGCATTCGGGTGCAGCGGCGGTCCGGCTGCGGTGTCCGACGCGGGCTGGGGGCGCAGAGCCGGCGCGACGAACGTCCGGAACCGGTGCCGCGCGGCCTTTTCGGATCGGTCCGGGTACTCCGCCGCGAGATAGGTCTGCTCGAGGAGGAAGTCGATCATCTCCCGGACAGGGATGTCGGTGCGGATGACGCCGGCCGCCTGACCGGCGAGCAGGACCGGACCGGAGATCTCGTCGGTCAGCGACCGGATGTCCTCGTCCAGCACGGCAGCGGAATGCTGCGCCACCAATGCCCTGATGACCGGGTCCTCGGGCAGTTCGCGCGTCGTGTAGACCAGGACGTCCTCGATCTTTCCGAGAATGTCGGGTTGCGCTGCGATGATCTCGCGGGTACGGGCGATGTGGTTCCGGGCTCGATGGATGCCGACCAGGATGATCATGCGGGACGTGTTGCCGAGCTGGCGGAACGCCGTCGCCCGCGACACCCCGGCCCGCTCCGCTACGGCGGCCATCGTGATCGCGGTGGTGCCCTGGATGCGCATCTCCTCGTCGGCGGCACGGACGAGTCGGGTTCGCACGCTCTCATCGCAGGCGGGGAGCGAGTGGGATGTCTGCGACGGCATGCGGCCACTCTAACGGCGGAGGCGGCCGGGCGCCTGTGCGACGCGAACAGTGTGTGGGGTCACTACCTATCTATCTATGTGATCTAGGTCTCGACAATATGGACGATTCTAGCTACGATCGAACGCGAAAGTCTCAAGACGTGCGATTCTGCGCGGTTTGAGTCTCACGATGAGTCGGATTTCCAGCGGTCGTGCGTCGTGCTCTCCGCACGCACCGCCCACGTCGAAACGGCAGGATCCAATGAAGCTCACGGTCGACACCAACAAATGTTCCGGACATGCCCGCTGCTACGCCGTAGCTCCCGAAGTGTTCGATATCGACGATCTCGGCTATGCCCTCCCGCTCGACGTGGAGGTCGAGGAACCGATCGACGAGCGGATCACCGCCGGAATCGCGGCATGCCCCGAACACGCCATCTACCTTCACTGACCCAGATCTCACCGCCGGGCGGCGGCACCGGATTCCTTCACAACGGTCCGACCTCGCCCACGAACTTCATTGCTTCACAACCGCAGTGCTTTCGAACCACAGTGCTCCGTCACCACCCACCGCCCTATTCCGAACGAGGACAACAACTATGGGACGTGTACAGGACAAGGTCGTCTTCATCACCGGCGCCGCCCGTGGGCAGGGCCGCGCGCACGCCGTCCGGCTCGCGCAGGAGGGCGCGAAGATCGTCGGCGTCGACTTCTGCGAGGACATCAAGACCAACGCCTACTCGATGGCGACGCCGGAGGATCTCGCCGAGACGGTGCGGCTGGTCGAAGAGGCCGGTGGCCGCATGCTCTCCACGATCGCCGATGTGCGTGACCGTCAGGCGCTGACCGCCGCGGTCGAGGCGGGAGTCGCCGAGTTCGGCCGTATCGACGGTGTCGTCGCGCAGGCCGGCATCTGCCCCCTCGGAACCGACGATCCGCAGGCCTTCCTCGACGCGTTCACGATCGACTTCGTCGGCGTCGTCAACGCCGTCGAGGCCGCCCTCCCGCACCTGGCCGACGGTGGTTCGATCGTCGCGACCGGCAGCCTCGCCGCCCTGCTGCCCGGGTCGACCGACAATCCGACGAACGGGGCCGGTGGCCTCGGGTACGCGCTCGCCAAGCGCTCGATCGCCGCCTTCGTGAACGACCTGGCAGTGGTGCTCGGGCCCAAGGGTATTCGCGTGAATGCGGTTCACCCGACCAACGTCAACACCCCCATGCTTCACAGCGAGATCATGTACCGGCAGTTCCGTCCGGATCTCGAGTCGCCGACGCGCGAGGACGCCGAGCCCGTCTTCCCCGTGATGACCAACATGGGTGTGCCGTACGTCGAACCCGAGGATGTCGCCGAGATGGTGCTGTACCTCCTCTCCGATGCGTCGCGATACGTCACCGGCATGCAGATGCGCGTGGACGCCGGCGGCTACGTCCGCAACCGCCCGCAGCAGCCCTCCTTCTGAACGACATCCACCGAGAATCCGGAGAACTCCCGTGGCACAGAACATCTCGAAGCTCTACATCGACGGCCGGTGGGTCGACAGTGAGTCGGATGTCGTCCTCGACGTCCTGAATCCGGCGACCGAGGAAGTGATCGGCCGGGTTCCGCAGGCCACCGTCGGCGAGGTGAGTCGCGCCATCGACGCCGCGCGGCGCGCATTCGACGAGGGCCCGTGGCCGACGATGTCGCCCCGCGAGCGGGCTCAGGTGATGCTGAGAATGGCCGACGCGCTGGACAAGCGTCGCGCCGAGCTCGTGGAGCTGAACATCTCAGAGTCCGGCTCGACCCGGATGCTCGCCGAGTACCTGCAGGTGGGCATTCCGCTGCAGCACTTCCGCGACATGGCCGACCGCATCCTGCCGACTTTCTCGTTCGAGCGCGGGGTTCTGCCGACCATCGGTGACGGGATCGGTCAGGGCATCGTGGTCCGCGAACCGGCGGGGGTCGCGGTGCTCATCTCGGCGTACAACTTCCCGCTGTTCCTCAACATCATGAAGCTCGCACCGGCCCTCGCCGCCGGCTGCACCGTGGTTCTCAAGCCCGCCCCGACCACCCCGCTCGAGGCCTTCGTCCTCGGTGAGATCGCCGACGAGGCAGGCCTTCCCGCGGGCGTGCTCAACATCGTGACGGGCGACATCGACGCCGGCCGGGAACTGACCACGAATCCGAAGGTCGATCTCGTCAGCTTCACAGGCTCCGATACCGTCGGTCGCCAGGTCTACGAGCAGGCCGCGCCGAGCCTGAAGAAGGTGGTCCTCGAACTCGGTGGCAAGTCCCCGAACATCATCTGCGAGGACGCCGATCTCGCCGCCGTCACCACATCCGTGATCGGCAACATGATCACCCATGCGGGACAGGGTTGCGCGCTGTTCACGCGCACCCTCGTGCATCGCTCCCGGTACGACGAGCTCGTCGCGGCCGTCAGCGCAGGACTGTCGATGGTCAAGGTGGGTGATCCCGCCGAACCGGACACCGTGATGGGGCCGCTGATCAGCGAAGCCCAGCGCAGCAAGGTCGAAGCGCTCATCGCCAGCGGTGTGGAACAGGGCGCCGAGATCGCGTTCGGTGGTGGTCGCCCGGCGCTCGAGAAGGGCTTCTTCGTCGAACCGACGCTGTTCGTCGACGTCGACAACTCCATGGACATCGCCCGGAAGGAGTTCTTCGGCCCGGTCGGCGTCATCATCCCGTTCGACGACGACGACCACGCGGTGCGCCTCGCCAACGACAGCGAGTACGGCCTCGGCGGCAGCGTGTACGCCTCCGACCCCGTACGGGCACTCGCCATCGCCCGGCGGATTCGTACCGGTTTCGTCTCGCTCAACGGCGGTGGTGGGGGAGTCACCCCGCACATTCCGTTCGGGGGATACAAGCAGTCCGGCCTGGGTCGTGAATGGGGCGAGGCCGGCCTCGAGGAGTACCTGCAGACCAAGGCCATCACCTGGAGCGCAGCCCGCGGCTGACGGCCCGCGCTCTCGTCGACTTCCACCTAAGGACGATCATGACCCAGACGGAACCCACATCCACGACGCCACCCGCGGGCAAGTGTCCCGTACACAACTTCAACTACGCCGAGTACAAGCCGGTGGGTGAATGGTTCGCCCGCTACGACGAGTTCCGGGAGAAGTCGCCGATCTTCCGGAACGAATTCGGACCGGGGTACTACACGGTCTCCAACTACGAGGGCATCCTCAAGGTGATGCAGGACGCGGAGACGTTCTCCAACAGCGTCGTGACCCCGCTCGACCCCAATCCGCCGTTCAAGTGGATTCCGGAGATGCTCGACGGTGACGAGCATCTGCAGTGGCGGAAGCAACTCGGTCCGCTGTTCTCCCCGAAGACCACCGAGAAGCTGGACGCGAAGGTGCGGGAGCGGGCGATCGAGCTCGTCGAGGGGATCCAGGCGAAGGGCGGCGGCGCGACCGAGTTCATGGCCGAGTTCGCCCAGCAGTTCCCGACTTCGATCTTCCTGGAACTGATGGGGCTCCCGGTCGAGGAACTACCGCAGTTCATGGAGTGGGAACACGCGATTCTCCACGCCTCGGACGACGATCTCGCAGCGCGCGAGGCCGCTCAGGTCGCGGCGATGCAGGCCGTGATGGGACGGTTCTACACGACCATCACCGAGCGACGTGCCGAGCCGAAGGACGACATCGTCAGCAAGGCACTCGAATTCGAGATCGACGGCAAGCCCGTCAGTGACGAGGACCTGCTCTCGTTCTGCCTGCTGATGTTCATGGCCGGTCTCGACACCGTGTCGGTGACGCTCGGCTGGGCGTTCTACCACCTCGCGACGCATCCGGAGGATCGTGCCCGCATCGTCGAGGATCCCGAACTGATCCCGGATGCGGTCGAAGAGATCCTGCGGGCGTACGCCATCGTGGTGCCGGCGCGGAAGGTCATGAAGGACACGGAGCTGCTGGGCTGCCCATTGAAGGCCGGCGACATGGTGAATTTCGCACTCGCCGCGGCGAATCGTGACGAGGCCGTCTTCGAGAACGGCACCGAGGTCGACATCACGCGGTCGCCGAACAATCACATCGCGTTCGGTGCGGGCCCGCACCGTTGCCTCGGTTCGCACCTGGCGCGCCGCGAGCTGCGTATCGCACTCGAGGAATGGCACAAGCGGATCCCGGACTACCGGCTCGCTCCGGACGCGGAGCTCTTCGAAACCGGTGGTCAGCTCGGCCTGACCTCGCTTCCCCTCCTGTGGGACAGCTAGTCCGACTTGCCGTGCCGTTTCCACCAGCTCACCTTTCGAACCCGGGAGACGCATCATGCCACTGCAAGATCACATGCATTTGATTTCCACCGACGATCACCTGATCGAACACCCGCGATTGTGGTCGGACCGCTTGCCGTCGAAGTTCCTCGAGGCCGGACCGAAGATCATCGAAAAGGCAATGCCGAGCGGTCTTTTCCCTACCCCCGGCGCACCGGTCGGAACCCGACTGGCGGAGGTGTGGGAGTACGAAGGCCGGATCTACCCGTACATCGGCCTGAACGCGGTCGCGGGTAAGAAGCCCGAACAGTACGGCGTGGAACCCACCCGCTACGAGGACATGCTCCCGGGATGCTACGACCCGAACGCACGTGTGCTGGACATGGACATCGACGGAGTGCAGGCGGCACTGGCGTTCCCCTCGTTCCCCCGGTTCGCGGGCACGGTGTTCCTCGAAGGCGAGGACAAGGAACTCGCCCTGCTGTGTGTCAAGGCATGGAACGACTACATGCTCGACGAGTGGTCCCCGACCGCCCCCGACCGGCTGATCCCCATCGTGATGCTCCCGCTGTGGTCGGTGGAGGAATCCGTGCGCGAGATCGAGCGGACGGCGGCCAAGGGAGCGAAAGCGATCACCTTCCCCGAGAATCCGGTGCCGCTGGGATTGCCGTCGTTCCATACCGATCACTGGGATCCGGTGCTGTCCGCAGCGGAGGCGGCGGGAATGCCGCTGTGCATGCACTTCGGCACGTCCGGTCAGGCGCCGATCACGGCACCCGAGGCCCCGATGGCCGTGATGATCGCCCTGTTCGGGTGCAACTCGATGTACGCGACGGCGGATCTGCTGTTCTCCCCGGTCTTCCACAAGCACCCGAACCTGAGGGTGATGATGTCCGAAGGCGGAATCGGCTGGGCGCCCTACCTGCTGGAGCGGATGGATCAGACCTGGGAGAAGCACCGGTTCTACCAGAACATCGACCAGTCGGCGCGGCCGTCGGAGTTGTTCGCCGAACACATCTTCGGCTGCTTCATCGACGATCAGTTCGGGATCGACAACCGGCACGCCATCGGGATCGACAACATCACCTGGGAATGCGACTACCCCCATTCCGATTCGAACTGGCCGAACAGCCGCAAGCGCGTGCACGACGCCATGCTCGACGTTCCGGACGAGGACGTACACAAGATGGTCGAACTGAACGCCCGCCGGCTGCTGAACTTCCCCCGTCTCTGAATTTCCGCCGGTGTGCCGAAATGGCGGCTCCCACCGCCACAAAGGCACACCGGCGCGTCCCGCGCACTCTCGGAGGATCGACATGGCCGAACCGATCGACCAGCTGCCGGAGGACGACTGGGTCGACCAGGACCTGCTCACGCGGAACCTGGCCGGCGAGTTGCTGGACGAAGAGATCGCCGCCGAACGCGACCGGCTCGCACGGCTGGACAGGGGAGAGGGTGGGGACGACATCCACATGTCCCGCGCCGACATGGAGCGGCGGCTCGCGGCGATGATCGAAGTTCGAAAGCGCGTCAGCGCACCGAATTCCGTGGAATTCTGACGACCGTGCAGTTCCGACAACCGGGTGATGGAGAATACGTGAGCCGAAGTACCGTCGTCGCCACAGGACGGCCCCTGCCGCAGCCGACCCCGGCGACGTCCGAGTTCTGGACCTCGGGAGCCGACCGGGTCCTGCGAGTGGCGCAGTGCGGCACCTGTGGCAAGAGAATGCACCCGACGACGGTGCTGTGCCCGCAGTGCAGGGGGCGCGACATCTCCTTGCAAGCGGTCTCGGGCCGCGCGGTCGTCGTGGGTGTGACGATCAACGTGCAGCAGTGGCTCCCGGATCTCCCGCCTCCGTACGTCGTCGCGATCGTTGCGCTCGAAGAAGATTCGAGCGTCCGCCTGACGACCAACATCGTCGGGTGTGAACCCGCGGACGTGTCCGTGGGGACGAAGGTGCGGGTCGTGTTCGAGCAGGTGAGCGACAAGATCTGGCTGCCGCTGTTCGAACCGGACCCGGACGCGGACGGTGAGCCCGGCACGCTGCCGGAACCGGAGAACTACCGGGCCCGGTTGCGCCCGCCGGTCACCTCCGGCAAGTTCGAGGACCGTGTCGTGATCTCGGGGGTCGGGCAGTCGAGGATCGGCCGTCGGCTCATGGTCGATCCGCTGACGCTGACGGTCGACGCGTGCCTGCAGGCCATCGCGGATGCGGGCCTGTCCGTCGACGACATCGACGGACTGTCCACCTATCCGGGTGCCGCCGTCGGCGGCATCTCGGAAGGCGGAATCATGCCCGTCGAGCAGTCCCTGCGGATCCGCCCGACCTGGGTCAACGGCGGCGGCGACCTGCCCGGGCAGAACGGGTCCATCATCGCCGCGATGCTGGCGGTCGCGTCGGGACTGTGCCGGCACGTGCTGTGCTACCGCACCGTGTGGGAGTCGACGCATTCGGAACTGGTGCGGTCCGGACAGTGGGAGGCCGGAATCGGCCGGGCGGCGGGCATGTTCGAGTTCCGCCATCCGTTCGGTGCCATATCGGCGGCCAACTGGATCGCCTGCCAGGCGTCGCACTACTTCCACCGCTACGGCGACGCGAAGGAGACGCTCGGTGCAATCGCTGTCAACGCGCGAACCAATGCGGGTTCGAATCCCGAAGCGGTCTATCGTGATCCGATCACGATGACCGATTATCTCGGCGCCCGAACGGTTTCCACGCCGTTCGGGCTGTTCGACTGCGACGTCCCGGTCGACGGTGCGGTCGCGGTGATTGTCTCCGCCGCCGAGACCGCACCGGACCTGCCCCACACACCGGTGTTCGTCGAGGCGGTGGGCACCCAGATCCTCGAGAACCTGTCGTGGGATCAGGGCACGCTCACGCACCTGCCGCAATCCCTCGGTCCGTCGGCGCACCTGTGGAGTCGCACCGATCTGCGTCCCGAGGACGTCGACGTCGCCCTGTTGTACGACGGATTCACGTTCAACGCGTTGTCGTGGCTCGAGGCACTGGGATTCTGCGAGTTCGGCGGTGCCCGGGACTTCGTCGACGGCGGGCGGGGCATCGCGATCGACGGACGCCTCCCGCTCAACCCGCACGGTGGGCAGCTGTCCGCCGGCCGCACCCACGGCTACGGCTTCTTCCGGGAAGCCGTGCTGCAACTGCGAGGGCAGGCGCCGGGACTGCAGGTCGCCGACCCGGAGGTCGCAGTCGTCACCGCCGGCGGCGGCGTGCCGTCGGGCGCCGTCCTGCTCCGCACCGGCTAGATCGCCTCACCACCCGGCCACCATTCCACCCATCCACGATCAGGAGTCGTCATGGACCGTCCCCTGGAGGGCATCCGAATCCTCGAGGTCGCCCAGTTCACCTTCGTTCCGGCCGCCGGAGCGGTACTCGCGGACTGGGGCGCCGACATCATCAAGGTGGAGCATGCCGAGACCGGCGACGCGCAACGCGGTCTGGTCCGTGTGCTCGGACTCGCCGCGAGCCAGGCCGGTTCGTCGTTCGCGCCGATCATGGAGGGCCCGAACCGCAGCAAGCGCAGCATCGGACTCGACCTCGCCAAGCCCGAGGCGCGACCGATCCTCGAGAACCTCGTCCGCAGCAGCGACGTGTTCCTGACGAACTACCTGCCCGGTCCGCTCGCCAAGCTCCGCCTCACCGTCGACGACATCCGCGCCATCAATCCCGACATCATCTACGTCACCGGCAACGGCTTCGGCTCCGAGGGTCCGGACGCGGACAAGGGTGCCTACGACGCAACGGCGTTCTGGGCCCGCGCCGGCAGTGCCGACGGCGTCATGCCGCCGGACACCGATCACATGGCGTTCATGCCGGCCGGCGCCTACGGCGACAACATCGGGGGAATGACGATCGCCGGAGGTATCGCGGCCGCGATCGCCGGGCGCGAACGCACCGGTGAGCCGTCCGTCGTGGATGTGTCGCTGCTCGCCGTCGGCGCATGGGCAACCCAGTTCTCCGTCAACCTGTCGCTGTTCCTCGGCGGCCCGCTGCCCAAGGTGCGGCGCACGACGGCCGCGCCCGGCAACCCGCTGAGCGGTTCGTACCGCACCTCCGACGGCCGGTGGCTGCAGTTCTCGATGCTGCAACCGACTCGCTACTGGAACGAGTTCGTTGCCGCGCTCGGTCGCGAGGATCTGGTCGACGACCCCCGATTCGCCACGATGGAAGCGATTTTCGAGCACTCCCAGGAAATCGGCGACTGGTTCGCCGAGGCGATCGCGAAGCGGACCTACGACGAGTGGCTCGAGGTCTTCCGCGACATCTCCGGCCAATGGGCCCCGGTCCAGGACGGCTGGGAACTCGGACACGACGAGGCGCTGATCGCCAACGGACGGATCGTCGAGATCACTGACGCGGACGGCAAACCGCAGAAGCTGGTCGCGAGTCCGGTCAAGTTCGACAACGCGCCGGTGAAGATGTCGCGGGCTCCGCAGTTCGCCGAGCACACGGACGAGATCCTGCGGGAGATGGGACTCGACGACGAGCAGCTCATCGAACTGAAGATCGCGGGTGCCGTCACTTAGGTACATCCCCGCTTTCCAACTGTCCTGAGTGCGTGTTCCGGCCGCCCGTCACGACGGCGGCCCTCGTGAAGGGATTGCCGTGACGGCGATGAACCTGACGGATCTGGCGGCGGCCGAGGAGAACAAGCCCGCGATCGTGATGGCCGGCAGCGGCGCGACACTGAGTTACCGCGCACTCGAAGACGCGTCCAACCGTATCGCCCACCTCTTCCGGCAGAGGGGGCTGCAGGCGGGCGATCACATCGCGATCCTAATGGAGAACTGCCTGGAGATGTTCCCCGTCGTCTGGGCGGCGCAACGAGCGGGACTTCTCTACACGCCCGTCAACTGGCACCTCGCCGACGACGAAGCCGCCTATGTCGTCGAGAACTGCGGTGCCCGCGTGCTGGTCCACTCCGAACACCTCGACCGGCTCGCGTCGGTCGTCGACTCCGGAAACCCTGCTGTGGAAACACGATTCACGGTGTGGCGGAGGTCGGCGACCGGAGCCGAGTCGCTCGCCGACGCGGCAGCCGCGCTGCCGGTGACGCCGATCGACGACGAGGTCGAGGGCTACTACATGTTCTACTCGTCCGGAACCACCGGTCGGCCCAAGGGGATTCTGCCCGAGCTGACCGGCGCGCCCTTCGGAACCGGGCTGGGAATCGATGCGGTGATGCGGAATGCATTCGGATTCGGTTCGGACAGCGTGTATCTGAGTCCTGGACCGCTCTATCACGCGGCCCCGCTCGGATGGTCCGTGGGCACCGTCCGCAACGGTGGAACCGCGATCGTCATGGAACACTTCGACGCCGAGGGCGCGCTCGCCGCGATCGACCGGTACCGGGTCACCCACACCCAGGTCGTGCCGACGATGTTCGTCCGCATGCTGAAGCTTTCCGACGAGACGAGGGCGCGGTACGACCTGTCGAGCCTGCGCGTGGTGATCCACGCGGCCGCACCGTGTCCGGTCGAGGTCAAGGAACGCATGATCGAGTGGCTCGGCCCCAAGATCCTCGAGTTCTATGCGGGGAGCGAGGGAAACGGGTTCTTCATGATCTCCACGCCGGAATGGCTCGCGCACCGCGGATCCGTGGGCCGGCCCACCGTCGGTGAGGTGCACATCTGCGACGAGGACGGACACGAACTGCCTCCGGGCGAGATCGGCACGATCTGGATGAGCGGTACCCCGAGGTTCGAATATCACGGCGACGCCGCGAAGACCGCCGGCGCGTACAACGACAAGGGCTGGAGCACGCTCGGCGATCTGGGGCACGTGGACGAGGACGGCTACCTCTATCTGTCGGCGCGGCGCACCGACCTGATCCTGTCCGGTGGGGTGAACATCTATCCGCAGGAGATCGAGGATGCGCTGACCATGCATCCGGCGGTCCTCGACGTGGCGGTCATCGGGCTGCCCGACGACGAGATGGGTCAGCGGGTGCACGCGGTGGTGACTCCGGCGGAGGCGACCGTCGCGAACGACGACCTCGCGGCCGAGCTGATCGGCTACGCGCGGGAGAGGCTCGCGCATTTCAAGGTGCCGCGCACCGTCGAGTTCGGTGAGGTGCCGCGCCTGCCGAGCGGCAAGATCCTCAAGCGTGCGTTGCTGTCCCGGTACGAGGGCACCGGCGTCGCGCAATAGGAACGTCATCCCTTGCGTACCGGCTGTCGGCAACGATCCGCCGGACGGTACCGTCCCTGGAAACCGAAGGCGACGAGGGGATGGTAATGGGCGTTTATGCGGTGACCGGTGCGGCTTCCGGGATGGGTAAGGCGAGCGCGGATCGTCTGCGGGCCGCCGGTCACACCGTGATCGGGATCGACCTGAAGGAAGGCGACGTCGTCGCGGACCTGTCGACGTCGGAAGGTCGCGCCACCGCGATCGCGAAGACACTCGAACTGGCGGAGGGGCACCTCGACGGTGCCGTCCTCGCCGCCGGGCTCGGTCCCGGGCCGGGTCGGGAGCGTGTCATCGCCGAGGTCAACTTCCGCGGTGTCGTCGAACTGCTCGAGGGCTGGCGCTCGACCCTCGCCGCAGCCGGAAACAGCAAGGTCGTCGTCTTCGGGTCGAACTCGACGACCACGGTTCCGGCCGCCCCGATGTCGGCGGTGAAGGCATTCCTCGCCGGGGACCTGGAGAAGGCCGTCAAGCGGGCGTGCCGGATCAAGCCGGCCGGCCCGACGTTCACCTACGCGGCCTCGAAGCTCGCGGTCACCCACTGGGTGCGCCGCGCGGCCGTGACTCCGGAGTGGGCCGGCGCGGGGATCCGCCTCAACGTGATCGCACCCGGGGCGATCGAGACACCGCTGTTGACCGCCCAGCTCGACAGCCCGGAAGCCGACCGCGTCCGGGACTTCCCGGTGCCGATCGGCGGATTCGGTCGGCCGGAGCAGATCGGGGAGTGGGTCGAGTTCATGCTGTCGCCGGCCGCGGACTTCCTCTGCGGGTCGGTCGTCGTCGTCGACGGCGGCAGCGAACCCTTCTTCCGCGGCAGCGACTGGCCGCGTCCGGTGCCGATCCGGAAGGTTCCGGCCTACCTGCTTGCGATGCGCCGGTTCAACAACGCGAAGAAAAAGTAGCCCGCGTCTCCGGAAGTGCCCCTGAGTGACGGTCGGTGTACCGATATTTCGGTACGCCGACCGTCATTTCCGTTCCGGCCGAGGCGGTTCGGTTCGGGACGCGGCGGGCGCGATTCCGAACAGCATGGCGTCGAGCCCCGCGACGAACGCGGCGTCGTTGTCGAGGGTCGTGGCGGCGCCCGAGGAGTCCGAGGTGAACAGGGCCCTCAGGTGCGGATAGTCGCCGTGCGCGAGCATCTCGGACATGTGCGCGGCACCGCCGCCGCTCGCCGAGGCCGTCTCCCCGGCCGATTCCTGCGCCGCGAAATTGGTGACCCAGCCGCTGATCAGGGCGACGCCCATCATGGTGGCGGTCGCGTCGAGCCCGGCCGGTGCCAGTGCGCCGACGAGCCGGTCGAGGTAGCGGATGCTGTTCGGGCCGAGGTCGGTGGCCGGCGTGTCCCGTAGCCACGGATGACGCCGATGCAGGGATCGGGACTGCTGGGCGATGGCGAGTACATCGGTGCGGACGTCACCGGTGAGCGGGGGGAAGTCGAACTCGGCGGCGACCCGGTCGGCCATCAGCGCGAGCAGATCGTCCTTGCCGGCCACGTATCGGTACAGCGATGCCGCCGAGGTGCCGAGCGCGTCGGCGACGCGCCGCATCGAGAGTGCGCGCATGCCTTCACTGTCGACCAGCCGGACGCAGGCCTCGCCGATGTCGTCGAGGGTGTACGTCGGGCGGGGCCCGCGCTTGCGTTCGTCGGTGCGCAGCCACAGTGAGGTCGGCATGACCCCCAGCATGCCTCGAGGAAAGAGTTGCGAACGCTGTTCTCATTTATCTACCCTCTAATTGCGAACATTGTTCACAGTTTGAGGGGGAGGGCGCATGAACGTGCTCGAAGCCGACGGCCTGACCCGGGCGTTCGGAGACCGCAACGTCGTCGACGCAGTGCACCTGAGCGTTCCCGCCGGGCACATCCATGCGCTGCTCGGCCCGAACGGCTCGGGGAAGACGACCACCGTCCGCATGCTCGCCACGCTGCTGCGGCCGACCGCCGGTCGTGGCCGCGTCTGCGGCTTCGACGTCGTGCGCGACGCGGCCCACGTGAAACGACGCATCGGGTTGGTCGGGCAGTTCCATGCGGTGGACCCCCGGCTGACCGGTCGGGAGAACCTGACGATGTTCGCGCGGCTGCACGGACTCGACGGCCGCTCGGCCCGGGTCCGCGCGACCGAGCTGCTCGACCGGTTCGATCTCGCCGACGCCGCCGCCCGCCCGGTGAGCAGCTATTCGGGAGGTATGCGCCGGCGGCTGGACCTGCTCGCCGGGATGGTCGTGCGGCCCGAAGTGCTGTTCCTCGACGAACCGACCACCGGCCTCGACCCGCACAGCCGCAACGAGATCTACCGGCTGGTGCGCGAACTCGTGGGGGAGGGCACCGCCGTGCTGCTCACGACGCAGTACCTCGACGAAGCCGACCGCCTCGCCGACAGCATCACGATCCTCGACGCCGGCGTGACGATCGCGACCGGAACCCCGGCGCAGATCAAGGAGGCGGTCGGAACCGGAGTCGACCTCGCCCTGCCCGCCGCCGCGGACGTCACCGAGGCGATCGGCGTGACCGCCGCATTCGGTCTACGGCACATCGCCACCGACGCCGCGTCCGAAACCGGCACCGTCCGGCTGTCTTTCGCCACCGATGCCGATTCGGTGCCGCTGCTGCCGGTGCTACGCGCCCTCGACGAAGCGGGCGTGCCCGTCGACGACATCGGCCGCCGTCGCGTCGGGCTGGACGAAGCGTTCCTGACCTTGACCGGACACGCCCGTACGGAGGAGCCCGCATGACCACCGCCACCCATGGAAGCTCGGCACTCACCGGCACCCGGACGTTGTTCCATCGGATCGTCCTGACGTACCGGCACTCGCCCGCGCTGCTGCTCGTCACGCTCGCCGCGCCGCTGGGCATGGTGCTGCTGTTCGGATTCGTCTTCGGCGGCGCACTGTCCGGCGGTGACGCCGCCGCCTACCGCGCGTATCTGATGCCGGGGGTGCTGGTGCTCGTGGCCGCGATGGGCCTGGCGACCACCGCGGCCACCGCCAACGCCGACCTGCGCAGCGGACTCTCCGACCGGTTCCGGACCCTGCCCACCGCGCCGGTGTCGGTGCCCGCCGGGCTCGCCCTCGCCGAAACGGCCACCTGTGCGGTCGCGCTCGTGCCGATGGTCGGTGTCGGATATCTCGTCGGCTGGCGGATCGACGCAGGCGTCCGCGAGACTGCGCTCGCAGTGATGCTGCTGCTGTTCCGCTTCGCGCTCTCCTGGCTGGGCATCTGGCTCGGCTTCTCGATCCGGGACGAGCAGGTGCTGCAGCAGTGCGCGCCGATGATCTTCGGAACGATCATGTTCTCCAACATCTTCGTGCCCACCGAGACCATGCCCGCGGTGATCCGGACGATCGCGGAGTGGAATCCGGTCAGTGCCGTCGTGGCCGCCCTGCGCGAACTGCTGGGCGGTGCCGCGCCGACGGCCGTGGACGCGGCTGTGCCGATGGCCGCGGATGCGGCGTGGCCCCTGCAGCACCCCCTGTTCGCAGCCTTCGGCTGGTGCCTCGGAATCGTCGCTGTGCTGGTACCGCTCACGGTCCGCCGGTACGTCACCACCCGCTGATCGGGCGCCGATCCGACCGTTACCGACGAGTAACCGGACCATCGACAGACAGCGGAAACCGGCGGGACTACCCTGTATACCCGTGACCTCACACTATGACGTCGTTGTCCTCGGAGCCGGTCCCGGTGGGTACGTCGCTGCTATCCGCGCGGCACAGCTGGGATTGAGCACCGCCATCATCGAGCAGAAGTACTGGGGAGGTGTGTGCCTGAACGTGGGCTGCATCCCCTCGAAGGCACTTCTCCGCAATGCCGAACTGGCGCATCTCTTCAACAAAGAGGCCAAGACGTTCGGTATCTCGGGGGATGTCTCCTTCGACTTCGGTGCAGCCTTCGACCGCAGCCGCAAGGTGGCAGACGGTCGCACCAAGGGCGTGCACTTCCTCATGAAGAAGAACAAGATCACCGAGTACGACGGTAAGGGCTCGTTCGTCGACGCCAAGACCATCGACGTGGCGCTCACCAAGGGCGGCACCGACCGGGTGACCTTCGACAACGTCATCATCGCGACCGGTTCCGTCACGAAGCTGCTGCCCGGCACCTCGCTCAGCGAGAACGTCGTCACCTACGAGGAGCAGATCCTCACGCGTGACCTGCCCGGCTCGATCCTCATCGTCGGCGCCGGCGCCATCGGCATGGAGTTCGGCTACGTCCTGAAGAACTACGGCGTGGACGTCACCATCGTCGAGTTCCTCGACCGCGCCCTGCCCAACGAGGACGCCGACGTCTCCAAGGAGATCACCAAGGCGTACAAGAAGCTCGGTGTCACCATCAAGACCGGTGCCGCCGTGCAGACGATCGACGACGACGGCACCAAGGTGACCGTCTCGATCAAGGACAACAAGAGCGGCAACGTCGAGACGGTCGTCGTCGACAAGGTCCTGCAGTCCGTCGGCTTCGCCCCCCGTGTCGAGGGCTACGGCCTCGAGAACACCGGCGTCGCCCTCAACCGCGGCGCCATCGAGATCGACGAGCGCATGCGCACCAACGTCCCCGGCATCTACGCCATCGGTGACGTCACCGCCAAGCTGCAGCTCGCGCACGTCGCCGAGGCGCAGGGCGTCGTCGCCGCCGAGACCATCGGGGGCGCCGAGACGCTCGAGCTGGGCGACTACCGCATGATGCCGCGCGCGACGTTCTGCCAGCCGCAGGTCGCGTCGTTCGGTCTCACCGAGGAGCAGGCCAAGGCCGAGGGCTACGACGTGAAGGTCGCGACCTTCCCGTTCACCGCCAACGGCAAGGCCCACGGTCTCGGCGACCCGAACGGGTTCGTCAAGCTCATCGCCGACAAGACGCACGGGGAGCTGATCGGTGGCCACCTCATCGGCCCCGACGTCTCCGAGCTGCTGCCCGAGCTGACGCTGGCCCAGAAGTGGGACCTGACCGTCAACGAGCTGGCCCGCAACGTCCACACGCACCCGACGCTGTCGGAGGCGCTGCAGGAGGCCATCCACGGCCTCGCAGGACACATGATCAACTTCTGACACAGACCTCCGCGCGGGTAGATCCCCGCCCGGATGTACCGGCCTCGGCCCGTGGAGACTTCACCGTCACCACGGGCCGTTGTCGTTGTGGCGCCCCTGTCGTTGGGGTGCGGCTGGGGTTACGACGCCTCGGCGTCCCTGTCCGACTTCCGCAGTGCCAGGCGGATCGAGCAATTGCCGTCCTGCGGGTCCGGGAAGACCGCGGCGGTGTATCGGGCGCCGAACGTGGCCGCGTTGTCGTCGAGGAGCTGCTGGATGAGCCCGCGCTGGATGCCGCGCACGACCTCCGGGTTGGTGCGGGCGATCTCGACCAGGGGGCACGTGCACAAAGTGAGCTCGTGGTTTCCGAATGCGCTTGTTGCGGATCGGGTTTCGAATCCCAGGCGGGAGAGGGCGTCGATGACGAAGGCGCCCGCGTCGGCGGTGTCGGCAGGGGCGAAACCGAGCATGCCCGCCCAGTCGCGTCCCACCTCGCAGGCCGTGCGCTCCCGCTCCTCGGCGGTGCCGCCGAGCCGGGCCGCGAGCAGTGCGACGAGGTCCGTATAGGACGGTTTCGGCACGGCGGTGTATCCGAGACGCGGCCGGCCGACCTTCGTCGACTCGAGCTGCCGGGTCCGGACCAGGCCTTCCTCGATGAGCGAGTTGAGGTGGAAGCGGACGGTTGTGACGTGCAGGTCGAGGTCGTCGGCCAGCAGGTGGGCGTCGAGTGGCTCGGCCGACGTTTCGAGCAGGGCGAGAACGCGGTCCCGTTGCTTGACCTGTCGTGCCAATTCCTGCCCCTCTGCCGAACGCTCGGTGGGACTCCGGTGAGGCCCGCCGTATTCAAATGAGTAATTTCCTTTATAGTCGTCGCCGGTACAGCGCGACGATGTCAACGTTACGGCGACGGTCATCGGTTCCGGAATTGCGGTCGGGTCGCGCTCGGTCACTACGAAGGAGAGAGTCGAACATGTCGCAGAACCCGTCGGTGCACACCGCGCAGGACAGCAGCACCGCCGGTGTGACGCGCATCGAAGGACTCACCGACCTGAACGTCCAGGACGGGCCCACACCCCGCATCGAACGTATGGCGGCCGGCCCCGGCGCGACCGTCGTGCGGTTGAGCTTCGCCGCCGGCCAGACCATGGAAGAGCACCGTGCGGGCTTCCCGATTCTCGTCTCGGGGGCGAAGGGTCACGTGACCTTCGAGGTCGGCGGGGAGTCGATCGAGCTGGTGCCCGGAACCGCCGTTCATGTCGAGGCGGGAATCATGCATCGCCTCGTCGCGCTCGAGGACTCGGTGGTGACACTCGTCGTCCTGCGGTGAGCTTCGCTCAGTCGGCATTGATGGGCTTCGCTCTGTCTGCGCTGATGAGCTTCGCTCAGTGGGCGCTGTCGTAGCGCTCCTGGGCTGCAATCACTTCCGGCATCGCGTCCTGCACGAGTTCGATCAGGCCGCGCAGGTGCTGCGCGAATCTCGAACCCAGCTCCGTGAGGCGGTATTCGACGTGCGGCGGAACCGTTGCCCGGACGTCGCGTGCGACGAAGCCGTCGCGTTCGAGCTGCTGCAGGGTCTGCGACAGCATGCGTTCGCTGACACCGTCGATCCGGCGCCGGAGTTCCCCGAACCGGTGGGTGCCGTCGCCGAGAGCGACCAGGACGAGGGTTCCCCATCTGCCGGTGATGTCCAGCATCGTCCGGCGGGATTCGCAACAGCGCGCGAACACGTCCGCTGCGAGCGCTGGGTCCGAGGCCATGGTGCGACGATATCGCGACCGTCTTGCACTTACTAATAGTTAGTGCTGTGATGGTGGAGAAGTTGAAGCATCAACAACAGGAGTCGACATGACCATTGCAGTGACCGGAGCGACCGGCAATCTCGGGCGCCTGACCATCGCCGCGCTCCTCGAGCGGGGTGTCGCCGCGGCCGACATCGTCGCCGTGGTCCGGGATGCTGCGAAGGCCGCCGAGCTCGCCGAAAAGGGAGTGCAGGTGCGCGTCGCCGACTACGACGACGCGGACGCGCTGCGCGTGGCGTTCGCGGGCGTCGACAAGCTGCTGCTCGTCTCCGGCAGCGAGATCGGCCGCCGCGTCCCGCAGCACACCAACGTCGTCGAGGCCGCGAAGGCCACCGGCGTCGGATTCCTCGCCTACACCAGCATCCTCGACGCCCAGAACAGCCCGCTGATGCTCGCCGCCGAGCACAAGGCCACCGAGAACCTCATCGCCGAATCCGGCATCGCTCACGCGCTGCTTCGCAACGGCTGGTACTGGGAGAACTACGAATCGGCCGTCGGCACCGCCCGCGAGACCGGGGTGCTGTTCGGTGCCGCGGGAACCGGCCGCGTCGCGGGAGCGGCCCGCAAGGACTTCGCCGAGGCCGCGGCCGCCGTGCTGCTCGCCGACGACGCCGCCGGCAAGGTGTACGAACTCGGTGGCGACCGGCTCACCTACGCGGAACTCGCCGAGGCGCTGTCCGGCGTCGTCGGGAAGCCGATCGTGTACAAGGACCTGTCGCGTGAGGAGTACACGCAGGTCCTCGAAGGCGCAGGGGTACCGTCCCAGTTCGCGGCGGTTCTCGCCGACTCCGACGCGGGCATCGCCGCCGGAGCCCTCGACACCGACAGCGGCGATCTGCAGCGCCTGATCGGACGCGACGCGACCCCAGTCGCGGACGTGCTGCGCGGCTGATCTGCGCGGTGATTCGGAATCCGCCCACGCTACAGGGTGGGCGGATTCCGAATCATGCGGCGCATCAACCGATCCGACGGTTGTGCACAGGCGCGTCGTTCATCCACAGAAGTCCTGATTTCGGCTCGGAGTGGGTGGTTCGGCCGGATGGGATCGGGCAGGGTCGCCTCATGACCGACCCTCGACCACTGACCCGAACGCACCTGCTCGCGACGGGCTTCTCGGACGACCACATTCGTGCCGCGGTGCGGGCCGGCGACCTCGTCGCCCTCACGCGAGGTGTGTACCTGTGGCGCGCCGATCATGACCGGCTGGACGACCCCGCACGTCACCGGGTGCGGGCGCGGCACGTCGCGTCGACGATGCCGCCCGGCGCGGTGATCAGCCATGTCTCGGCGGCAACGCTCCTGAACCTGGACGTGTGGAACATCGATCTCGCGCAGGTGCACGTCTCCCGCACCGGATCGCACGGTCGCCGCACCCGGCACCTGCACGTGCACGCGACCACCTGGACCGACGATGACGTCGTCGACGTGGACGGTCTCGCTGTCACCTCTCCCGCACGCACCGTCGTGGACCTCTCCCGGGCTCTTCCTCTGGACCAGGCAGTGGTCGTCGGGGACTCGGCCCTGCGGAACTACCCGGACACGCTGGATCTGCTGCCCGCGGCGTTGGCGTCGGCCCGCCATCGCAGCGGGATCGCGCGGGCCGCGGCAGTCGTGCCGTTCCTCGACGCGCGCAGTGAAAGTCCCGGGGAATCGCTGTCGCGGGTGCGGATCGCAGAGAGCGGACTGCCTCGTCCCGTGCTCCAGCATCCGATCGTGTTGCGCGACGGACGACGCGTCCGTCTCGACTTCTTCTGGGAGCGGCACGGGGTGGCCGGCGAGTTCGACGGGGCCGGCAAGTACGCCGACCGTCGCGACGTGTTCGCCGAGAAACTCCGCGAGGACGCGCTGCGCGATCTCGGTCTCGAGGTCGTCCGCTGGACGTGGGCCGATCTGACGCGGTTCGACGTCGTCGCACAGCGATTCGAGCGGGCAGTCGCCCGGCAATCCACGCGGTGAGTGCGAAGTCGCTCACGCGACAGCGTGGGCGGATTCCGAAGCGGTGAGCGCATTTCGCTGTCAGCCCAGCAGTGCGGCCTCGAGCGCCGTCCGCACTGCGTCGGGTTCGGGCGCGACGACCGTGACGAGCGGGGACACCGCGGTCGCGGCGAGCAGATCCGCGGCGCGGCCGGTGCCCGCCAGCACGAGAACCGGGCGCCCCTCGGCCAGCGACTGTGTGACGTCGTCGCGCGCGATCCCGCCGCCGTTCGCGAGCACCGTGACGACGGGCGATCCCGCTGCAAGGGTTTCGGCGACAGCCCCGAGCCACGGCGTTTCGTCGCCCCAGTGATCCCCCGCGACGGCGACGATGTGGGTGTGATTCGGTTCCAGCGCGGCCGAATCGGGCAGTGTCCCGTCGTGTCCGGGCCAGCGCACCGTTCCTTCCGCGACGATCCCGAGATGCACTCCCTGGGCGCCGCTCCGGCGGCGTTCCCGTCCGACCAGTCCGATCACCCCGGAGTCCGTGCCGCCGTCGATCAAGGTCGCGCCGAAGGATTCGATCATCGCGACGAGCGGGACGAACAGGCGCTCGCAGAGAGCGGCGTCCGACGGTGCCATACCGTCCGCACCCCCGACGAGGACCACTGCGGGGGCACCGGGGGACACACCGGTTGCTCGCAGCAGTGCGGTGAGTCGGTCTCCCGGTCGCGGCGGTGTACCCGGCGGGACACGGATCAGGGCCAGCTCCCGTCCACCCACCTCGACCACGTCGCTGCCGACCGTCACGCCACCTCCCTGGCCTGGGGTGCGCGGTGTGCGAGCGCCGCGCGGAGGGCACCGACCGTGATCGCCTCGTTCGCCGAGTACGTACCGCCCTTGTGGTTCAGTCGCGGGATGTCGACGCCGCCTGCGTGGTGCAACCCGATGAGCCGCCACTGGTCGTCGAACACCGGACTGCCGGAGCTGCCTCCCTCGGTGGGCGAACGATAGTGCACCCGGGTGTCATCGTAGTCGAGCACGATGTTGTCCTGGAGCGAGAACTGCGGCTGTTGGAGACCGCGCGGGTGCCCGATCAGATACGCACGGGGCGGACGGGGTTCGAGTGCGGGCAGGCGTGCCGCGACGGGCAACGGTTCGAGGTCGCCGGGCCAGCCGTCCAGTTCCAGGACGGAGGTGTCCAGCCCCGCGCCGTCGGACGGGGCGTACCACCAGCAGCGCACCGGCCGGAAGCGGTCCGTGCAGGCGTCCAGCGCATGGAACACGACCACCGCGTCGCCGGCGGCAACCCCCTCGGGCACGACATGTCCGTTGGTGACGAGCACCCGCTCCGGCAGGTCCGGATGCAGATCCCGGCCGTCGACGACGAACCCGGTCCCGACCCCGTCCTCCGACGGTGTGCACACCTGCGCGACCGCGCGGCACCGCGACAGCCCGTGGCGGTACCACGTCAACGACTGGTAGCGGTCGTGGCCGAACACCTTCTCGAGGTGGGCGAGCCGGGCCGTGCCGACATCGCGATCGCGGACCAGCACGCCGCCGCCGTCGCGATGCAGAAGCGCCGAGCGCAGCAGCGGCAGCATGGTGTCGCCGGGCGCGGCCGCGGTGGTCAGTTCCCACACCTCCACCAGCTGCCGCAGCAGCGCGGCGATCTTGAACGCATCGACTCCCGGATCGGCGAGAAACGCGTCGAGCCATGTATCGGCACCTGCAGGATCGCCGAGTGCGACCTCCGCTTCGCAGGCGGTGGCAGCGCCCCACGCGTCGGGTTCGGCCGCGGTCTCGATCGCACCGAGCACCTGGGCGGCGAGTGCGCGGGACAACACGGCGGGATCGGCGATTCCGGGGACGGCGAGGCCGTCCCGATGTGCGCGGGCGAGCAGGGCTGCCGCATTGATCGCGTGCCACGGCCGGGCCGGTGCCTCGTCACGCGCCGTCAGATACGCGTCGAGTGACATTCGCAGGTGGTGCGCCCGACGCGGGAGGTCGCCGGTGGTGAGGAACAACTGTTTGTGGCACCGGCCGATCCCACCGCGCGCCTCGATCCGCTCCGACGCCGGCGTGTCCGGATCGTCGGCCAGCTCGGAATAGAGATGCAATGCGGCCGCCGGCATACCCCGGTCGACGAGCGCCTGGGCGTACTGCCGCCGCACCGCAGGAAGGTCGAGTCCGCGACCCAGTGCGGCGTCCGCGACGGCAATCACGTCGTCGAATCTGCGGTACCGGCGCAACCCGGCGAGCATCCGCATGACCTCTGCCGGAGGCTGTTCGGCCGATCCGCGCAGGAATCGGCAGTACTCCTGGACGATTCGGCCCACCTCCGGCCAGTCGAAAGTGCCTGCAGAGCGGGCGATCCGGTCGATCCAGGCGACGTCGACGGTCGTCATTCGAGGACCTGACGCAGGAAATCGCGGAGTCGGGGCTGGCCGAGATACTTGCCGATGCTGTGCCGCCAACTGCCGGTGTTCGACACCCCGACATCGGCGACCTTCCGCTGTCCGGCATGCAGGAAGTCGCCCGCGATCTGCCGGTCGAGTAATCCGCAGACCGGGTCGAGCGGGTCGTATACGTTGGTCCATCGGCCGTCGCCGAGGCACCGCGCCGGCCAGCCGTCGTTGCGAGTCCACGGTGGCGTCAGCCCGTCCTGGACCTCCGAGATCCCCAACGGGCTACCGACGGTGAGCAGCGCATCCACGCGCGGGGCGTCGTTGATCGCGGTCAGGGCGTCGTAGGCGATGACGCTGCCCAGGCTGTGTCCGACGACGACGTGGGGTCCGGGCTGGGAATCGCCTTCCTGCAAGGCTTTCAAAGCTCGCTCGCGGATATCGCTGCGAATTCGGAAGGTTTCGCCCGGTCGCGGCGTGAACGAAGCGTCGTAGAGGAAATGATGCACGTCGCGCAGGAACACCTGCATCAGCCGCTTCTTCACCGCGGGTGGCAGTGGGATCGCTTCGAGTTCCGTATCCGGCAGCACGAGCGTTTCACACTCACCGGGAACGGGTTCCACCGTGGCGACTCCGACTTCGAGGCCCAGTCGTTCGACGAATTGCCGCTCGTCGTCGGGCAGTTCGCAGATCCAGCCCGGATCCTGGACCTCGAACTCGGCGGCATCGTCCGGCCCGAGGGTGGACTCGTGGGCGGTGAACGCGGCAGCGGGCTGCGCGTAGAGCATGTCCGCCCAGTACACCATCGACGAGGTGACACCCATGGCGTCGAGATCGAGGCCGTCGTCGTCGAACAGCGCGATGCGCCATTGGTCCAGCAATTCGTCGGCCGGGGGCTTGTTGCCGATGCCGTGGACGAACGTCACGTGAGGCATGGTGGTACTCCTTCGTCATTCGGTGTCGGTGCCGGGAGGAAGGTCCGGGCACAACGTCTGGGGTTCGATGTCGGGGGAGATCCACTCGTGCCATTCGTCATCGGTCATGTTGCGGGTGAGCTTGGAACACAACATGTTCGATGCCTCCTCCGTTGTCGACGGCGGAAGATTCCAGATCCGGAGAGTGCCATCTGTCCCGCCCGAGACGAGGCGCCGTCCGTCGGACGTGAATGCGATGGCCGCTACCCACCCCGCGTGGCCGGTCATGGGTACCGCGATCAGCCGTCCGGTCTCGGCGTCCCAGAGACGGATGTCGCCCTCGGAGCCGCCGGAGACGATGTAGCGCCCATCCGGGCTGTATTCGACGCCGGCCGCCCCGCCGCGGTGTCCGGGCATCTCCGGTCCGAGGAGCCGCCCGGTTTCGGGGTCCCACTGCCGCAACGCGGAGTCCGTTCCGCCGGCGACGATGCGAGTGCCGTCCGGACTGATTCCGACGGGGAACACGGCGGCCTTGTCCCCGGATTCCACGGTATCGATCGACTGTCCGGTTTCCGGATCCCACAGCTGGAGACCCTGGACGAACGAAACCGAGAAGACCCGGTGGCCGTGTGCGGCGAACCCGACCACCTGCACTTCGGGCCCGACTCGGATGGGATCGCCGACCGGTGCGCCGGTGTCGGCGTTCCACAGTCGAACGGTGCCGTCGTCGCCTCCGGATACCAGGCGGTGACCGTCGGGGCTGAAGTCGATTGCGTTGACTGTGCCCTCGTGCCGGGCCTGGACAGGATCGCCGATCGGTTGGCCGGTGTCGGCGTTCCACAGTCGAACGGTGCCGTCGTCGCCTGCGGAGGCGAGCCGGCGGCCGTCGGGGCTGAAGTCGACGGTCCGGACGGCACCTTGTTGTCCGGTGAGGGGAGCTCCGACGGGCAGGCCGGTGCCGATATCCCACACTCGCACGGTGCCGTCGTCGCCGCCCGAGGCAAGGCGGTGCCCGTCGTCGGTAGCCGTGACGACCTCGATGGTGCCGTCGTGCCCGCTGAGTGCCCCGAGCGATTTTCCGGTGTCGAGGTCCCACAGACGTAGTGATTCGTCGTCCGCACTTGCGGAGACGATGCGGTGGCTGTTCGTGTCGGTCCCGATGCCGTAGATCCTTCCGGCACTGCCGGTCACCGGCAGTGCGGTGGTCGCGTCCCATGTCCGCACCGTCGCATCCCACCCTGCCGACAGCAACTGCCGGCCGTCCGGACTGAATGCCACACCGGCCACGGGCCCGTCATGCCCGGTGAGAGGTACGCCGATGGGTTGCTGCAGGTCGGTGTCCCAGGCGCGGATCGTCCCGTCGAATCCTCCGGAGACGACGCGTCGTCCGTCGGTGTCGAAGGCGACACTTGTCGCCGGACTCGGGGTAATCATGGGGTCGCCGATCTCACGGTGCGTTGCGACATCCCACAGTCGCACGGTGCCGTCGTCGCTGCCCGATACGATCTGCCGGCTGTCCGGGCTGAACGCGAGTGCCGTGACGACCCGAGTATGGCCCGTCATCGTCTCACCGACGAGGTCGTACCCAGGAGTGGACAGATCCCACAACCGGATTCCGTTGTCGGCACTTCCGGTAGCGAGCCATCGTCCGTCCGGGCTGAACGCGGTCGACTGCACCGAACCACCGACGAGAGCGGTCACCGGTTCGCCGTCGAGTTGCCCGGTATTCGGATCCCACCAGCGGAGCGCCCCATCGGAGTGCGTCGAAAGGATCCGGGATCCGTCGTCGGTGAATGCCAGGCTCGACACCATCGCCGTCTGGTCGTATGTCGGGGTGCCGATCGGTTGGCCTGTCGTGGAATCCCATACACGGACGACGCCGTTGTAGTCGCCCGACGCGATTCGTGTTCCGTCCGGACTGATGGCCACCCGGAACACGGCCGCGTCGCCGTGCTGCATCGGGTCGAGGACGGAAAGACCAGTCTGCGAATCCCACACGCGCACTGCGCCGCCGTCGTCGCCGGTGACGATCCGCGTGCCGTCGCGACTGTAGGTGGCACTGTGGACAATTGCGGGAATCTCGATGATCTTGAATAGGTCGCGGCGGTCGGCAGCAGCGCTGACCAGTGCGTCGGCGTCCGTTCGGGCGAAATGGGGGGCAGCGAGCAACTTGTTGATAGCGTGGACCTCGTTCCCGGTGCCATCGTCGGCAAGGATCGACTGAGCCTCGGCCACCAGCCGCGACGCGACCGCCTCGTCGCTTCGAGTGTCGGCGAGGCGCTCGGAGTGCAGCGCCCAGCCGGATGCAGCGGTTGCGGCGAGGGCAACGACCGCCATCGCCGCGAGAACCGTCCGCAACTTCCGCGACTGCTTCTGCAGGACGGTGGCGTATTCCTGAGCTTTCTGCCTCGCTTCCGTTTCCGCAACGGCCAGCGCTTCCGCCGCCTCTTGCTTCTCTCGCGCCGCCTCCAACTCCGCTTCGCGGCGGAGCTTTTCGTCGGCAACACGTTGGTCCTCCCGTTGCCGCGATGCGAGGAGGTACGGTCGAACCGGACTGAGGCGGTCCCGGAAGCCCTTTCGCGCAGACAAGGTTTCGGCGTCGGTCAGACGTTCGCCCTCGAGTAGCCACGCCTCTTGCCGATTGTTCTTCCGCCACGCCGCGGCAGCTCGTTCGAGCGCGTCGGCCTCCCGGAGGCTGTCGCGTTCCTCGTGGAGCCAGCCGGCGAGGTCGGTCCATTGCCGCAGCAGGCTTTCCAGGGCGACTTCGACGACGACGTCGCCGTCGCGCTCACCTTTGACGAGGAGCCGACGTGCGACCATCGCGTCGAGAAGCGGCCGGCTCGGCGCAGGCAGGTCGGACCACCGGGCGAGGCGACGCATCGGCTGGTCGGTGTACTGGTCGATGTTGGCCAGCCACGGAACGAACGCGGCGCGCAGGTGCTCGAGTTGTGTGCTGCGTTCGTCGGGATCGGAGGAAAGCAGGTTGTCGATCTCGGTCTGGACGACCGCGTGCATGCCGCCCATCGCGGTGTATTCGGCGAGGGTGAGCCGCCCGGAGCTGCCGTAGTCCTCGTAGAGCCGGGCCATGGTGAGTGCCAGCAGCGGGAGGGTGTCGGCGCCTTGCCCGCACGCGGACAGCAGCCGGTTCAGCAGGGCGGGCTCGACCTCGAGGGGACGTCCCGCGGCGGTGGCGCGGGCCGCAGGACCGCACACGACTTCCTTGAACTCGGTGCGCGGCATCGGCTTGAGCTCGTTGAACAGCTCGGATCGCACGTCCGCCAGCTCCGGGACGGTTTGCAGCGTCTCGAACCGGTCGGAGCGAATCGTCGCTGCGACGAGGAACAGGGGCTCGTCGTCGCCGGTGGAATGGCGTGTGAGCCGGGCGAGGAGTGTCAGAAACTGCGATGCCTGGGGTCCCGCGTCCGCCGCGAACAGTTCTTCGGCCTGATCGACCGGCAGGATCAGGGTCGGCAGGGGTGCATTGCCGGTGTCGTGGAGCAGCCGATCGGATGCCTTCTGTCGAATCTCCCTCAGCCATTGTGTGACCCGTGTGGCATCGCCCGATCGGCACGCCGCCTTGATCTCGCCGAGCGGGGGTGCGGGCAACCCCAATTCGGCGCGTGTCGTATGAATCGCGCGGGCCAGTCCGTGCTCGCCGGTCAATGCGGCGCGCTCCGGGCGCACGATGCCCAGGGGAAGGAAGTGCCGGTCGTCGCGGCGCAACCGGGGGAGCAGGCCCGCTCGCAGAAACGACGACTTGCCCGCACCGGACGGCCCCAGCACGACGAACAGCGACGCGGACCCCGACGCCCGCATGCCCCGCAGCTTGTCGAGCCCACTGATGATCTGCTCGTCGCGGCCGAAGAAGACGGCGGCGTCCTGCTCTTCGAGAGGTTCCCACCCGCGGTAGGGAGCCCGGTCCGGGTCGCCGGGCGGTGGCCACGCGAAATGTTCGGCACCCACCCCGGCGTCGCGCAGGCCGCGCAGCAGCCTTCGCAGCCCCTCGGTACGGAACACGATCGGTTCGCCGTCGACCGTGATCTCGGTGGTCGGCCCGTCACCGAACAGGTCGCAATGTTGCCATTCGTGGGTGTACCGGCCGGCCGTCGCGTCGAGTCGGGCGCAGAAGATCCGTTTGTTCAGAGTTTCGGCAGTGCGGTATTCATTGGTGCATTCCTGCGACGACTCCCAGTCGGTCGAGAGCAGGCACACGACGGCCTCGCAGCGTGCCGCGGTCCGGGTGAGCGCATCGCGCCACCGCACCCCCGGCGCCAGCCCGGTGTCCGGATCGATGTCGAGGAAGATCTCCCCGGCCAGGCTCGGTTCGTTCTCGACGAGCCAGCGCATGAGCGCGACCGCCTGCCGGCTGTCTCGGCTGGAATGGCTCAGGAATATGCGGGTCATCGTCTGCTCCGCTCGCTGCGGGGAACTATGACCTCAGCGTTCCGCGCGGCGTCGTCGCGGGCACGAGTAGCCGACTACTCGATTTTCGCCGTCACCCGCCGATCGACGCGGTGACTGCGAATCCGCTCACTCTGCAGTGCGAGCGGATTCCGAATCGGTGGGCGAGTTCGACGCGGGGAAATCGCGTTCGATGCGCAGGGTGCGGATCGTGGTCGCCAGACCGTCGTATTGCGTGATCAGCAGGCAGAATTCGATCAAGCGGCGGACGTCGAGGTGCTCGGCCAGCGCCGACCACGTCTCGTCGGTGAGGTCCTTGGTCGCGACCAGTTCGTCGACTGCGGCGAGCAGCGCACGGTGACGCGGGCTCCACCCCTCGGCCTGCGGCCCCTCGATGACACGCTGCAGGATCTCGGCGGTCACACCCGCGCGACGACCGAGCCGCACGTGGTGGTCCATCTCGTAGTCGCAGCCGCGCAGGTGCGCGACGCGCAGGATGACGAGTTCGGATTCGTGGCGGGGGAGCTTGCCGCCGGGCATCAGCTTGCCGGAGTAGTGCAGCCAGCCGCGGAACAGGCCGCCGGCGCGACCCAGTGTGCTGAACAGGTGCGCGTCCGAGGTTCCTGCCGCCAGTGACAGGACGCGCCAGGCGATCCAGTTGACCGGGCCGAGTTGACGGAACCGTCCGGGCGTGATGCGGGGCGTCATGCGCGCTAGTCTCGCACGGCCCGCGAGAGCCGGGCCATCGTCCGCGCCGCCTCGGTGCGTTGCACGATCGCCGCGCACGCGTCGACGATGTGCTCGCGCAGCCGGGTGTGCGCGTCGTCCAGTCTTCCGTCGAGTACCGCCTCCGCGACGGCGATGTGCTCCTCGACGGCGCGCTCCACCCGCTCCGGGACGAGCTCGTCGAACATCCGGACCGTGCGTACCTTCGCGTTGACCGAATCGAGCGCGTCGCACAGGGCGTCGTTCCCCGACGCGGCGAGCAGCGTCAGGTGGAACTCTTCGTCGAGCGTGACGAACCCTGCATCGGGAGCCGGCGGATCGCTACGGAATCGGTACCACCGTTCGAGTTCGGCCCCGAGCACGTCCCGGTCGTGGACGACCACCCCGGACACCGCGCGCGTGATGCCGCGCAGTTCCAGCGTGGCACGCAGCTCGTAGAGGTCGCCGAGGTCCTCGAAGCGCGGACGGTACGGGAAGAGCCCGTGTTCGCGTCGCTCGACGAGACCCTCGGACACGAGGCGGGCCAGGGCCTCCCGCACCGGTGTGCGGGAGACCCCGTACAGCTCGGCGAGCCGTTCCTCGCTGAGTCGCTCGTCGGGGGAGACGGTGCCCGCTGTCAGATCGGCGCGCAGCGCCCGGTAGACGCGCTCCCGCCGGGTGCCGCCGGAGAACATCAGATTGCCATCGCGCTGCGAACGGTACGAGCGGCGTCGGCGCCTCCTTCGCCGGTCGCGGTGATGCGTCCCGATTCCAGGACGTAGTAGTGGCGGGCGTTGTCGAGGGCGAATCCGATGTGCTGCTCGACGAGCAGCACCCCGAGGTCGCCGCGCCGGCTCAGGTCCACGATCGTCTTCTCGATCTCCTGAACGACGGACGGCTGGATACCCTCGGTCGGTTCGTCGAGAATGAGCATCCGTGGACGGGTGATCAGCGCGCGGGCGATGGCGAGCTGCTGGCGCTGGCCGCCGGACAACAGGCCCGCGCGGCGATCGAGCAGCGGAACCAGCGCAGGGAACAGATCGAGCATCTCCGCGATCAGCGCCTTGCCGTTCTTGCGGCCGTCCGCGACCACCTGCAGGTTCTCGGCGCAGGTGAGTTGCCCGAAGGACTGCTGGCCCTGCGGAACGTACGCGAGGCCCCGGGCCACGCGCGCCGCCGGGCGCAACCCGGTGATGTCCTCACCGTCGAGCAGGATCTTGCCGGAGGCGACCGGCAGCAGCCCGACGGCGGCGCGCAGCAGGGTGGTCTTGCCGGCACCGTTGTGGCCCATGACGGCGACGACCCCGTCGGACGGGACCGTGATCGTGGCCCCGTGGATGATCTCGGTGCGTCCGTAACCGGTACGGACGTCGACGAGTTCGAGCATCAGATCGCCTCCTCGAGGCTCGCGGTACCCAGGTAGACCTGCTGGACCTGCGGATCGTTCTGCACCTCTTCGACGGTGCCTTCGGCGATGACCTTGCCGCGCGCGAGCACCGTCACCGAGGTCGCGAACGCGCGCATGAAGTCCATGTCGTGTTCGACGACGACGACGGTGCGCTCGGCGCCGATGCGGCGCAGCAGCTGCCCGGTCTCCTCGCGTTCGTCGTGGCTCATGCCGGCGACGGGTTCGTCGAGCAGCAGCACGTCGGAGTTCTGCACCAGGAGCATGCCGATCTCGAGCCACTGCTTCTGGCCGTGCGCGAGGATCCCGGCGGGGATGTCGCGATGGGCCGCGAGGCCGGTGGTTTCCAGTGCCTCCTCGATCTGCGGCAGCACGTCCTTGCGGCGGCGCAGCATCTGCCACGGGTTGCGGCCGGCGCCGGCGGCGATGTCGAGATTCTGCAGCACCGTCAGCTCCTCGAATACCGACGCCGTCTGGAACGTGCGGCCGACGCCGAGCCGGGCGATCTTGTGGACCTTCTTGCCGAGCAGTTCGACCCCGGACTTGGTGACCGACCCGGTCGCGGGGACGAGGCCGGTGATGGCGTCGACGAGCGTGGTCTTTCCGGCGCCGTTGGGGCCGATGAGGAATCGCAGATCGCCCTGTAGCAGCGTCAGGTCGACACCGTCGACGGCGGTGAAGCCGTCGAACTGCACTCGCAGATCACGGATTTCGAGGTATTGGCTGGACATTCCGGCGTTGCCGCCGAAGGTGGGTTCGGTCATCGTGCCGGCTCCATCTCGGTGTTCTCGGCGGTCGGTTCGGGATCGGGTTTCTCTGCGGGGGTGTCGCTTTCGGTGCGCTTGCGACGCCGGAGCGCTGCGATTCCGGCGAGTCCGGCGGGGAAGAATCCGACGACGACGATGAACAGCAGGCCCTGCGCATACGTCCACGCGGACGGGAATTCCTCCGAGAGGGCGGTCTGCGCCCACGCGACACCGATCGCGCCGAGTACCGGCCCGAGCAGGGTGGTGCGGCCACCGATCGCGACGCCGATGAGGAACGCGATGGACGGCACGATGCCGATGTCCGCCGGGGAGATGATCCCGACGATCGGCACGAACATCGCACCGGCGATGCCGGCGAAGAACGCGGCGACCGTGTAGGCGACGACCTTGACGGTCGCGGGGTCGTAGCCGAGGAAGCGGACGCGCTCCTCCTGGTCGCGGACCGCGACGAGCAGTTCACCGTAGCGTGAGTGCATGAGCTGGCGGGTCCCGGCGACGACGAGCAGCAGGATCGCCGCGACGATGAAGAACAGCATCCGCTTGTTGACCGGATCGGACAGGTCGTAACCGAAGAACGTGCGGAACCGGTTGAGGCCGTTGGACCCTCCGGTGCTCTGCTGGCCGACGAGCAGGATCGCGAACGCCGCGGCGAGGGCCTGGGACAGGATCGCGAAGTAGGCGCCCTTGACGCGGCGCTTGAACACGCCGAGGCCGAGCAGCAGGGCCAGCAGTGCGGGCACGAGCAGGATGCCCAGCAGCGTCACGAGCGGCGACGTGAACGGCACCCAGTACGCGGGCAGTTCACGGATACCCGCGATCTGCATGAAGTCCGGCACGGTGTCGCCGCGCACCTCGGCGTCGGCGATCTTCAGGTGCATCGCCATCATGTAGGCGCCGAGGCCGAAGAACACGCCCTGACCGAGGGTCAGCATGCCGCCGCGGCCCCAGGCCAGGCCGATGCCGGCGGCGACGATGGCGAAGCACAGGAACTTCGCGAGCAGATTCAGGCGGAAGTCGGACAGGACGGCGGGGGCGAGACCGAACAGCACGAGCACGGCGATCGCAAATCCCGCCCACGTGCGGACCGGTCCGGGCCGGGTGAGAACGGACATCAGACCAGGCTCCTTGTCTTGACCGCGAACAGACCTTGCGGGCGGATCTGCAGGAAGACCACGATGATCACGAACACGATCACCTTCGCGATCGACGCGGTGGTGGAGTATTCGATGAACGAATTGAGCAGGCCGAGCGCGACCGCCGCGATCACGGCGCCCTCGATGCGGCCGAGACCGCCGATGACGACGACGAGGAACGCGTCGATCAGGTACGAATGCCCGATCGTCGGGCTCGTCGAGCCGATGAGGGTCAGCGCGACCCCTGCCAGGCCGGCGAGTCCGGAGCCGAGGAAGAACGTGGTGATGTCGGTACGCCGGCTGGAGATGCCGACGGTCTCGGCGAGATCGCGGTTCTGCACGACCGCCCGGATGCGACGGCCCATCGGCGTGTACTTCATCGCCACGATCAGCGCGACGACGCACACGGCGGCCAGCACCAGGATGAACAGGCGGGTCTTCGGAACCACCGCACCCAGGATCTCGACACCGCCGGACAGCCATTGTGGGGCAACCACATTGACCGCCGGTGCGCCGAAGATGTCACGGGCGGCCTGCTGCAGCAACAGGCCCACGCCGAACGTCACGAGCAGTGTGTCGAGCGGACGGTGGTACATGCGGCGGATGAGCGTGACCTCCAGCAGCACGCCCATCGCGCCGCCGACCAGGAAGCCGACGAGCAGGGAGATCAGCAGCGAGACCCCGGCCGCGGAGACCACCTGCTGCACAACGTATGCGGTGTACGAACCGGCCATGATGAATTCGCCGTGGGCCATGTTGATCACGCCCATCTGGCCGAACGTCAACGACAGGCCCAGCGCTGCCAGCAGCAGGATCGAGCCGATGCTCAATCCCGTGAACAGCTGTCCTACCACGACATCCATATCGCCCCCTTTCTCGTCGGCTTCCCGGTCGTATCGGCTCAGCTACCGGACAGGCTCGAGGCCCAGTCGTAGCTCTTCAGGTACGGGTCCGGCTCGATCGGGGAGCCCGAGTCCCACACGGTGTAGATCAGTCCGTCGCCGCGGATCTCACCGATGCGTGCGGTCTTGGCGATGTGGTGGTTGTCGCCGTCGATCGTGACGGTGCCTTCGGGAGCGTCGAACGTGACGCCGTCGGCCGCCTCCTGGATGTCGGCCACGGCGAACGAGTTCGCCTTCTCGACGGTGTTCTTCCACAGGTGGACCGAGGTGTAGGCAGCCTCCATCGGATCCGAGGTCGGCTTGTTCGCGCCGTACTTCGCCTTGTAGGCGTCGACGAACGACTTGTTCTCCGGGGAGTCCACCGTCTGGTAGTAGTTCCACGCGGTGAGCTGGCCCTCGATGTTCTGGGCGCCGATGCCGACGACCTCCTCCTCGGCGATGGACACCGAAACCACCGGCATGTCAGCGGCTTTCAGGCCGACGTTGGCGTACTCGCGGAAGAATGCGACGTTCGAGTCGCCGTTGAGGGTGTTGAACACCGCGTCCGCGTCGGCGGTGCGGATCTTGTTGACGATCGTCGAGAAGTCGGTCGAACCGAGCGGGGTGTAGTCCTCGCCCTTGATCTCGATGCCGTTGGCCTCGGCGTAGGCGCGGATGATGCGGTTCGCCGTCTGCGGGAACACGTAGTCGCTACCGACGAGGTAGAGGGACTTGACGCCCTTCTCCTTCAGGTAGTCCAGGGCCGGCACGATCTGCTGGTTGGTGGTCGCGCCGGTGTAGAAGATGTTCGGCGACGATTCCAGGCCCTCGTACTGCACCGGGTAGTACAGCAGTGCGTCGTTGTCCTCGAACACCGGCAGCATCGCCTTGCGGCTCGACGACGTCCAGCCGCCGAACACCGCAGCGACACAGTCGGAGCTGATGAGCTTCTCGGCCTTCTCGGCGAACACCGTCGGCTCGGACGCTCCGTCCTCGGCGACGATCTGGATCTGCTTGCCGAGCACGCCACCGGAGGCGTTGATCTCCTCGACGGCCAGCGCGATCGAATCACGAACGGTGACTTCGGAAATTGCCATGGTGCCGGACAGGGAGTTCAGCGAACCGACCTTGATCGTGTCGCCGGAGGTGTCGACGCAGGATTCGCCGGTCGCGCCGGTCGCGGTGTCACCGGCCTTGCTGCCGCAGGCGGTGAGAAGCAGACCGGCAGCCGCGAGTGCCACCGGAACGGCGACGGCACGCTTGGCGAATGTGGACCTGGCAACTGACATGGAGATGCCCCCTTGTTTGGAAGATGAGAAGCCTCGGTTCCCCGATGTATCCGGGTGCGTATACAGCGCTGTATTCGTCGGCCAAACAGTAAAGGGATGGTGTTTCGCAGGTATATCTGCTTGTGACAATTGGATGTTCGATGTTTCGCCTGTGTGAACTCGCCCGCGGGCGGCGCCCGGTGTCCGAGCGAATGTGCCGCTCGTCTCCTTCAACCGACCGAATGTGCCGCTCGCTCGGAAAGGGGGAGGGGGAGCACGCGACGACCCGGCGCCGCGCGTGAGTACGTGGCGCCGGGTCGGTGGGTGCGGGTCAGCGAATGAGGTAGGGCGAGACCGAGCTGCGGTGTTCGTTGATGTCCAGCTCCTTGCCGAGCGGTGGGAACGCGCGCTGCGGGCAGTTGACGCGTTCGCAGATGCGGCAGCCTGCGCCGATCGGGGTGCCGGGGTTGGACTCGTCGAGGTCGAGGCCGTCGGCGTAGACGAGTCGATGCGCGTGGCGCAGCTCGCAGCCGAGGCCGATCGCGAACGTCTTCGACGGCTGCCCGTAGCGGGCCGCGCGGCGTTCGACGGTCCGCGCGACCCACAGGTAGCGGCGGCCGTCGGGCATCTGCGCGATCTGCGTCATGATCTTGCCCGGGTACGCGAAGGTCTCGTAGACGTTCCACAGCGGGCAGGTGCCGCCGCTGGTGGAGAAGTGGAATCCCGTGGCGGACTGGCGTTTGGACATGTTGCCGGCCCGGTCGACGCGGACGAACGAGAACGGCACCCCTCGCAGTTTCGGTCGCTGGAGGGTGGAGAGCCGGTGGGCGATCGTCTCGTAGCTGACGCCGTAGAACGCCGAGAGCCGTTCGACGTCGTAGCGGAAGTCCTCCGCGATCTCGTGGAACTGTGTGTACGGCAGGATCATCGCCGCCGCGAAGTAGTTCGCGAGACCGAGGCGTGCCAGGGAGCGGGACGCGTCGGACGTGAAGATGGCGTCCTCGACCATCTTGTCGATGAGGTCACCGCATTCGAGGTAGGCGAGCTCGGTGGCGAGTTTGAAGACCTGTTGCCCGCTGGACAGCTGAGGGGCTATCTCGAGGGTGCGGGTCTCCGGGTCGTAACGGTGCAGGACGTTCTCGCCGAGATCGATGCGCTTGACGATCTGCACGTCGTGCACGGACGCCATCCGCTTGGCGATCTCGCCGCCGACGTCGCCGCGGTGGAACCGGATGCGATTGGCGAGTTCCTCGGCTGCGGTGTCGAGCTCGTGCAGGTAGTTCTGTCGCTGGTAGAAGTAGTCGCGCACTTCCTCGTGCGGCATCGTGATGGCCCCGCTGCCGCTGCCGTCGCTGTACCTGTCCTCGGTCGCGGCCGCGAGCTGGGCGGTGGTGTTGCGGAACCGGCGGTGCATGTTCACCATCGCCCGGGCCAGCCCGGGATGCGCGGCGACCATCTCGGCGATCTCCTGGGCGTCGGCTTCGATGCCCATCTCCTGATCGAGCGCGACCTCCCGCATCTCGGCGATCAGGCGGGTGTCGTCCTGGGAGGAGAAGAAGGTGGTGTCGACGCCGAAGACCTCACTGATCCGCAGCAGTACGGGAACGGTGAGGGGACGGACGTCGTGCTCGATCTGGTTGAGGTAGCTGGCAGAGATCTCGAGGGTCTTGGCGAGTGCGGCTTGGCTGAGGCCCCGCTCGGTACGCAGCTGACGAAGGCGGGCTCCCACGAAGGTCTTGGCCATTCGCCCAGCGTACGACCAGCTGTAAAGCTTTGCAACGAGCCATTCGCAACGTGTTAATCGTGTCGGCCGGAAACGACCTGCTGGGGGCGGTCGACACCGAGCCAGGAGCCGGGCGCGAACGCCTCGTAGTGGATCGACTCGACGGGTACTCCGCGCGCGACGAGGCCGTCCCTGACCGTGCGCATGAACGCGACCGGCCCGTACACGTACACCCTGGCCCCCGCCGGGACGTCGAGATCGTCGACGGGCGACCGTCCATGCACGTCGAACTCCTCGAAATCGTTGTACCGCACCTGCATCCGCGCATTCTCCAGCCGAGAGACGAGGGCGGTGATGTCCGCACGGCGCGCATGGTCGTAGGGGGACCGGTCCACGTGCAACGCGACGACGGGCCGCCGCGGATCGGTCTCGGCGAGGCTCTGCAGGGCGGTCAGCGTGCTGGTGATGCCGATGCCGGCGGAGATCAGCACCAGCGGGGTGCTGCCGGCGTCGACGAGGAGGCTTCCGAAGGGGTGCGAGACGATCAGCTCGTTGCCGGGGCGGACGGTGTCGAAGAGGAACGAGGAGACCAGCCCGTCCGGGACCCGCTTGATCGTGATGGCCCACTCGCCCGGGACCCGCCCTCGCACGAGGGTGTACTGCCGGATCTGGCGGGTGCCGTCGGGAAGTCGCACGCAGATCGAAATGTACTGTCCCGGACTGAAATCGGGGAGCGGTCGCCCGTTGAGCGATCGCATCACGAAGGTCGCGACGTCGGCTCCGTCGTATTCGACCTCCGAGACGGCCACCAGTCGCCACACGTGTCCGTGGGGTACCCCGGCCGAGTCGTACAGCGCGGCTTCCTGCTTGATGAGCGAACCCGCCATGAGTGTGTAGACCTGGTGCCAGGCCGCTGCGACGGCCGGGGTCACCGCGTCGCCGAGCACCTCGGCGATCGCGGCGAACAGGTGGAAGCGGATCATTTCGTAGTGCCCGGCCTGGATGCCGATCGACGCGTGCTTGTTGGCGATCCGGGACATGATCGCGTCGATGTCCTGGGGCTGCTCGGTGATCAGGAGCTTGGCGAACGCGGCGACCGAACTCGCGAGTGCCTTCTGCTGCTCGCGGTTGCGCTGGTTCGTGCGATTGAACAGGTCCGTGCACAGCAGGGGTGCCGCGGTGAACAGGCGCTCGTAGAACCGTTCGGAGATCCGGCCGATGTGGGCCTCCACGGCGGGCAGCGTGGCCTCGATGACGTCGTACGACGTGGGAGAAAGGATGACCGCTCCTCTGCTCGTAGGGGGTGGGCGAGACACGAGCAGCTGCGCGGGCATGTGCGCGACGGGTCCAGCCCCGACCTGGTCGTCGCGAGTCATGTTACGGCCGGTCGCGGGAATCCTCCCGATCGACGGCTGCGGAAAATCCCTGCTCGAACCTCCCGGCCGGTGTGAAACCCCCCACATGCGCGGCCGAGGCGACTCCCGGGACGGCCGGTCCCACGGGTCCCGGTGTCAGGGAGTGCTCGCCGGGGGTTGCGCCACGAATGCCGAGGTAGAGCTACTCGTCAGTAACCAACGCGGCGATTTTGTGAAGTCGTTGGAACGGCCATTGATTTACAACCTTTGCAAAGCTCCCGCGAAAACTAGCCAAGGTTGGCATTTGCAACAGGTAGACGGCCTTTTTCGGCTGTGTCATTGTTTTGGAGTACATCCGAACGGCACGCGAAGGGTGTGAAGTCGTACGCACGTACTGCTGAACACCCGGAGCGGATTCGAATCTAGAGAGTGGAGCTTTGATGTCGACCACCGGCACCCCGCGGACCGCTGAAGAAATCCAGAAGGACTGGGACACCAACCCCCGCTGGAAGGGCGTCACCCGTAACTACACGGCCGAGCAGGTCGTGAAGCTGCAGGGCTCCGTCGTCGAGGAAGCCACCCTCGCTCGTCGTGGCTCGGAGATCCTCTGGGATCTCGTCAACAACGAGGACTACATCAACTCGCTCGGCGCCCTGACCGGCAACCAGGCCGTGCAGCAGGTTCGCGCCGGCCTCAAGGCCATCTACCTGTCCGGCTGGCAGGTCGCCGGTGACGCGAACCTCTCCGGCCACACCTACCCGGACCAGTCGCTGTACCCGGCGAACTCGGTTCCGCAGGTCGTCCGCCGCATCAACAACGCGCTGCTCCGCGCGGACGAGATCGCCAAGGTCGAGGGTGACACCTCGGTCGAGAACTGGCTCGCCCCGATCGTCGCCGACGGTGAGGCCGGCTTCGGTGGCGCCCTCAACGTCTACGAGCTGCAGAAGGCCATGATCGCGGCCGGTGTCGCCGGTTCGCACTGGGAGGACCAGCTCGCGTCGGAGAAGAAGTGCGGTCACCTCGGTGGCAAGGTGCTCATCCCGACCCAGCAGCACATCCGCACCCTGACCTCGGCCCGTCTCGCGGCCGACGTCGCGGACGTCCCGACCGTCGTCATCGCCCGCACCGACGCCGAGGCCGCGACCCTCATCACCTCCGATGTCGACGAGCGCGACCGCGAGTTCCTCGACGGCACCCGTACGGCCGAGGGCTTCTTCGGTGTCAAGAACGGCATCGAGCCCTGCATCGCCCGTGCGAAGGCCTACGCCCCGTACGCCGACCTCATCTGGATGGAGACCGGTGTTCCGGACCTCGAGGTCGCCAAGAAGTTCTCCGAGGCCGTCCGTAGCGAGTTCCCGGACCAGCTGCTGGCCTACAACTGCTCGCCGTCCTTCAACTGGAAGGCTCACCTGGACGACGCAACCATCGCGAAGTTCCAGAAGGAGCTCGGCGCGATGGGCTTCAAGTTCCAGTTCATCACCCTCGCCGGCTTCCACTCGCTCAACTACGGCATGTTCGACCTGGCCCACGGCTACGCCCGCGAGGGCATGACCGCCTTCGTCGACCTGCAGGAGCGCGAGTTCAAGGCGGCCAAGGAGCGCGGCTTCACCGCCATCAAGCACCAGCGTGAGGTCGGTGCCGGCTACTTCGACACCATCGCCACCACGGTCGACCCGAACACCTCCACGGCTGCTCTGAAGGGCTCCACCGAGGAGGGCCAGTTCCACTAGGAACAGGCTTCGAAGTCACACCGCGGCGGGATCCGTCCCGGACTCCCGCCGCGGTGACTTCACCCCAGCCGTACCGGCTGGACCGAGCTAGACCCTTACGACGATCCGGTCGGTGGATGATCCCCGCCGGATCGTCGTGCAAGAACCCCTCTACAGACTCCGTGCAGGACCACCTGTGCAGGACCCCCTGTGCAAGACCCTCCACGACCAACCCCACATGACGAGAAGGAGCTGACGTGACCAGCGAGAAGATTCAGCGCGTCGGCGTGATCGGCGCCGGGATCATGGGCGCAGGTATCGCCGAGGTGTGCGCGCGCGCTCATGTCGACGTACTGGTGTTCGAGCAGACCCGCGAACTCGCGGCTGCCGGACGGGCCCGCATCCTCCGGTCCCTCGACCGGGGCGTGAGCAGCGGAAAGATCACCGAACGGGAGCGGGAGCAGGCCGCGTGGCGCCTCCGGTTCACCTCGGACCTCGGTGACTTCGCGGACCGTCAGCTCGTCGTGGAGGCCGTCGTCGAGGACGAGAAGGTCAAGAGCGAGATCTTCGCCGAACTCGACAAGATCGTCACGGACCCGAACGCGGTGCTCGCGTCGAACACCTCGTCGATCCCGATCATGAAGCTGGGCATCGCCACCAGCGCCCCCGAGCGCGTCATCGGCCTGCACTTCTTCAACCCCGTGCCGGTGCTCCCGCTCGTCGAGCTGGTCACCACGCTGAAGACCAGCTCCACGGTCGCCCAGCGCGCCGAGGCCTTCGCCGCCGACATTCTCGGCAAGCAGGTCGTCCGCTCCTCGGACCGTGCCGGCTTCATCGCCAACGCGCTGCTCGTGCCCTACCTGCTGTCAGCGATCCGGATGGTCGAATCCGGCTTCGCGACGAAGGAGGACATCGACAAGACGATGGTGCTCGGCTGCGCCCACCCGATGGGCCCGCTCGCGCTGACCGATCTGGTCGGGCTCGACACCGTCAAGTCGATCGCCGACTCGATGTACGAGGAGTTCAAGGAGCCGCTGTACTCGGCCCCGCCGCTGTTGCTGCGCATGGTCGAGGCCGGCCTCGTCGGCAAGAAGTCGGGTGCCGGCTTCTACGAATACGCCGAAAACGGTCGGGCCTCCAAGAAGGCCAGCTAAGCAGTAGGTAGCACCACACCGTACTTCGGCGCCCGTGCCCGACAGCAGTGCCACCTGCGCACTGCTCGTCGGTGCACGGGCGCGAGGTGCATGAGGGAAAGGTCGATTCCGAGATGGCTACCAACGCCACCGGCTACGGATCCAGCATCCTCGGGTACCCGCGTATCGGTCCCCGCCGCGAACTCAAGCGTGCTCTCGAGTCCTACTGGCACGGCACCGGCACGCGCGACGAACTCGTCGCCGTCGCCCGTGAAATTCAGGAGGACACCTGGAGCGAGCTCGCGGCGACCGGTCTGACACAGGTCCCCGGCAACACGTTCTCCTACTACGACCACGTCCTGGACAACGCCCTGTTGTTCGGCGCGGTCCCCGAGCGGTTCCGTTCCTTGGTCGGCGAGCTCGACCCGCTCGACTTCTATTTCACCCTGTGCCGCGGCCGGGAGGACTTCCCGCCGCTGGAACTGGTCCGCTGGTTCGGCAGCAACTACCACTACCGGCAGCCCGAACTCGACGAGACCACCACGTTCGAGCTGAACTCGGCCGCCGTGCTCGACGAGTTCGAGCGGGCCAAGGCCAAGGGCATCGAACTGCGCCCGGTCGTGCTCGGCCCGGTGTCGCTGCTGCTGCTGTCGAAGATCTCGCCGACGTCGCAGCAGGAGGGGTTCTCCACGCTCGACCTGCTCGACGCGCTGCTGCCCGAGTACGAGAAGCTCTTCGAGCAGCTCGCCAAGGCCGGCGCCACGTGCGTCCAGCTCGACGAACCGTCGTTCACCGAGGACCGCAGCGACGAGGAACTCGCGGCGCTCGAGCGGGCCTACGAGAAGCTGTCCCACGCGCCGCTGCGTCCGCGCATCCTCGTGACCGGTCCCTACGGTCATCTCGGCGCGGCGCTGCCGATCCTCGCGGCCTCGAAGATCGAGGCCATCGGCCTGGACCTGATCAACGGCCGGATCAGCGCCGAGGAACTGGCCGCCGTGCCGGGTCTGAAGCGCAAGCGGATCTACGCCGGTGTCGTCGACGGCCGCAACGTGTGGCGCGCCGACCGTCGTCGCGTGCTCGAATACCTCGACTCGATCGCGAAGGTCGCGCCCGACCTGGTCGTGTCGACCTCCTGCACGTTGCTGCACGTGCCCTACGACCTTCTCGTCGAGTACGACATCCCCGGTGACGTCGCCGACCGCCTCGCCTTCGCGAAGCAGAAGGTCGGCGAGGTGGTCTCGCTCGCCAAGGCACTGACCACCGGAGCCGAGGAGAAGTGGCGCGTGCCGCCGACGTCGGTGCACTTCAAGCAGAAGCACACCGTCCGCGCGCGGATCAACGCGCTCAAGCCCGAACACCGGGTGCGGGCGCCGTACGAGGAGCGTCGCGCCGCGCAACAGAAGCGGCTGAACCTGCCGCCGGTCCCGGCGACCACCCTCGGGTCGTTCCCGCAGACCGACGAGATTCGCAAGATCCGTTACGACCTCGGTCAGGGCCGGATCTCGTACGACGACTACGTCAAGCGGATCCGCGAGGAGATCGAGTCCACCATCCGGTTGCAGGAGGACATCGGTCTCGACGTGCTCGTGCACGGCGAGCACGAGCGCAACGACATGGTCCAGTACTTCGCCGAGATGCTGGAGGGCTTCGCCACCACGCACTTCGGCTGGGTGCAGGCCTACGGTTCTCGGTGCACGCGTCCGCCGATCCTCTACGGCGACATCGTGCGACCGAAGCCGATGACCGTCGAGTGGATCACGTTCGCGCAGTCGCTGACCGACAAGCCGGTCAAGGGCATGCTCACCGGACCGGTGACGATGCTGGCCCGGTCCTACATGCGCCAGGATCAGCCGCTGCACGAAACCGCCGATCAGCTCGCGCTGGCCATCCGCGACGAGATCGCCGATCTCGAGCGGGCGGGTATCGCGATCATCCAGGTCGACGAGCCGGCCATCCGGGAACTGCTGCCGCTGCGTCAGGACGGCCGCGCCGAGTACCTGGACTGGGCGGTCGACGCGTTCCGTCTCGCCACCGGTGGAGCGAAACCGGAGACGCAGATCCACACACACCTGACGTACTCCGGTCAGAAGTCGGTCGTCGAGGCGATCGAACGGCTCGATGCGGACGTCACCGCGATCGTCGCGACCCGGTCCATCCGCTGGGTCCTCGAGGCGATCAAGGACCACGCGCTCACCCACGGCGTCGGCCCCGGCGTGTACGAGAGCCGTTCGGCGCGGATCCCGGACATCGACGAGCTGGACGAACTGCTCACCGAAGCCGCCGAATCGGTGGACCTGGACCGGTTGTGGGCGAACCCGGACGGCGGGCTCAAGACCCGCCACCACTGGCAGCTCGAACCGTCGCTGCGCAATCTCGTCGCGGCGGCGCGCCGGCTGCGGCGCCGGGCCGAAGCCCAGCAGGCCGAAGCCCAGCAGGAGCAGTAGAACCATCCCGCCCGGCCGGTGCGCACCCGCGGACAGCCCCCGCGGGTGCGCACCGTCGTCTGCGCGGGTGTAGGCATGACGTATGACGATCGTTGCCGCCTACGCTGCCCCCGCCGCAGACGCACCTCTCGCCAAGACCACCATCGAGCGCCGGGAACCCGGTCCGCTCGACGTGCTCATCCGGATCGAATACGCCGGGATCTGCCACTCCGACATCCACACCGTCCGCAACGAGTGGGGTCGCACCCGATACCCGCTGGTTCCGGGACACGAGATCGTCGGCATCGTCGAGGCCGTCGGCTCCGACGTCACGAAGCACGCGGTGGGGGATCGCGTGGGCGTGGGCTGCTTCGTCGCATCCTGCCGCGAATGCGACGCGTGCGAGGCCGGGGCCGAGCAGCACTGCGAGAACCGTGTCACCGGCACCTACAACGCCGTCGACGCCGACGGCCGGGTCACCCAGGGCGGGTACTCGACCCACATCGTCGTCACCGAGCACTTCGTGCTGAAGGTGCCGGCCGGGCTGGATCCCGCGGCCGCCACCCCGCTGCTGTGCGCCGGTATCACCCTGTACTCCCCGCTGCGCCGCTACGGTGCCGGAACCGGCACCCGTGTCGCGATCATCGGGATGGGCGGACTCGGACACGTCGGCGTGAAGATCGCCGCGGCGCTCGGTGCCGAGGTCACGGTGCTCGGCCACTCCCTGTCGAAGAAGGACGACGGCCTGCGGTTCGGTGCCGTCGACTACCGGGCGACCAGCGACCCGAATCTGTTCAAGGAACTCCGTAACCGGTTCGACCTGATCCTCAACACCGTGTCGGTGAACCTCGACATGGACAAGTATCTGTCGCTGCTGCGGCTGAACGGCACCCTCGTCGAACTCGGCCTGCCGGAACACCCCCTGACGGTGCGCGCGTTCAGCCTCGGTGCCAACAACCGCGCGCTGGCCGGATCCAATGTGGGTGGCATCGCGGAAACCCAGGAGATGCTCGACTTCTGCGCCGAGCACGGAATCGGAGCCGAGATCGAACTGATCTCCGCCGAGCAGATCAACGACGCCTACGAACGGGTGGTCGCGAGCGACGTGCGTTACCGCTTCGTCATCGACGCGGCAACGATCTGAGGACCGTTCAGAACTGGTCGCCGAGTTGCTCGCGCAGCTGGGCGAGGGTCTTCGTGAGCAGCCGTGACACGTGCATCTGCGACACCCCGACCCGCTCGGCGATCTGCGTCTGCGTCATGTTCCCGAAGAATCGCAGCAGCACCACCGTGCGTTCGCGTTCGGGCAGTGCCGCCAGCAGCGGCCGCAGCGTCTCGTGGTTCTCCACCTCGGACAGCGCGGAATCGTATTCGCCGAGAGTGTCGGCGAGGGTGACGCCGTGCCCGCCGGAATCGGTCTGCGCGCTGCGGTCGACCGACACGGTCTGGTAGGCGTTCCCGGCGACCAGGCCTTCGGCGACCTCCTCGCGGTCCAGGCCCAGTTCGGCGGCCAGTTCGGGGACCGTGGGGGCACGGCCGAGCTGTTGCGACAGGTCGGCGGTCGCCTTGTTCAGCGCGATGTGGAGTTCCTTCATCCGGCGCGGAACCCGCACCGCCCACCCGGTATCGCGGAAGTGCCGGCGCACCTCGCCCATGATCGTGGGGACGGCGAACGACACGAAGTCCGAGCCGCGCTCCGGGTCGAACCGGTCCACTGCGTTGACGAGGCCGAGCCTCGCGACCTGGACGAGATCGTCGAACGTCTCCCCGCGTCCGTCGAACCGGCGCGCGATGTGTTCGGCGAGCGGCAGGCATCGCTCGACGATCTTGTCGCGCACCGCCGTACGGGCCGAGGCATCCGCACCGTGCGACCGGAACTCGGTGAACAGTTCGATGACGTCGGCATACTCGTCGGGGTCGCGCTTGTTCCCGCTCACCGAGCGGCACTCCCCTCGGTGATCGAGAGGTCGATGGTGGTGACGCTGCCGTCGGCGGTGTCGTCGACGCGCACGTCCACCGAGTCGGCGAGCGAGTTCAGGACGTGCCAGCCGAACGTGCGTGCCGAACTCGCGGGCGAAGGTCGGGTCGTGGCGGAGACACTGATGCGCAGCGTCGGCGCGATCGCCTGAAACCGGCACGTGACGTCGGTTCCGTCGACGGCACTCATGATCAGGCGCGTGGCTGCTTCGTCGACGGCGAGTTTCACGTCGGCGACGGTGTCGAGATCGAAGTCCTGCTGCAGCGCGATCGCGGCGGCGACGGCACGCAACACGGGGAGCTGTCCCGGATCGGCGCGGACGCGCAGTTCCACGATGGGATGCGTGTGCGCGCGGTCCGAGTCGATCGAAGCGGTCGTCGCCATGGGTTCGGGGCCCTTTCAGTCGGATTCTCGGTCGGTCGCCGGCTCGACACGATCCGGCACCTCCCGTTCGAGCGGAGAATACCCAAGAAGGTCGTGTATGAATCGTGACCGCGAAAGGTGAATTCGTATGAGCAACGAGGATGCACAGCGCGAGGAGACAGGGGCCGTCTTCGCGCGGCTCGCGGAGATCGTGTACGGCCCAGAGGACTACGCGCAGATGTGCGCAGCGCTGTGCGTCGCGGCCCCGATGCTCGTTCCCGGTTGCGATCGAGCAAGTCTCGTGGTGCGGCGCGGGTCGTCGATGCGTACGGTCGCGGCCGGCGACGACACGGCCCGCCGAATCGACGCTGCCGAAAGGGAACTCGGCGAAGGCCCGTGCATCGACGTCCTGCACCACGACACGACCGAACTCGATACCGACCTGGCAGTCCGCACCCGCTGGCCGGCGCTGACGAAGTGGATCCTCGAATCCACCCCCGTCCGCGGAGCGGCGGGATTCCGGTTGACCGTCGAAGGTGCGGACGCCGCGGCCCTCAACATCTTCTCCGACACACCGGGCGCGTTGACGGAGCAGTCTCTCGACGCGGGCGCGGTGCTCGCCGCGTTCGCGTCGGTGGCGCTGAGCGCGAGGGCCCACCGGGACCAGGCCGTCTCGCTGCGTGCCGGTCTCGAGAGCAATCGGGAGATCGGGAAGGCGATAGGACTGCTCATGGCCATCCACGAGGTGCCCGAGGAACAGGCGTTCACGCTGCTCCGGGAGGCGTCGCAGCGGATGAACCTGCGATTGTCCGAGGTTGCAAAGCAGGTGGTAGAGACCTTGAAACGAACGTCCGACGCGTCCGAATCATGAGATTCCGATGTCGTCCGTTGAGCATTGCCGTCGATTTGACGTAGGCTGAGTCCAGGTTGAGCACACAGCCTGGACCAGGAAGCATCGCGGAAGCGGGCATCCGTGGCAGGCCGCCCGACTTTCTGCGATTCTTCCCATCGTTTCGATGGGAGTGTCATGACTGTTGTTCCCAATTTTCGCGCCGCTACACGTTGGGCTACCAGCACGGGTGTGCCCGATGAAACATCCGCCGGTGCGCGTTTCGTCACCGAACGGATAAGCGGTGACATGGTGCGGGTCGCTGTGCAGGGCGAGATCGACCTGCTCAACGCTCCGGCGCTGCGTCGTTACGCCAGCGACCGGCTGCGTCCGTCCGCGCGAATGGTGCTCGACCTGTCCGAAGTCGAATTCATCGGGTCCGCGGGGCTCGCTGTGTTCGAGGCTCTCGAAGCGAGGGCAAACCAGTGCGACGCACGGTGGGTGCTCGTCGGGAAACGGCCGGTGCAACGACTGCTGCTCGCCGCGGGCGAGACCCGTCTGCAACTGCACACCTCGCTCGAGAGCGCGATGGGGGCGCTCCGGGTCTCGGCATAGAAGAGGGGGGCTCATCCTTGCCGGTCGGGCACCGATCGGCAAGGATGAACCACCGCGCGGCGTACGGAACCACGACACCCACGACTGCCGACGCGGCGAACACGAATGCGAGATGCTTCTGCTGCACGGCGTTTCCTTCGGACGGTAGCGGTCAGGATCCGGGTTCGGTTCCTGCTCCGGTCACGCGGACATTCTCGACCACGGCTCGCATCTTCGAGAGGAACTCGTCGATCGTGGCGAGTTCCTCGGGGGAGAACGAGTCGAGAACCCCGACAGCCCGGCCGATGAGCGGCCCGAAGAAGCTCCAGCCGAGTTGTTCGGCGGACTCGGTGACCTGCAACCTCACGCGTCGGCGGTCCTGGCCGTCGCGTTCCCTCGCCACCAGGCCGTCCTTCTCGAGACGGTCGACGAGCGCGGTGGTCGACGCGGAGTTCAGGCCGAGTTGCTGCCCCAGCCATCCCGGCGTCGCGACGGCGCCGGCGCGGGCAGCGTCGAGCAGAGCGATCAGGGCGCGCACATCGGTGGCGTGAAGTCCGTGGGTCCGGGCGAACTCGGAGCCGAACAGGTTCAGCTGCACCACGAGTTCCCGTAGACCGTGCACCATCGCCAGGGCCCGGCCGTTCTCCGTGTCCGTCACTGCTGATCCTCCGGCTCGACCAGATTACCTCGACAGTCTACTATCTCGATCGTCGAGATAATTCCATGGCGGAGGTTGCAATGTCCCAACCGACGATCGAAGAATTCACGAACACACCGGCAGGTACCGCCTTCCATCGCGCCTACGACGCCGTGCTGGCCCGCTGGCCCGACGGCACCACCTCGATCGATCTCGAATCCGGACACGGCAGCACCCGGATCAACGCGTACGGGCCGCCGGACGCGCCTCCGGTCGTGCTGCTACCCGGCGGGGGTGCGACCTCGACGGCGTGGTTCGCCAACGTCGCGGCACTCGGCGCACGGCACCGCGTCCATGCCGTCGACATCCTCGGGGATGCCGGACGTAGTGTCCCGGGCCCACACCCGCCACGGACCGTCGACGATCTGCTCGACTGGTTCTTCGGGGTCGTGGACGGGCTCGGCCTGGACACCTTCGGAATCGCGGGGCACTCGTACGGTGCGATGATCGCGCTCGCCGCTGCCCTGCGCAGACCTGAACGCGTCGACAAACTCGTTCTGCTCGACCCGAATTCGTGCTTCTCGGGGATGCGGCCCGGGTATCTGCTGCGCGCGTTGCCGCTTCTGCTGCGCCCGACCGAACAGCGCGAACGAACCTTCGTCGCGTGGGAAACCGGAGGTCGCCCGCTGGACGAGGGATGGCTGGACCTTCTCGCGCTCGGTGCGACATTCCCGGCATCGAAGACGATCGTCCCGAAAAGGCCGTCCGGGAAGGCATTCCGCGACTTCGGCGTCGACACCACGGTGATCCTCGCTCGGCGCAGCAAGGTTCACGACAGCCGCCGCGTCGACGAAGCGGTCCGGCGGCTCCTTCCCGATGCGCGGACGATCGTGCTGGACGACGCCACGCACCACACGCTTCCCGTGCATCCCGCCGACGCCGTGAACGCCGCGCTCCTCGAGGGGTTCGGGGGTCGCTGACCGGCCCGCCGACGGCGCATTCCGACAGGCTCGGGGTTTTCCGGGACGGACCGGTGGGTATGCCCGGGAAAACCCGATCCGATCGGAGGTTTCGACATGGACGCGCTGGGCTGGATCGTACTGGCAATCGTGATCGTCGTCGTGGTGCTGCTGCTCGCCTGGTTGCTGACCAGACGCCGGACGCAACATCGTCGCACCGAGGCTGCGCATCTGCGGGCACAGGTCGCCGAACGTGCCCCGGTCGCGGAACAGCGCGCGGCCATCGCCGACGAGACCGCTGCCAAGGCCCGCCGGGCAGCCGCGGAGGCTTCCGAGAAGCAGGCCGAGGCGGCCCGCCTCGCAAGCCGCGCGAAAGTACAGCGGGAGGAGGCGGAATCGGTTCGCAGCGAGCTGGACGAGCAGCGTGAGCGCGCCGACCGGCTCGATCCCGACGCCGCCGCGCCCTCGGCGCCCGCCGAGTCCCGGGCTTCGGCGGACGATACGGAGCCGAGGCGGGATCTGCGAACGGACCGGGTGCGGACGGACGAGGTGCGAACGGACGAGGGTGACGCGAGCCGGGAGGGCCGGCACTCCGTGTAGAGGCGCCCGGGGAGGGACGCCGAGCTGTCACCGAGCCGCGGCCGTGCAGATCCAACGGCCGCGGCGGGTGTCGTAGCGGACCAGACCCAGTTCGGCGAAACCGTCGAGCCACCCCCGCATCGGCCACCATCCCCACCTTCGTTGGAAAATTGTTGCGTTGGTGACGATGTCGTGAACGTGCTCGACGGGCGGGTCGGACACCGGGTGATATTGGTGGAACGCGTGAGCACCCCCGACCCACGCAAGTTCCACATCGGATCGTGCTGCCGTGCAACCGAAGTCGGTGTCCTCGCCACCGTAACCGGTGTAGTCGGTGCAGAAACCGCCGAGCCGCCGCCAGGTGGTGGCGGTCGTCGCGAACGACAGCGACCAGAACAGGTGATGGTCTCGTGACGGAAGAACGTCATCGTCGGCCGGGACAGGCCGGGCGGGATGGGGATCGACCATTTCCGGCAGCCGGTCCAGGTCGTAGCCGTTCTCCGGCGGCGGTGGGAGGTATGTGACCGGCCCGCACAGCAGCGCATCCCGATAGCGCTCGTCGCCTGCGACATCCTCGTAGCGACGCAGCATCCCGGGCGCGGGAATGCAGTCCACGTCGAGGAACACGAGCAGCTCTGCGCCGAGATCGAGCGCACGGTCCGCCCCGAGATTGCGGGCCGCGGCGAGGGGGAGCGGGCCTTCGGCGTGAGGCATGAACACGATGCTGGCGTCGCTGCCGGTACGAGCGACGGTCGATGCCACGCCGGGGTCGCCCATCGCGACGACGACGTGCCGGTCGGGACGTCGGTCGCCGCGGTACAACCCGCGCAACTGCAAGCTCAGGTGCCGGTGCCGATGCGCTGCAATGGTCACCACGCAGGTCTTCACGCGCAGCTCGATTCGCCGGCGACCTTCTCGATCGCTGCCGCGGCCCGCGCGGCAGCACCCTCCGTGCCCCACAGATCCCAGCGACCCGGATCGGACCGGCGAGCACGATCGAGCAACCCGGGCCACGCCTGCGCCTCCGGCCAGCCGGTCAGGGCCACGGCGAGACCGGCGTGATCGAGGGCGCTGACGGTGGCGCGTTGTTCGTCGAAGGGCCGTGGCTCGGCGACGAGCACGGCGGGCCGGCGGGCCGCGGCGATGTCGGCGACCGTGTTCTGACCGGCGTGGCCCACGACCACGTGTGCGCGGCACAGCGCCGGCCACGGGTCGTCGACCCACTCCCGGCCGGCGATGCCGAGACCCTCCCACGCGAAGCGCGGCTCGCACTCGGAGTACGCCTCGAGGTCCGCGGCAGTGAGGGAGGATCCTCCGCTGCCGCCGAGAACCAGCACCGTGTCCTCGTCGGGACGGAACCGCGACGAGGACCGTCCGTCGAAGCGGCTGATGCCTCCCACATAGTTGGTCCGGTCGGCGAACGGCTGCAGCCATTCCGGTTCGTACATCGCGCGCGGCCAGGCCGCGATGATGCGATCGGACAATCGGTAGGCCAGCTGATGCGCTGCGTCCGTGCGGTTTCCGGGCATGGCGACCGTCACCACGGGAATGCCGAACAGTCGTGCCGTCAGCGCGATCTCGACGGACACGTCCACGACGATCGCGGTGGGCCGCGCCCGTTCGATCCACGCGGCGAATGCAGCCTGACGGCGGCGCAGGCCGGGATCGAGGCGGGGAACCCAGTGCAGGGTCCCGAACGCGGTCGGGTCCTGCGCGGTCGGCGCGGCGTCGTCGCGGGGGAGGACCACCGTCTCGGCGAAGACGCCGTCCGGATCGGAAACCGGCTCGGAGCACAGAGCGGTGACCGGGATGCCGAGGTGGGCGCAGATCGCCGCGGCGCGGGAGCGGTGCCCGTGGCCGTGATGGTGGATGTAGTAGCCGATCATCAGGTGACACCCACTCGGGGACATGCTGTTCGGAGCAGGTCCCGGTAGAGGTCGAGGTAGGTGGCGACCATGACCTGCTCGGAGCAGTACGACTGCGCCCGCGCCCGTGCCGCCTCGCGCGGGAGAGTCGCTGCGACGGGCACGGCCTCGGCCATCGCGGCGGTGTCCCCGTCAGGGACGAGAACCCCGCAGTCGGGTGTGAGGAGTTCGGGGATCGCACCGCGCGCGAACGCCACCACCGGGGTTCCGCAGGCCAGCGCCTCGGCGACGACCAGACCATAGGGCTCGTCCCAGCAGGGTGTCACCAGGACGGCGGCGGCGCGACCCACCTCCGCGGCGAGATCGGCACGATCGAGATGCCCGAGATGGATCACGTCGTCACCGAGGTGCGGGGCGATGTGCTCGTCGAAATAGGAAGGAGCGCAGATCGGTCCGGCGATCCGGAGTCTTCGGCCGGAGCGCCGGGCCGCGTCGATCGCCAGGTGCGCACCCTTCTCCGGAACGAGGCGACCGAACCACATCAGGTCGGTTCCGCCGGGGCCGGGCGGCCAAGCCTGCAGGTTCACCCCGTTGTGGATCACGGTCGCGGGTGTCCCGAGCGCATGACGCCACGCCGCGGCGGTGTGACGGCTCACCGCGACGAAGGTGGCGGGACACCCGCCGGGCGTGGCCAGCGCGGATTCGATCCACGGCGTCGGGGGCGTGTGGAGCGTGCACACCACCGGAACGTCGAGCGTGTGCGCCATTGCCACCGGCAGGTAGTGGAGGCTGTGGTTGTGGATCACGTCGAAGCGCCCGGCGAGCGGTCCGGCCAGCTGCAGCATCAACGACAGATACGCGTGGTGGTCCGCGAGAAACGTTTCCGGCACCATCGATTCGTCGGTGCGTGCGGCCGCGCTCGGGGCGAACTCGTGGACGTCGAGAAACGTGGCGTGCAGACCGGGATCCGATCCTTCCGCTGCGAACAGCGTGACGCGGTGCCCGGCATCGGTGAGCGCGTGGGCCAGGTGCCAGATGTGCGCCTCGAGTCCACCGGCGAACGGCTCGCGGATGGGGTACCTGTTGGACGCGATCAGCGCGATCCGCAGCGACCCGGTGCTCACGACCGTCCCCGTTCACGCAGTGCCCGCTCGTAGAGATCCCGGTGGGTGCGCGCGATGTTCCGGCGCTGGGCGAGCCGGCTCTCCCATGCGGGCCGAGGAAGAGGCCGAGGGCGGTGGTACAGATCGCGGATGCCGCGGTCGAGCGAATCGGGATCGAACCGGTGCTCGTCGAATTCGAAGACCGCGCACGGTTGTTGCTGCCCGTAGAAGCCGCAGCTCGGCGCGGCGACGGCGGTTCCCAGGTCGTGGCAGGCCTCCAGCCACCCCGAGTGCGTGCCGAAGCGGTAGGGCAGGACCGAGACGGTCAGCGACGAGAGGTAGCGCCACAACTCGTCGTCGGAGAAGTAGGGGTGGACCAGCACCTCGACGCCGGGGCGGTCCACGAAGGCCGTCAGTGCGGCTCCGGTGTCGGGTGCGTACCAATGATTGCCCGGATCGAAGATCTCGTCGTGGAGGTCGATGCGCAGGATCGCTCCGGGCAGCGAACCGATTGTCTCGGACAGTGTTTCGACGACGGGCAGCACGTCCATGTTCGCGCGCAGGCTCTTCGCGTGCACACCGACCACGAACCGGTCCTCGGCCGGGCGCGGGCGGTCGAACCACTCCTTCTCCACGACGTGCGGATGCGGGACGACCGTGGCGGAGCGTCCCCACACCTCGTGGATGCGTGCCGCCGCGCCGGGGGTGAGGGTGATCAGTTCGGTGGCGCCGCGGATCAGGACGTCGAGTTGTTTCTCGTGTGCACCCGGAGTGTCGTGGTGCGGATTACGAAGATCGTGCACCGTGTACACCAACGGGATTCGATGGTCGTCGAGCTCGGCGACGATGTCCTCGAGCTGGGCAGGCTCGATCGCGTCGAATCCGAAATGCACGTGGAAGACGTCGAATTCGTGGTGGTGCTCGGTGACCCAGCCGGGCTCGAGCATCAGCGGAGGCCACCAGCCGCCGGGAACCGTGCGGCCGTCCGCCGGCACCGGATCCGGCATCCGCGTCACCCCGTCGCCGTCCGGATCCGCCAGGTGCCGAACGTAGACATGCGAGGCGGGTACCGACGCAACACGAACGGATCGCACGAGTTCGCTCACTTCCCACGAGATCGGGTGACGGCCGTATCGACAGTGGCCGGCCGGGACGACCGAGGGATACCCACAAAGTCGACTGCCACACCCGAGAGGTTCGGAAATCGACCCCGCGGTCCGGAAATCGGCAGGCGGCCGAACGGTTTCCGGGAACCCGGACCGGGTTACCCGCCACTGGAGCAATCGAAGGGAAGGTAGCGATGACAACGAGCGAGCGCGACGTGATCGAGGTCCTCACCCACGATCACCGCGAAGTGGAACGGATGTTCGCCGAACTCGAGGCACTCCACGGCATCGGAACCGACGAGGCGCGGCAGCGGCGCAAGGATCTCACCGACCAGGTGACCATCGAGCTGGTGCGGCATTCGGTCGCCGAGGAGGCCGACGTCTATCCGGCCGTGAAGAAGAAGGTCAGCGAAAGCGAGGCCGAGCATGCCAAGGAAGAGCACGCGGAGGCCGAGAGAACGATGAAGCGGCTGGAGGGGTTGAAGCCGGACGAGCCGGAGTTCGAAGCCCAGCTCGCACTGCTGATGCAGGAGGTCCGCGAACACGTCGCCGAGGAGGAGAGCGAGATCTTCCCGCACATGCGGAGCGTCTTCACCCAGGAGGAACTGATCGACCTCGGGAAGAAGGTGGAGTCGACGAAGAAGCTGGCGCCGACGCGGCCGCACCCGTCCGCCCCGGACGAACCGCCGGGCGACAAGATCCTCGGCCCGGTCACCGGCCTGCTCGACCGTATGCGTGACGCGGTGACCAAGCGCGGAACCGAACGATGAGGACGTGATCGATCGGGGATTGTGCCGATTCGGGAGGACTGTGCTGAATCGGACAGTTCGGGTGATACCCGCGAGCCGGCCCGGGGTGCAGGTCGCTCAGGGGCGGCTCGCGGGGCGATCCTCGCGGGAGATCGTCCGGTGCACGGTCATCAGGAAGTGGTCGAACTCGTTTCGCGAGGAATCGGAAATCTTCGGTCCGGATCCGCCGGTGACGACGTCGACGATGCGCTGGGCCAGCGCCCGGAGCTTGGTGTTCGTCTCCTGAGACCGCCACGTGAGGATCTCGAAGGCGTGCTCGGCGGAGATTCCGTACACGACCATCAGCACACCCTTGGCCTGCTCGATGATCGCGCGTGACTCGGCGAAAGTGGACATCGCTTCGTCGACGGTCTCACGGATCTCGTCCGCGTAGCTCTCGGTGAGGTCGACGTAGAACCCGGACGTGCCGATGACCGCGCCGGTGTCGTCGAGCAGCTGGTCACCGACCACGACGACCTGCTTGACGTTCCCGGCGACGTCCACGATCCGGTGCCGGCTGCTGAACGGCCTGCCGGTCGTGCGCTGAGCGTTCAGCACCTCGGTGATCTGCTGCAGATCCTCCGGATGCTTGTGGGACAGAACCAATTCCGTTGTCGGATGCACCGTACCGGGCTCGTATCCGTGCATCCGAGCCACCGCATCGGACCACTCCCATTCGTCGGTTGCGACGATGTACCGGAAGCTGCCGACACGCTGGGGCCTGTCGGCGCGCAGCTCCCGTCCTGCGCGGGTATCCGTGGTCGAATCGGTCATTCCGCGATTATGCCGCGAAGGGTGTTACCTCGACCACTCGGTCCCGATTCCCGAACCGCCGAGGGGCACCGACCGCGGGGAGACGGTCGCCTTCTGTGACGGGTGTGCAGGAAACCGACCGTGCGGGTTGAAATTCCGTTCGCGGGGTACTCCTGTGCGCACCGTATGCGGCGGTGCAGCTCGGGAGGTTCCGGTGCGTTGGCGGCGAGGCGTGGTCGCAGGAATCGTGGCGGTGTCCTTGTCGTGCGGCTGCTCGGGTCTGCCCGGGGGAACGGAGGGGGATCTGTCGCGGGCGGCGGAGGATGCGGCATCGGCGACCGCGTCCGCCCAGCTGGGACTGTCGCTGGTCACTGCGCACCGCACCACCGGTAACCACGCGGACGTGGTGCTCGACGACGCTCTGGAGACGGTTCTCACCTCCTACAGCGCTACGGCCACCGCCGAGACGGCGTCGCCGGAGGAGGCGGCGCACCGGGACGTGCTGCTCGGCTACCTCGACGACGCGGTAGCGGTGCTCGGCCGGGCCCGCGGGCACGTCGCCGGCGTGCCGGGGTCCGCGGACGCAGCGTCCCTCGACCAGGAACTTCGCCGGCTCACCGACACGCTGTCGGCGTTCGGGGAGGGCGCGCGGTGACGAAACTGTTCGCCGTCGCACTCGGCGTTCTCACCGCCATCGGCGGTTTCCTCGATATCGGGGACCTGGTCACCAACGCGGTCGTCGGATCCCGTTTCGGGCTGAGCCTGGTCTGGGTCGTCGTGCTTGGGGTCGGGGGCATCTGCCTGTACGCGAACATGGCCGGACGGGTCGCCGCGGTCAGCGGGCGCGCGACGTTCGAGATCATCCGCGAGCGTCTCGGTCCCCGCGCGGCGCTGGCGGACCTCGCAGCGTCCTTCCTGATCAATCTCATGACACTGACCGCCGAGGTCGGCGGCGTCGCGCTGGCGCTGCAACTCGCGTCCGGCGTCGGGCCCCTGATGTGGATGCCGGTCGCGGCGTTCGCGGTGTGGCTGGTGATCTGGCGGGTCCGTTTCACCGTCATGGAGAACGTCACCGGACTGGCCGGACTGTGCCTGATCGTGTTCGGGGTGGCGCTGTTCCTGCTGGGGCCCGACTGGGGTGAACTCGGACAGCAGATCCTCGCCCCGGCCGTCCCCGAAGCCGAGTCGACCGCGGTGTACTGGTTCTATGCGGTCGCATTGTTCGGTGCGGCGATGACGCCGTACGAGGTGTTCTTCTTCTCGTCGGGTGCGCTCGAGGAGAAGTGGACCGTCGAGGACCTGGGCAAGGCCCGGCTCAACGTGCTCGTCGGTTTCCCGCTCGGCGGGGTCCTGTCGGTGTGTGTGGCCGCCTGCGCCGCGGTGGTGCTGCTCCCGCAGAACATCGGCGTCGAATCCCTCTCCCAGATCGTCCTGCCGGTGGCGGAGGCCGGCGGTCGCCTGGCGCTGGCGTTCGCGATCGTCGGGATCGTCGCCGCGACTTTCGGTGCTGCCCTCGAGACGACGCTGTCCAGCGGCTACACGCTCGCGCAGTTCTTCGGCTGGCGGTGGGGCAAGTTCCGGGCTCCCGCGGACGCCGCCCGTTTCCACCTGGTGATGATCGTGTCGCTGCTCGTGGGACTCGCGATCCTCGCGACCGGCGTCGATCCCGTTCTGGTGACCGAGGTTTCTGTGGTGTTCTCGGCGGTGGCGCTGCCGTTGACCTACATTCCGATCCTCATCGTCGCCAACGACCCCGAATACATGGGCGAGCACGTCAACGGCCGGGTCGTCAACGCTTTCGCGCTGGCCTACGTGCCCGTGATCGTCGCCGCCTCGGCCGCTGCCGTACCCCTGCTGATCATGACGGGAGCCGGATCGTGACCGAATCGGACGCTCTGCCTCGGCTGCCGATCGAGGGTCGTGTCCTCGACGCGCGGTTGCACCTGCTGGACCGGCTGCTCGTCGACGTCGACGGCCGCCCGGTCACCACCGTCGACGATCTCGAGCTCGACGGCATCGAAACGGGCCGGAAGATCCCGGCCGGGGCGGCGCCGCCGCAGGTGCAGGCGATCCTGAGCGGCAACGCGCTGCCGACGCGCATCTTCGGCGGCACACCGCCGGACTCGCGGCTGGACCGCATCGACTGGGCCGACGTGGACCGCATCGACGTGGCGGTGCACCTGACAGTGCACGGTGACGACCTCGACCACCTGTGGATCGAACGATGGGTCCGCGACCGCGTCGTCGGACGGATCCCGGGAGGTCGTCGTGCGGTTGAGTGAGATCGTCGGGGCGCGAGTCCGCGACAGCGACGGCAACGGTCTCGGCACGGTCGTCGACGTCCGGTTCGCTCTTTCGGGGAATGAGGGCCCCACCCTGGCGGCGCTGCTGGTCAGCCCGAGATCCGCGGGCTCGTTCCTCGGATACGAACGGAGTTCGGTCGACGCCCCGGCGCTGATCGCCCGCTATCTGCGGTGGCGGCACCGCGGTGCGTTCCTGGTCCGGTGGGCCGATGTGCGCCGTGTCGGAGACGGATGGGTCGACGTGCGCGACGGTTACCGCAGGTTCGCGCCCGCCCTGCCGTGACTCCGGGCGGAGTCGATCGGCTGGGTGTCGATCGGCTGGCTGACGAGGGGTTCATCCTTGCTGGCGCGGGCCCGATCTCTTGGCGATCACGAAGACGACGACGCCGATCAGAATGAGGATTGCAATCAGTTCCATGGCGCAGGGGTACCCCGTGGTGCCGAATCGAACCGGTCCCGAACGGGTACCCGCTGCGGCATGAGCGGAGATCGGAAGGATCAGGGGAGGGCGCCGCTGCTCGACGCGCTCGCGGACTACCACCGGCAGGACCGCTACGGATTCAGCCCGCCGGGACATCGCCAGGGCCGCGGCGCCGACCCGCGCGCGCTCGACGTGCTCGGTGACGCCTATCGATTCGATGTGCTGGCGACCGGCGGACTCGACGACCGGCTCGCGCGCAACCACTACCTCTCCGACGCCGAGGACCTGATGGCCGAAGCCGTCGGCGCCGAGCACGCGTTCTTCTCCACGTGCGGAAGCTCGCTGTCGGTGAAAGCGGCGATGATGGCGGTGGCCGGGCACAGTTCGGGCGGGCTGTTGCTCAGTCGCGACTCCCACAAATCCGTCGTCGCCGGGCTGATCTTCGGAGGCATCCAGCCGCGGTGGGTCACCCCGCAGTGGGACGCCGAGCGGCACATGTCGCATCCGCCGTCGCCGGAGCAGATCCGGGAAGGCTGGGAAAAGCATCCGGACGCGGTGGGAGCCCTGATCGTCTCACCCAGCCCGTACGGGACGTGCGCGGACATCGAGGGCATCGCCGAGGTCTGCCACGAACGGGGCAAGCCGCTCATCGTCGACGAGGCGTGGGGCGCGCACCTGCCGTTCCACGACGATCTGCCCACCTGGGCGATGAACGCCGACGCCGACGTGTGCGTGGTCAGCGTCCACAAGATGGGTGCCGGATTCGAGCAGGGCTCGGTCTTCCACACCCAGGGAGATCTCATCGACTTCGCCCACCTGTCGACGTGCGCCGACCTGCTGATGACGACGAGCCCGAACGTGCTCGTCTACAGCGGAATCGACGCGTGGCGCCGGCAGATGGTCGAGCGTGGCGAGAGGCTGCTGGGCGACGCGCTCGAGCTGAGCAGGCAACTGCGCGAACGTCTTTCGCAGATTCCCGGGCTGCAGGTCCTCGAGGACGAACTGCTCGGCCACGAAGCCTCGCACGATCTGGACCGACTGCAGATCCTCGTCGACGTCAGCGAGACCGGTGCCTCCGGTTATCAGTTCGCGGACTGGATCCGGGAACACTGCCGGGTCGACATGGGGCTGTCCGACCACCGCCGCATCATGGCGACGATGTCGATGGCGGACGGCCCGGAGACCGCCGACCGGCTGATCCGGGCGTTCGAAGCCTGCGCGGCCGCGGCGGACGGTTTCGAGCCGCCCCCGCCGATCCGCCTGCCGTCACCGGACGAACTGCAACTCGAATCCCGGATGTCGCCCCGGGACGCGTTCTTCGCGGAGAAGGTCGAGGACGTGCCCGCCGCACAGGCGCCCGGACGCATCGCGGCCGAGCAACTGACGCCCTATCCACCGGGCATTCCGGTGGTTGTGCCCGGCGAGTTGATCGACGACGCGGTCGTCGACTATCTGCGCAGCGGGCTCGCCGCCGGGATGGCCGTCCCCGACGCCACCGACCCGAAACTCGACACCTTCCGGGTGGTCGCGCAGTAGGACGAAGCGCCGATCACGTGTCGTCGTCCCCGCGGCTGGGTACCCCCCGGGGGTGAGGCTCGGTCTACTCGACATCGGTTCCAACTCGGCCCAGCTGCAGATCGTCGAGGCAGAGGTCGGTGCGCCCCCGCTGCCCGTGCACGCGATCCGGGTGCCGACCCGGCTCGCCGACGAGGTGCAGCCGGACGGATCCCTCAGCGTCGCAGGCGCGGACCGCGCGGCAAGCGCGGTGGCGACGGCGGTCGACGCGGCGTACCGGTACGGAGTGGATCGGCTGTTCCCGTTCGTGACCGCGGCGATCCGTGACGCCGAGAACCGGGACGCGGTGCTCGACCGGATCGTGCAGGCGTCCGGTATCCGCCCCGAATACCTCTCGGGCGATCAGGAGGCGCGGCTGACCTACCTCGCGGTGCACGCGTGGTACGGCTGGTCCGCGGGCCGGCTGCTGGTCCTCGACATCGGCGGCGGCTCGATGGAACTGGCCCTCGGGCGCAACACCGAGCCGGACATCGCGCTGTCGCTGCCGCTCGGTGCGAACCGGTTGACACGCCGCTATCTCGAGAGCGACCCACCCACCGCGAAGGAACTCAAGAGGCTGCGCCGAGACGTGCGGGACACCCTGGGTGACGCATCGGACCGACTGAAGTGGGAGGGCGATCCGCACGTTACCGTCGGGGCGTCGAAGACGTTCAAGCAGCTGGCTCGGCTGACCGGTTCCCCGGCCCAGCGCAAGGGACCCTTCGTTGCCCGCACACTGCAGCTCGACCAGCTGCGCCGGGTGATCGACAAGCTTGCGGGCATGCCCGCACAGCACCGCAGCCGCTTGCCCGGTGTGTCGGAGTCCCGCGCCCGGCAGGTGCTCGCCGGCGCGATCGTGGCCGACTGTGCGATGACGGCACTGGGCCTGGACAGCCTCGAGATCAGTCCGTGGGCGCTGCGGGAGGGGATCGTGTTGCGGCACTTGTCGTCCCTCGCCGACGACCGCGACGCGCTGCCGTTGCAGCCGTTGCCGGAGCGCACGGAGGAGGGCGCGACGGTGACCACGCTGCCCAAGCAGATCTGACACATCCGGATCCGGCGCGCGATGGGCTCCCGCCCACGGCGTGCCGGATCCGGCGAGTGTCATGCCGGCACGGAGTCCACCTCGCGGTCCCATGCCCGGTGCCGCGCCATGACGTCGGCGAAGGCGTCGAAGAACTCTCCCGGCAGTGACGCCTCGGCGGCCGTGGAGGTCACCACACCCGCATGGGTGAGGACGTCGGGGCCCTCGGCGACCGGGCAGTGCAGCCCGGCGGCGGGCAGCAGGTCCAGACCCGCCCCGAACGCTGCGATCGGCTTGGCGTGCTTGTACGCCTCGGCCAGGAAGTGCAGCGTGTAGCCGTCCTTCCGGAGGGTCGCGATCGCGTCGGGCCCGCACGGGACCACCACCGCGTCGTACAGCACCGACGCCATGGTGTTGATCGCGCGGTCGACGGCGATGTCGCCCCCGGAACCGCCGGTGAGCACGCCGCCGCCCTTGGGCGCGAGCACCTCGACGATCGCGCCCCGTTCGGTGAGCGCCTCGACGAGTCGGTCGACGCCGGTGACGTCGACACCGTCGGCCGCGAGTACCGCGACGCGCCGGCCGACGATGCTGTCCATCGCAGTGTTCAGCTGGGAGAGCGCGGGGGAGGGCGGCACGATGTCGACGAGCGACGACTCGGGTGGGGCGTCGAGGCCGAGTTCACCTGCGACCCGTGATGCCAGGCCGTGATCGACCAGGTCGAGCTCGGCGACGACGCGTTCGCGGATGTCGACGTCGGTGACCTTCCCCAGCTCGAAGCCGAAGGCCGCGACGATGTGATCGGCTTCGACTTCGGACATGCTGTGCCAGAACAGACGTGGCTGGCTGTAGTGGTCGGTGAAACTGTCGCTGCGGGCCCGCACCACGTGCCCGTCCACGTGCTTCGCGTAGTGCGTGAAGACCTCCTCGTCGGCCAGTGCCGGACACCCGCTGCCGAGCGAGTTCTTGTGGTAGGACGCCTTTCCCCGCTGGATGGTCGGTTGGCTGTATCCGTCGTGCTGGTGGGTGCGCACCTCGGTGACGGGCCGGTTGACCGGCAGATGCGAGAAGTTCGGTCCGCCCAGCCGGAGCAGTTGGGTGTCGAGATACGAGAAGTTGCGGGCCTGCAGCAGCGGATCGTTGGTGAAATCGATGCCGGGCACCAGGTTCGCGGTGTGGAACGCGACCTGCTCGGTCTCGGCGAAGAAGTTGTCCGGATTCCGGTTCAGTACCATCCGCCCCACGGGCTGCACCGGCACCTGCTCCTCCGGAATGAGCTTCGTGGCGTCGAGAAGGTCGAATTCGAAAGCGAATTCGTCCGACTCGGGAACCAACTGCACACCGAGTTCCCACTCGGGATACTGCCCGGCCTCGATCGCCTCCCACAGATCGCGGCGGTTGAAATCCGGGTCCTTACCGGCGATCTTCTGGCACTCGTCCCACACCAGTGAGTGCGTGCCGAGTTTCGGTGTCCAATGGAATTTGACGAATGTTCCGGTGCCCGTGGCATTGACGAACCGGAAGGTGTGGACTCCGAAGCCCTGCATCATCCGGTAGCTGCGCGGCAGCGCGCGGTCCGACATCAGCCACATCGCCGCGTGCAGCGTCTCCGGCTGCAGTGACACGAAATCCCAGAACGTGTCGTGCGCGGACTGCGCTTGCGGAATTTCGTTGTGCGGCTCCGGTTTCACCGCGTGCACGAAATCCGGGAACTTGATGCCGTCCTGGATGAAGAAGACCGGAAAGTTGTTGCCGACCAGATCGTAGTTGCCCTGTTCGGTGTAGAACTTCGTCGCGAAACCGCGGACGTCACGGACCGTGTCCGCGGAACCGCGTGACCCCGCCACGGTCGAGAACCGCACGAACACCGGGGTACGCACCCCGGGTGTGGTGAGGAACCGGGCGGTGGTGACCTCGGCGAGCGAATCGTCGTAGGGCTCGAAGAAGCCGTACGCGCCGGCGCCCCGCGCGTGCACGACCCGCTCCGGGATGCGTTCGTGGTCGAAGTGGGTGAGCTTCTCCCGTGCGTGGAAGTCCTCGAGGAGTGTCGGTCCTCGGGTGCCGGCCGTGAGGGAGTCGTCGTCGTGGTCGACCCGTACGCCCTGCTGAGTGGTGAGGTAACCGGAGTTGCGGTCCACGCGGAAGCCGTCGAGCTGCCTGTCCTTCGGATCGCGCTGTTCGGGCGTGCCCGCGGCGCCGTCGGGTCCGGTCTTCGTCATCCTGTCCTCCGATCCGGGAATGCGGTGGTCCGTCCGGGGTGCAACGGTTTCGTACCGTGACTACCCCCGGGCGAGACCGGCAAACCCGGCGTTTCTCAGTCGCTGACGAGGACGCCGAACGAGAACATCAGGAAGACGATCATCCCCACGAGCAGACCCCATCCGACGCCCTGCCAGATCGGCCACGTCCCGTGTCGCTGCCATGTGCGGAATGCGCGGTACAGCGCGCCGAGCCCGCCGATCAGCAGGACCACGGGCGGGCCGAACGCGAGGATCTGCTTCGCCGGCGCGGTGCACACCGCGAACGACTCCTCGGCGCAGCGGTCTCCGGAGACGGCCAGTCCCCACACCACCCCGACCGCCAGCACGAGCAGCGCGACAGCGACGACGATCGCCGCGTACCACATCGCGGATCGGAAGGTCGCGGGATCGCGCCACCGCTTCTCGACGTCCTGGCTCATGGCACCTCCTCAGTGGTGTTCGGCGCGGTCGGTGACTTCGGGCCTGCCGGCGGCACGCGCGCAGTGCGCACAGCAATAGATGGTGCTGTCCACCTCGACGCCGTGGCCGAGAATCCGGCAGCTGCAGTGCGCGCACACCGGGGCCATCCCCTGGACCGCGCACTCGAAGCTGTCGTAGGTGCCGGTGACGTCGGCGCGGGTCACGGTGAACGTCTTGTCGTAGTCGTTTCCGCAGGTATCGCATGTGGGCATGGCGCTGTCTCCCTTCCCTCGGACCTACCGGACGAGTGCCCGTGCGAGTACTCGACCAAACGAGACGGGCCGGGAGGATACTGGGAACACACAGCGTGTCGGATTCGTCCGACGTGGGTATTCCCGTCCCGCCGGATCCGTGCCGGTCCTGCGGATGTGAGGAGAGCGTGATGGAACGGCCGTCAGGTGACGAGGTGATGGTCCGAGGGTTCACCCGGTACATCGAGCAGGTCGCCCAGGAACTGGGCATTCCGGAAGGGAAATGGGCGGCCCGCGACGACGGCGCCTGGGAGGCGTACGTGGGCATTCCGGAGCTCGAGTTGTATCCCGGCCGTGAAGTGGCTCTCGTCTGGACCCCGGACGAAGGGTGGGCGCTCGCCGTCGAGACCGGATCCGGTGAGGACATGATCCTCGCCGGCTACCTAGGGTCGACGCGGGTTCCCCCGCCGTCGGCGGTGCGGGCCTTCATGGATCGTCTTCGGCACGACGGAGGGGCCCTGCGCACGACCCCGGCCCGCGGAACCCGAGAGGACGCGCTGCGGGCGGTCGCGGACTACGGCGGGGTCGCGGGAGGTGTCGCAGCGGTCGAGTGAGGGTATGCGACGAGGACTACACGTTCCGTCCGGAAGGTGGGTCCGATGACAGTTCCCGATCCCGAACCACACGGCAACACCGATCCAGATCCCGGCACCACGCCCGGTCTCGAGCCCGGCGGAGGAGTGCCGCCCGGCACCACGCCACCCGAATCCGCCGGTACCTCCGGGCTGTCCGCTCCGGAACCGGAGACGAGGAAGCGTTTCCCCGTGACCGGGTGGATGACGCTCGGCGCGGTGATCGTCATCGTGCTGGTGTTCGTCGCCGTCATCGTCGGTCTGATCGCCGCGATGATGTGAACAAGATCTCCGGGCGGGTTGAGACCGGCCACGGCGGGGTAGCCCCTGTGCGTCAGTGAAGAGTTCCGACAGGAGGATTCGCATGGCAGACGAGAAGAGCGGCCCCAGCGAGGCCGTCAAGGGCGTCGTCGAGGACGTCAAGGGTAAGGCCAAGGAGGCCGTCGGTGCCGTCACCGGCCAGGACGATCTGACCCGCGAGGGCCGCGCCCAGCAGGACAAGGCGGAGGATCAGCGCGAGGTCGCCCGCAAGGAAGCGGAGGCGGAGAAGGCCAGGGCGAAAGCCGAAGCGGACGAGGCCAGGCAGCGCGCCCAGCAGTAACGCTCACAGCAAGATGTCGTCCGGGGGCGGCCGGAGTCCTGCGGGACCCGGCCGCACCCGTCGTCACAGGAGGTGTCGCCAACGTGCGGATCGTCACGCTCGTGGTGCTGATCTGGCTGGTCGTGGGTGCGATCGCGGCCGGGCAGCGTGGCTACTTCAGCGGAACCGAGCAGAATTGCGCGGGTGTCGCGACGGTGGTCGTGACGGTGCTCGCGGGCCCGCTGAACTATTTCGGTGTCAATCCGAGGATCGAGGACTGCCGCCTGCCCGAACCCAGCACGTGACCGACCGGGATCGGATGGTCAGGAACGGGCTGCGCGCAGATCGTCGAGGAAAGTGCGCGCCCACCGGTCGACATCGTGCTTCATCACCTGGGTGTGCATCGAGCGCATCCGTCGTGCCTTGACGGCGGGTTCCTCCGTCACGGCGGCGACGATCGCGCGCTTGACCGCGTCCAGGTCGTGCGGGTTCACCAGATGGGCGCGTCGCAGCTCCCACGCTGCCCCGGCGAACTCGCTGAGCACGAGGGCACCGCTGCCGTCGCCGTGGCAGGCGACGTATTCCTTGGCGACGAGATTCATGCCGTCGCGCAGGGGCGTGACGAGCATGGTGTCGGCACACGCGTACATCGCGATCAGCTCGTCGCGATCGACGGGCCGGTGCAGGTAGTGCACGACGGGCCGGCCCAGCCGGCCGAACTTGCCGTTGATGTTCCCGACCTGTCGTTCCACGTCGTCGCGGAGCTGCGCATAGGCGGTGAGCCGTTCACGGCTCGGCGTGGCGAGCTGGACCATGACGATCTTCTCCGGATCGAGGGTGCCCTCCTCGAGGAGTTCGCGGAGCGCTTCGAGCCGGATGTCGATGCCCTTCGTGTAGTCGAGTCTGTCGACGCCGAGCAGGACCGTGTCGGGGTCGCCGAGTTCGACACGAATCTGCTTGGCCCGCAATTGGGTCGATGCGGAGCGTGACTGCTCGTCGATGTGGGCGGAGTCGATCGAGATGGGATACGCCCCGACCCGCACGAGGCGGTCGCCGACTTCGACCGCGCCGGCCGAGCCGGGGCGGGGAGCGGGCGCGGAGAGCAGCCGCCGGGTCAGGAAGCGGAAGTTGTCGGCACCGCCGGGGAGATGGAAGCCGACGAGATCGGCTCCGAGCAGACCCTCGATGATCTCCCTGCGCCACGGTAGCTGGAGGAACAGTTCCGGGGGCGGGAACGGGATGTGCAGAAAGAAACCGATCGTCAGGTCGGGGCGCATCTCCCTGAGCATGCGCGGTACGAGCTGGAGCTGGTAGTCGTGCACCCAGACCGTGGCCCCGGGCGCCGCCGCCTGCGCGGCCGCTCGGGCGAACCGCTCGTTGACCTGCACGTACGTCTTCCACCAGCTGCGGTCGAAGGTGGGCGTGACCACGGCGTCGTGGTAGAGCGGCCACAGGGACGTGTTGGAGAAACCTTCGTAGTATTCGGCGACCTCGGTCTCGGTGAGCCGAACCGGATGCAGGGTCAACCCGTCCTCGACGAAGGGCTCGAGGTCGACATCGGGGGTTCCCGGCCAGCCCACCCACGCGCCGTTGGTCTGCCGCAGGATCGGTTCGAGCGCGGTGACGAGGCCTCCGGGGCTGCGATGCCAGGTTCCCGGACCTCCGTCCGGATCGGGTTCGAGGTCGACGGGCAGCCGATTGGCCACTACCAGGAAATCCGAGGAGGTCGTATTCGTCACGATTTTCAGCCCCTATTTCGCACAATTTCGGCAGCGGCGGCGGTCCGCGGAAACGTAGCGGTGCCTGGGCTTTCGGGATTCGTCCCCGAAAGTCTTCAACGGAACTGCGGTCCGTACTTCCGCTCCGGTGGCGAGAGTGTATCAGGTCACCGTTTCGGATCCCCGGAACCGCTGTCTGTGTTTAGCATTGGAACCGGCCGGGTAGATGTCGTACATCGACCGGTACCGCGATGCCGATTCCGCACGCCGGAGGGACATCGCTGGAGAGAGGAGAACGCATGGGTAAGTTCACAGTTCCGGGTCTGAGCGAGAAGGACGGCGGACGCGTGGCGGAGATCCTCCAGGAACGGCTGAGCGCCTACAACGATCTGCACCTGACTCTCAAGCACATTCACTGGAACGTGGTGGGCCCGAATTTCATCGGGGTACACGAGATGATCGACCCGCAGGTCGAGCTCGTGCGCGGCTACGCCGACGATGCCGCCGAACGTATTGCGGCGCTGGGTGCGTCGCCGCAGGGCACGCCCGGAGCGATCGTGAAGAATCGTACCTGGGACGACTATTCGGTGGGGCGGGACAGCGCGCAGGCGCACCTCGCCGCCCTCGATCTGGTGTACGACGGATTGATCGCAGACAACCGCAAGGCGATATCCGAAGTGGGAGAACTCGATCCCATCACCGAGGACCTGCTGATCGGGCAGACCGGTCAGCTCGAGAAGTTCCAGTGGTTCGTGCGCGCGCATCTCGAGAACGCGGCCGGAGCTCTCGTCAGCAGCGGTGCCACCACCGAGCAGAAGGCTGCCGACAAGGCCCGCTCCTAGCGCGTCACTTCCGCCGGCACCACAGATTCCGTCGAAAGGTCGGCCGCACACGGATATCCGTGTGCGGCCGACCTTTCGTGTGTAGCGTGCGGTGTGCGGGTGTCAGCTCTGCGTCACTCGTGAGAACACGTCGACGATGGCGTCGCAGAACGCGGGCAGATCGCGGGGGTTGCGGCTGGACACGAGATTCCGGTCTACGACCACTTCCTTGTCCACCACCGTGCCTCCGGCGTTCCGAATGTCTGTGCGCACACTCGGATACGACGTGAGGGTGCGGCCTCGCACCACGTCCGCCTCGACAAGTGTCCACGGCCCGTGACAGATGACGCCCACCGGACGTCCCGACGAGACGAAGTCCCGGACGAATGCCACCGCGGCGGAGTCCTGCCGCAGGTGATCGGGGTTCGTCGTTCCACCCGGCAGGAGCAGGGCATCGAAATCGTCGACGGAGGCGTCGGCCACCGCCTGGTCGACGCGATACTTGCCGGCCGGATGCACGTCGGAGTTCATCGCCTGGATCTCCCCGGCGGACAGCGAGAGCAGCTTCGTCTCGGCCCCGGCGCGTTCGACGGCACGCCGGGGCTCGACGAGTTCGGCCTCCTCCACGCCGTCGGTGGCCAGGATGGCGACCCGTCGCGATGCCAGCGGGCCCGTTTCCGAAGAATTCATGGTTCACCGTCCTTTCGTCGTCCGCCCCGGGTACCCGCGAGCACGAGACCAAACACGCTGTGTAGGCCCGGTCGATTCGGGATATTCCCCCGAATGCGACAGTGCCGGTGGAGGGACGGATGATCTTGCGGCGGAGCGTGACCAGCACGCCCGGTATCCGGAGAGTGCGGCGCGGACGTGGATTCGCCTACATCGGCGTCGACGGCGCCGCGGTGACGGCGACGGTCCGTGCACGCATCGAGGCCCTCGTGATCCCGCCCGCGTGGAAGCAGGTCTGGATCTGCCCCCACGAGAACGGTCACATCCAGGCGTACGGCACCGACATCGCCGGTCGCCGCCAGTACCTGTACCACGAGCAGTGGCGCGCCGAACGCGACGAGGAGAAACACGATCGCGTGCTGGCGATGGCGTCCCGATTGCCGCAGTGGCGACAGCAGGTGCAGGACGATCTCGTGCGCCGCGGAGCCGGGCGTCGCCGCGCCGAGGCCGTGGCGCTGCGCCTGCTGGACCGGGCCGTGTTCCGCGTCGGCGGGGAGGAGTACGCGGAGGAGAACGGCACCCGTGGCGTCGCGACCCTGCTGCGCAGTCACGTCCGGATCAGCGGCGACGTTCTCACCTTCGACTATCCCGCGAAGGGCGGGATCCGGCGGGTCGTCGCCGTCGACGACCCGGATCTCGCGACCGCGGTGCGGGCGCTGCGTCGTGTCCCGAGCGAGAGCGGCCGGCTGCTGACCTACCGCGAGGGAAAGACCGTGCGCGAACTGCACGCCGACGACATCAACGCACGGTTCAAGGAACTCGCCGGCGACGACTGCAGCGCCAAGGACCTGCGCACCTGGAACGCGACCGTGCTGGCCGCCGCCGCCTTCGCCGAGCAGGAGCCCCCGGCCGGCGACCGCGCCCTGGCCCACGCCGAGGCCGAGGTGATGCGCCGGGTCGCGGAAGAACTCGGCAACACGCCGGCGGTGGCGCGCGGCTCGTACGTCGATCCGCGAGTCGTTGCGGCCTACGAACAGGGCCGCACCGTACGGGCCGCGTTGCGGCGAGCCGCCCGCAGCAAGTCCGACGACGAGGCCCGCGAGATCGTCGAACGCGCGGTGATCCGGCTGCTCCGTCGATCGTGACGCCGCGCTGTCGGTGCGCGGCGTTTGAACGGCAACCCCCGGCGGTAACCGGGGCAGGGGAGATCCGGTTCGGGGGACGCGAGAGGAAGGATGCAACGATGAAGGCCGTGACGTGGCAGGGCAAGCGCAAGGTCGAGGTCGACACGGTGCCGGACCCGCGGATCGAGGAGCCGACCGACGCCGTCATCCGCGTCACCACCACCAACATCTGCGGCTCGGATCTGCACCTGTACGAGGTGCTCGGGGCGTTCATGTCGCCGGGCGACATCCTCGGACACGAACCGATGGGCATCGTCGAGGAAGTCGGCAGCGAGGTGACGAACCTGAAGGCCGGTGACCGGGTGGTGATCCCGTTCCAGGTGTCGTGCGGTGGTTGCTTCATGTGCGGGCACGGCTTGTTCTCGCAGTGCGAGACCACCCAGGTACGTGAATACGGCAGTGGTGCAGCGCTGTTCGGATACTCCAAGCTGTACGGCAGCCTTCCGGGAGGGCAGGCGGAGTATCTGCGGGTCCCGCACGCGCAGTCCACGCACATCAAGGTCCCCGACGGTCCGGACGATTCCCGGTTCGTGTACCTGTCCGACGTGCTGCCGACCGCCTGGCAGGCCGTCGAATACGCCGACATTCCCGAGGGCGGCACGGTCACGGTCCTCGGCCTGGGACCGATCGGCGACATGGCGGCCCGGATCGCGCACCATCACGGTGCCCGCGTGATCGGCGTCGACCTCGTGCCGGAGCGGCTGGCCCGAGCCCAGGCGCGGGGAATCGAGACGATCGACCTGAACGGGACCGACGGGGAGCTCGGCGACCGGATCCGTGATCTCACGGACGGGCGCGGCACCGACTCGGTGATCGACGCGGTGGGCATGGAGGCACACGGCAGCCCGGTCGCGAAGTTCGCCCAGACCGCGGCGGGGCTGTTGCCGTCGGCGGTCGCCGAACCGCTGATGCAGAAGGCCGGCGTCGACCGGCTCGCCGCGCTCTACAGCGCGATCGACGTGGTGCGGCGCGGCGGAACCATCTCGCTCAGCGGTGTGTACGGCGGCGCGACCGACCCGATGCCGATGCTGACCCTGTTCGACAAGCAGATCACGCTGCGCATGGGGCAAGCCAACGTGAATCGCTGGGTGCCGGAGATCCTGCCGCTGCTCACCGACGACGACCCGCTCGGCGTCGACACCTTCGCCACGCATCGGCTCCCGCTGTCCGAGGCGCCGCACGCGTACGACATCTTCCAGCGCAAGGTGGACGGTGCCGTGAAGATCCAGCTGGAGCCCTGATTCACCGATCCGCGGGCGTGACCGGTTCGGCGAGGACGGGGTCGTAGGCGGGGCCGGTCGCGTCGGTGTCGTGGGTGTGTGCGCGAGGGGAGACGCCCATTCCGAGTGCGTACGCCAGGTGACCGCCGAGGACGCCGCCGACACCGATCATCCCCAGGCCCGCGAGGCTCAGCGCCACCGACGACGTCGAGGATTCCGGGGCGCACCGCCGCCGTCGGAAGGACGCGCCCGTCAGCGCGATGCCCGTGGCGTTCGTCAGTGCGTGGATCAGCCCGACCCGCCGCTGGATCGTGGTGCCGCGGGACCAGTCCGACCACCCCGTGAGCAGGGTCGGCGGGGTCGCGGCCAGACCGATTCCGAGAAGTCGCCGGGCCGCGTCCGGCTTGCGGAAGACCAGATCGAAGACCGCAGCCGAGGACCACGCGCCGATCGGGACCGCCACCAGTGCGGGATGCAGCGGATGGCCGAGGAACTCACCGCGCAGCACACCTCCGGCGGGGCCGTCGGCGACCGGCCTCACCAGGGCGCGGACCACCGTGGCGGGGCGATCGAGCCAGGACGCCGATTCGGTGCTCTCGAGCAGCCGGGCGAGCGGCGGGGATGGGTGGGGAGTCTGTGTGGGGATGTTCGACATGCTCGACGCGTACCCCGGTGGCCCTGCGGGAAAACGGCCGGCCCGCCACCGATCCTCGCGCCGGGTTCGAATCCGCCCACGCTGTGTGGAGTGGGCAGATTCCGAATCCGTGAGCATTTGCGGTGACGAGCAACTGCCGGTGGCGGAACCGTCACTCGACGACGATCTTGCCCTTCGCGCCGCGTTCGGCGTCGAACATCCGGTGGTTGAGGAAGGTGTAGGTACCGGGTTCGAGGAACTCCATTTCGACGAATCCACCCTGCGCGACGGCCAGATCGAGCACCTGGGCCCCGCCGCGATCGGGGTCGCCCGGACGCAACAGATACGCGCCCTCCTTGTACACGGTGTCGAACTGGCTTCCGACGACGTGGAAAGAGATGTTCTCGGCCGGACCGGCGTCGAGCACCCAGATGCGGATCCGGTCGCCGACCTTCGCGTGCAGCGGCCGGTGCACGTACTGGTCCGCGAAACCGTTGAACACCACCAGATCCGGCGTCGCCGCGGTGACCTTGTCCGCGTCGACCTCGCCGTCGCCGAGATACACGTCCGACTGCACCACGAGATACTCGGCGTCGACCGGCGCGAGGCTCGGCGGGTCGATCACGACCGCGCCGAACATGCCCGCGGCGATGTGCACGGCCATCGGCGCGGTTGCGCAGTGGTACAACCAGATTCCGGTGTGCTCGGCACGGAACCGGTAGACGAGTTGCTCGCCGGGCTCGATGGTGCGCATCGGCTCGTCCGGCCCGACCGTTCCGGCGTGGAAATCGATGGAGTGCCCCATGGCCCCGTTGTTGACCAGCGTGATCTCGAAGACGTCGCCCAGCCGTCCTCGCAGCGTCGGGCCCATCGGCCGCCCGTTGTAGGTCCACATGGTCTGGGGCGCACCGACCGCGTAGTCGCCGGGAACCTCGGTGACCTCGAACGTGTAGCGGTGGGTCGTGCCGCCCGGTGCCGGCGCGAGCACCGGATCGCGGGCGACGAAGTCGTCGCCCGGGGCGATCGCGAGATCGACGGCCGGGGCACCGCCCGAGCCGTGATCGTGCACGCCTGCACCGCCGCCCGAGGCGCCGTCCGCGGTGATGTTCAGGACCATCCCCTGCTGTCGGTGCCCGACGATCGAACACCACCCGTCGATGTCGGTGCCCACGACCCCGACCTCCACGGTCGCGGTCTGGCCCGACCCGATCCGGCCGCTGTCGTGGCCGGAGGACAGCACCAGGTCGTGGACCTGATCGTCGGAATTGGTGACGGTGAGGACCAGTCGGTCGCCGGCCGGCACCGAGATGCGGTCGGGGACGAAGCGCATCCCCACCATCTGGACCTGCACTTCGGTGGTGTTGCCGGTCGCGGTCACGCCCGCGGAGACGTCCGCGGATCCGAGACCGGCGCCGCCGATCCCCGACGTGACGGCGGCGACGAGCGCGAGGCATGCGAGGGCCGCGGTGGCCTGCAACCCGCGGTGCTGCGGTGCGGGTGTGTACTCGGCCGGAGCCTTGCCCGACATCACGGCGCGGCGTCCCGCCATCGAGGCTTTGGCGCTGGTGACCATGATGGGCAGGAACAGCACGAACGCGAGCATGACGATCGCGGACACGCCCACCCGCATCCAGCTCGCGAGCGGCAGCAGGAACAGCAGCAACCCGACGTTGACGACGACGAGCCGCCACACCCACCAGCGGTTCATCTTGTCGACGCCGGCGCCGACGACAGCCGGCCCGCCACCCATCAGTGTGGGCAGCAGGTGGCTCATCACCCCGAACAGCAACTGTGCCGCGAAACCCGCCAGGAACGGGACGGTCATCAGGGTGGCGCGGTCCGGGGTCATGGGACCGGTCGCGAGCACGATCGTCAGACTCAGCAGCGACCCGAGCAGCCACAGCATCGCCGCGGTGATCGAGGCGGCCGCGAACCCGGTGGGAGGGTGCGACACGGCTCCGCGCAGCAGCGGACCGGCGACGACGACCCATCCGGCGAGGTAGAGCGCGCAGCCTGCCGCGGCGACGAGCGGATGCGCGGTCAGGGCGCCGACGAGGAGCACGGCGATACCGGCGAGCAGGACCACGAGTGCGACGGGTCGTCGCCGCGCCCCGGTGGCGTCCATGCCGATCAGGTTCGGGTACATCACCGTCAGCACTCCGGCGGCGGCCAGGCCGAGGAAGCCGAGCAGGTTCATCGCCTGGTGGGCGAGCAGGAACCCGGCCTGGGTGCTGTCGGTCTGCCCGTAGGCGAGAGCGGCACCGAATCCGGCGCCGACCGGCAGCAACGCCGAGGATGCGACGAGGAACCACACACTCTGGGCGTGCAGGGCGGGTTCCTCACCGTCCAGGGCCCGTACTCGTTGGGCCTGCCGGATCAGCAGCAGAAGTGCGACGGCATGCCACGCGAGCATCGCGCCGACGAGGACAGCACCGACGAGCGTGGCCGGGAACCACCCTGTGAGGACACCGGCGACGGTGACGACGATGCCCGCGTTGAGCAGGTAGATCTTCACGAGCTGCGGTCCGCGGGCGCTGTCGGGGAGGTGATAGCCGAGAAAACGCTCGGCGAGGGTCTGCGACCACACCACGATCGAGTTGGTGACGGCGCCGAGGGTGAACAGGTGGACCAGCAGCCACCGCGATTCGGGCAGGAACGGGTGCGTCAGACCCGCGACGATCAGCAGGGCGAGCCAGATGCGCACGGGCTTACCTGCGCGCTGGTGCCAACTCTTGGGTCGTTTCACCGGGTGAGTGGTGGTCACAGGCCGATGGTAGGGCCGATCCGGACCCTTTTACTACGTCTTGTCGTAGAACTCACCCGGCGTCCGCGCGGGCGGGCAGCTCAGATCCTGCGCATCACCGACACCACCTTGCCCAGCACGACGGCCCGATCTCCGTCGAGGACCGGATACGCCGGATTCCGCGGTTCGAGCTGCACGTGCCCGTTCCGCCGGCGCAGCACCTTGACGGTGGCCTCGCCGTCGATCATCGCGGCGACGATCTCGCCGGAATGTGCCTCGCTCTGCTGCCGCACCACCACGACGTCGCCGTCGCAGATCGCCGCGTCGACCATGGAATCGCCGCGCACCCGCAACCCGAACACGGTGCCGGAACCGACCAGCTCCCGCGGCAGCGCCAGCACGTCGTCGGCGTGCTGCTCGGCGAGGATCGGCACGCCGGCCGCGATGTCGCCGACGACCGGCACCGGGACCGTCCGATCGGACCCGGCCGGCGCCGACGCGGCGAGGAACGGGCGCACGTCCAGCTGACGCGCCACCGCCGAACCCCGCCGCAGGAACCCCTTGTCCTCGAGACTGCGCAGATGCTTGGACACCGACGACGTCGACCGCAGGCCCACCGCGTCCCCGATCTGCCGGGTGCTCGGCGCGCACCCGTTGGCCGCTGCCCAGTCCCGGATCACCGCCAGGATCTGCTGCTGCCGCAGCGGCAGGGTCGAGGCGTCGAGGCCGCCGAACATGTCGAAATCGTCGTAATCGGTCACCCGGCGAATCGTAGTCGCGCGAACGAATCGACCCTCGGGCCGTCACCCCACGTCGAAGGTGGCGGGATCGCCGCCGAGCCGGTTCCCGGTGTCGAGTGCCGAGATCGCGTCGAGCTCGGCCGCATCGAGTTCGAAGTCGAACACGTCCAGGTTCTGCCGGATCCGGTGCGGGGTCACCGACTTCGGGATCGCCACGTTGCCGATCTGCAGATGCCACCGGAGCACCACCTGCGCGGGCGAGCGGTCGTGCTCGAGCGCGATCCGCGCGAGGGTGGGATCGTCGAGCAGGCCACGGCCCTGGCCGAGCGGCGACCACGCCTCGGTGACGATGCCGAGTTCGTCGTGCACCCGCCGCAGTTCGGTCTGCGCGAAATCCGGATGTACCTCGATCTGATTGATCACCGGCACCACGCCGGTGTCCGCGATGATCGTTCGCAACTGCTCCGGCTGGAAGTTGGACACACCGATCGACCGGGCACGACCGTCGGCCTTCAACTCGGTGAACGCCTGCCAGATCGTTCGATAGTCCTCACGCATCGGCCGCGGCCAGTGGATCAGATACAGGTCCACATAGTCCAGCCCCAAACGGTCGAGGGACGCGTCGAACTCGGTGAACACGCGGTCCCGGGTCCACGGACCGTCCGCGCTGTTCCACAGCTTGGTGGTGACGAACAGTTCGTCGCGCGGTACTCCCGCCGCCGCGATCGCCCGGCCGGTACCGACCTCGTTCCCGTAGATCGCAGCCGTGTCGATACTGCGATATCCGATGGTCAGAGCGCTGGTGACCGCGGTGAAGCACTCGTCGTCGGGCACCTGCCACACCCCGAACCCGATCTGCGGGATCGAGTTTCCGTCGTCGAGAGTCACATTCGGTACCGGGTTCGCAACAGTCATGCCCGGACCAACGACCGGACCCGGAATCTTGTTCCCCGGATGCCCGGTTTCGTTGTCCGTGCGGCCGGGTAACCGCCCGCATGGCGAATACAACGAATCGCGGTCGCTCCACGACGGGAAGCCGGTTCGCAGGATGGGCCGGGTATGTGTGCGTCCTGGCAGGCGTCGCCGCGATAGCTCTGGTCCTGACGGCCGCCGGTGGCGGTTTCGAAGGCTGGACGGCTGTCGGAACGATCGTTGCCGTCGCCCTGATCGTCGTGGGGGCAGTGATGATCGTGCTCAACTTCCGAAGTCGTCGGCTCGGCGGATCCGGTGGCACGTCCACCCACGAACCCGGAGTGCTGTAGTGGTGCGACCCGACATGTTGTGGAGAATGCCGGGAGTGTATCGGCCGCAAGAGGATTCGTGGCTGCTGGCGCAAGCCTACGGTTCCGCCGGCCCGCCGCCGGGTGCAAAGGTCCTCGACTTCTGTACCGGCACCGGAATCCTGGCGGTCACGGCGGCGCGAGCGGGTGCCGAATCGGTGACGGCACTGGACATCGCGCCCCGCGCGGTGTTCACCGCTCGGCTCAACGCGTGGTCGCGGCGACTGCCCATCCGGGTGCTTCGCGGGGGCCTCGGCGTTGCGCACAGGCTCGCGCCGTTCGACGTGATCGTCTCGAATCCGCCCTACGTGCCGGCGCCCGGTGGAGCCTACGATCCGCGCTGGGATGCCGGCCCGGACGGGCGTTCCGTCGTCGACCCGCTGTGCCGGGAGATCCCGAAGCTGTTGAGGCCCGGAGGATTCGCGCTCGTCGTGCACTCGGAGTTCACCGGCGTGGACACCACCTTGGAGATGCTGCGCGCCGGGGGCGCGAAGGCCACCGTGGTCGCGCGGGAGCGCATACCGTTCGGCCCCGTGATGCGAAGTCGAACCGAATATCTGAAGCAGCTTCGAAACGATTCTGCGGCAGACGCTTCCGTTCTCACAGTCGAGAACGAGACCGAAATCGAGACCGAGGAAGTGGTGGTGATCCGTGCCGACCGACCGGAACACACGGGATGACACGCGGGTGGATGTGCGGACCGTCCGGCTGGTGCCGGGCGGTCCCATGCTCGTCGAGGGACCGGTGCGGATCGTGGGTGAGGACGGCACCGAGGTGACGTCCGATCGGTTCGTGGTCGCGGTGTGCCGCTGCCATCGCAGCGGCATCTATCCGTTGTGCGACACCAGTCACCGCCGGAGCGCTCGCGCGCCCCGGCGGTGAGAAGAGTCAGTACCAGTGCCTGCGGCCGCCGACGGCCCGTCCGGTGGCGCCGAGCAATGCCAGAATGACGCCCACCACGAGGAGGATGATACCGAGCGTCCACAGGATCGAGATCCCGGTCAGGAATCCGACCACCAGAAGGATCAGGCCGAGGATGATCATGATCGTCTACCTTGCTGTCGGTGCCCGTGCTCGAATCGGCTCGGACGATGGGGGAGAATACCCCGATCCCGGCAATTCAAACCGTCGAGTACCGACTCGTCGACGGTCACCCGGATGCCGCCCGACCACATCGGATATCTGTTCCCGCATCGCAATCCACAGGCAGTGCAATACGCGAACATGGCGCAACCGGGCGAACGGTGGCATGGTCGAAGCATGCCTACTTCGGAGAACCCCGGGGCGAGCGTCCCCGGTGAGTACAGCGTCGACGACGAAGATCAGTTGCAGCCCGAGGACACCCTCGTCGATCGCGGTGTCGACGACGTTCTGGACGAAGGGATCTCACCGCCCGAGCGCCCCGTCGGTCTCGAACCGCACGACGACCTCGAATCCCGCCTCGCGGAAGAGGAACCCGATACGGGCTCGGGCGGTGCCGACACCGCCCGCGCGGGCCGGCTCGTCGCGCCGGACGAGGGGACGGGCGAGGACACCGAAGCCGAACTCGTCGCCGAGGACGTCGGAATCGACGGTGGGGGAGCCGGAGCCGAGGAAGCGGCCGTGCACGTCGTCGACGAGGACGACCTCGAGAGAGGCTGAACGGAGAGGCGCTGAACGGCTAAGGGGCCGAACGGGTCTCAGGTAGCCTCGACCGGTTCGAGCAGCGATGACTCGTCGCGGGACCACCGGTCGAGCAGATGGCTGCCGAGCCGGCCCTCGAGGAACTCGATGGCTTCCGCCCCGAAGACCACATCACCGGCCGCATCCGGATCGCGGTCGAGCAGGTCCCCGACGACGTCGTGTCGTAACACCAGCTCGTGCACCGCATCCGCCTCGACGTGCTCGGTGTAGAACCGGACGCATTCCGGGGCGGCATCCAGGCGTTCGAGTGCCTGCACCATCCGGCGCGCACTCGGACCTGTCGTCATCTCGGCGGCCGCGAACTGGCCGACGAGCATGCCGATGCGGGAGCGATGCAGGGCACACATCGACATGAAGTTCACCGGTGCCAGGGTGAGCGCCGGCACGCGGTCGAGATATCCCAGATAGGTGTCGTCCAATCCGGCCGCGACCATCAGATCGGCGAACAACTGCGCGTGCACACGGTCGTGGTGCCCCGCGCCGTACTCGTCGAATTCGACGGCCACCAGCGTCGCCTTGGCCCGGCCGGTGAGGCGCGGAATGGCCCAGGCCTGCGGATCGGCTTCCTTGAGCTGGTAGATGGACCGGTGCACGAAGTACTCCCGCAGCTGCGACCACGTGCCCTGCTCGGCCAGGTGGTGGGACACGCTCCAGGCGTCGCGGGGCTCGCGGCACACCGCGTCGAAGGTTGCGTCGACATCCGTACCTCCCGGGACATCGGCGCGCAGCCGGTCCAGGAACGACCGTTCGAGCGCGGCGCGCACACCGAGCGGACCCGGCGCCCACTCCCAACCGGGATCGACCTCGGGGAATCCCCGGTAGTGCAGTTCGTAGAGCACCGTCAGCGCCAATTGCACGTCGTCGCCGTACGGGTCCACGTCGGCGGGTGGATGCGGCCACGGTGACTCGTCCGGTGTCCCGGTGAGCCGGGTGACGACCGCATCGGAAATCGGCCCGCGCGGCCGCGGCAGCGGGGCGGCAGCTGGAGAACGCATGGTCGCGGATACCCGGAGCGGGGCGGAAGGAAACCGTCGGGTGTGAACCGGGCAGCGGCGGGTATCCGCCGGTCATGAGCAGCGATGACCAGGAACATGTACATCCTCCGCACACGATCGACTATCCCGGCGAAACCGCGGACATGGCCGACGAGCCCAGGGACGAGATGCGCGGATACCGCGGTCGCGGACTGCTCGAAGGGCGCAAGGCGCTGATCACCGGCGGGGACTCGGGGATCGGCCGCGCGGTCGCGGTCGCGTTCGCCAAGGAAGGCGCGGACATCGCCATCGCGTACCTCGAGGAGGACCGGGACGCCGAGCACACCGCGGAGCTGGTGCGGCGGGAAGGGTGCGACTGCCACCTGTTCCGGGGCGATCTCGCCGATCCGGCGCACTGCCGGGAGGTGGTGTCCGAGGCGGCCGCTCGACTCGGTGGCCTGCAGATCCTGGTGAACAACGTGGCCTACCAGGAGCCGGTCGACGACTTCGCCGATCTCGACGAAGCGCAGTGGCGCCGCACGTTCGCGGTGAACATCGACAGCTTCTATCACGTCACGAAGGCCGCGCTCGACCACCTGCCGTCCGGATCGTCGATCATCAACACCTCCTCGATCAACGGGCTGCGCGGCAACAAGTCCCTCATCGACTACGCAGCCACCAAGGGGGCTGTGCTGGCGCTGACCTATTCGCTCGCACAGGCGTTGCAGGACAGAGGAATCCGCGTGAACTGCGTCGCTCCGGGGCCGGTGTGGACTCCGCTGATCCCCGCCACCATGGACGAGGAGAAGGTCGCGGACTTCGGCAAGCAGGCGCCGTACGGGCGCGCGGCGCAACCCGACGAGATCGCACCGTCCTACGTGTTCTTCGCGTCGAACACGATGTCGTCGTACTACAGCGGTGAGGTGCTGGCGCCGATCGGGGGCGAGACGCTACCCGGCTGACCGCGGTGCGGTCGATCGATGCTGACCGCGGTGCGGTCGATCGATGCTGACCGCGGTGCGGTCGATCGATGCCGCCCGCGGTGCGGTCGGTGCATCCCGCTACTCGTTCCGGTGCTCCTCGCTCTGCTTCGGGTCGGGGTGCCGCCTGGCGCGACGGCGGAAGCGCCACGGGTAGAGGATCCAGATCGCGATGAACAGCGCGGCGGTGCACACTCCGGCGACGGTCGCCGCGGTCGAGTTGATCACGAGCCCGACCACGAGCATGGCGACCCCGGTCATCGACACCCCGAGCAGGAGCAGCCCGGCGAGTGCGAACCTGTGCGCGGTGAGCACCAGCCGGTCCAGTTGCCTACGCCGGAAGAGGAGCCGATGCATGCTGACCGGCGCGACGAGGAGGATGGTCGCCGCAATCGAGGCGAGGACGGTGATCAGATAGATGCCCTTCTCGTTCCTCGACAGGGCGCTGAAGGCGTTCTGGAACGGCAGGGTCAGGAGGAAGCCGGTGAGCAGTTGCACGCCGGTCTGGACGACACGCAGTTCCTGCAGCAGGCTGGACCAGTTCCGGTCGAGTTGTTGGGCGTCGCTCTCGTAGCGGCGCGAGTACGTGGTCTCGGGTGGCTCGTCCTCGTCCTCGAACGGGTTGGAACGCGTCATCAGTCAAAACTGCCATGCTGCCCGGCTCAGCAGGGGCGATGTGCGCGTTTCGCAACCTTGTGACGCGGATCACCGTGGGGTACCGTCGGCAGCACCGGACCAGGTATTCGTCCTTGCGGAAGGAGTGTCGTATGAAACTCAACCTCTTCGTCGCCTGGGCGGGATACACCCTCGGGTTGCTTGCGATCGCATGCCTCGCCCTGTTCCTGCTTGCGGCGGGATACGGCCACACCGGACCGGCAATCGTCGCCGGGATCAGCACCCTCGTCGTTGCCGGAATCGCGATGGCGATGATCGGAGGCACGATCCATCACGACCACAAGGTGCACCGGGTAACGCCCAAGTTGTTCTGACCCGGAGCCGACCCGATCGGCCTGGCGCAGCCCTCAGGACTGCGCCAGGCGCTGTTTTTCGAGTTCGACGTCGAACTGTGCTGCGGGCCAGTCCAGATCGAGGCGTTCGAGCGCGTCGATCAGGAGTTCGCCGACCGCGATGCGGCTGAACCACTTGCGGTTGGACGGGATGACGTACCACGGCGCGTAATCGGTGTTGGTCTTGTCGAGCATCGCCTGGTACGCCTCCTGATACTCGGGCCACAAGGCGCGTTCGGTGACGTCCGACGGGTTGTACTTCCAGTGCTTGTCCGGGCGCTCGAGGCGCTCGGCCAGGCGCTTTTTCTGTTCGTCGAGCGAGACGAACATGGCGACCTTCACGATCGTGGTCCCGCTGTCGACGATTTCCCGTTCGAACTGGTTGATCTCGTCGTATCGGGTGCTCCAGACCTTCTCCGGGACCAGATTGTGCACGCGCACGACGAGCACGTCCTCGTAGTGCGAGCGGTCGAACACGCCGATCTGCCCGGCGCGGGGCAGTGCCTTGTGGATCCGCCACAGGTAGTGGTGCTGCTTCTCCTCCGGCGTGGGGACCCCGAACGAGGCGTGGTCGACCCCCTGCGGGTCGACGTGCCCGATGACGTGGCGCACCATTCCGCCCTTGCCGGCGGTGTCCATGCCCTGCAGCACCAGCAGTACCGATCGCCGGTCACCCGAGCGGCCGTTCGCGAACAGCTTCTCCTGCAGGTCCGACAGGTACGCGCCGCGTTCCTCGAGAAGGCGTGTGCCGAGTTCCTTGTCGCCCTCGAACCCCGGGGTGGCGTCCGCGTCGATTTCGGCGACGCGGGTGTGCGGGCCGGCCCGCAGTGCCTCGGTGGCAGGAATCGTCCACGGGCTGTTCTCGGCGTCCTTCGACATGGCACGAAGCGTGCCACACGCCGGCCGTCGTCAGCGGTGTTCGGGGTGAGTGTCGCCGAAGGTGTCGTCGTCCGGCAGATCGAGTTCGTCGGGTCCGACCGGATAGGGCGGCGGCGAAATGCCGTCGATCATGTGGCTGCCCCACAGATCGATGTCGGTCACGCGGGCGGTCGCGGTGGCAGCGTGGTCCGGGTCGAGAAGCGTCAGCGTCAGCTCGGTGCCGGTGGACGGCGGAGCGTCCGGAGCGAACGCGGACGCCAGGTCGCGCAGCCGGCCGCGCCAGCGGTGCCGACCACTGATCGGATCGAACCAGTCGGCGAGTTCGACGTCGACGACGACCTGCCTGCCGGCGACGGCGACCTCCGCGCGGCCTCGGAATCCCTCGGACATGACCCGATTTTACACGTAACCCGAAGTTACGTGAAAATGGTCACTCCGCGACTTCGTCGCTTTCCTCCCGGTCGTCGCGCCGGAGCGGATGCGGCTGGGACTTGAACCTGACGGGCGAGCCGGCCGCCGATGCGATGCCGGTCAAGCCGCCCCACGTCATCATCGTCAGGTAGTCGATGAGATCTTCCGCGGTCATCGACTTGTTCGAGATCCACCAGTGCGTCGCGAGCTGGATTCCGCCGACGATTCCGTAGGCCCACGGCACCGATCCCCCCGAATCCATCTCCAGCAACCGCAGGCGCTCACCGAGGACGGTCGCCACCAGCTCGGCGATCATCCGCTCGGAATCGGCCACGACATCGCGGCTCGCCGACGAGCTGTTGCTCATCACGTACAGGTAGACCTCCGGGTCGGAGGCAACGGTCTCGACGTACGCGGCGATCGCAACCCGGGTCAGTTCGTACTCGTCGAGATCCTCGCCGACGGCCGCGTAGATCCTCGGCGCCAGGATCCGCTCGACGTACCGCATCATCGTTGCGGTCGTCAGATCGTTCTTGTCCGTGAAGTAGCGGTACAGAACCGTCTTGGAGACGCCGATCTCCGCGGCGATCTCGTCCATCCCGATGTCGTGGCCGCGTACCCGGATCGCGGCGATCGTGCCGTCGACGAGCTCCTCGCGCCGCGCGATCTTGTGCTCGTGCCACCGGCGTTTGCGTCCGTCCTGCTTGGCGGGCGCCGGTTGCGGCGCTGGGGATGCTGTGGACGCTGGTGATTCCGGGGTCGTGGTCGGCGAGGGCGCGCTTTTGCTGGGCACTGGGTTGGCACATCCGTTCGGTTTCGATCGTCGGCTCAGTCTACGGCGAGCCGCTTCGTGTCGCGGCACGTCCCGCGGGTGTCCGTCCGGTTTCGGCACAATGGCGAAGGTGCAACTTCTCACCAACGACGATGCCGCCAAGCGCGCTGATCTCCGCCGGATGAAGGTGGTGGCCACCGGATTCCTGGTGTTCGCCACGGTGGTGTATCTGTTCTGCCGCTGGCAGGAAACCCGGGGTGCCGGCGAGTGGGTCGGTTACGTGCGAGCGGCCTCGGAAGCGGGCATGGTCGGTGCCCTCGCCGACTGGTTCGCCGTGACGGCCCTGTTCCGGCATCCCCTCGGTGTCCCGGTGCCCCACACCGCGATCATCAAGAAGAAGAAGGACCAGCTCGGGGCGAGCCTGAGTTCGTTCGTGGGCACCAACTTCCTGGCTCCGGACGTCGTGTCCGCGAAGATCGAGTCTGCGCAGATCCCGCTGCGGCTCGGGGGCTGGATGGCCCAGCCCGCGAACGCGCAGCGGGTCGCGCAGGAGACGTCGACGGTGCTGCGCGGCATCGTGACGGTGCTGCGTGAGGAGGACATCCAGCAGGTCATCGACCACACGATCGTCAAGCGCATCGCCGAGCCCGAGTGGGGGCCGCCGATCGGCCGGGTGCTGACCGAGCTCATCGCCGAGGAGCGTCACCTGCCGCTGATCGACATGCTCGCCGAACGGGCCCACCAATGGGCGCTGGGCAGCCAGGAGACCATCGACCGGATCATCTCGCGGGACTCGCCGTCGTGGTCGCCGAAGTTCGTCGACATGCTGCTCGGCGAGAAGATCCACCGCGAACTCGTCGAATTCACCTGGAAGGTCCGGTCCAACCCGACCCACGAGGTCCGGCTCGCCGCCAACAAGTTCCTCGCCGACTACGCGCGCGACCTGCAGACCGATCCGGCCACGATCGCCAAGGCCGAACGCGTCAAGGCGGAGATCATGGGACGGGACGAGGTGACCCAGCTCGCGGCCGCCACGTGGCGGACCGCCAAGCGCATGATCCTCGAATCCGTCGACGATCCGAACAGCACCCTGCGCACGAAGGTCGCCGAGAACGTCATGCACCTCGGGGCGCGGCTACGCGACGACGACGAACTGCGCGGCAAGGTCGACGGCTGGCTGCTCGACGGTGCCCGCTACATCGCCGCGAACTACGCCGACGAGATCACCGCGGTGATCCGGGAAACCGTCGAGCGCTGGGACGCCGACGAGGCGAGCCGCAAGATCGAGCTGGCCGTCGGACGGGATCTGCAGTTCATCCGCATCAACGGCACGGTCGTCGGGTCGCTCGCGGGTCTGGCCATCTACACCGTGTCCCAGCTGCTGTTCTCGTGAGGTCCCTCACTTGCTAGCAGAGTGCTTGCTGTAGCTAGCACCTGCTCGTATGCTGAAGTCATGCCCACGAACGAAGGGGACACCGCGCCGGTCGAGAGCCCGGACGGTGAGGGATCCGGAACCGGCGGACCGAGCGATCTCGCGTCGCGAGTCGTCAACTCCGCAGCACAGGACATCGGCGGGTTCATCCGCGCCCAGCGCGAGGCGGCGCAGGTGTCGTTGCGGCAGTTGTCGCAGCTCGCCGGCGTCAGCAATCCCTATCTCAGTCAGATCGAACGTGGGCTCCGCAAGCCCTCCGCGGAGGTGCTCGGGCAGATCGCGAAGGGCCTCCGGTTGTCCGCGGAGGTTCTCTACGTGCGGGCCGGGATTCTCGAGCAGCGCCCGCAGAGCGCGGTACGTGACGCGCTGCTTGCCGATTCCGCTCTCACCGAGCGGCAGAAGCAGGTCCTGCTCGACATCTACGACTCGTTCTGTCGCGAGAACGAGTCCGCCCCGCCCGGGCCGGCGCCGGACGCGAAGTCCGGGACCGCCGACCGGTACGAGACCGACCCCCATGAACAGGAGAAATGACATGACCGATCCCAATGTCTCCATCCGCAATTCCCTCTACGCCGCAGTCGGCGCGGGCGACGCCGTCGTCCAGGCCGTCGCAGACGTCGTCGCTCAGGTGCGTGAGCGCGCCGAAACCAACCGGGCCGACGTCAACGAGCGCGTGGACAGCGCCCGCGAGAAGCTTCTCGCCCTGCCCGGCGACCTGACCGAGACCGTCGAATCGCTGCGCGAGCGTCTCGCGGGGCTGCCGTCCGAGCTGCCCGAGGAACTCGCGGAACTGCGCGAGAAGTTCAGCCCCGAGGAGCTGCGCAAGGTCGCCGAGGCGTACCTGAAGGTCGCGTCCGACCTGTACACCTCGCTCGCGGAACGTGGCGAGGAGACCGTCGAGCGCCTCCGCAAGCAGCCCGCGGTCGAAGAGGGCCTCGAGCGCGCCGAGGCTGCGTTCGGTGACGCCGTCGACCTGACCGAGGACGCCCTCGGCACCGTCGCCCGTCAGACCCGCGCCGTCGGTGAGCGGGCCGCGAAGCTCGCCGGTCTCGCTGCCGGCCGCATCTCCGAGACCGCCTCGGAGGTCGGCGACGCCATCGCCGACGCCGGCGACGAGGCTGCGCTGCGGGTTCTCGAGATCGCGGACCAGGCCGAAGAGGTTGCCGACGAGGCTGCCGACCGCGTCGAGGCCGCCGCTGTGGAGGTGGACGAGGCGGCCAAGTCCGTGACGGAGAAGGCTGCTCCGGCGAAGCCTGCCGCCAAGGCCACCGCGGCCAAGGCGCCCGCCAAGACCGCGGCGAAGGCCCCGGCCAAGAAGGCGGCCCCGCGCAAGACCACCGGCGCCTGATCTAAGGCTTCTCTCCGGTAGAACGCGGAACATCTCCTGTAGAACACGGAGCATCGGCTCCCGTGAGAACACAGAGCATCGGCTCCCGTGCCCAGTGCACGGGAGCCGATGCTCGTAGGATGGAGGCGTGCCGAATGTCGATTCTCTCGCCGGTCTGATCCTCTTCGCTCTGCAGATCCTCGCGATCGCAGGGGCGGTGTTCGCGCTCGTCCACGCGGTGCGTCAGCCGGCGGAAGCATTCCCCGCCGTCGACAAGCTCACCAAGCCGGTGTGGGTCGGGATCCTCGCCGTGGCGCTGGTCGTGCTGTTCCTGTTCGGGGCCATCGGGATGCTGGGCATCGTCGGGGTCGTCGCGGTGTGCGTGTACCTGGTGGACGTACGGCCGCGCGTGGAAGAGGTGCAGCGCCCGCGCTGGTGACCCCTGCCGTCCCTTGACACCGGACGGCAAGATAGTGACACTCGGAGTTACGGCTAAATTTCCGAGACGAGGTGATCGCCGTGACGCTCACCCGACCCTTCCGCACCGGTGACCGGCAGGACACCGCCGCGCGGCTGCTCGAATCCGCTTCACGCTCGTCCTTCGATCCCGGGATCGAGATCGACTGGGACGCTCCGATCCCGCCGGACAAGTACGGCATGAGTCCCGAATGGTCCAGTCTCTACGGCACCGAGCTGTGGGACCGCATGACCGAGGACCAGCGCCTCATCCTGACCCGGCACGAAGCCGCCAGCATCGCGGGCACCGGGATCTGGTTCGAGATGATCCTCATGCAAATGCTCGTCCGGGATCTCTACCGGCACGACCCCGCGACGCCCTACGTGCAGTTCGGCCTCACCGAGATCGCCGACGAATGCCGGCACTCGACGATGTTCGCCCGATCCGCGCAGCATTTCGGCATCCCCTCGTACCGGCCGCCGCGCTGGGTCCGCGAATCCGGACGCGCCTTCAAGGCCGTGGCCGGCGGCGCACTCGCCTTCGGCGGGGCACTGTTCGCCGAGGAGATCCTCGACGCGATGCAGCGCGACTTCATGCGCGACGAGCGCGTCCAGCCCATCACGCGAACCGTGAGCCGGATCCACGTGATCGAGGAATCCCGGCACATCCGCTACGCCCGCGAGGAGACGGCCCGCCGGATGCGCGACGCGTCCCGCGCCGAACGGGCCTGGATCAGGATGCACCTCGGAGTCTCCGCGTATTTCATCGTCACGAACCTGGTGAACCCGCGCGTCTACGCGGCGGCGGGCCTGGACGTCGACGAGGCCAGGGCCGCGGCCCGGAGCAATGCCCACTACCACGACCGGATCCGCAACGCCTCGCGCCGCACCGTCGAATTCCTCGACGGGGTGGGGCTGATCGGCGGCCCCTCGACCGCGCTGCTGCGCCGCGCGCACATCCTCTGACCAGAAGTACCGCCGGACCAGATCGGAGAAGAACACAGGTGAAGAAGCCTTCACGTCGGACCGCGCTCGCGGTCGCCGGACTCGTCACCACCGGTGCCGCACTCGGAGCCGTGGCTGCCCGCCGCAGGAACGCGGCAGCCCGGAGCGTCGTGGCGGTCGGGGATCCCAGCGAAGCCCTGCTGGCGGAACCGCAGGTCCTGCACGACGAGGTCGAGGTCGTCACGGACGACGGTGCGCGCCTGCACGTCCGCGCCTACGGCGATCCCGACGCCGACGTCCTCGTGCTGAGCCACGGCTGGACCTGCTCCACCGAATTCTGGACACCGCAGATCAACGCGTTCGCCGAGAAGTACCGCGTTGTCGTCTACGACCAGCGGGGACACGGGCGCAGCGACGTCGGCAGCCGCGTCTTCGGGCCCGACGTGCTCGCGGACGACCTCGCCGCGGTGCTCGCCGCGACCGTCCCGGCCGGCCGCACGGCGGTGCTCGCCGGTCACAGCATGGGCGGTATCAGCATCATGGCGTGGGCGGAACGGCATCCCGAGCAGGTGCGCGACCGGGTCTCGGGCGTCCTGCTCGCGAGTACCGGCATGGACAATCTGGTCGCGGCGTCGACGATCGTGCCGCTGCCGCAGCGCGCCCCCCGCGTGCCGGTGCCCGTCGCACGCCGGTTGATGGGTGCCACCGTGCCGCTCGTCGCGTCTCCGGTCACGACCCGCGCACTCAAGTACGTCGCTCTGTCACCGACCGCGACCCCCGCCGCGGTCGCGTTCTGCGAGAAGATCGTGCTCGGCTGCCCGCCCCGCACCCGCGGTGGCTGGGGTGTCGCGCTCAGCGCCCTCGACGTCCACCACGGTCTGGCGAACCTCACCGTCCCGACGACCGTCCTCGTGGGCACCGCCGACCGGCTCACCCCGCCGAGCCACGCGCATCGACTCGCCGCAGAACTCGACGAAGCCGGCCACCTCGAGCATCTCGTCGTCGTCGACGGCATCGGGCACATGAGCTCGGTCGAGGCGATCGACGTGTTCAACTCCGAACTGCAGCATCTGTTCGAACGCGCCGGCCGCCTCGTCCGCGGCTGAACCGCCGGCCCATCCGACGGGGCTGCGGGTCCGAACCCTCGGTGACCCACCGGAGGATCGCCATGGCCACACCGCCGAGCACCCGACCACCGAGCACCGGCTCGCCGGGGGTGCTCTCGCGGGCGGCGACCGGCGTTGTCGCGGTCCTCCTCGTCCTCGGGGTCGGTGAGCTGCTGGCCGCAGCGACCGATCCGGACGCGTCCCCGTTCTTCGCGGTCGGCGGCACGACCGTCGATCGGGCACCCGCCTGGGCCCGCGAATTCGCGATCGGTACGTTCGGCACCGCCGACAAGCCGGCGCTGTTCGTCGGCATGTCGGTGCTGCTCGCGGTATGTGCGGTCGTCGCCGGGCTGATCGAACGGCCGCGGCGCCCCTACGGCGGAGCGCTGCTCGCGGCGCTCGGAGCGGTCGGGGTGTACGCGGCGCTGCACCGGCCCGAAGCGACCGCGACCGCTGCGATCCCGACGGTGATCGCCGTCGTCGTGGGAATGCTGTTCCTGCAGTTCGCGATCCGGGCGCTGTGGACGCCGCGGGGAGGGGAGGATCCGGCGTCGCCGAACCCGGACCGCCGGCGCTTCCTGGTGGTCCTGGGCGCGGGTGTCGCGGTCGCGGTCGTGGCCGGTGCCGTCGGCCGGTATCTCGCGGATCGGCTGGCGGTGGTGCTCGAGGACCGCGACCGGTTCCGGGTGCCCCTCGCCGCGGACGCGGCACCGGCGATTCCGCCCGGCGCCGACCTGACGACCGGACCGCGCGCGGTGCCCGGCGCCACCGCCTTCGTCACGACGAACCGCGACTTCTACCGGATCGACACCGCCCTGCAGGTGCCGCGCCTCACCACCGCGGACTGGCGGCTGCGCATCCACGGCATGGCGGATCGGGAGACGACGCTCACCTGGGACGATCTCGCGGCGTTCGAGACGGTCGAGCGTCTGGTGACGCTGACGTGCGTGTCGAACGAGGTGGGCGGTGACCTCGCCGGCAACGCCCGCTGGACCGGCTACCGGATCGCGGACATCCTCGACCGTGTCGGGGTCCACCCCGATGCCGACATGTTGCTGTCCACCAGCGTCGACGGGTTCACCGTCGGAACACCCGTCGAGGTGCTGCGCGACGGTCGTGACGCGCTCCTGGCCGTCGCGATGAACGGCGAACCGCTCCCTCTCCAGCACGGTTACCCGGCGCGGCAGGTGGTGCCCGGGCTCTACGGTTACGTCTCGGCGACGAAGTGGGTCGTCGACTGGGAGCTGACCCGGTTCGACCGCGCGGAGGCCTACTGGACGCGGCGCGGCTGGGCGGCGAAGGGCCCGATCCGCACCGCCTCGCGGATCGACGTGCCGGCTCGATCCGCCCGGCTCACGGCCGGGCCCGTCGTCGTGGCCGGCACCGCGTGGGCGCAGCACCGCGGGATCGACCGGATCGAGGTCCGCGTCGACGGCGGTCCCTGGCAGGAGGCGGAACCGGCCACCGAGTACTCGGTGGACACCTGGCGTCAATGGCGGTGGGTGTGGGACGCGAGCCCCGGCGACCACACGCTCGAGGTCCGGGCCGTCGACGGCACCGGGGCAATCCAGGACGAGCAACGGCGTCCGCCGGTCCCGGACGGTGCGACCGGGCTGCACAGCCGCACCGTCACGGTCGTCGCGTGAGAGCGGTCCCGGTCGGTTGAAGACCGATCAGTTGAAGACCACGGTCTTGCGGCCGTGCACCAGCACCCGGTCCTCGAGATGCCAGCGCAGACCGCGGGCCAGCACCAGCTTCTCGACGTCCCGGCCCTGACGCACCATGTCGCTGACCGTGTCGCCGTGGCCGACGCGGATCACGTCCTGCTCGATGATCGGGCCCGCGTCGAGTTCGGCGGTGACATAGTGGCAGGTCGCACCGATCAGCTTGACGCCGCGCGTGAACGCCTGGTGGTAGGGGCGGGCACCGATGAACGACGGCAGGAAGCTGTGGTGGATGTTGATGGCCCGCCCGGCCCAGTGCTCGCACAGCGAGGAGGGCAGCACCTGCATGAACCGGGCCAGCACCACCGCGTGCGGGTCGTGCACGTCGACGAGTTTGCGCACCTGCTCGAACGCCGGTCCGCGCTCGGCCGGGTCCTTGGGGAACGACACGTAGTGGTAGTCGATGCCGTGCCGCTTCGCGACCGTCTCGAGTTCGGGGTGGTTCCCGACGACCGCGCAGATCTCGGCCTTGAGTTCGCCGGCCGCCACGCGTCCGAGGATGTCGTGCAGGCAGTGCGCTTCCTTGCTCACCAGCAGCACGACGCGCTTGGTCTCGCCGGTGTCCGACAGCGTCCACTCGGTGTCCGGGCCGATCTGCTCGGCGACGACCGCGAACTTCTCCCGCAGTTCGTCGATCCCGAACGGGATGGACGAGGCGCGCACCGCCTGCCGCGTGAAGAACCAGCCGCTGTCCTGGTCGGCGTGGTAGGCCGCTTCGACGATGGAACCGCCCACCTCGGCAAGGAAGGTGGCGATGCGGGCCACGATGCCGGTGGTGTCCGGGCAGCCGAGGGTCAGAACATAACGGCGGTCGTCCGTCGAAGCAGCGGTCATGCCGCCGATTGTCTCAGGTGCGTTCGGGGCGCCGGTCCGCCGGTCAGACGGTCGCCGGGGGACGCCGCACGGTCGCGGTGCCGACCAGGGTGGTCGCGTCGATCGTGTGCAGGCCGCGTTCGGTGATCTCGGTCAGCAGATCCTGCCGCAGCGCCTCCACGGCCGGCTCGTCGAGTCCCTCGAGGACGCTGTGCAAACCGGTGCCCACGACGAGGTTCCAGCACAGTTCGTCGGTGGCGGGCAGCAGATTCGGCATCACGTCCACCTGGACGGAGTGACATCCCGCGGCGGCGAGCCATGCCTCGAGTGTCTCCGGGGTGTCGATGCGGTGCAGCGGCGTGCGGTCGCGGAGCGACTGCCGATCGGCCAACGCGGGGGAGTACCGGGTGGCGACGTCGAACACCACGGCGGTGAACTCGGTCATCGCGCCGGCCCGCCACACGGTCACACCGACCCGGCCGCCGTGCCGCACCAGGCCGACGAGCCGCGCGAAACTCGCGTCCATGTGAGGGAAGAAGAACACCCCGTAGGAGATGGCCAGCGCGTCGTATCCGGCCTCCGGCACCGACGACGGCGGCTCCCACGTGGTGGCGTCGGCGCATACGAAGTCGATGTTCTGCAGGGCGCGCTCCTCGGCGGTCAACCGGCCCAGCTCGAGCAGGTCCGCGGCGACGTCGACGGCGTGGACCCGTCCGGTCGGGCCGACCGCCGCGGCCGCCGGCAACGCGGACGCACCGGCACCGCAGCACGCGTCGAGGACGGTGTCGCCGGGGTGGAGGCGGAGAGCGAACACGAGCGACTGCCCGGCCGGGCCCCACACGGTCGCGGTCAGGCGGTCGAACCGGTCGCTCGCGTCGTCGAACGTGCGGGCCACCTGATCGATCGGATCGGCCATGCCCGAAACGCTAGCCGATCTCGTAGAACGGTGGGGCGTACCGGAACACACCGCTCACACCCGGTCGGTGGGCGGTCAGCGCGCGGGCCTGGAAGTGCGGCGCCCACTCCGCCACGTCCGGGGCGATGCCCAGGTCGGCGGCCGGCACGAACCCGAACCGCGGGTAGTAGTCGAGGTGGCCGAGCAGCACCACGACCGCTTCGTCCAGGGCGTCGGCGGCCCCGAGCACCGCGTGCATCAGGGCCGCGCCGACGCCCTTGCGTTGCAGGTCCGCCCGCACGCCGAGCGGGCCGAGTCCGAGGGCGGGAGCGGACGCGATCGTGCCGCGTGTCGCGACCACGTGACCGACGACGGTGCCGTCGCGGTCCTCGGCGACCAGCGACAGCGCCGGAATCCACGCGCTGCTCGCCCGCAGCGCCGCAACGAGTCCCGGTTCGACGGGCTCGGACCCGGGCGGGGTGAGCGGCGCGAACGCCGAGCGATGCACCTCGGCGATCGCGTCGACGTCGGCGGGAAGTTCGCGGCGGATCAGCACGCCGACCATCCTCCCGCATTCCGTGGGACGGGGCGGCAGGGAAGGTGTGGGAGGCTGGCGGCATGCCGGACACCGCACACACCCGCGCCCAGGTCGCCGCGATGATCGATCACACCCTGCTCAAGCCGGAGGCGACCGCCGCCGACGTGCGCGCGCTCGTCGACGAAGCCGTCGAACTCGGGGTGTACGCGGTGTGCGTGTCCCCGTCCATGCTGCCGCTGCGCGCCGAGGGCGTCACCGTCGCGACCGTCGTGGGATTCCCCTCGGGCAAGCATCATTCTCTGGTCAAGGGCGCCGAGGCGCGGCTGGCCGTCGAACAGGGCGCGCGGGAGGTCGACATGGTCATCGACGTGGGCGCGGCGGTCGCGGGGGACTGGAACGCGGTGCTCGCCGACGTCCTCACCGTCCGCGAGGCCATCGGTTTCGACCCCGTCCTCAAGGTCATCATCGAATCCGCGGTGCTGTCCGACGACGCGATCGTCGAAGCGTGCCGCGCGGCCGAACGCGCCGGTGCGAACTTCGTGAAGACGTCGACCGGGTTCCATCCGGCCGGCGGTGCGTCGGCGCACGCGGTGCGGTTGATGGCCGAGACGGTCGGTGGCCGGCTCGGCGTCAAGGCCAGCGGCGGCATCCGCACAGCCGAGGCGGCGCTGGAGATGATCGACGCCGGCGCCACCCGGCTCGGCCTGTCGTCGTCGCGGGCCGTGCTCGACGGACTGCCGGACTGAGCGGGCAGCTGCCTCAGATCAGGCTGCAGCCCTGCTGTTGCTGCTGACCTTCCTGCGGGGCCGGCATCGTGAAGCGGCCGCCCTCGAGGGTGAGGTTCACACCGTTGTCGTCGACGGAGACCGCGGTGGCCTGCATGCCGAGCGGATACTGCTGCAGACCGGTCGCGAGGATCTGCACGACACCGTCGACGAGCGCGGTCGGCAGACCGAACCCCAGCACGGACGCGTCGACGGTCTCGACCGAGACCACGCCGCCCTGCACGACCGGGCGCACCGTGAACTCGGCGAGACCGGCACCGCCGACGGTGAACCGCAGGGTGCCCGCGTCGGCGTCGGGGGTGACGGCGGTGACGAGAGAGCCGAGGCCCTGGCTCTGAACGGTCGCGAGAATGCCGGTGGCGGGCCACACGACGTCGGCGCGGGAGCTGCCGATCGTGCCGGCGCTGTCGGCCGTCGCGTTCAGATCGACGTCCTTCGCCACGGCGTGGACGGTCATCTCCTTCGCGGGACCGAACGCGGTGTCGTCGCTGTCGAGCGTCACCGACGGAACCTTCTTGTCGATCGCCTGCAGCAACACCGGTTTCCAGCTGAGATCGACGTCGACGCCGGTTCCCAGTTCGGATTCGAGCGATTGTGCGAGGCAGGTCGTCGCCCGGTTGCGGACGTAGACCTCGGCGCCGACGAGCACCGCGACGAGCGCGACGACGACCACGGCGGCGACGGTGGCGAGAGTGGAGCGCTTCGAGTTGGGCATGAGCCCGATTGTTTCCGACAACTCTGAGGATCTTCTGAGCCGCGCGCGGCAACCTGCCCTCGAATTTGTGAGCTGGGCCACAATTGTTCGGTACTGTTGGCGGCATGACGAGCTGGACGGGTTCTGGATACGGGGCCTCCGGGCGGGCCGATGCGGACGAAGCGCTTCGTCGACTCGCACTGACGCAGGCCGGATTCTTCACCGCCCGACAGGCGATCGGGCACGGTATCGACGCGGACGCGTTCGTCACGCGCATCGATGCGGGGCTGTGGATGCGCGTCGAGAACGACCTGTTCCGGCTCGCCGAGAGCCCTCGCACGAAGTTCGACGAGTTCGCGCAGTGGTGTGCGTGGTACGAGGGTGCCGCGGTCGTGTCGCACCAGAGCGCCGCGGAGCTGCACGCGATGGGTCACCTGCAGCCGCGGTTCCTGCATCTGTCGACGCTCGATCAGCGCACCGTGCCGAGCAACCGGCTCGCGCTGCACCATCGGGCGTTGTCGAACGAGGACTGCGAGATGGTCGGGTGCTTCCGCGTGACCACCCCCGCGCGCACCGCCGTCGATCTCGCCGCCGGGGGGGTGTCCCAGGAGGTGCTCGACGAACTGGTCGGTGACGCCCTCGCGATCGGCCGTGTCGATTCCGACCAGCTGCATGCCGCGGTCGCGAACCAGCCGGCTGCGGTCGCCGACCGCATCGAACTCGCGTTGCTCGCGGCCGGTTGAGCGGTGTGTCTTCGTGGCGCCTGGGGCCGCCACAAAGGCACACCAGCGCGTAGCGCACTCAGCTCGGCGCGACCGTCTCCCACGGCACCGTCAGCACGCAGTCGCGCAGGCGGCGACGCTGCGGGGCGACCGGAATTCCCTGCCCGCGCAGCAGATCGAGGGTGGCCCGCCAGCGGACGCGCGGCCCGAACGCGGCATGCGGAGCGGCGGTCGCCCACGCCCGATCGGCGGCCTGCAGCAGATCGTGGATCCGCTCGCCGGGAACATTGCGGTGGATCAGCGCTTTCGGCAACCGCTCGGCCAGGTCGGACGGGGTGTCGATGTGGAACGGACTCCACGCCAGCGTCAGGCTGCGCGGACCGTCGCGATCCAGCAGCACCCACGCGCAGCGCCGGCCCAGTTCGTCACACGTGCCGTCGATCACCAGACCGCCCGGCGCCAGCCCCGACCGCAACCGCTCCCACACGGGCGCGACCGCGTCCTCCGGGTACTGCCGCAGCACGTTGAACGCGCGGACCAGCACCGGCCGCAACCCGGCCAGCTCGAAGCCGCCGCGCGCGAAACGGACTCCGTCGCGGCCGGGAACCACCCGCTCGGGGTCGATCTCGAGGCCGACCATCCGCACGTCGGGGCGCACGGTGCGCAGCCGCGACGCCAGCTCCAGCGTGGTCACCGGCATCGCGCCGTAGCCGAGATCGACGACCAGCGGATCCGGTGCCGACCGCAGGACGCGGGCGATACCGGAATGGTGCACGGCCCAGCGGTCGCTGCGGCGCAGCCGGTTGATGCCGGTGGTGCCGCGGGTGACGACACCTTCCGGGCGTAGCGTTCGCACTGTCGGGACCGGCCTACTGTCCTGCCAGCCAGTCGGCCGTGATCTCCGCTTCGGTGCGGAACAGGTCGACGAGGTTCTGCAGCATCAGCTCTTCGAGCTTGCCGCCGATGAACGGCAGATGCACCTTCGCCTCCGACGTCGTGCGCAGCGTGCACCCGTCGTCGCCGGCGAACAGTTCCATCGTGCCGGTGAGGCTGCCCGGTCCGGCCGGGATCGACGCCTCGTAGCGTCCGGTGGCCTTCCCGTCGAACGGGCTGTAGGACTCCTTGCGGGTGATGACCAGGTCCTTCTTCATCACCGTCTGCGCGATCTCCGGCAGTTCGGACCGGGGCAGGATGTGGTGCAGCACCAGCGAGATGCCGGAGTCCGACGCCTCGAAGGACTCCACGTGGTTCTGCGAATACTTGCGCATCTCCACCATCCGGGCCTCCCAGTGGGCCGGATCGCGCAGCGCCTCGTACACCCGCTCCGCCGGATACGGATAGCGGGCGGAGTAGTTCATGCGCCGTGCCACAGCGGGCCAGGGTACCGGTTCGCCCCGGTCACGCGAAAATCGTCAGGAGCCGGATCGGCCCAGCCAGCCGGCTGTGAACTCCTGCTCGGCGTCGAACAGTTCGACGAGTTGCTCGACGATCATGCCCTCGATCTTCCCGCCGAGGAACGGGATCTTCACCTCGACCTCGCCGTCGATCTCGACGACCGTCCCGGTCCGGCCCGGCGCGAGCGTGAAGGCACCCTCGACCCTGCCGGGCATCCCGTCGACACCGGCCGAGAACCGGCCGCGGGCACGCTCGCCGTCGAGCGGCTCCCACGATTCGTGCCGGTGGATGACCAGGTCGCCGGGCCGGATGCTGGTGACCACGCTCGGCAGGTGCTCGGCGGGGATGGCCTGCGTCATGTGCAGGTCGATCGTTCCGGCGGAGGTCTTCACGTCCTCGATGGTGGCGCCGGGGCCGCCGACCCGCGCCAGGCGCTCACGCCAGTATTCCGGGTCGACGAGCGCCGCGTGCACGTTCGCGGCGGGGAACTCGTAGTGCGCGGAATGGTCGATAGGGGTACCCATGGCTCGTCACGCTACCGTTTGCGGGTGTCCGATCCACGTATCGCTGCCCGCCTCGCCGAGTCGGGAGCCACGGTGTCCGAGCAGGTGCCGCTGTCGACCCTGACGACGCTGCGGCTCGGCGGACCCGCCCGAGTCCTGGCCGAATGCGCCACCACCGACGTTCTCGTCGACGTCGTGCGCCTGCTCGACGCCGAGCAGGTGCCGACGCTGATCCTGGCCGGCGGATCCAACCTCGTCGTCGGCGACGCGGGATTCGACGGTGTCGTGGTGAAGATCGCGACCACCGGCGTCGAACTCGACACCGACTCGGTGCGCATCGAAGCCGGCGCGGTGTGGGACGACGTCGTCGCCCGGACGGTCTCGGCCGGGTTCGGCGGCCTCGAGGCGCTGTCCGGGATTCCCGGGTCCGCCGGGGCGACCCCCGTGCAGAACGTCGGGGCGTACGGGGTCGAGGTCAGGTCGGTGCTGCGGCGGGTGCGGCTGCTCGACCGCCGGACCGGTGAGGTGCGCTGGGTGGGTCCGGAGCACCTGGGTCTCGGATACCGGACGAGTGTGCTCAAGCATTCCGACGCGGCGCTCGTCGTCGACGTCGAGCTCGAGGTCCGGCCCGACGGGTCGAGCGCGCCGCTCGGCTACCGCGAGCTCGCGACCGCGCTCGGCGCAGAGGAGGGTGAGCGCCGCCCGGCCGCGGAGGTGCGCGAGCAGGTGCTGGCGTTGCGTCGCGGCAAGGGCATGGTGCTCGACGAGACCGATCACGACACGTGGAGCGCCGGCTCGTTCTTCACCAACCCGGTCGTGCCCGAAGGCGCGCTGCCCGCGGTGCTCGCGGCGATCACCGAACGCGTCGGCGCCGATGTGCGGATCCCGCAGTTCCCCGCGGAGGGCGGCACCAAACTGTCCGCGGGCTGGCTCATCGAACGTGCCGGATTCGGCAAGGGCTTCCCGTCGGCGGACGCCCCCGCGCGGCTGTCGACGAAGCACACGCTCGCACTGACCAACCGCGGGAACGCGACCGCCGCGGATCTGGTGGCGCTGGCCCGGCAGGTGCGGGACGGGGTGCAGAAGGTGTTCGGTGTGCGGCTCGAGCCGGAACCGGTGCCGGTCGGCGTCGAGATCTGAATCCGCCGAGGTCCGGGTCACATCTGCCCCGCGCGTACCGTGGAGAGGGTGCACGACCTGCGTAAACGGACAAATCGGTTGGTGTGGCTCTGGTGCCTCGCTCTCGTCGCGGTGCTCGCCGCCTGCTCGACGTCGAACGGCGGTTCGATCGCCGGCGACCCGCAACCGGCCGTCGGGGCCACCATGAACCCGGCAGACGGCGCCACCGACGTGGCTCCCACGGCACCGATCTCGGTGACCGCGACCGACGGCACCCTCACCGATATCGCGCTCACCAACACCGAGTCCGGGGTCGTCGTCGCCGGTGAACTCGCCGCGGACGGCCACAGCTACACCGTCACGGAACCGCTCGGGTACGGCGCGACCTACGAATGGTCGGGGTCCGTGATCGGCGCAGACGGTGACGAGGTCGCGGTGGAGGGCAGTTTCTCGACCGTCGAACCGGACGAGGTGGTCTCCGCGACCCTCAACATCGCGGACGGTCAGGAGGTGGGGATCGCCGCGCCGATCATCGTGCAGTTCGACGGTCCGATCGAGGACAAGGCCGCCGTCGAGAAGGCGCTCGTGGTCACCACGAACCCGCCGACCGAGGGTGCCTGGGCGTGGCTGCCCGACGACAACGGCGGCGCGCGGGCGCACTGGAGGCCCCGGCAGTACTGGGCGCCCGGTACGACGGTGAGCCTGGACGCGCGGCTCTACGGACTTGCCTACGGCGACGGCGCGTACGGCGCCGCGGACCTGACCCTCGACTTCGGTATCGGCCGCAGCCAGGTCGTCGTCGCGAACGCGCAGAGCCACCGCATGCAGGTGGTGCGCGACGGGCAGACGGTCATGGACATCCCGGTGAGCTACGGCGAGGGCTCCGAGGCCCGCAACGTCACGCGCAGCGGCATCCACGTGGTCACCGAGAAGCACGAGGATTTCCTCATGTCGAACCCGCCGTACTACGAGAACGTGCGCGAGCGCTGGGCCGTGCGGATCTCCAACAACGGCGAGTTCATCCACGCCAACCCGCTCACCACCGGCCAGCAGGGCGCCTCCAACGTCACCAACGGGTGCATCAACCTGTCGATGTCCGACGCGCAGGAGTACTTCGCGATCGCGATGTACGGGGATCCGGTGGAGGTCAGCGGCACCTCGATCGACCTGTCCGAGGCGGACGGGGACCTGTGGGACTGGGCCGTGGACTGGCAGACCTGGCAGTCGATGTCCGCGTTGTAGGTCTTCCGGGCGGGTCTACCAGCGGTTGCGGACCTCCTCGGCGAAACCGAGCAGGTTCTCGATCTCGAGGCGGGTGCCGTCGTCGAGCAGCACGTGTCCGCTGAACCGCCCGAACACCTGATGCTGGGTGGACCGCACGACGAGCGCGTTGACGTCGGCGGCGCGATCGACGATCGGCTCGAAGTCCATCTCGAAACGGCTGTCGTTGCTCGTGAAACGCCACGGCGCGCCGTCGTAGCTGCCGTGCGGACGGTGGAAGTGCACGCGGTCGAGTTTGTGTGCGACCCCGTCGTGGAAGAGCATGTTCTCCGAGGCGGCGGTGGTGTCGCCGAAGCCGTAGCCGACGTTGAAACCGAACCGCTTTCCCTCGTGCAGCCCGGACGCCGAACCCCAATACCAGGTGTTGTCGTAGGTCCACACACCGCGGCCCCAGTCGAGGACGCCGAAGGTGGACGCCGGGTCGAACTCGTGCCGGACACCGCGGACTTCGATCGTGCCCGCCGCGGGCAGGCAGTTGATCTTCTGGTTGTAGTAGAACGCCTTCGGGGCCCGCGGGAACGGTGTAGCGATCACCATGCGGTCGTCGTCGGGCTGCTGCAGCAGGAGGTCCCCGGACAGGCCGCGGCCGCCGTCGAAGCCCGGATGGTCGACGATGAGGCGGCGCCCCTGCGTCTCGTGGCGGAACTCGACGCGCAGCGCGCCCCGGCGCACGACCACGTCGCCGGTGTCGGCGCTGGACGGCATCCGCATCCGGCCGAGCGGGAACGGGATCAGCTTGTTCTCGGTGGTTTCCGTGCCGGCGGCCAGATCCAGCCAGCTCAACCCGACCAGGCCCATGTACCCGTTGTCGGCGACCGTCAGCGCGAGTCCGACCGGACCGGAAGCGGGGTCGGAGGTCGGGTCGGAGACGATGCAGTAGTAGTCCCACTCCTTGATGCGCAGCCGCGACGCCGAGATCCGCGCCCGGTCGTAGGTGCGGATCTCGGCGGTGGCCCAGCCCGCCTGCTCGAGGTGGCCGCGGTCGTCGAGCAGTGGCCCGGGCGAAAGACGCTGCTGCTGCATACCTCCAGAGGTTAGTTGCTCACGCGGTGTTATTTGCTCACGCGATGGAACCGGCCCGCACTCGCCTGATCACGCGGCTTGACGATGATCTGGTCCAGGTTCACGTGCGAGGGGCGCGATGCGACGAACCCGATGATCTCGGCGATGTCCTGTGCGACGAGCGGCGTGATGCCCTCGTACACCTTGTCGGCACGTTCCTGATCGCCCTCGAATCGCACGAGCGAGAACTCGGTTTCGACGGCGCCGGGGGCGATCTCGGTCAGCCGCACCGGCTTGCCGAGCAGCTCTCCGCGCAGCGTCCGGTGCACCACCGCCTGTGCATGCTTGGCGGAGGTGTATCCGGAGCCGTTGTCGTACGCCTCGAACGCTGCGACCGACGTGATCGTCACGATCAGTCCGTCCCCCGACTCGATCAGCTTGGGCAGCAGCGCCTTCGTCACGCGCATGGTGCCGATGACGTTCGTCTCCCACATCCAGCGCCAGTCGTCCTCGTCGGCCTCGGCGACCGTCGCCAGTCCCTTCGCGCCACCGGCGTTGTTGACCAGCACGTCCACGCGCGGCAGGACGGTGGTGAACGCGGTGACCGAATCCTCGTCGGTGACGTCGAGTTCGAGTGCGGTGCCGCCGATCTCCTCGGCGAGTTTCTCGAGGCGGTCGAGTCGGCGGGCACCCACGACGACGTGGTAGCCCTGCGCGGCGAGAGTGCGGGCGGTGGCTTCGCCGATGCCGGACGATGCCCCGGTGACGACGGCGACGCGCGAATCTGGGGAGATACTCATGCGTCGATCCTAGGACGCGCCCGTGCCCGTCACCGGGCGACGGCGCCGCGCCTCACATGCCCCCGGACTCACATGCCCCCAGCGGAGACGAAGCCCGGATCTTCGACGGCGAGCCGCTCACGGACCGAGTCGGGCATCGTCGAGCACGAATCCGCGCTCGGGCGGGCGTCGGCGTGATCGGCTGCGGAGTCCTCGATCCCGAGCGACGCCGTGATGTTCTGCCAGCCGCCCCACGCGTCGAAGCGGGCCGGAAGGTCGACGTTGGCGGCGCCGTTGATGTGGAATGCCGCGCTCGGATACGGGGCGTCCGGCGAGGTGTCGACGCCACCGCCGGGCAGCCGCACGACGTCCTCGGGGTTCGGCAGCATCCCGGCCAGCTGCATCGCGTGATAGGGGTACATCTCCGACGGTGGCGTGTCGAAGTAGTACCAGCTCGCTGCGCACACCCCGTAGAGGTCAGGTCCGAACTGCGCGTAGTTCAGGTACAACTCCATGATCCGCGCGTCGGACATGGTGGCCCGCAATGCGACGGACGGCACCACCTCGACGGCCTTGCGCAGCATGCTCTGGTCCGGGGTGAAGAACATGTTCTTCGCGAGTTGCTGGGGGATCGTCGAATACGTCTGCTGACGCTCGCCGGACAGGACGGCGGTGGCGCGGTCGAGGAAGTCACCCCAGTGGAACGCCTGCTTCCGTAGTCCGAGCAGGTCGTCCTCGTGCGCGACGGCGGACGCGATGACGTAGCGGCTGATGTGGTCGATCGAGACGTACTGGTAGGCGATGGGTCCGTCGTCGATCCGCATGAAGTTCGACTGTGACGGTGTCCACCAGCGCAGCGACGCCGCGACGACGGCCATTCCGGACAGCGGCAGCACCACGACCCCGGCGGCCGCGACCGCTGCGACTCGCAGTCGTCGACGACGTCGGCCGGCCGCAACCGGAGGTGTGTCCGGTTGCGCGGGGCGCGGCCACGTCGGGGCGCTCGGCCGGGACGGTGCAGGACGCCACTGCAGCCCGCGGCGGGGCGATGACGGCGGTGGCGTCCGGTACTGCGGATTCGGGGGCGGTCCCGGCCGCGGCGCAGACCCGGGTGCCGCGGACCCGGCAGTTCGGGACCGGTACTGCTCGGACCCGGCCCGGACAGGCCGCGGCCGGTACCGGTCCCGGGTGGCCCGGCACCGGGGGCAGAGGCCGTCCACGACCTTCTCCCCGGGTCGCGCCCACCGGCCGCACGCGCACCTGCTCGGCCACCACATCCGTCAACTCCGTCCCGCTCACCGTGTCACCGCATTCCATAGTGGCGGGTGCGGTCGGGGACGGCCGTATCGGATCGATCACTCTTGCCGGCGTCGGCCGGAGTGCGACCCGTCCGCCCCTATCGGGCGGGTGCGGTGTCGGTCTCGACGATCGAGTACTCGCCGGCGTCCCCGGCGAGCGGACGGCTGCGCTCGCCGTGGATGTTCACCGGGACGTCCCCGGCCAGGGTGATGCGGTGCAGGCGACGGTACTGCTCGTCGTAGTCGGCGACCGCGTAGTGCTGGGTGGCGCGGTTGTCCCAGATCGCGACGTCGCCGGGCTGCCAGTTCCAGCGAGTGGTGTACTCGAGCTTCTGGTGGTGGTCCTGCAGCAGCCGGAACAGGGCGTGGGACTGGTTGCCGCTGAGACCGACGAAGTTCTTGACGAAGTGGCCGAGCAGCAGCGACCGCTCCCCGGTCTCCGGGTGCACCCGCACCACAGGATGCTCGGTCTCGAACAGTTCGGAGCGGAACTCGTCGCGGTACTCGGCGGTCCGTTCGGTGGCACGCTCGGCGCTCTCGGCCGCGTAGTCGTAGACATTGGTGTGGACGGCCCACAGGTTCTCCACGAGCGCCTTCAGTGGAGCCGGGAGTCCCTCGTACGCGGCGACACCGGACGCCCACACCGTCGACCCGCCGTACTCGGGCAGGGTCACCGCCCGCAGGATCGACGCCTTCGGAATGCGATCGACGAACGAGACGTCGGTGTGCCAGCTGTTGGCCTTGCCGTAGTCGGAGTCGATCGGCAGGATCCGGACTCCGCGGGACTTGACGGTCGGGTGCGCGGTCGTCGGTGTGCCGAGCAGTTCCGCGAACGCGTACTGCGCGTCGTCGTCCAGGTGGTCCTGCCCACGGAAGAAGATCACCTTGTGTTCGCCGAGCGCACGGCGGATCAGTGCGACCGTCGCCGGGTCGAGGTCGCCCCCGAGCCGGACGCCGTCGATGCGGGCACCGAGATGTGCGCCCAGTTTCACGACGGTCGGGGTGGTCGGGACGGTGGTGGGGGATGCGAAATCGACGGACATGACTGGCCTTTCGCGAGGAAATGGGTGGATGCGCCCATGCAAACATCAGGTCCCTCATGGCAGAACCATTCGACTCAGCCTGATTCGGGGTGGTCGGCGCCGCGAGAATTCCCTACCTTTTCGGCCTGAATTGGACAGCCGCGTCCGCACGCGTTATGTTCGACGGCATGTCAGCAGGCCGCCACTCCGCCCCGCGGGTCACGTACGTGACCGCCGCGCTGGGCTCGCGCTTGCCTCTGGCACGGGAACTCTGTTGTCGTTGTCACGGTGCCATCCAGTAGTTTCGCGCCGGGTCCGAGCCTGTTCTGGCTTTCCCTCTGATCGACTGTTCGACGACGTCCACGCACGTCGCAGCGGTTCGGCGCGTTCATGACCGTGTCACGCCAGCCCGTCCGGGCCGAATCACGAGGATTCCACACCTGTGTCGACTTCCACGCTTCCCGTCCAGTCCGCTCGCACCTCCACCACCGGTTCCCGTCGCATCGCGCAGACCGCGACCGCCCGGGCCCGTTCCACCGCTCGGGTGCAGATCGTCGCGCCGGACCTGCGGATCGCCGACGGCACCGCGGCATCGGTGTTCCGGGTCGCCGCGGCCCGCGGGCCGGTGTCCCGCGACGTCGCCGCCAAGGTCACCGGCCTGAGCATCGCCACCGTCAACCGGCAGGTCTCGGCACTGCTCTCGGCCGGATTGCTCCGTGAGCGTGCCGATCTCGCGGCCTCGGGCGCCATCGGCCGTCCGCGCGTCCCGTTCGAGGTCGACCACGAGCCGTACCTGACCATCGGCATCCACATCGGTGCCGTCGTCACCGGGATCGTCGCGGCGGATCTGCGCGGGCGTATCATCGGTGCCGTCGAAATCCCCACGCCCCGAGGCGATCAGGATGTCGTCCTGGGGGCGATCACCGCGAGCGCGCGGTCGTTCGCGTCCCGCTGGCACCGCCGCACCCCGCTGTGGGTGGGGGTCGCGCTCGGCGGCCGCGTCGACTCGGAGACCGGCCTCGTCGACCACCCGCGGCTCGGCTGGAGCGGCGCGCGTGTCGGCGCGATCATCGGCCGCGGTATGGGTCTCCCGGTCTCGGTCGCCGCGCACGTCGAGGCGATGGCCGCGTCGGAACTGCTGCTCACCCCGGATCGTGAGGCCGACGTCAAGGGCACCGGCCTCTACTTCTACGCTCGCGAAACCACCGGTATCGCAATCACTTTCGACGGCCGCGTGCACACCCCGAACGGCGGTCCCGGGTCGATCGCGCACCTGCCGACCGGCTCGACGGCCGTGTGCTCGTGCGGTGCGACCGGCTGCCTCGAGGCCACCGTCAGCGACCGGGCGGTGCTGCTGAAGGCCCGCGAGGCCGGCCTGCTCGGCGACGTCGAGGATCCGACGATCGGCGCGCTCTACAAGCTCGCCCGCGAGGGTTCGGCGCCCGCACACGAGATCCTCGTCGACCGTGCCACCGTCCTCGGCCGCACCGTCGCGATGCTCCGCGACCTGTTCAACCCCGACCGCGTCACCCTCGGCGGCCAGGCGTTCACCGAGTACCCCGCCGGTGTGCCGCACGTGGCCGAGGCGTTCGCGCGGGCATCGAACCTGCCGCGCAAGGACATTCGCATCACCGGGTTCGGCAACCGGGTGCAGGCGCATGCGGCCGGCGTGGTGTCGTTGAGCTCGCTGTACTCCGATCCGCTCGGCTCGATGCGGCGGTCGCGCGGCTAGGACATGTCTCCGCCCCGGGGGAGTGCCGACGATCAGGTCACAACGTCGTGCGCTCCGCCGCGGTGGCGATGTCGTCGAGGTCGCACTGCAGCGCCTTGCTCGTCGCACGCATCGCGAGGGGTCCGAACACCGGCGTCATGATCCGGGTGAACAGCCCGGGGGAATCCGTGGCACCGGAGAACTCGACCGACAGTTCGGTGCCGTCGGCTCGGGGCGCCAACTCGAACACCGTGCGGTAGGTCGTGCCTCCGGATTCCGCGGTGACGATGGTGCGGCGCTCCGGTTCGACCTCGGCCACCCGCATCTCCTCGGCGGCGGATTTGCCGAACATCACCCGGGTCTCGCGCCAGCGGGTGCCGACCTCGTACCCGGTCGCATCGAGACGCTCGATTCCGGTGACACCGTTCAATGTTCGTGCGGCGTCGTCGATATCGGTCAGGACTCGCCACACGGCGCTCGGCGGCGCCGCGATCGATCTGCTCAGTGCGATCCGGTGTTCCACGTGCGCTCCTTCGGTTGGGCGGGTCGGAGTTCGGCCGGGCTCAGAGGGGGAGGGCGGTCTCCGCGAGATCGGGGGCGGCACCGCGCCGGCGGAACCATTCGATGCCGAAGGCCGCCCGCAACATGTCGTCCGGAAGCGTCAGCATCGGGCCGAAATCACCGACCTGCGACGCATGAGCCTGCATGGCAGCACGTTTGGCGGCCATCGTCGCCGAGACGTCCACCGTCGTGGTGAGCTCCGACTCGGGCAGCCCGAACGAGTCGATGTCCGGTGGCGTCCGGCCCTCGGTCATGTCCGGATTCGCCGCGATCAGGCGCCGCAGATGGTCACGGTTCAACGCCGATTCGTAGACGGCGTGATGACCGACCATCTCGCTCGCCCGCAGCCCGACGCGATGCACCTGCACGTGATCGGGGTGCCCGTAGCCGCCGTTCGGGTCGTAGATGGTGACGACGTCCGCGCCCTCCTCGTCCAGCACCGCAGCCAGCCGGCGGGCCGCCGAATCGACTTCGACGTTGCAGAACGCCGCGGGGTTCGCGTTCTCGGGGGTGCCGGCCATCCCCGAGTCGGGGTAACCGAGCGGAACGAGCCGGGCAACCCCGAGCGCGTCGGCGGACCGCTCGACCTCGGCCAGCCGCCGCTCCGCCAGGCTCTCGCCCGGACGCAGCAGACCCTCCGGAACCTCACCGGCCGCGCCGTCCGTCGCGACCACCAGCACCACCCGGTGGCCCGCGTCGGCGGCCAGGCGCATCACCCCGCCGGTGCCGAACACCTCGTCGTCGGGATGTGCGTGAAAGCAGACCAGGACACCCATACCGTGCATGCTGGCACGAATGACCGACACGCGGGGGACCGGAGCGAAGGACGAGCATCAGTGACACAGAAGGACGAGCGTCGGTGACGCCGAGAGCCGATGGTTCCTACCGCACCCTGTTCGCCGCACCGGGTGCGGCCGCGTTCTGCGCCGCCGGGTTCGTCGCACGGTTGCCGATCGCGATGGTGGGGATCGGCATCGTCACGATGTTCTCCCAGCTCCGCGGTGACTACGGGCTCGGCGGTGCCCTGTCGGCGGTGTTCGCGTTGTCGTACGCGGCGTTGACGCCGCTGGTGTCCCGCGCGGTGGACCGGCACGGCCAGTACCGGGTGCTGCCGGCGGCGTCGGCGATCAGCGCGGCCTCGACCGTCGCGATGCTCGCCGGAGTCCGGTTCGAGGCGCCGACCGCGCTGCTGTTCCTGTGCGCCGTCCCCGCCGGGCTCATGCCGACGATCGGCGCGATGGTCCGGGCCCGATGGACCGAGCTGTACCGCGGCACCGACCGGTTGCGGACCGCGTTCGCCCTCGAGGCCGTGATCGACGAGGTGTGTTTCATCGTCGGCCCCGTGCTGTCGGTGGGTCTGAGCGTCGCCCTGTTTCCCGAGGCCGGACCACTGCTGGGAGCGGTGCTGCTGCTGGTGGGCACCCTCGCCCTCGCGGCCCAGCGGCGCACCGAACCACCCGTGACCGGGCACCGTCCCGACGCTGTCGATCCGGAGCGTTCGCACCACGGCGCACTGCTCAGCCCGGCGCTGATCGCCCTCACCGCCGTGATGGTCGCGATGGGCACGATCTTCGGGGTCGTCGACGTCGTCGGTGTCGCGTTCACCGCCGAGCGCGACGCGCCCGGCGCCGCGACGTTCGTGCTCGCCCTGTTCGCGACCGGGTCCGCGGTGAGCGGACTGGTCTTCGGGGCACGCCGCGTGGCCGCCCCGCTCACCCGGCAACTGCTCGTCGCCACCGCGGCGGTCGCCGTGCTGCTGTGGCCGCTGCTGCTCGCCGGCACCGTCCCCGCCCTGGCCGCGCTGTATCTGCTGGCCGGGATGACGATCTCGCCCACGATGATCGTGACGATGTCGCTCGTCGAACGTCTCGTCCCCGCCGACCGGCTCACCGAGGGCATCACCTGGACGGTCACAGGGCTCGGCGTCGGTGTTGCCGCCGGATCGGCGCTGGTCGGGCAGGTCATCGACCGGTCCGGCACGTCCGCGGGCATCGGGGTGGCACTCGCCGCGGGACTGATCGCCTGCACCCTGGCCGCCGGGATCCGGTTGCGGACGCGGCTAACGTAGCCGCCATGACCGTGCATCAAGTTCGCGGTGCCGACGGCACTCGCATCGTCTACCGGACCTTCGGGGATCCTTCGTCGCGGCCGCTGGTCCTGCTGCACGGATGGGCGCAGTCGTCGCACTGCTGGGGTGACCCGCTCCTCGAAGACCTCGCCGCCCGGTACCGGGTGATCGCCGTCGACCTGCGCGGGCACGGGTGCTCCGCCGCGCCCGCGGACGGATACGACGACCGCGCCGCGTGGGCGTCGGACGTGCGGACCGTGCTGACCGCCGAGAACTGCACCGGCGCGGTACTGCTCGGCTGGTCCTACGGCGGCCTCGTCGTCTGCGACTACCTGGCCGTCCACGGGACCGCGGACGTCGCCGGTGTCGTGCTGGTGGGTGCGATCACGAGCATCGGCCGCGGCGAGAAGGGCGGCAAGGTCGGTGCGGCGATGCGCGCGGCGATCCCGGCCGCGATGTCCGAGGACCCGCAGATCGCGGTCCCGGCCCTCGGCGCGTTCGCCGAATCCCTCGTCGGGGCGGGCCGGTCCGAGGCGACCGGGGAGACCGCCCAGGCGCTCCTCGGGAGCAGCCTGAGGACACCGCCGCGGGTCCGGTCCGCGCTGTTCGCCCGCACCGTCGGAAACGACGACCTGCTGCGCGAACTCGACCTCCCGGTCCTGGTGTTGCACGGCACGGCCGATGCGGTGGTCGACATCTCGGCGGCCGAGCACGCGGCGAGCCTCCTGCCACGCGCGACCACCTCCTGTTGGGACGGTGCCGGGCACGGGCCGTTCGTGGAGGACCCGCGTCGGTTCGCCGAGGACGTCGTGCGCTTCGTCGACACGCTCGGGTAGGCGCGGGGCGGCGACGGGGGCAGATGGGAGCGTGGGTGCCGGACAGGGCAGTATGGAGCCCGTGACGTCTCAGCCCGGCAGACCCCGACGCGTAGCCGTGATCTCGGTCCACACCTCTCCGCTGGCGCAACCCGGCACCGGGGATGCGGGCGGAATGAACGTCTACGTGCTGCAGACGTCGCTGCAGCTCGCCCGCCGCGGTGTCGAGGTCGAGATCTTCACCCGGGCCACGTCGTCGGCGGACCCGGCAGTGCAGGAAGCCGCACCCGGTGTGCTGGTCCGCAACATCGAGGCCGGGCCGTTCGAGGGCCTGGACAAGCACGATCTGCCCACCCAGTTGTGCGCGTTCGCGGCCGGTGTCCTGCGCGAAGAGGCCCGCCACGCGCCCGGCTACTACGACCTGGTGCATTCCCACTACTGGCTGTCCGGCCAGGTGGGCTGGCTCGCACGGGACCGCTGGGGGGTGCCGCTCGTGCACACCGCCCACACGCTCGCCGCGGTGAAGAACGCGTCGCTGGCTGCGGGGGACACCCCGGAACCGGTGGCCCGGCAGATCGGCGAGCAGCAGGTCGTCGCGGAATCGGACCGGCTGGTCGCCAACACCGTCGACGAGGCGCACGCCCTCGAGAGCATCTACCACGCCGATCCGGCGAAGATCGACGTGGTCGCGCCGGGCGCCGACCTTTCGCGCTACCGCCCCGGCGACCGCGCCCGCGCCCGGTTCGAACTCGGGCTGGATCCGCGCGAGACGATCGTGACGTTCGTCGGCCGCATCCAGCCGCTCAAGGCGCCGGACGTACTGCTGCGTGCCGCCGCGCGTGCCGTAGCCGACGCACCGGACCTGCCGTTGCGGGTGCTGATCGTCGGCGGTCCCTCCGGTACCGGCCTCGAACGCCCGGATTCGCTGATCGAACTCGCTGCCGAACTCGGTATCACGGCGCGGGTGACGTTCCTGCCGCCGCAGCCCTCGGATCGCCTGGTGCAGGTGTATCGCGCATCGGATCTCGTTGCCGTGCCCAGTTATTCGGAGTCGTTCGGGCTGGTTGCCATCGAGGCACAGGCGTGCGGTGTCCCGGTGATCGCTGCGAACGTCGGGGGTCTGGGTGTGGCGGTGCGCGACGGCGAGACGGGTGTGCTCGTCGACGGCCACCGCACCGAGGACTGGGCCGCGGCCCTGGGATCGCTGGTCGCCGACCGCGGCCGCCGCGAGGTGCTCGCGGCCGCGGCGCCGAGGCATGCCGAGAACTTCTCGTGGGAACACACCGCAGACGGACTGCTCGCCGCCTACCGCAGAGCCGGCGCGCGACGGAACCGGGCATTCGGGACCGGCGAGTTCTCGATGCGCAGGCAGCGCGGATTGTGGAAGCTGCGTCGGACAGGAGGGGTGAAGGCATGAGTGCGGACCTGAGCGAACTGATCGAGTCGACGCTGCGCGACCGCGGCCTGAAGTTCTCCCGGAAGGAGGGCGGGCACTTCGTCGTCACGCTCCCCGGAGAGAACAAGCTGGAGACGACGACGCTGCTGACGCTCGGCAACCACGGGGTGCGTTTCGAGGCGTTCGTGTGCCGCAAGCCCGACGAGAACTTCGAGGGCGTCTACAAGTACCTGCTGCGGCGCAATCGCCGCCTGTACGGCGTGGCGTACACCCTCGACAAGATCGGCGACATCTATCTGGTCGGCCGGCTGTCGGAGCAGTCGGTGACGCCGGAGGAACTCGACGCGGTGCTCGGGCAGATCCTCGAGGCGGCCGATTACGACTTCAATGTGCTGCTGGGACTGGGCTTCCTGACGTCGATCAAGCGGGAATGGGACTGGCGGGTCTCGCGCGGGGAGTCGCTGCGCAATCTGGAGCCTTTCCGTCACCTGATCGAAAACGACGGTGCGGGAACGGAATCACCGGGCAAGTCCGACATTCCCACGCCAGACGCCGGCAATGTCACGTCCGAGGACGGCACGCCCGGCGGTTCGTGATCTGTCCGATACGCGTGACCCGGTCCACAGAATCCATGTGACGCTCGTCACGAAACACCGCTGTAACGAAACGGTGGGTGCGCGCCGATAATTCGGGAGCGACCTGGCGTTTTTCCGTAGTTGATCTTGGAATGTGGGACGGGCGTCCCGAAAAATTGGGGCGTGACCTTTCCGAGACGGGCGCTTAACGTCGTTATCGGCTCGAAACGACGAGCCCGGCCCGAACTCAACGGGCCTTACCGAATACCGACCCGCCGCCGCTTGCTCTGCCCCCGCGGGATCGGTCACACAAAACCTTCGAGGGGCAGGGGCGGAACGATCCGCAGTTCCGGACCCGCGTGTTCCGGGAGCCAGCGCTCACAAGAGCCGGTTTTCGGGTGCATGTGTTCTCCGGGCGCACTTTTCGCAGATCGTCCCGTCAGCAGACGCGGAGAGGATTCCACCCCACATGGCAAAGCTCACCTTCACCAAGCGCACCCTCGGTTCCATCGCGGCAGGCGCCGCCCTCCTGGTCGCCCCTGTTGCCCTGGGCGCCGGCACCGCCAACGCTGCCTCCGGAAACTGGGATGCCGTGGCGCAGTGCGAGAGCGGCGGCAACTGGGCCATCAACACCGGCAACGGTTACCAGGGCGGCCTCCAGTTCACTCCGAGCACCTGGGCCGCGTACGGCGGCACGCAGTACGCCCCCACCGCCAACCAGGCCAGCCGCGAGCAGCAGATCGCGGTCGCGGAGAACGTCCTGTCGGGTCAGGGCCGCGGCGCGTGGCCGGTCTGCGGTCAGTACCTCTGATCGTCTCCCGGCTGTCGGCCGGTGACGCATCCACGAAGCCCTCGGGCGCGAGACATTCGCGTCCGGGGGCTTCCGTGCATGTGGAACACGGTGCAGTGGACGTGTGGAACACGGTGCAGGTGGCCGTGTGGAACACGGTGCAGGCAGACGCGGGGTGCGTGATCCTCGGGGCGATCGCGGGTAATGTCCGGATCTTGATGTGACTTCATTCACATCGGTCGGGTAATGTTACCTGCGACCTACCTGGCACCGAGTGCCACCACGTCTGTACCGGAGGACATGTCATGAGTTTCCGCAGCCCGTTCCCCGACGTCGAGATTCCGGCACTGAGTGTCTACGATTTTCTCTTCGGTTCCGTCGCCGAGGCCGACCTGGACCGACCCGCATTCGTCGACGGGCTCTCCGGTCAGGTGACGGACTACCGCACGCTCATCGGGCAGATCAACGGCGTGGCCGGGGCACTCGCCGCGCGCGGCGTCGGAGTCGGAGACGTCGTCGGCCTGCTCTCGCCGAACATTCCCGCATTCGGCTCGGTGTTCCACGGCATCCTGCGGGCCGGCGCGACCGCGACGACCATCAACGCGCTGTACACCGCCGAGGACATCGTCAAGCAGCTCGAGGACTCGCACGCCAAGGCGCTCGTCACCATCTCGCCGCTGCTCCCACAGGCGAAGGAGGCCGCCGCGAAGGTCGGCATCCCGGACGAGCTGCTCGTCGTCCTCGACGGCGCCGAGGGACATCCCTCGCTGCGTGACCTGCTCACCGAAGGCGCCCCCGCCCCGGACGTCAGCTTCGATCCCGCCACCCACCTCGCGGTGCTGCCGTACTCCTCGGGCACCACCGGGCGGCCCAAAGGGGTCATGCTCACCCACACCAACCTCGTCGCCAACGTCTGTCAGATCACCCCGCGCATGGGGATCGCCGCCGACGACCGCATCCTCGCCGTCCTGCCGTTCTTCCACATCTACGGCATGACCGTGCTGCTCAACGCCGCCCTGTACAACCGGGCGTCGCTCGTGACGATGCCGAAGTTCGACCTTGTCCAGTTCCTCACGCTCGTCTCCGAGCAGAAGTGCACCTACGTGTTCGTCGCCCCGCCGGTCGCCGTGGCACTGGCCAAGCACCCCCTCGTCGACGAATACGACCTGTCCAGCGTGCACACGATCTTCTCGGGTGCGGCGCCGCTGGACCGGGAACTCGGCGGCGCCGTCGCGCGCCGGCTCGGATGCAAGGTCCGGCAGGGCTACGGCATGTCGGAGATGAGCCCGGTCAGCCACGCCATCCCGTTCGACGACGACGACACCGCCCTCGACTCCGTCGGCCCGACCATCGCGAATATGGAATGCAAGATCGTCGACCCGGTCACCGGGGAAGAGGTCGCGTACCCGGAGGGAGACGGCGTCTCCGAGCCCGGAGAGCTGTGGTGCAAGGGCCCGAACATCATGGTCGGCTACCTCGGCAATCCCGAAGCCACCGCCGAAACCCTCGACGCCGACGGCTACCTGCACACCGGTGACATCGCGACCGTCGACGGGCACGGCGTCGTCACGATCGTCGACCGGCTCAAGGAGCTCATCAAGTACAAGGGCTACCAGGTACCGCCGGCCGAGCTCGAGGCGCTGCTGCTCACGCACCCGCAGATCGCGGACGCCGCCGTGATCGGTGTGCTCGACGACGAGGGCGAAGAGGTTCCCAAGGCGTTCGTCGTGCGGCAGCCCGGCGCCGAGCTGAGCGAGGACGAAGTGATGACGTTCGTCGCCGAGCGCGTCTCGCCGCACAAGAAGGTCCGTCAGGTGCAGTTCATCGACGTGGTGCCGAAGTCGGCGGCCGGCAAGATCCTCCGCAAGGATCTGCGGGCGGCGAACGCCTGAGTTCAGGCGCGCAGGATCCGGTCCAGATACGCCTCGAGCGTGTCGAAATCCGGATCCTGCGCGCGCGAACCCACGTATCCGTCGGGTCGCACCACCACCGCGGCGGTCCCGTCGAGGTGGTAGCCGCGGGCGAAGCTGCCGAGGGAGTCGCGCAGCACGCGACCGCAGGCCGGGGCCGGCAGCTCGGACGGCACGAGCGTGTACACCCGCATCCATTCCCCGAAGCGTTCGATCAGCCGCGCCGCGAGCTCGCTCGTCGCCGCGAGCGCCGGTTCGGTGGGCGCCCACAGCAGCACCGTGTGGCCGGTGTGCCGGAACAACTCGTGGACCCGCAGGTCGCGGGCCACGCTGTCCTGCCGTAGCCCGGTCGCGTCGGGTGCCCGCTCGCCGGGTGCGGGAGCGCGACCGTCCGACCCGGACGTATCGACGATCGGGCTTCCCGGATATCCGACGAGCAACTGCGCCTCGCGCGCGATGACCGTGGCGGCGTCCTGCTCGCCGGCACCGATCCCGCTGCGCGCGGCGCGGACCGTGCGGCCGACGACTTCCGCTCCGACGGGCCGGCGTTCGGCGTCGTAGCTGTCGAGCAGTCCGTCCGCGGCGCGGTCGCGAACCGCGAGGGCCAGTTTCCAGCCCAGGTTGTAGGCGTCCTGGATTCCCGTGTTCATTCCTTGCGCGCCGGTCGGCGGATGGATGTGCGCGGCGTCGCCGGCCAGGAAGATCCGGCCCGAACCGTAGTGCGCGGCGATGCGATGGCTGATTCGGAACACCGACGACCACCGCATGTTTCGCGCACGTACCGGTTCGGGAGCGAGCCGGTCGAGCACCGCTTGGATGTGGCCCAGTTCGGGGCGGCGACTGCTCTCGAGACCGTGCGCGATCTCGCCGCTCCGCGCACCCACGAGGAGATCGTCGGCGGCGAGCATCGACATCCGGTAGCGGCCGGTGCCGGGCAGCGGAATGCACACGAGCAGATCGGTGACGGCGCCGTTCTCCTGCCGGGTCGACCGGACCGCGTAACCCTCGGGCAGCGACCAGTCGACCTCGACGTCGGCGAGCATGTACTCCTCGGGGAACGCGTCGCCCTCGAACTCGAGACCGAGACCTTTCCGGACGGTGCTGTGGGCGCCGTCGCATCCCACCAGGTACCGGGCGGTGAACGGCGACGAAGCGCCGGAGCCGTCGCGCAAGGTCGCCACGACCCCGGTGTCGTCGTGCGTGAACCCGGTCAGTTCGACGCCGCGGTGCACCACGGTGCCGTGGTCGGCGAGTGCCTGCCGCAACACCCGTTCGGTTTCGTTCTGGGGGAGTGCGACGAAGCGGTACGGCACGTCGTCGGGCAACGACAGGTCGATCCGCCCGGCGGGTTCCCCGTCGACGAACATGAGCTGTCCCCGGAACGGGGTCGCGGCATCGAGCGCGGGCCGTACCACCCCCATCGTGTCCCAGATCTCGAGGGTACGTGGCTGCACACCAACGGCTTTCGCGTACTGCATGGGTTCGGCCGACCGGTCGACGACGGTCACGTCGATGCCCCGCCGGCGTAGTTCGAGCGCCGCGGTCAATCCCACCGGGCCGGCGCCCACCACGAGTACGTCGCTGTCGGTGCGTGCGTCGGTCATCGTCCGGCCTTTCGTCGAGGAATCCCGCGACGATTGTCGTCTCCGGTATGCCGGTTCGTGGCGTTTCCGGCCGTGTCGCTGCTACGCCAGCAGGTGCGGTAGGCCCGCCCGATACCGATCCGCGTCGATGCGCCGCGCGGGTTCGAGTTCCGGCGGCTCGTGCAGGCGGTACATCGCCGGTGGGGCGGCGGGGGAGTCGGCGGCCTCGAGCAGTGCCGTCACCGCGGCGCGGGCCGACTCGTTCGCCGATTCCATCGTCGCCAGGTCGATGTCGGTGCGCACGTAGTCGCCGGACAGGAACAGATTCGGGATCGCGGTCCGCGCCTCGGGCCGGTTCGCCCTCGATCCGACGGTGTTGATGAGCAGCGGCGTGTCGTTGGTGATTCCTCCTGCGCCCCAGCGTAATCCGGGGTCGAGAAACCAAGACACCACGTCGTTCTCGTCGAGCGTTCCGGCGCTGTCGGCGAGGCAGACCGACATCTGCGCCCAGGTTTCCTTCGCGATCTCCTCGCGAGTGCATTCCTTGGCGGTCTTGCCGAACAGGATGCCGGGGGTGTCCCAGTCCGAGATGTCGACCGACAGGCAGTCGTGCGCGGAGCCGTCGCCGTAGCGCGCGGCGAAGTCGCCGCGCCAGAACTGTGCCTGGCTGATCGAGGTGAGGGCCCACGGTGATCCGAGGTAGGCGACATGGCCTTTCGCGATCGGGGTGGGGCGGCGCAGGAAGTACTGGATGCCCACCATCCAGTCGGTGTGGAGCTGCCGCATCCCCTCCAGGCGAGGATCCGCGGCGAGGATCTCCGGTGACCACAGCGGCACCGCGCGTTCGACGGGCATCGCCGCGACGAACCAGTCCGCCTCGACGGTCCGAGTGCCGCCGGAGCGGTCGACCATGCGGGCCGCGCTGATCCGGCCGCCGGACATCTCCAATGCCTCTGCTGCCCAACCCATCTCGAACCGGACGCCGAGGTCGCGCAACAGCTGCGCCCACGGCTCGATCCAGGCCTCGTTGGTCGGAGCGGACAACAGCCTGTCCAGGTGACCGTAGGTGGGGACGGTGCCCATCGCATTCCAGACGAATGCCTGACCCATGATCCCGATGGTGCGGGTCGACACCACCGCGGGACGGGCCGCGACGAGTTGCCGGGTCAGCGCGGAAACCAGGATGTCGCGGTAGCCCTGCGATTTTCCGTCGCTCTCGAGCGTCTGCGACCAGGTCTGGTGCTCCCATTCCCCGTCGCGCCGCTCGATGCTACTGGTGAGGAACATGACGAGTTTGCGCAGGAAGACGGCGAGCTCGTGCGGCGGAATCGCGCCACCGAGTGAGAACGCCGCGGCCAGCGACTGCTGCAGAGTCGCCGGGTCGTAGATGTCGGTGCGCAGCGGCGCGATCGTCGCCGGTGCCGTCAGATCGGGGGCGCCGGGCAGGGCGAGCCGGAAGGCGTCGCCCGCGACGAGATTGTCGAAGACGCCGTTCGGGTTGCCGGGGAACGGGATTCGGCGCATCGTATCCGGGATGTGCTGGTAGAAGCCCGGGAAGAACCGGAATCCGTGCTCGCCGGGCAGGTCCAGCCGGCCGCCCGCCGCGGTGCCGGGCGACGGGATGCTCCGGGCCTTGCCGCCGAGTGCGGTCGGTTCGTGGACGGTGACCTCGAATCCGCGCTCGATCAGTTCGTGGGCTGCGGTCAGTCCGGCCATGCCGCCACCGAGAACCGCGACGCGGCGACCGGTCGACCGCAGCGCGGGTGAGCGCGGTCCGGGCCGGGGTGCGGGACCTGCGCCGGCGCCGCCCGGGAGTGCGGCGGCGGCACCGAGAAGTCCCAGGGCGGTCAGGGCGGTGCGGCGGGAGAAACGGGCGTCGATCATGTGAACCCCCCAGCGTTCGCGAGTCGAGTGAAAACGCTTGTTGTCACATATAGTCGACGGGACGGCCCTCCCGTGGCCGAATGGCGATCGTGACGTGCCAGGATTGGGAGCTATGAGTATCGGAACACTTGTATTGCTCCGCCACGGCGAGAGCGAATGGAACGCGATGAACCTGTTCACCGGCTGGGTGGACGTGCGCCTGACCGACAAGGGCATCGCAGAGGGCAAGCGCGCCGGCGAACTGCTCAAGGAGCACGGCGTGCTCCCGGACGTGCTCTACACCTCGCTGCTGCGCCGTGCCATCAGCACCGCGAACATCGCGCTCGACGCCGCCGACCGCCACTGGATCCCCGTCGTTCGCGACTGGCGCCTCAACGAGCGGCACTACGGTGCGCTGCAGGGCAAGAACAAGGCCGAGATCAAGGACGAATTCGGCGAGGAGCAGTTCATGCTGTGGCGTCGTAGCTACGACACCCCGCCGCCGCCGATCGAGCCCGGCAGCAAGTACAGCCAGGACGCGGACGTGCGCTACGCCGGCGTCGACGAGATCCCGCTCACCGAGTGCCTGAAGGACGTCGTCGAGCGGCTCATCCCGTACTGGGAGGAGACCATCTCCAAGGACCTCCTCGCCGGCAAGACCGTGCTCGTCACCGCACACGGCAACTCGCTTCGTGCGCTCGTCAAGCACCTCGACGGAATCTCCGACGAGGCGATCGCGGGCCTGAACATCCCGACCGGCATCCCGCTGCGCTACGACCTCGACGAGAACCTGCGCCCGCTGAACCGGGGTGGCACCTACCTCGATCCCGAGGCCGCCGCGGCCGGTGCCGCCGCCGTCGCCTCCCAGGGCGGCCGGTAGCACCCCTCGCCTCTTCGGCCCCCGCCCTTTTCCGAGCGAACGGTACATTCGCTCGATCAGTCAGAGGAGACGAAGGATACATTCGCTCGGATCGGGAGAGCGGGAGCCGGGATCCGGACGGGGAGCTCGGGCGAGGAGCTCTGCCGGGGCCGCGCGCGACGTCGTGCGGTCCCGGCAAACTGCCGGTTAACAACCGGCAAACCTCGCAAAAATGCCGTGTGACGTGCCCCGAAACGGGCGAACCCGCCGTTCTCATCTCCCCGGCCGTACGTACGATTCGAATCGTGAGTGTGTTGCAGAGCGTTCTGCTCGCCGGTTTCGCCGCGGTCGTCGGAGCCGCCGTCGGCGCCGGACTGATGTGGATCGCCCGGTCCCGCAGCAGCGGAAGCAGCGAGACCGAACTGACCATGGGGCAGGTCCTCGACCGCGTCGTCTACTCCGCCTCCACCGGCATCGCCGTCGTCGACAAGTTCCACGACGTGATTCTGTTCAATCCTCGCGCCGAGGAACTCGGACTCGTCCGCAACCGGCGCATCGACGACCGCGCCTGGGTCGTCGCCAACAAGATCCTCGATCGCGACCAGGTCATCGAACTGGACCTCGGCGATCCGAACCGGCGCGGCCGGGACGGACTCGCGGTGCGCTGCCGTGCCAGCCGTCTCTTCGACGACGATCCCCGCTTCGTCGCGCTGTACGCCATCGACGACTCCGAGATGGTGCGTATGGAAGCGACCCGGCGCGACTTCGTCGCGAACGTCAGCCACGAACTCAAGACGCCGGTCGGCGCGATGGCGCTGCTCGCCGAGGCACTCCTCGAATCCGTCGACGATCCCGAGACCGTGCGCTACTTCGGGCAGCGGGTGCAGAGCGAAGCGCATCGGCTCGGCAACATGGTCACCGAACTGATCTCCCTGTCCAAACTGCAGGGCGCCGAGAAGATGCCCGACCTCGACATCGTCGACGTCGACTCCGTCGTGAAGGAAGCCCTCGAACGCACTGCGCTGACCGCGGAGAACGCCGACATCGTCGTCGCCACCGATCGGTCCACCGGCTACGAGGTACTCGGGGACCAGAGCCTGCTCGTCACCGCGCTCACCAATCTCATCGAGAACGCCATCGCGTACTCGCCGAAGGGCTCGCCCGTCTCGGTGAGCCGGTCGCTGCGCGACGGGAAGGTCGCGATCGCGGTCACCGACCGCGGCATCGGAATCGCGAAGGAAGACCAGGAGCGGGTGTTCGAGCGGTTCTTCCGGGTGGACAAGGCGCGGTCGCGGGCGACGGGCGGCACCGGTTTGGGTCTTGCGATCGTCAAGCACGTCGCGGCCAACCACAACGGCGAGATCACCCTGTGGAGCCGACCCGGGACCGGTTCCACATTCACCCTGCTGATCCCGGCCCATTTCGAACAGAGCGACGAGGACGAGGTCCGGGCCAAGCCCGAGGCGGGGGCCGGACAGCGTTGAACGATCCCAGCTGCCCTGAGAAGGAAGATTCTGCCGCATCTCGTGTGGCGAACCACGCGACTGTCGCGGTCGCGGACGACGAAAGGTACGGAGGCCTGCGGTGACGAATGTGCTGATCGTGGAGGACGAGGAATCGCTGGCGGATCCGCTGGCGTTCCTGCTGCGCAAGGAGGGTTTCGAAACCACCGTCGTCACCGACGGGCCGTCGGCTCTGGCGGAGTTCGATCGTGCCGGCGCGGACATCGTCCTGCTCGATCTCATGTTGCCCGGAATGAGCGGCACCGACGTGTGCAAACAGCTGCGCAGCCGCTCGAGCGTGCCGGTGATCATGGTGACCGCGCGGGACAGCGAGATCGACAAGGTGGTCGGGCTCGAGCTCGGCGCCGACGACTACGTCACGAAGCCGTACTCGGCGCGGGAACTGATCGCCCGCATCCGCGCGGTGCTGCGCCGCGGTGCCGAGAGCGATGCCGACAGCCAGGTCGACGACGCGGTCCTCGAGGCGGGTCCGGTGCGGATGGACGTCGACCGGCACGTCGTGCACGTCGACGGCGAGCCGATCACGCTTCCGCTCAAGGAATTCGACCTGCTCGAGTACCTGCTGCGCAATTCCGGTCGCGTGCTCACCCGCGGACAGCTCATCGACCGGGTGTGGGGCGCCGACTACGTCGGCGACACCAAGACTCTGGACGTGCACGTCAAGCGGTTGCGTTCGAAGATCGAGGCGGATCCCGCCAAGCCCCGGCACCTGCTCACCGTCCGGGGCCTCGGGTACAAACTCGAACCCTGATCCTCGTGCGTGGTTTCGGTAGCGGCTGCTACCGAAACCACGCACGGGTCACTTTTGGGCGGCGGCCGTGGCGGGATGCACCGCGATCAGGCCGAGGCCTTCGCGGCGCTTGCACAGGCGCGCGAGTTCGTCGTACGCGGCGGTGCCGAGCAGCTCCCGCAGCTCCGGTGCGTACGACTGCCACACCGGCCGGGATCCGACATGCGCGTCGGGGGAGCCGGAGCAGTACCAGTTCAGGTCGTGCCCGCCCTCACCCCAGCCGCGGCGGTCGTATTCCGTGATGACGGTGCGGAGGATCTCGGTGCCGTCCGGGCGCTCGACCCAATCCTGGGTGCGCCGGATCGGCAGCTGCCAGCACACGTCGGGTTTCATCTCGAGCGGTTCGATGCCGCGACGCAGTGCCATCTTGTGCAGGGCACAGCCGATGCCGCCCTCGAAGCCGGGACGGTTCAGGAAGATGCACGCGCCCTTGTAGCGGCGGGTGCGCAGCGCGGGCTCGTCGTCGAGGTCGTCCTCCTCGAGGTAGCCCTTCTTGCCGAGCCCCTTCTTCATGAGCTGCCAGTCGTCGGCCGTGAGATGTTTCACTGCCGCGTTGAGCTTCTCGAGGTCCTCGTCGTCCGACAGGAACGCACCGTGCGAGCAGCAGCCGTCGTCCGGCCGGCCCTCGATGATGCCCTGGCATGCGGGTGTGCCGAACACGCATGTCCAGCGCGAAAGCAGCCAAGTGAGGTCTGCGGCGATCACATGTTCGTCGTTGTCGGGGTCGGTGAACTCGACCCATTCTCGTGGGAAATCGAGGGGAACTTCCGGGGCCGGGTCGAGCTTGGGTTCGCTGCCGGACATACCTGCTGTCACAGTGTCCGACGGTAGACCCAGTACCTTGTGTATGTGCGGCTAGGGGTACTCGACGTCGGAAGCAATACGGTTCATCTGCTCGTGGTGGATGCTCATCGGGGCGGACACCCGACCCCGATGAGCTCGACCAAGGCAACCCTGCGGCTCGCCGAGAGCCTGGACGACGACGGCAACATCTCGAAGTCGGGCGCCGACCGGCTGGTCGAGACGGTGCACGACTTCGAGAGCATCGCCCGCACCTCCGGGTGCGGTGAGCTGATGGCCTTCGCGACCTCCGCGGTGCGCGACGCCTGCAATTCCGACGCGGTGCTGCAGCGCGTGCGTACCGAGGCCGGCGTCACCCTCGACGTGCTTTCCGGCGAGGACGAGGCCCGGCTGACCTTCCTCGCGGTCCGCCGCTGGTACGGGTGGAGCGCCGGACGCATCCTGAACTTCGACATCGGCGGTGGGTCCCTCGAGCTCGCGTTCGGCGGCGACGAGGATCCCGACGTCGCCTACTCGCTGCAGCTCGGTGCCGGCCGGTTGACGCGCGACTGGTTCCGCGAGGATCCGCCGGGCAAACGCCGCATCTCGGCGCTGCGGGACTGGCTCGACGCCGAACTGGCCGCTCCGGCCAAGCACCTGCGTGCCGCCGGTGACCCGGACCTGACGGTCGCGACCTCGAAGACCTTCCGCACCCTGGCGCGGCTGACGGGCGCGGCGCCGTCGTCGGCGGGGATCCGGGTGCAACGGACCCTCACCGCGAGCGGGCTGCGTCAGCTCATCGCGTTCATCTCCCGGATGACCACGTCCGATCGCGCGGAACTCGAGGGCGTGAGCTCCGATCGTTCGGAGCAACTCGTCGCGGGCGCACTCGTCGCGGAAGCGAGCATGCGGGCGCTCGGTGTGGAGTCGGTCCAGATCTGCCCGTGGGCACTGCGCGAAGGGCTTATCCTGCGCAAGCTGGACACGGAGATGGGGGGCGAACTGGTGGTGGCGCAATGACGGAGCACAAGCCCGACACCGGGCAGATCTCGGTTGCCGAACTGCTCGCGCGCAACGGTAAGAAGGTGGACACCCGCGCGGGTGGGCGACGTCGTCGCGGCACCAGCGGGGGTATCTCGGTCGCGGAACTGACCGGCGAGATCCCCGTCACGCCGGCGCAGCCGTCCCCGGCGGAACCGATCGTCGAGGCGAAGGCCGCGCCCGCGCCTGCCCCCGAGCCGGTGGTCGAAGCCCCGAAGCACGAACCCCTCGGACTCGAAGCCACGCAGCTCCACGCCCCGAAGCTCGAAGTCCCGAAGCCGGAGGCTCCGAAGCGCGATACCCCGAAGCGCGAGGTCCCGAAGCAGGACGTCCCGTCGCCGTCCCGCGCGGTGGTCGAGGCGCCCGCCCCGAGTGCGCCGAAGCCCGAACCGGTCACGGCCTCGAAGCCTGCACCCGTCCCGGCCCCGAAGCCTGCACCGGTCACGGTCTCGAAGCCCGAGCCGGTCACGGCGAAGCCGGCACCCGCCGCCGGTAAGGCGCGGACCACCGAGGACGCGCCGACCACCGCGGACGGCGCGAAGGTCGAATCGCCGACCGAGGTGATCCGCCCGTCCGCGCTCCCGCGCCGTGCGCGCGCCCACCTCGAGACGACCGCGGCCGCCGCGGCGATCGTGCCTCCCGCGCCGGTCCTCCCGCGGCCGGCCGACGGCCCGGAACCGCGGTTGCTGTCGGGACCTGCCAGCGACCTGCACGGAACCGGACCTGACGACGCGGACGCGCTCGAGGACACGGATCTGATCGGTGGCGCCGTCGCCGATCCGAAGAAGGCGAACGCGAAGAAGACGAACGCCAAGTCGAAGGCCGGCTCGAAGGACGCGAAGGACTCGGCGGAGGACGCCGAGGACTCGAAGGCGGGCGGCCGGAGCAAGCGCCGCCGCGACGCCGTTCAGGACGGTGAGGATGCCGACGCGGGCGAAGAATCCGACTCGGAGACCTCCGAGGGCACCGCGACCGGTCTCAAGCAGTGGGCGATGCTCGCCGGTGAGAGCATCGCCGCGATCGTCGCCGGCGCCCTGCTGTTCAAGGGCTTCGAACGCCTGTGGGATTCGCTCCCGTGGGTCGCGTTCGCGCTGGCGTTGCTGGTGATCGTCGGGCTGGTGGCGGTCGTGCGCATCCTGCGCCGGACCGACGACATCACCAGCCAGCTCATCGCGCTGGCCGTCGGGGCGTTCGTCACGTTCGGTCCGCTCCTGTTCCTGTTGCCGAACGGCTGAGGTCGCATCGGTATGGGGACGGCGCAACGGATCCTGGTGGGGTTGTCCACCGCGTCGGTGTATCCGGAGAACACCGAGGCGGCATTCCGGTTCGCGGCCGACCTCGGCTACGACGGCGTCGAGCTGATGGTCTGGGCCGATTCGGTGAGCCAGGACGTCGGTTCGGTGCAGTCGCTGATCCGCAAGTACGCGATGCCGGTGCTGGCCGTGCACGCCCCGTGCCTGCTGATCTCCCAGCGCGTGTGGGGCGCCGATCCCGCGGCCAAACTCGATCGGTCGGTCCGGACCGCCGAGAAACTGGGGGCGCGGACGGTCGTGGTGCACCCGCCGTTCCGGTGGCAGCGCCGCTACGCGGAGGGGTTCTCCGACCAGGTCGCGCGGCTCGAGGAGAGCAGCCACGTGTCGGTGGCGGTCGAGAACATGTACCCGATGCGGGCCGACGCCTTCTTCGGCAGCCGAAGCGCCGAACGGATGCGTCGTCGCGGAGGTCCCGGGCGGGCAGTGTCGGCGTACAGTCCGTCGATCGACCCGACGGACACCGGCTACGCGAACTACACGCTGGATCTGTCGCACACCGCGACCGCGGGTATGGATGCGACGGCGCTGGCGGACCGGATGGGGGAGCGGCTCGCCCACCTGCATCTCGCGGACGGTCGCGGTGCGTCGCTCGACGAACACCTGCTGCCCGGTGACGGCACGCAGCCGTGTGAGGAGATCTGCCGCCGGCTCGCCGACAGCGACTTCGCCGGGCAGGTGGTGCTCGAGGTGAGCACGCAGAGCGCCCGCACCCGGGCGGAGCGGACGGTCCTGCTGCGGCGGGCGCTCGAGTTCGCGCGCGAACATCTGGAGCGGGCGCCCCGCCGGGCGATCACCGCGGGTCCGGTGCAGCCGCGTTCCGCGGCGATCGCGCGGATCGAGGCGGGTTCACAGAGCGGTGATGCCCGCGGCGAGGACCGCGACTCCTGAGATCACCAGCCCGGCGACCAGCGACACCGCGCCCGCCCACACGGATGTGAACATCCGTCCCGGTCGCTGCGGGTCGGCTCCGAGAACGGACAGGAAGAATCCGGCCGGGATGAGGATTGCCGAGGTCAGCACGGCGATCGCGCCCGTCGTCCCCCACACGGTCGAGGTGCCGGCGACGTGGGTGAGTACCGCGACGAGGACGCCGAGCGTCACGAGGACACCGGCGTGCGCGTGGCCCGCCCGGAAGAACGTTTTCTGCAGGTCGTTCGCCGGAACACTGCCGTTGCCGACGCGGAGCAGGAAGGTGCCGCCGAAGGCGATGCCGACGACGGTGAGCAGGGTGATGCCGAGAACGATGGTGAGCACGGGATTCATGAGGGTTCCTCGCTGATCTGCCGGGCCGGGAAATCATTGGATAGTTCTGCTATCCAATATTGGATAGTTATAGTATCCGGTGTCAAGGATCGGAGGTGAACATGCGAATCTCGGAACTCGTCGCCCGCACCGGAGTGCCGCTCGCGACCGTCAAGTACTACCTGCGCGAAGGCCTGCTCATGCCGGGTGAGACCACCAGCGCCACCCAGGCGCGCTACGACGAACGGCACGTGCGGCGTCTCGCCCTTGTCCGCGCGCTCGTCACCCGAGGGCTGCCGCTGAACCAGGTCAAGATCGTCGTCGACCTGATCGACAACCGCGACGACCCGCTGTTCACCGTCCTCGGGCGCGCCATCGAAGCGCTGCCGCCCTATGCGCCGGACACCGAAACCGGCGACCCCGGTACCCGCGACCACCCGCGGGCCCGGCGCGTCCTCGAACGTCTGGGCCAGATCTACGATCCGCGCTTCGCGGCCGTCGCCCAGCTCGAACGCGCGCTCGAAACGCTCGAAGCCGCCGGGCTGCCGATGACCGACGAACGCATCGACGTCTACGGCCGGCACATCCGCGGGATCGCCGAGCTCGAGCTCGCGCTGCTGCCCACCGGATCGCGTCAGGACACCGTGGAGGCCGCGGTCCTCGGCACCGCCCTCTATGAGCCGGTGCTGACAGCGATGCGCCGGCTCGCCCACCAGGACCTCGCGTCCCGCATCTTCTTCGACGACCCCCGCCCCCGACAGGAGCAGCAGTGACCGAGCTCGGCCCCCACCCGTTCCGCGACCTCACCACCGTCGACGCCCTCGGCGACGGCCGATGGCGCGCCCACATCCATCCGACCTGGACGATCGGGCCCAAGGTCCACGGCGGCTGCATGCTCGCCGTGTGCGCCGCCGCCGCGCGCCGGACGCTGCTCGCCGACGACACCGGCGACAGCGCGATTCAGCCTCTCGCCGTGAGCGCCTCGTTCGTGGCGGCACCGGACGCGGGGGATGTCGACCTGATCACCACGGTCCGCAAGCAGGGTAAGCAGGTCTCCCTCGTCGACGTCGAACTCGTGCAGGGCGACCGCGTGGCCGTGCGGGCCTCGATCACCCTCGGCCGCCCCGACGAGGGCGACGACGTGTTCGCCGCGGCACAGCCGCTCGCGGACCTGCCGGCCGAACCGACGCTCGGATCGAGGCTGGTGACGCCGGAGCATCCGATGGGGAAGATCGTCAACGTGAGCGGCGGCGCGGACTTGTGCGTCGACGAGACGAGTGCGCACTTCCTCGCGGGACGACAGGGTGAACCGGTCGTACGGATGTGGGCACGACCGCGTGCCGAGGACGAGGCCGACCGGAACACCGCGGCGCTGTTCGCGCTCATGGCGGGGGACATCTCCGCGCCGGTCGCGATGAACCTCGGCCGGTTCGGCTGGGCGCCGACCGTGCAGCTGACCGCATACCTGCGTCGGCTTCCGCAGCCGGGCTGGTTGCGCGTCATGGCGAGCAGCACCGTCCTCGGCGGCACGTGGTTCGAGGAGGACCACACCGTCGTGGACTCCACCGGTGCCGTCGTGGTGCAGAGTCGCCAGCTCGCGATGATGCCCCGGTAGGTAGGGGCTCTCCGCCCCGGTAGGGCGGCCTAGGCCCGGTTCCGGCGGCGTGGCAGGCTTACGGCCATGACGAGAATTGCGGTTATCGGTGGCGGCAGAATCGGCGAGGCCCTCGTCTCGGGCCTGCTGCAGGGTGGATTCGCGACGAAGGACCTCGTCGTCTCCGAGAAGTTCCCGGCCCGAGCCGAGACGCTGGCCCAGGAGTACTCGATCCGCGTGACCGGCTCCGTCGCGGACGCCGCCGAAGGCGCCGACGTCCTGGTCGTCGCGGTCAAGCCCGGTGACGTGGACGCCGTCCTCAACGACCTGGCCAACGCGGACCTCGAGGGTGATCGCGAACAACTGCTGCTGTCGCTGGCGGCGGGGATCCCCACCGCGCGGTACGAGAACAAGCTGCCCGCCGGCTTCCCGGTCGTGCGGGCCATGCCGAACACTCCGATGCTCGTGGGCGAGGGTGCCAGCGTCATCGCTGCGGGCCGGCATGCCAAGGCCGACCACCTCGAGCTGGTGCGCGAGATCCTGTCGTCCGTCGGCACCGTGACGGTCGTCCCCGAATCCCAGATCGACGCGGTCACCGCGGTGTCCGGTTCCGGTCCGGCCTACTTCTTCCTGATCGCCGAGGCGATGATCGACGCCGGTGTCTCGCTCGGCCTCAGCCGCGCGGTGGCGACCGAACTGGTCGTCCAGACGATGACCGGTTCGGCGGCGATGCTCGACCGCTCCGGGGAGAACGCGGCGGACCTCCGCGCGGCGGTCACCTCGCCCGGCGGAACCACCGCGGCGGCCGTCCGCGAACTCGAACGCCACGGGGTGCGCACTGCCTTCTACGAGGCGCTGACCGCAGCCCGCAACCGGTCGGCCCAGCTCGGCTCAACCGGAGAGTAGAACACGGACGGATCGGACGGCGTGTCAAATTCGTCGTCCGCACCGTCGCACAGGAACCAATCGTCACGCTAAGCTCGGATTAGCACGTGCGTGTCTGTTCCGCCGGAGGGGAAGCCGGCGGCGCGGGACGTGCCGGAGGTGTCCAATGGTTTCTGGAAACACACCGTCGAAGGGGCAACAGCCTCAGGACGGACAGTCGGTCCTCGCCGGCACCCAGTTCCTCACCGTGGCCGAGGTTGCGGCGTTGATGCGGGTATCGAAGATGACCGTGTACAGGTTGGTCCACAGTGGCGAGCTGCCTGCCGTGCGCGTGGGACGGTCGTTCCGCGTCCACGCAAAGGCCGTTCACGACTACTTGGAGACTTCGTACTTCGACGTCGGGTAACTGTCGTCGGGCGCATCGACGAGCGGAGCGGACCTCGTTTTCGTTCGGCGGATTCGCCCCGGTACGATTGCAAGTCGTCGTACCGGCCAGCCGGTGTCGTAAGGCGCTGCGCTCGTCACCACGGGGCCCAGCGTCGACATACAGGCGTACGTCACCGGCGTGCGCAGGACCGATAGAGAGAACGAGGGAAGCCCACCATGGGTTCTGTGATCAAGAAGCGCCGCAAGCGCATGTCGAAGAAGAAGCACCGCAAGCTGCTCCGCCGTACGCGCGTTCAGCGTCGTAAACTCGGCAAGTAATTTCGACATTCCGGATGCCCGTCACCGTTTCGGTGGCGGGCATCCGGCATTCCGGGGGTGATTCGTCCGTTGTGCGGACTTCGGGAAGAGTGTTGACCTCTGTGTAATGCGGTGTCGCGCAACTCACCGTATTGTTGGGACCCATACCGCGCGAGAGTCGTTCCGTGATACGAGTCGATTCGGTCGACACCACGAGGTCGGTCTGCCGACATGACGAGCGCCGGTTCGCCGAGCACGTGGGGTCCGGAGAGCCGGTAGGTCTGGAAACAGGGGGTTGTGCGTGACTTCGACTGCTGACATCGAGCCGCCGAAGGTAGCTCTGGTGACCGGTGCCAGCCGTTTCCTCGGCGGATTCCTCGTCACCCGGCTCGCTCAGAATCCGGCGATCGAAAGGGTCATCGCGGTCGACACCCAGTCGCCCACCAAGGACATGCTCCGCCGCATGGGCCGCGCCGAGTTCGTCCTCGCCGACATCCGGAACCCCCTGATCGGCAAGGTCATCCGCAACATGGACGTCGACACCGTCGTCCACGCGTCGACGGTGACCAAGGCGCCCAAGTCCGGTAGCCGCACCGCCATGAAGGACATGAACGTCCTCGGTGCCATGCAGTTGTTCGCGGTGTGCCAGAAGGTGCCGTCCGTCCGGCGCGTGGTGCTGCGGTCGTCGTCGGTGGTGTACGGATCCAGCGCCAAGGACCCCGCCAAGTTCACCGAGGAGATGAGCGCCCGTCGTCGGCCGACCGGCGCCTTCGCCCGCGACATGATCGAGATCGAAGGTTATCTGCGGGGTCTGGCCCGCCGGCGCAGCGACATCTCGACCACGATCCTGCGGCTCGCCCCGACCGTCGGGAACCGGATGCCCGGTTCGGTGTCCACATATCTGACCTCGCCGTTGGTGCCGACCGTGTTCGGGCGCGACGCCCGGCTGCAATTGCTGCACGAAGAGGATGCGCTGGGCGCACTCGAACGAGCCACCGTCGCCGGTCCCGCCGGGACCTTCAACATCGCCGGGGACGGCGTCGTGATGGTCTCGCAGGCCGTCCGCCGCGCGGGCGGGATCCCGGTTCCCATGCCGTACGGGCTCTTCCGCACGGCGGGACAGGCCCTCATGGGATCCGTCATGAAATCGTTCACCAAGGAAGAACTCGACTACTTCCACTTCGGTTGCGGACTCGACACCACCCGGATGCGTACCGAACTCGGGTTCGAGCCGCGCTGGACGACGATGGACGCACTCGACGACTTCGCCCGCAGCATCGGGCTGAGCCGCATCGTGAAGACCGAATGGGTCGATCGAGCCGAATCGATGGTGCTCTCCGCACTGGGAGAGAGGACGGAGGCGCGATGACGCAGGTTGCAAAGGTCATTCCGCTGCACGGCGGACCGAATGCGCAGCGCCGCGGCGGTGCGAGACCCGGCAGCGGTCATCCCGCCGGCCGCGACCTCGAGCCCTTCGATCTGCCGAAACAGCACACCCCGGCGGACGGTTTCCTCGACGACCTCCGCCGGACCCTGATCGAGCAGGTCACCGGGACCGCCGAGTTCGTGCGGCGCCGCATGACCGGTGACTACGACGTCGACGACTTCGGATTCGATCCGCACTTCACCGAGCACGTCGTGATGCCGGTGCTGCGGCCGCTGTTCGACAAGTGGTTCCGCGTCGAGGTCCGTGGCATCGACAACATCCCCGCCGACGGCAGCGCCCTCGTCGTCGCCAATCACGCCGGCACCCTGCCGCTCGACGCGCTGATGACCTCGGTCGCGGTGTGGGACCAGGCCCACCGGCCGCTGCGGATGCTCGCCGCCGACCTCGCCTTCGACATGCCGGTCATCGGCAACGTCGCCCGCAAGGCCGGCCACACACTCGCCTGCCACCCGGACGCCGAGCGGCTGCTGCGCGACGACCAGGTGGTCGCGGTGTTCCCCGAGGGCTACAAGGGCCTGGGCAAACCGTTCCGCGAGCGGTACAAGCTGCAGCGGTTCGGCCGCGGTGGATTCGTGTCCGCGGCACTGAAGACGCGCGCCCCGATCGTGCCGTGCTCGATCGTCGGTTCGGAGGAGATCTACCCGAACATCGCCGACCTCACGTCGCTCGCGCGGGTGCTCGGCCTGCCCTACTTCCCCGTCACGCCGTTGTTCCCGGCCCTCGGTCCGCTCGGCCTCGTGCCGCTGCCGTCGAAGTGGTACATCGAGTTCGGCACCCCGATCACCACCGACGTGTACGACGACGCGGCCGCCGACGACCCGATGGTGCTGTTCGAGGTCACCGACCACGTGCGGGAGACCATTCAGCAGACGCTGTACAAGCTGCTCACCCGGCGCCGCAACGTCTTCCTCGGCTGACGCGCACCGGAACCGGAACTACGCGGCGCGGTCCCGCCGCCGCCCGAGCAGGACCGCGAGCGCTCCGCCCGCCGCACCGATCCCCAGCGCGGTCGGCACACCGATCCGCGCGGCCTTGCGGGCGGTCCGGAAATCCCGGATCTCCCAGCCGCGGGTCTTTGCGAGTTCCCGCAGGTCCGCGTCGGGATTGATCGCGACGGCCGTACCCACCAGCGACAGCATCGGCACGTCGTTGTGGCTGTCGGAGTAGGCCGTGCACCGCTTGAGGTTCAGGCCCTCCCGGATCGCCAGGGCACGCACCGCGTGCGCCTTGCCGAGCCCGTGCAGGATGTCGCCGACGAGCCGGCCCGTGAAGACGCCGTCCTTCGATTCGGCGACCGTACCCAGGGCGCCGCTCAACCCGAGCCGCTTGGCGATGACGTCGGCCAGTTCCACCGGGGTCGCGGTGACCAGCCACACCTGCTGGCCCGCGTCGAGGTGCATCTGCGCGAGCGCGCGCGTGCCCGGCCAGATCTTGTCGGCGATGATCTCGTCGTAGATCTCCTCTCCCAGGCGGCGCAGTTCCTCCGTCGACCGTCCCTGCACGAACGACAACGCCTTCTCGCGGCCGCTCGCGACGTCGTTCGAGTTCTCCTTGCCGGTGACCCGGAACTTCACCTGCTGCCAGGCGAACTCGAGCAGATCGGTCTTGCGGAAGTAGTCCCGCGCGACCAGACCCCGGGCGAAATGGATGATCGAGGCGCCCTGCACCATCGTGTTGTCGACGTCGAAGAACGCCGCCGCGGTCAGATCGCGCGGCGCGGGGGTCGCGGCCTCGGTTTCGATCCCGGCCTCGACCTCGGCCTCGGCGCGCGCCTCGTGCAGCGCCAGTGCGGCGTCGGCGCTGGCCTCACCGGCCAGGTTCGCGCGCACCTCGGCCTCGCTGGGACCGAACTTGCTGAACCACCGGCGGCGTCCCGGTCGGATGAGGCCGGACAGAAACTCGCCGATTCCCCACCCGTACGGCAATGAACGTCCAGGCACTCGCACCTCCGTGTCACGACGGCCGTGTCGCCGCGGGCAACGGACGACGCGCCCAGCCTAGCCCGCGACCGGACCGCATTCCGGGCGGGAGCGAACGCACGGACCGGGTGTGACGTTCATCTCGACCGGCGATGGCGCACAGTAGGGGAATGACAGAGCCTCGACAGGACGCCGCCGGCGCCTCCGCACCCGCCCACGAAGTCACTCTCCTCGTCCGCGCCGGCTGCGGCGCGTGCGCGCCCGCACGCGCTCGGCTCGAGCAGGTGTGCGAGGAGTTCGGGCTCACTCCGACATGCGTCGACGTCGACGCCGCTGCCGCAACGGATCCCGAGCTGCGCGCCGAATTCGGGGACCGGTTGCCGGTCGTTCTACTCGACGGCCGCGAGCACAGTTACTGGGAGGTGGACGAGCCGCGACTCAGGGCCGATCTCGCTCGCTGACCACGGTCGGCGCGGTCCGTCGCGCAGGTAGCGAGCACATTCGGGGCCCTTCGAGCAACTTTGTGCATGGCTTCACAAGCGGTTACCGTGGTGTGAACGAAACCCCGGATCACCGTGAGGACCGACGTGTATCCGTCGGCCGGACGAGGAGCCACGAACGTGACAGAGCTGCACCCCCCGCAGGGCGACGACGCCCGCGACAACGCCGGGGGCGGCGGGGGTGCCTCTCCCGGAGTTCCGGTGCGCGACATCCCTCAGGCTACTGTGACGCGTCTCGCGACCTATCTGCGGGTCCTCGGTGGGCTCGCGGACGCCGGGACGCTCATCGTCTCGAGCGAGGAACTCGCGACCGCGTCCGGGGTCGGATCCGCCAAACTCCGCAAGGACCTGTCGTTCCTCGGCCCCAACGGGGTTCGCGGCGTCGGCTACGACGTGCTGCGCCTGCAGGCGCGCATCGAGAACGCGCTCGGCCTGGACCAGGGACACCGCGTGGTGCTGGTCGGCGTCGGCAATCTCGGTCGTGCGCTCGCCCGGTACCCGGGTTTCGACCGCCGCGGATTCACCATGGCCGGCCTGTTCGACTCCGATCCGCAGATCGTCGGCACCCGTGTGGGCGATCTGACGATCCGCCACGTCGACGGCCTCGAGTCCGGTGCCCGCGAACTCGGCGCGACCATCGGGGTCGTCGCGACACCCGGTGAGGCCGCCCAGCAGGTGTGCGACGTCCTGGTCCGTTCCGGGGTGCGCAGCGTCCTGAGCTTCGCTCCGACGCCGCTCGAGGTGCCCGAACACGTCGAGGTCCGCCGCGTCGATCTTTCCGTCGAGATGCAGGTGCTCTCGTTCAACAGCGCCCGCAACGACGAACTCGCACACGCTGCCGGGGACGCACGTCCCACCGGAATGGGGCAGCCGATGAGTTCCCGCGCTACCGCGGTGAAGGCAACGAGCGCCCCGCACCGGGCCTCGTCCGGGAAGTCGGGCCCGCTGGGTTCGACCGTGACAAGAAACGGATCGGTGATCGCGCCGTGAGTGTTCTCCTCGTCGGGATCTCGCACCGGAGTGCCCCGGTGTCAGTGCTCGAGAAGGTCGCGGTCACCGACACCGACCGACCGAAGCTGACCGACAAGATGATGTCCTCCGGGCACATCTCCGAGGCGATGATCGTCTCCACCTGCAACCGGGTGGAGATCTACGCGGTCGTCGACGCGTTCCACGGCGCCCTGGCCGACGTCAGCGCACTGATGGCCGAGCATTCCGGTCTGACCCTGTCCGATCTGCACCGGCACGCCTACGTGCGGTACAGCGAGGCCGCCGCCGAGCACCTGTTCTCGGTCGCCAGCGGCCTGGACTCGATGGTCGTCGGGGAACAGCAGATTCTCGGCCAGATCCGCGCCGCCTATGCCAGCGCGGACGCGCAGCAGGCCGCGGGCCGGGCACTGCACGAACTCGCCCAGCAGGCGCTGCGCGTCGGCAAGCGCGTCCACAGCGAAACCGGTATCGACGCCGCCGGCGCCTCGGTGGTGTCGGTCGCGCTGGACAAGGCCGGTGCCCGGCTCGGTGGTCTCGCCGGCCGCACCGCCGCCGTCGTCGGTGCCGGTGCGATGGGCGGTCTCGCGGTCGCGCATCTGACCCGGGCCGGGATCGGGCGGATCATCGTGGCCAACCGCACGCGCGAGCGCGCCGAACGACTCGCCGAAACGGCCCGCGGCAACGGCGTCGAGGCCGAGGTGGTCGCGTTCGGTGATCTCGCGTCCGCGCTCGCCTGCGCGGATGTCGCGGTGACCTGTACCGGCGCGGTCGGAACCGTCGTGACCCTCGCCGACGCACACCGCGCGCTCGCCGAGCCCGGCCGCGGATCGGACCGCCCCCTCGTCATCTGCGACCTCGGCCTGCCGCGCGACGTCGACGCGTCCGTCTCGGGTCTTCCCGACGTCACCGTCTTCGACATGGAGGCGTTGCAGAACGATCCCGCCGCCGGCGCGGCCGCATCGGATGCCGAGGCCGCCCGCGCGATCGTCGCCGCCGAACTGTCCGACTACCTGACCTCTCAGCGTCTCGCCGAGGTCACCCCGACCGTCACCGCGTTGCGGCAGCGCGCCGCCGAGGTCGTCGAGGCCGAGCTGATGCGTCTCGAATCCCGGCTGCCCGATCTCGACGAGGGGGAACGCGGCGAGGTCGCGCGCACCGTCCGTCGCGTCGTCGACAAACTCCTGCACGCGCCGACCGTGCGCGTGAAACAACTGGCCTCCACTCCCGGCGGCGACCAGTACGCCGAGGCATTGCGTGAACTGTTCGAACTGCGTCCGGGTGCGGTCGAGGCCGTCGCCATGCCCATGACGAAGGAACCGGGTGCCCTGGCGGAGCCGGTCGGCACCGACCTGTCCGCAGCTCTCGATCCCGCCCTCACAACGGAGCTGCGGACTCCACGAAAGGACAGGCAGGCATGAGCGCCGAGGCCGCATCGGTCACCCGGAGCGACGACCGGGCCGGCAGCCGCACGTTGCGTATCGGAACGCGCGGCAGCCTCCTCGCGACCACGCAGGCGGGCACCGTCAGAGACGCACTGATCGCCGCCGGGCATCCCGCCGAGCTGGTGATCATCACGACCAAGGGCGACGTCACCGCAGGCCCGGTCCAGCGGATCGGCGTCGGCGTGTTCACCGCCGAACTGCGTGAGGCGCTGCTCGCCGGCGAGGTCGATCTCGCCGTGCACTCGTACAAGGACCTGCCCACCTTCCAGGATCCGCGCCTGGTCATCGCCGCGGTCCCGCCGCGCGAGGATCCCCGCGACGCGCTCGTCGCGCGGGACGGCCTGGTGCTGGGCGAACTGCCGCCCGGATCGAAGGTCGGCACGTCGGCGCCGCGTCGCCGCGCGCAGCTCGCCGCGCTCGGTCTCGGCCTCGACATCCAGCCGCTGCGCGGCAACATCGACACCCGGCTCGGCAAGGTCGAATCCGGCGAGCTCGACGCGATCGTCATCGCCCGCGCCGGTCTCTCCCGCATCGGCCGGACCGACCGCATCACCGAGTCCCTCGAACCGGTGCAGATGCTGCCGGCACCGTCGCAGGGGGCACTTGCCGTCGAGTGCCGTGCCGACGATCCGGAGATGATCGCCGTGCTCGCCGAGCTCGACGACCCGGCCAGCCGCGCCGCCGTCGACGCCGAGCGTGCACTGCTCGCCGAACTCGAGGCCGGGTGCACCGCGCCCGTCGGGGCGCTCGCCGAGGTCGTCGAATCCCTCGACGACGACGGCCGGGTGTTCGAGGAGCTGTCGGTGCGTGGCTGTGCCGCCGCGATCGACGGTTCCGACGCGATCCGCGCGAGCGCGGTCGGACCGCTCGAGCGTGCCACCGAGCTCGGTCGCGCCGTCGCCCGGGAGCTGCTCGACCTCGGAGCCCGCGACCTCATGGCCGCCGACGAAGGTGCCGGCAGACCGGCAGAAGAAAGTGCAGCAGATGTTTGACGCCCTGCCTTCCCGTTTCCGATTTCCCGATACCGCAGATTTGATCGCACTGGAGAATCACCGATGAGCCGAGTCCGCAAGCACACTCCCGGACGGATCCTGTTCGTGGGATCGGGGCCGGGCGACCCGGCGCTGCTCACCGTGCGCGCACGCGACGTGCTGACGAGCGCCACCATGGCCTTCACCGACCCCGACGTGGACAAGGCCGTCGTCGCGCTCGTCGGCCGCGACGCCGGCCGCGACCCGGAGACCGGGGAACCGATCGCCGAGGTCCGTCCCGCGCTGGGCGAGCCCGCCGAGGTCGCGAAGACGCTGGTCGCCGAGGCCAGGAACGGCCACGACGTGGTGCGTCTGGTCGCCGGGGATCCGATGACGACCGATTCGGTGATCGCCGAGGTCAACGCCGTCTCCCGCACCCAGGTGGTGTTCGAGGTCCTGCCGGGCCTGCCGTCCGGCTCGGCCGTCCCCAGCTACGCCGGCATGGCGTTGGGTTCGTGCCACACCGAGGTCGACGTCCGCGGCGAGGTGAACTGGGCTGCGCTTGCCGCCGCACCCGGCCCGCTCGTGCTGCACGCGACCTCCGGTCACCTGGCCGAGACGGCGAGTGCCCTCGTCGAGCACGGTCTCGCGCCGCAGACCCCGGCCGCGATCACGGTGCGGGGCACGACCCGTCAGCAGCGCACCGTCGAAGCGACCCTCGCGACCCTCAACGACGCCGGATCCGAGCTGGTGGGCCCGCTGATCGTCACGGTCGGCAAGGTCGTCTCGCACCGCAACAAGCTGTCGTGGTGGGAATCGCGCGCCCTGTACGGCTGGACGGTGCTGGTGCCGCGCACCAAGGATCAGGCCGGTGAGATGAGCGATCGTCTCGTCACCCACGGTGCGATTCCCATCGAGGTGCCGACCATCGCGGTCGAGCCGCCGCGCAGCCCCGCCCAGATGGAGCGGGCCGTCAAGGGCCTGGTGGACGGTCGCTACCAGTGGGTGGTGTTCACCTCCACCAACGCGGTGCGCGCGGTGTGGGAGAAGTTCGAAGCGTTCGGTCTGGACGCACGTGCGTTCTCCGGCGTGAAGATCGCCTGCGTCGGTCAGGCCACCGCGGACAAGGTGCGGTCGTTCGGTATCACCCCGGAGCTGGTGCCGACGGGGGAGCAGTCCAGCGAGGGCCTGCTCGCCGAGTTCGCGCCGTACGACGACGTGTTCGACCCGGTCAACCGGATCCTGCTGCCCCGCGCCGACATCGCGACCGAGACGCTCGCCGAGGGATTGCGCGAACGCGGCTGGGAGATCGACGACGTCACCGCGTACCGCACCGTCCGGGCCGCGCCGCCGCCGGCCGAGACCCGCGAGATGATCAAGACCGGTGGTTTCGACGCGGTGTGCTTCACCTCGTCGTCGACGGTCCGGAATCTCGTCGGTATCGCCGGTAAGCCGCACGCGCGCACGATCGTCGCCTGCATCGGTCCCAAGACCGCGGAGACCGCGATCGAGTTCGGTCTGCGGGTCGACGTGCAGCCCGAGACCGCGCAGGTCGGTCCGCTGGTCGAGGCGCTCGCCGAGCACGCCGCCCGGCTGCGCGCCGAGGGCGCTCTGCCGCCGCCGCGCAAGAAGTCCCGAGCCCGGCGCTGACTCCACTCGTGCGCGGTTTCGGTAGCCACCGCTACCGGAACCGCGCACGACTCGTATCGGAAGGTGTGAACCGTGTATCCGGAATTTCGTCCCCGCAGGCTGCGTACCACCCCGGCGATGCGGCGACTCGTCGCCGAAACCTCGCTCGAGCCAAGACATCTGGTGCTGCCGATGTTCGTCGCCGACGGGATCGGCGCACCCCGCGAGATCTCGTCGATGCCCGGCGTCTTCCAGCACACGTTCGACTCGCTGCGGGCCGCGGCGACGACGGCGGTCGAGGCGGGCGTCGGCGGTCTGATGCTGTTCGGTGTGCCGCGCCCGGAGGACAAGGACGCGCGCGGATCCGGCGCCACCGATCCCGACGGGGTGCTCAACCGGGGGCTGCGGGATCTGCGCGACGAACTCGGTGACGCGACGGTGATCATGGCCGACACCTGTCTCGACGAGTTCACCGATCACGGGCACTGCGGTGTGCTCACCGAGTCCGGGCGGGTCGACAACGACGCGACACTCGAGCGCTACGCGGAAATGGCTGTGGCGCAAGCAGAGTCGGGTGCGCATCTGCTCGGTCCGAGCGGAATGATGGACGGGCAGGTCGCGACGATCCGCGCGGCTCTCGATGCGGCCGGCTTCCAGGACGTCGGGCAGCTGGCGTACGCGGCCAAGTATGCGTCGGCGTTCTACGGCCCGTTCCGCGAGGCCGTCGGATCGTCGCTCGAAGGTGATCGCCGTACCTACCAACAGGATCCGGCGAACCGGCGCGAGGCGCTCCGGGAGGTCGACCTAGATCTCGCCGAGGGGGCGGACCTGGTGATGGTCAAGCCGGCGATGTCCTATCTCGACATCCTGCGCGAGGTCGCGGATCGTTCCGACGTTCCCGTTGCGGCGTACCAGATTTCGGGAGAGTACTCGATGATTACGGCCGCCGCGCAGAACGGCTGGATCGACCGTGACGCCGCCGTCCTCGAGTCGCTGACGAGCATCCGTCGCGCCGGCGCCGACATCGTCCTGACCTACTGGGCCGCCGAGGCTGCAGGCTGGTTGTCGTGACCGGGCCCATGCCGATGCCCACGCCGGGGCAGAGGCCGGTCGGTGAACAGCGTCCGATGCCCGTCGACGTCGGAACGGCGTACCAATTGTGGTGTGGCGTCCTGATTCTCGGAATTGTGTCGGCGGTCACAAGTCTGGCCGTGATGTGGCGTGATCGTCAGGCGTTCGTCGATCGATTGATGGATCAGATGCCGGAGATGTCCGGATCCGAGGCGATGACGCGCGACGATTTCCTCGCGCTGATTCCGTTCGGTCTGGGCGTGGCGGCGGTCGGCAGCTTCGTGATTCTCGGCTTGCTCTATCTCGTCGTGCGACAGATGCGCCGCGGAAAGAACTGGGCGCGCATGCTGTTGACGCTGGTCGGGGTCTTCATGACCCTGTCGACGGTGCCGACGCTGTTCGGCGTGGGCGCCGGTACGGGCGTCGAAGGCTGGGTGCTCGGCATCGTCGGCATCCTCCAGTCGGTGCTGACGGTGGGCGCGATCGTACTCATGCATCGGCGCGACGCAAATCTGTACTTCCTTCGGATTCCTAATAATTGAGCTTACGGAGAGGGTTTCATTCGGCTATTTGACCTTGCGCGCGTAGGGAGTACGGTGGGCTCGACCAACGGTCTGTGGCCGTACCCGACGAGCGTGAGGACTCATGCAGGTGGAACACCCGTACGTGGAACCGCGACCCTACAGCCGTCGACGTGAGGCGCTCCTGATCGGCCTCATCGCAGTCCTGGGTCTCGTGACGCTCGTGCTCCTGGTCGTTCCCGGCACCTTCTCGGCCTGACGGACTGCTGCACCCGACGGACGGCTCACGTTGAACGGCGTCTCACGTTGAACGGCAGTGCGCCCGCGCCGCTGTTCCACGAACCCGGCGCCCGCTGGCGGGCGGTCGCGTCGGGTCCGCTGTTCTGCCTCGTCGGTCTGCTGATCGAAGTGGCGACCGGGCCGGTCGTGCACTGGTTCGCGCTGCCGGTGATGGCGGTGGTACTGGCCGTTTTCGCGTACATCATGGTCGTCGCAGGCCGTCGGCACGTGAGTGTCGAACTGACCGAGACGGTGCTGCGGCAGGGGACCGAGGAGCTGCCCGTCGCCGACATCGAGGCGGTCCTGCCACCCGCAGATCCCGCGTCGCGGGACCCGGCCCGCTGGGAGAATGCGCGCACCCTCGGGGAGCTGTCCGGCGTACCGCGCAAGCGCACCGCCGTCGGATTGCGGTTGCGCGGTGGCACGTTCGTGAGGGCGTGGGCGAAGGACGATGCGGAGCTGCGCAGGTGCCTCGACGGCCTCGTGAGCGGGCGTGCGCGCTGACGGACCTGATGACGGCAGGTACCCCCTGGGGGTATCGTCGGTGGTGATGTCGAGACTCGAAGGAGCCACAATGCAGAACACCTACCGTGTCGAGGGCATGACCTGCGGACACTGCGTCTCCGCCGTGCGCGAGGAGATCTCCGCGATCCCCGGTGTCTCCGAGGTGGACGTGAATCTCGAGACCGGCACCGTCGTGGTTGTCAGCGACATCGAGTTGGATCCGAAGGCCGTCGCGGATGCCGTCGACGAAGCCGGATACGCGCTCGTCGCCTGATCCCGTGACCCGGCCGGCATCATGAGCAGCAGACTGCGCAGGACCGCCGGGTCCCTCCTGGCCGCCGCCACACTCGTGTGTGCGGCGGCCTCGTGCACGAACGCGGAGCCGCCCAGGACACCGGTGGCTAAGTGGTCCTGGTCAGAAGTTCGTCGGGGGTCGTTGCCAGGCGGTGGGATCGGCGAGGTAAAGCCCGCAGGCACAGTCGAGGGCTTCTTCGGGACTGCCGCTGGGGACGCCGCTGGGCAAGAACGAGT
>Ga0180218_1000081_pt1 | contig 166267 bp, 174 predicted proteins | sample eDN3rd37CKraftBY_FD_151334 | JGI IMG/M metagenome (GOLD analysis project Ga0180218, IMG submission 151334) | Enriched backyard soil microbial communities from Emeryville, California, USA - eDNA 3rd pass 37_C Kraft BY (version 2) (version 2) | ecosystem: Environmental > Terrestrial > Soil >... | reverse complement strand
GAGGACCGTTCCCCGCGGGACCACGCCCACACCAGCAGGGTCAGCAGCATGTCGGGGTGGTAGCCGGCCCGGCCGGCGCCGCCGGTCTTGGCGTTGCGGTGGAATGCGGTGGTGTCGATCCGGTCGACGATGTCGATGACCGTCCACACGGGATGATCGGCGCCGAGCCAGTCGCGCATGTCCGGTGGGATCAGGAACTGTTGGTCGCGGTCGACGGGTCGATATCCTTTGGCCACCAACAGATTCTACACAAAGCCGCAGGTCGGCCCCGCCGCGTCACGGCGAGACCGACCCGCGATTCTGCAACAGCCCGTGAAGGAGACGAATGTACCGCTCGCTCGGAAACGGGAGGGGCTCGCCCGGGTGGGGCGGCTACGTGGTGTAGTCCGCGTTGATGCGGATGTAGCCTTCCGTCAGATCGCAGCCGTAGGCGGTGAACTCGCCCGCGGCGATGCCCAGATCCACCTCGATGACCACCTCGTCACCCCCGAGGTACTCCTGGAGAGCGGCGAGACGTTCGGGTGATGCCGGGACCGGATAGGTTTCGAGCCCTCCGAATGCGATCCGCACGTTCTCCTCGAGGATGTCGGTTTCGGATTCGCACTTCCCCACGGCCATCGCCACCCGGCCCCAGTTCGGGTCGGCGCCGTGCACGGCCGTCTTGACGAGCGGGGAGTTCACGACCGCCTTGGCGACGAGCTTGGCCTGCGCATCGTCGCGGGCACCGGTGACCCGGACCTCGATGAGCTTGCTGGCGCCCTCACCGTCCGAGGCGATCATCCGCACGAGCTCGGTGCACACCTCGAGCAGCGCCGCTTCGAACTCGGTCGGGTCGACGGGCCCGGCCGCCCCGGACGCGAACACGGCAGCGGTGTCCGATGTCGAGGTGTCGGAATCGACGCTGACCGCGTTGTAGGTGCGGTCGACGACCGAGCGGAAGATGCGATCGAGGGCGTCCGGGGCGAGCTGCGCGTCGGTCGCGATGAACGACAGCATCGTCGCCATATTCGGTTCCATCATGCCGACACCCTTGGCCACCCCGACCACCGTCGCGTTCCCGACCGTACGGAACGCACACTTGGAGCGCGTATCCGTCGTCATGATCGCCTCGGCGACCGCGCCGAGATCGGCGGGTCCGGGCGCGGGAAGGGCGTCCATTCCCGCGAGCATGCGTTCCATCGGGTACAACACCCCGATGACGCCGGTCGAGGCGACCAGAACCTGCTCGGCCGGGCATCCGAGGCGGTCTGCCGCCCAGGCCCGGAGTGTCCGGGCATCCGCGAGTCCCTGCTCTCCGGTTGCGACATTCGCGTTGCCCGACACGACGACGACTCCGCGGAGCGCCGACAGATCGACCTCACGGTCGAGACGCACACTCGGGCCGGCGAAGCGGGACCGGGTGAACACCGCAGCGGAGGCGACATCGGGGGTGGTCACGCCGAGAAGCGCGAAGTCGGGACGGTTGTCTTTGACACCGATGCTTCCGGTGAGCGAGATGAAGCCGTCGACGGCGGGGATCATTGAGAGTCCTTTCGAGCGAGTTTGCTGCAGGGTCCACTCTGCCGAACGAACGCCGGAAACGGGGACGCCGGGGTGCGCAGCAGCGCGCCCGCTTATGGGACCGGACCGTGCCTCGTAGCTCGAGCGAACGGTACGTTCGATCGATTGAAGGAGACGAACGATACATTCGCTCGGAAAGAAGGGGGAGGCTACCGCGCCGGCACTTCCACGGCGTCCCCGAACGTCATCGCCAGATTCCCGATCGACGACGACACCAGCGCACGCTTGGGGAGCCCCAGCGACCGCAGCTCGTCGGCGATCGGGTGCGTCCCCAGCCGCAGCGTGGCACCCCCGATCCGTGTCCGCATTCCGGACGGGTTCATGTCCCAGCTCGTGCGGCGCGTCACCGCGTCCAGGAACGAGTACGCGGCGACGGACGCCGTCGCACCCGCCCCCGGAACCGGAATACCCCGGGCGACGGTCAGTTCCGCGATGAGCCGGTCGTCCACGGACACCGACGCGCGTTTGGTGGCGCTGTGATGGTCGGTGTCGAAGTCGGCGAGGATCTTCGGGAATCCCCAGATACCGCGGCCGGCGGCGAGCGTGAAGTCGCCGTCGACGGGCAGTCGGTGGATGAGCGCACCGGCGCCGCCGGACCCGAGTTCGCGGAGGTCCTGCAGCACCGTGCCGCCGCGCCGGTTGTGGTCGCGGACGAGGAAGCACACGCCGAATTCGTTGTAGGGCCCGAGATCTCCGTCGACGTAGTCGACGAACACGAGGGTGCAGAGGCCGTGTCCGGGCCGGTACTGCAGAATCTCGAGGCCGCTGCCGGCGATCAGCGCCTGCGCCGGTGCTGTGGGTACCGAGTACATCGCCATGAAGGCGGTCGCGGTCCGGACCTGCACGGGCATCGCGACCTTCCTGCCGAGGACGAGGTGCGTGCCGGTGGTGTCGCTCATGTGTGCCTTCCCGGAGAATCGTGGAACGCTCGGATCAGAAATGAGAACACGTTCCACTATTGGGTCCGGGTGCGGCGAACGCAAGACCTTACGGCGCTCCCAGGTTCATCTCGTCCGGGTGCATCCCCACCCGGGTGCCGTCGTCGAGAGTCGCGATCTCGCTCAGGTCCAGTTCGGACAGTTCGAAATCGAACACGTCGATGTTCTGCGCGATCCGTTGCTCGTGCACCGACTTCGGAATGACGATCAGCCCGTTCTGCAGGTGCCACCGGATCAGGACCTGCGCCGGCGTCTTGCTGTGCCGGTCGGCGATGCGCGTGATCATCGGATCCGTGAGCAGCGTGTTCGGCTTGGATGCCGGACCCCACCCGGAACCGCTGGTGCCGCCGAGCGGACTCCAGGATTCGACGGCGATACCGAGTTCGGCGGCGGTCGCGCGGATCTCCTCCTGCGGCAGGTGGGGGTGCAGTTCGACCTGGTCGACGGCGGGAAGCAGGCCGCCGCGATCGGCGAGCAGCTTCAGGTGCCGCGGCTCGAAGTTGCAGACGCCGACCGCCTTCGCCTTCCCCGAGGATGCGATCTCCTCCATCGCATCCCACGTGCGCAGCAGGCGCTGGTCGTCGAGCAGCGGCCAGTGCACGAGATACAGGTCGACGTAGTCGAGACCGAGCCGTTCCAGGCTCGCGTCGATCGCCGCCAGGGCGGGTTCGTAGCCCTGGTCGGAGTTCCACAGCTTGGTGGTGACGAACAGGTCTTCGCGGGGGACCGACGACGACGCGAGGCCGCGCCCGACGCCCGCCTCGTTGCCGTACGCGGCGGCGGTGTCGATGTGCCGGTAGCCGGCTTCGTCGATCGCGAACCGCACGATGTGCTCGGTCTGCTCGTCGGTGGCCTGCCAGACTCCCAGGCCGAGCTGCGGGATGGTCGTTCCGGAATTCAGCGTGATCTCGGGAGTGCTCATCGTCCCAGGCTAACCAGCGGGGTGCGGCTTCGTGGTCCTGGTGGAAGAAATGCAACTTGGGGGTTGCAGTGCGCCCGGGCATGTGCAACTCTGGAGTTGCAAATCATCTACCACGGAGGAAGTCATGGCATCTCTCGACATCACCCGCAGTATCGATATCGAGGCCCCGATCACCAAGGTGTGGGCCGCCCTGACCGAACCGGAGCTGATCGCCCAATGGTTCGGTGACACAGCAGAATTCGATCCGAGACCCGGAGGTACAGGAAGTTTCGGCTGGACGAATCACGACGAAGGCCCGTTCCGCGTGCTGGTCGAGCACGTGGACGAACCGAAGACCCTGATCTACCGGTGGGCACGTGAATCGAACGCCGACCCTGTGCCGGGAAACTCCACGCTGGTGCGGTTCGACCTCGCCGAGATCGACGGCGGTACCCGCTTGACGTTGGTGGAGACGGGTTTCGAGGAGCTCGCCGAACCGCGATCGGCTCACGACGGCAACGTCGAGGGCTGGCAAGCCGAACTGGGCGACCTCGTGGAGTACGTGGAAGCACGGTGAGTGACATGTCCAAGGATGTTCCGGTGGTGCTGGCGGTACTCGCCGACGAGACCCGCTGGAACATCCTCACGCAGATCGGCGCCGAGGACCTGTCCGCGAGTGCGCTGGCGGACCGGCTTCCGGTCAGCAGGCAGGCCATCGCCAAGCACCTGTCCGTGCTGGCCGACGCCGGATTCGTGGAGTCGGTCCGGGTGGGGCGAGAGATCCGATACCGGGCGATCGGCACCCCGCTCGGCAGGCTCGCCGATGAACTCGACGCCATCGGGCGGCAGTGGGATCGCCGTATGGAGGCGATCAAACGTATCGCCGAACGGCCCGATTAGGGCGTGCCTCCCGATCCGTCGGGGAATGGGAGACATGCCCTGGATCGGCGGCGCCTCGACTACTCGACGGGACGAAGCTGCCGAACCCAGGCGTCGACCTCGCGCCGGCCGGTCAGCCGGATCACGGGAAATTCGGGTCGCCGCGCGACGACCTCGGCGACCCGCTGCGCCGTCAGGGGATGCGTCGACCACGCCCACCGTACGATGTGCGCCGGGTCGGTGAAGACCGTGTGCAGGGGTGGTTCGATGTTGCCGTTCCACAACACTTCCCGGCGCCACCGACGCCGCAGGGTGTGCACGGCCACCTGGCGCATCACCGTCGCGCGGGGCAGGTCCAGCCACACCATCAGATCGGCACGTTCGGCCAGCAGCGGACGCACCGCGCGGTACTGCCATTCCGTCACCCACGCGGGTTGCGCGCTGAACCGGTCCACGTCGTCGGCGAACGACGCCCGCGGGGTCCAGTTCGGTCCGTGGTGCAACCCGTCCAGCTCTACGTGCGGTATGCCGAGCACCGCCCCGAGCCGCCCCGCCAGCGTCGTTTTCCCGGACCCGGAGGTGCCGGCGACGAGGATGCGGCAGGGGCGGCTCGGTGGCGGTGCGGTGGCGTCGAGCAGGGGCACCCGGGCAGGGTAGCGCCGTCAGTGGGCGACCGCACCCAGATATTCGTGCGGCCGGCCGAACAGCTGCGCGGTGCCGTGGGCCCGCTTGAAATACAGCTGCGCGTCGTGTTCCCACGTGATGGCGATGCCGCCGTGCAACTGGATCGCCTCGGCCGCGACCTGCTCGAATGCCTCGGAGCAGTAGATCTTCGCGGCGTAGGCGTCCTGCGGATCCTGCGACAGTGCCGCCGCGTACGACATCGACCGGGCGGTCTCGACGAGCGCGTACATGTCGGCCATCCGGTGTTTGAGTGCCTGGAACGAGCCGATGACGCGACCGAACTGCTTGCGGTTCTTCGCGTATTCGACGGTGAGATCCAGTGCGGCCTGCGCGGCCCCGACCTGCTCGGCGGACAGTGCGACGAGCGCGACCGTCGTCAGCCGTTCGACCAGGTCGGCCGGCGACGACAGGCGCCGCCCGGTCACCGCGGTGAACGACACCTGGGACAGGGACCGAGTCGGATCCATCGTCGGCACCCGGCGCCGCTCGACACCGTCGGCGTCCGGATCCACCTCGAACAGTGCGACTCCGTCACTGTCACCGTCGCCGGCGAGCACGAGCAGCGTCGTCGCGACGTCCCCGCCGAGCACGTAGTGCGCGGTGCCGGTCAGTGAATCGCCTGACGCCGTGACATCCGGTGTGTTCCAACCGGATTCGGATGCCCAGCACACCGCCACGACCTCGCCGGCCGCGATGCCCGGCAGCAGCCGTGCGGACGCCTCGGCGTCGCCGGAGAGGAGCAGCAACTGCGCGGCGAGCACCGTGGAGCCGAGCATGGGCGAGGGCGTCAGGGTGCGGCCGAGTTCCTCGAGCACGACGTGGGTTTCGGCGAGCGACGCGCCCACTCCGTCGAACTCCTCGGGAATCGCGAGTGCGGCGACCCCGATCTGCTCGACGAGCCGAGCCCACAGGGTCGTGTCGAAGCCGTCCGGTGAAGCGATGGCCTTGCGTACGGCGGCGGAGTCGGAGTGCTTGGCCAGCAGGTCGCGCACCGACTGCCGCAGGGCGGCGCGATCCTCGGTTTCGAACGTCACGATGCCTCCAGAGCGGCGACGACCCGCGCCCGGTGCACATCCGGCGTGCCCCACGCGGTGACCAGCGCGCGGGCCTTCGTCAGCCACAGCGACAGGTCGTGTTCCTGCGTGTAACCGATCGCGCCGTGCACCTGCAGCGCCGTGCGGGCGGCCCGGTACGCGGCGTCACCGCACGCGACCTTCGCGGCCGAGACGTCCCGCGAGGCCGTCGGCAGTCCGTCCCGCACCGCGAGCGCCGCACCGAGCAGCAGCGGGCGGGCCATCTCCAGGGCGACGGCGACCTCGGCGAGGTGGTGCTTGATCGCCTGGAACGAGCCGATGACGCGACCGAACTGCTTGCGCTGCTGCGCATATTCGGTGCTGATCTCGAGCAGGGTGCGTCCCAGCCCGATCAGCTGCGCCGCGGTCGCGAGCGCACCGAGGTCGAACGCGTCGGTGAAGTCCGCGGTGCCGAGGGTCTCCGCCGGGGTCACCGCGAAGAGCCGCCGGGCCGGGTCGACCGATCCGTGTGCGTCGCCGGCGGCGCCGGTGGATACAGTCGAATCCTGCACGAGCAGAACCAGATCGGCGGTGTCCGCGTCGACCGCGTACGGCACGTGCGGAGCCGCCGCGACCGTCGCGAGGGAACCGGACGCCAGCGCGGCGAGCCGGTCGGGCGCGACCGAGGCGAGCAGTTTCGGTGCGACCGCGACGGTTTCCACGACGGGGCCGGGCACCGCGTGACGGCCGAGTTGTTCGACGGCGACGACCAGATCGACGGCGTCGGCCCCGAGACCGTCGTGTTCCTCGGCGACGAGCAGGCCGTTGACGCCGGTCTCGGCGAGACGCTGCCACACCTTCAGGCCGGGTCCGGTGTCCCCGGTGTTCCAGGCGCGGATCACCGCCGGCATGTCCGACTTGGTGAGCAGCGCGTCGATGCTCGCCGCGAAGTCCTCGTGGGACTCGTCGAGTGCGAATCTCATCGGTCGCCCTTCGGTAGGCCGAGCAGCCGCTCGGCGATGACGTTCTTCTGGATCTCGTTGGTACCCGCGTAGATCGGGCCGGACAGCGAGAAGAGGTAGCCGTCGGTCCAGGAGTCGACGAGCTCGGCCTCCGGGCCCTGCAGTTCGAGCGCGGTCTCGTGGGCGGCGATGTCCCACTCGGACCAGAACACCTTGTTGATCGACGACTCGGCGCCGAGCTGGCCGCCGGCCTCGAGCCGGGTCACGGTGCCCCAGGTCGACAGTTCGTACGCCCGCGCACCGATCCACGCGTCCGCCACCCGGTTCCGCAGCGCGGCGTCACCGTGCAGCGGGGAGGTGCGGTAGAGCTGCAGCAGCCGGTCGGCGGTCGCGAGGAAGCGGCCGGGGGAGCGCAGCGACAGGCCGCGTTCGTTCGACGCGGTGCTCATGGCGACGCGCCACCCCTCGTTGACGCCGCCGATGACACCGGACTCGCCGGGGTTGGCGGCGTCGTCGGGCACGAACACGTCCTCGAGGAAGATCTCCGCGAAGCCCGGCTCGCCGTCGAGCTGATCGATCGGGCGGACGGTGACGCCGGGGGAGCGCAGGTCGAACATGAAGTACGTGATGCCCTTGTGGCGCTGGGCATCCGGATCGGAGCGGAACAGGCCGAAGCCCCAGTCCGCGAAGCTTGCCCGCGAACTCCACGTCTTCTGGCCGTTGAGCAGCCAGCCGCCGTCGGTGCGGGTCGCGGTGGAGCGCAGCGACGCCAGGTCGCTGCCCGATTCGGGTTCGGACCACGCCTGCGCCCAGATGTCGTCGGCGCGGGCCATCCTCGGCATGATGCGCGCGAGCTGCTCGGCGTTGGCGTGCTCGAACAGGGTGGGGGCGAGCAGGAAGATGCCGTTCTGGCTGACCCGCCCGGGTGCGCCGGCGCGATAGTACTCCTCCTCGAAGATCACCCACTGCTGCAGCGTCGCGTCACGGCCACCGAGCTCGGCGGGCCAGGACACGACGGACAGGCGGGCGTCGGCAAGGGTGCGTTCCCACTGCCGGTGCTCCTCGAAGCCCTCCTTCGTATCCATGGACTTCAGCGGTGTGGACGGCACGTTCTCGGCGAGGAACGCCCGCACCTCGTCGCGGAATGCGACTGTGGCGTCGTCGAACTCGAGATCCATCACTTGCCTTCCTGGACGGGCCGGGCGCTGGCCGCCATCGACTTCGCGTTCATGCCACCGAGGGAATCGGTCCCGACCTCGGCGTTGTGGGCGTGCGCGAAGTGGTGCAGTCCGAACACCGAGTCCATGCCGTTGCGCATGCCCATGAGGTCCTCGCACTGGTTGACGGCACGTTTGGTCAGGGCCAGGCCGAAGCGCGGCATCTCCGCGATCCGCGCTGCGAGGGCGAGGGTTTCGTCCTCGAGCTGTTCGCGCGGCACGACGCGGTTGACCATGCCCACCTCGTACGCGCGCTGCGCGGTGAAGCGGTCACCGGTGTAGAGGATTTCCTTCGCGAAGCGCGTCCCGAGGATCCACGGGTGCGCGAAGTACTCGACACCGGGGATGCCCATGCGCACGACGGGATCGGAGAAGAAGGCGTCTTCGGACGCGACGATCAGATCGCACACCCACGCGAGCATGAGACCGCCGGCGATGCAGGCGCCCTGCACCGACGCGATGGTGGGCTTGGGGATCTCCCGCCAGCGGCGGCACATCCCGAGGTAGACCTCCATCTCGCGGGCGTAGCGCTGGTCGCCGCCCGGCTTGTCGATGTGGTCCCACCACATGACGGCCTTGTTGTCGTAGTGCACGTGGTGGTCGCGTCCCGGGGTGCCGAGGTCGTGACCGGCGGAGAAGTGCTTGCCGTTGCCGGCCAGCACGATCACCTTCACCTCGTCGTCCTCGACGGCGCGCTCGAAGGCGGCGTCGAGGGCGTAGGTCATCACCGAGTTCTGGGCGTTGCGGTAGTCCGGGCGGTTGAGCGTGACGATCGCAACCCCGTCCCGTACTTCGTAGGTGACGACATCGGGCTCGAACGGGACGGTCATGATTTCTCCTCACGCAGAACGTTTTTCAGAACTTTGCCGGACGGGTTTCGGGGAAGGGACTCGACGAACCGCACCGATCGGGGGACCTTGAACCCGGCGAGCCGTTCCTTGCAGAACGCGATCACCGCGTCCTCCGACAGGTCTGCGTCGGCCAGCGGCACGACGAAGGCGCGGCCGACCTCGCCCATGCGGCCGTCGGGTACGCCGATCACGGCGACCTCGTGCACACCGGGCAGTCGCAGCAGTGCCGCCTCGACCTCGGCGGGATAGACGTTGAAACCGCCGCTGATGTACATGTCCTTGAGCCGGTCGGTGATGTCGAGATAGCCGCGCTCGTCGAGGGTTCCGACATCGCCGGTGTGCAGCCAGCCGTCGGCGTCGATGGTCGCCGCGGTGGCCTCGGGATCGTCGAGGTAGCCGAGCATCACGTTGGGTCCGCGCAGCAGGATCTCGCCCTTCTCGCCGATGCGGATCTCGAAGTCGGCGGTGGCGCGGCCCGAGGACGTGGACACGGTGACCGGGTCGTCGTCGGTGCGGCACATGCTGACCACGACCGCCTCGGTCTGGCCGTAGGCGGTGAGCACCGCGTCGAAGGCCAGCTCGTTCTGCATCCGCTCGACCAGCGCGACCGGCACCGGGGCCGCGCCGGTGACCGCGATGCGCAGGTTCGACAGGTCGTAGTCGTCGCGGCGGGGATGGTCGAGGATGCTCTGGTAGATCGTGGGTGCGCCGGGCAGCACGCTGATCTGCTCGGCGGACACGATCGCCATGACCTTCTCGACGTCGAACACGGCCATCGGCACGACGGTCGTTCCGGACAGGAGCGCGGCCACGATGCCGGCCTTGTAGCCGAAGCTGTGGAAGAACGGGTTGATGATCAGGTAGTTGTCCTCGGCGGACAGTTCGGCGCAGTCGGCCCACGCCTGCGCGACCCCGATCGTCTGGCGATGTGCGCTGAGCACGCCCTTGCTGCGGCCGGTGGTGCCGGAGGTGAACAGGATGTCGCAGACGTCGTCGGCGTCGACCGCGGCGGCCCGGGTATCGGCTTCGGCGCGGCTCGCGTCGGTCGCGAGGGCCAGGAAGTCGTCCCAGTCCCGCACGCCCTCGGCGGGAACGTCGTTCCCGCCGACCGGGACCCGCACGACATGCGGCACGTGCAGTTCGGGTGCGGCCTCGCGCAGCTGGGCGTACCGGTCGGCGCCGAGGAACTCGCCGACGACGACGAGCACCGTGGCGTGCACGCGGTCGACGATGTCGGCCGCCTCCGCGCCGGTGTAGCGCGTGTTGACGGGGACGACGACGGCACCGGCCCAGTGCGCACCGAGGGCGGCGACGACCCAGTGGTACGTGTTCGGCGACCACAGGACGACGCGGTCACCCGGTTCGACGCCGCTCGCGACGAGTGCGGCGGCGAAGTCCCGGACCCGGTCGCGCAGCTGTGCAAAGGTCAGACGGGTATCGCCGTCGGCGATGGCGAGCCGGTCGGCGTAGGTGCCGGCGGCGCGATCCAGGGCGGCCGGCGTGGTTCTCGGATGTGCAGTCACTGAGCTCCCTACCTAGCAATTGCTTGGTAGGTTATCGTACAGACGTGGATCAGAGCGAGAGTCTCGAGAACGCAGAGTTTGCGGCCACCGTCCGCCAGTGGCTCGAAGAAAACCTGACCGGCGAATTCGCCGAGCTCAGAGGTAAGGGCGGGCCCGGAAGCGAGCACGAGTTCTTCGAACAGCGGCTCGCCTGGGATCGGCATCTGGCCGCCGCCGGATGGACGTGCATCGGATGGCCGACCGAGTACGGCGGGCGCGGTGCCACCCTCGAACAGCAGGTGATCTTCCACCAGGAATACGCCAAGGCGAACGCGCCCGCGCGCGTCAATCACCTCGGCGAGGAACTGCTCGGCCCGACGCTCATCGCGTTCGGCACCGAGGAGCAGAAGCAGCGCTTCCTGCCCGGGATCCGGAACGTGACCGAACTGTGGGCCCAGGGCTACTCGGAACCCGGCGCCGGGTCCGACCTCGCCAACGTCTCGACGACCGCGCGGCTCGACGGCGACAGGTGGGTGATCAACGGACAGAAGGTGTGGACGTCCCTCGCGCACGTCGCGCAGTGGGCGTTCGTCGTGTGCCGCACCGAGCCCGGCTCGACCCGGCACCAGGGCCTGAGCTTCCTGCTCGTGCCGCTCGACCAGCCCGGCGTCACCGTCCGGCCCATCCAGCAGCTGACCGGCACCTCCGAATTCAACGAGGTGTTCTTCGACGACGCCGTCACCGACGCGGACCTCGTCGTCGGCGCGCCCGGCAACGGCTGGAAGGTCGCGATGGCGCTGCTCACCTTCGAGCGCGGCGTCTCCACCCTCGGCCAGCAGATCGGCTTCGCCCGCGAACTCGACGGCATCGTCGCGCTCGCCGAGGCCAACGGCGCCGCCGGCGACCCGCACATCCGCGAGCGCATCGCCCGCGCCCGCATCGGCCTGCGGGTCATGCGCGCCCACGCCGTGCGCACCCTCGCCGACGCCGACCCCGGCCAGGCGTCCGTGCAGAAACTGTTGTGGGCCAACTGGCATCGTGATCTCGGTAAGCTGGCCATGGACGTGCAGGGCGCGGCGTCGCTCGTCGGCCCCGATCACGATCACGCCGGCAACCCGTCGGTGATCACCGACCCCGAACACCTCGAACTCGCCGAATGGCAGCGGCTGTTCCTGTTCACCCGCGCCGACACCATCTACGGCGGATCCAACGAAGTCCAGCGCAACATCATCGCCGAGCGGGTGCTCGGCCTTCCCCGAGAGGCACGCCCGTGACCACCTCACCCCTCGCAGAAGTTCCCGTCGAGACTCCCGGCCACGGCCTGCTCGCCGGTAAGAAGGTCGTCGTCACCGCCGCCGCGGGCACCGGCATCGGATTCGCGACCGCACGGCGCGCGCTGCTCGAAGGCGGCGACGTGCTCGTCTCCGACTTCCACGAACGCCGTCTCGGCGAGACCGTCGAGAAGCTCGCCGCCGAGTTCCCGCAGCAGCAGATCGCCTCGATCGTGTGCGACGTCTCGTCCACCGAGCAGGTCGACGCCCTGATCACCGGTGCCGCAGAACAACTCGGCCGCATCGACGTCCTGGTCAACAACGCCGGGCTCGGCGGGGAAACTCCCGTCGTGGACATGACCGACGAACAGTGGGATCGCGTCCTCGACATCACCCTCAACAGCACGTTCCGCGCCACCCGCGCGGCGCTGCGCTACTTCCGCAGCGTCGACCACGGCGGGGTGCTGGTCAACAACGCGTCGGTGCTCGGCTGGCGTGCCCAGCACTCGCAGGCGCACTATGCCGCCGCCAAGGCCGGTGTCATGGCGCTGACCCGGTGCTCGGCGATCGAAGCCGCCGAATACGGCGTGCGCATCAACGCGGTCGCCCCGTCCATCGCGCGGCACCCGTTCCTCGCGAAGGTCACCAGCGAGGAGCTGCTCGACCGTCTCGCCGCCGGCGAAGCCTTCGGGCGGGCCGCGGACGTGTGGGAGATCGCCGCGACGATCGCCATGCTCGCCAGCGACTACACCACGTACCTGACCGGCGAGGTCGTCTCGATCTCGTCGCAGAGGGCGTGACCGCCCGGTGTGCCTTTGTGGCGCCCCTGGCCGCCACAAAGGCACACCGCGGCCTTGAAAGGATGCATCCATGACTCCACCCCGTGACGATGCCGCCGGTAAGTCCGGACGCCGTGCCGAACTGCTCGCCATCGCAGCCGACCTGTTCGCCTCCCGAGGCGTGCGCGCGACCACCGTCCGTGACATCGCCGACGCGGCGGGCATCCTGTCCGGCAGCCTCTACCACCACTTCGATTCGAAGGAATCGATGGTCGACGAGATCCTCCGCGGATTCCTCGACGACCTGTTCGGCCGCTACCGCAAGATCGTCGCCGCCGGACTCGACTCCCGCGCGACCCTCGAAGGACTCATTACGGCGTCCTACGAGTCGATCGACCGATCCCACTCGGCGGTCGCGATCTATCAGGACGAGGCCAAGCACCTCGTCGGCAACGAACGCTTCGCGTACATCGCCGAACTGAACACCGAATTCCGCGACCTCTGGGTCGGTGTCATCGAACGCGGCATCGAGGACGGCAGCTTCCGCTCCGAACTCGACGTCGAACTGGTCTTCCGGTTCCTGCGAGACACCGTGTGGGTCGCGGTGCGCTGGTACAAGCCCGGCGGGACCCTCACCGCCGACCGCGTGGCCCAGCAGTACCTCAGCATCGTCCTCGACGGCCTGTCGAGACCCGAATCCTCATAGGAGCAAACATGACCGAGGCATACATCGTCGACGCGGTGCGCACCCCGATCGGCAAGAAGAACGGCGGCCTCGCCGGAGTGCACCCCGCCGACCTGGGCGCCCACGTGATCAAGGCGGTCGTCGAACGCACCGGCATCGACCCCGCCGACGTCGACGACGTCGTGTTCGGCTGCGTCGACGCCATCGGCGGGCAGGCCGGCAACATCGCCCGCACTGCGTGGCTCGCCGCGGGCTACCCGCAGCACGTCCCCGGCGTCACCGTCGACCGCCAGTGCGGCTCGAGCCAGCAGGCGATCCACTTCGGGGCCCAGGCCATCCTGAGCAACACCGCGGACCTGATCATCGCCGGTGGCGTGCAGAACATGTCGCAGATCCCGATCTCGTCGGCGATGACCGCCGGTCAGCAGTACGGGTTCGACACCCCCTTCGGCGGGTCGAAGGGCTGGACCGAGCGCTACGGCAGCGACGAGGTGTCCCAGTTCAAGGGCGCCGAGATGATCGCCGAGAAGTGGGACCTCAGCCGCGAGGAACTCGAGAAGTGGGCGCTGCAGAGCCACGAACGCGCGAAGGCCGCGATCGCCGCCGGTCGCTTCGACAACGAGGTCGTGCCGCTCGGCGACGCGACCGTCGACGAGGGCCCGCGTGAGACCAGCCTCGAGAAGATGGCGGGCCTGCAGCCGCTCGTCGAGGGTGGTCGCCTCACCGCGGCGGTCGCGAGCCAGATCTCCGACGGCGCATCCGCACTGCTGCTCGCGTCCGACGAGGCCGTGAAGAAGCACAACCTGAAGCCCCGCGCCCGCATCCATCACCTCAGCGCCCGCGGCGACGACCCGATCTTCATGCTCACCGCCCCGATCCCGGCGACGCAGTACGCCCTCGAGAAGGCCGGTCTGACGATCGACGACATCGACCTGGTCGAGATCAACGAGGCGTTCGCGCCCGTCGTGCTCGCGTGGATCAAGGAGATCGGCGCCGACCCGGCGAAGGTCAACGTCAACGGCGGCGCCATCGCCCTCGGCCACCCGCTCGGCGCAACCGGCACCAAGCTGATGGCGACGCTGCTCAACGAGCTCGAGCGCATCGGCGGCCGCTACGGCCTGCTCACCATCTGCGAGGGCGGCGGCACCGCCAACGTCACGATCATCGAGCGCCTCGAGGCCTGATCGCATACGGGTGTCCGTCCCGGCTGAAGGAGGCGGGGACGGACACCTACCGCCGGGTGCGACGTTGTGCGCGACCATCGTGCCCGACGGTTCCAACGGCAGGCTCCGGGTGTTCCCGTCAGCATCGGGATCGACCCGGCAGCTTTCCGGATGAAGCGGATAGATTTCCGAGCGGTGGCGGTTCTGTTGGTTGTCGCCTCGCTGATATGGCCAGAATGCAGACCGGTCGACACCGGAGACACGTCGACGATCTCACCGTGCCCTCGCACTCGGCTTTCGACCGGAACCAACGACAACGTCGGATTGCCGTGGACGATCGTACTGCCGAACGAGCTCTGCATGGCGCGCTCGGGATCGACGTGGAGCCACTGGTGATCCTCGGTGATCTCGGCGAAGGCATCGATGTGAGCCCGGTCGATCTCGATCCACCGGCTGTGTCCGAGGTCGGTGCCGGCGGCCGTGGTCAGCTCGTCACAGGTGAAGGACGGCATCAGATAGACATGCCTCCGTCGACGGGCAGGACGACACCGGTGATGGATCCGGCTTCACGGGAGGCGAGAAAACGCCACCGCTGCATACATTTCGGAGGCGTCGGCGAAACCACCTATCGGACCGCGGCGGCGAGTTCAGCCTTCTTGTCGTCCGGGATGGAGGCGACCATGCGGGTTTCGGCGTCGGGGGAGATGGCATTGACGGTGACACCGAAGCGGGCGAGTTCCTTGGCGGCGGTCTTGGTGATGCCGATGATGCCGGCTTTGGCCGTGGCGTAGTTGGCCTGGCCGGTGTTGCCACGCAGCCCGGTGAAGGAGGTGACGTTGACGACCCGACCGAAGCCTTGGGGCCGCGACATCGGGACGAGGTGAACTCACAGATCCAGGCCCTCTTGTCGTAGCCGGTCATCGGTCTATCGAACATATTGGACCCCAGGGTAACTCGATCTGTCCGTGGAGTGGAACACGGCCTCCTGTTGCCGACCTTCCCGCCCGGACTGTCGGTCAGACGTGTTCGACACACAATTCGCCGTCGTAGAACTGCGTACGAAGTCGCTTCTTGTCGAACTTTCCGACGGACGTTTTCGGCACCTCCGCTATCCGTACCCAGTTCTCGGGGAGCTGCCAGCCTGCCACCCTGCCCACCATGAACTCCTTCAGCTGAGTCGGGGTGACATCGGAGCCGTCACGGATTACGACGGCGACGAGTGGGCGTTCATCCCACTTGGGATCGGGGATGCCGATCACCGCCGCCTCGAGGACATCGGGGTGTGCCATGACGAGGTTCTCGAGTTCGACCGACGAGATCCACTCACCGCCGGACTTGACGATGTCCTTGGAACGATCGGTGATGGTAAGGAAGCCATCCGGGGTGATCTTTCCGACGTCGCCCGTGCGAAGCCACCCGTCATCGAACTTCTCCGGTGCGTCCACTCCGTAGTACGCGCCGGCGATCCACGGTCCTCGCACTTCCAGTTCTCCGACGGACGTGCCGTCCGACGGAACGACGGCGCCGGTGTCGTCGACGAGCCTGGCCTCGACACCGGCGGGGAACCGCCCCTGGGTGTAGCGGTATCGCCAGGCCTCCTCGCCGGTGGCACTACTCGGGGGGTGGGCGACCGAGGCCAGAGGCGACGTTTCGGTCATGCCCCACGCATGTAGCACGGTGATGCCGTGCTGCTCCTCCAATGCGTGCATGAGGGCGGGCGGAACGGCCGACCCACCCACCACGACAGTCTTCATCGACGAAACGTCGTCGGCGTGGTTCTCCAGGTGGTGCAGGATGCCTTGCCAGATCGTCGGCACGGCCGCGGCGAAGTTCGGGCGAGCTTCGGCGATCATCCGGACGAGGGGTTCGGGTTGCAGGAAGCGATCAGGCATGAGCAACGAGGCCCCGACCATGAACGCGGCGTAGGGCAGTCCCCACGACATCGCATGGAACTGTGGGACGATCGCCAATGCGTTGTCGCCCTGCCGCAGCGCCATCCCGTCGGTCATGCACACGGACATGGAATGTAACCAGATCGAACGATGTGAGTAGACAACGCCTTTCGGATCTCCGGTCGTACCCGAGGTGTAGCACATCGCGGCGGACCGCTCGTCGATTTCGGGCCAGTGGAATTCGGTGGGCTGGTCTGCGATCAGAGCCTCGTAGGCGTGTACCTGCACGCCCTCGGGCGCCTCGAGACCGGCGGTCGTGTCACCGGTGACTATGACGTGCTTGACGGAGGTCAGCTGCGGTAGTTGCGGTGCGAGGAGCGGGATGAGGGTGGGGTCGACGATGATCACGTGGTCTTCGGCGCGGTTGGCGACGTGGACCAACTGCTCCGGGAACAGGCGGATGTTGAGGGTGTGCAGGACGGCGCCCATCGACGGTACCGCCAGGTATGCCTCGAGGTGTTCGGCGTTGTTCCACATGAACGTGGCCACCCGCTGGTCGCCGGTGACTCCGAGTCCGCGCAGGGCGTGTGCCAGTGCCGCGCATCGTCTGCCGATCTCGGCGTAACTGCGACGCTGCGCTCCGAAATCGGTCCAGGTGACGACCTCGGCCCCGCCGTGAACGGTGCTGCCGTAACGCAGCAAGGTAGCGATGGACAGCGGCGCGTCCTGCATCGTGCTGAGCATCCGAACTCCTCTCGTGGAAGCGGTGAACCGAGTCTCGTCGGCACCGCAGGTGTGGCCGCGGATCCGGGGTGGTGTTCCCGGACCCGCGGAAGGCATCATCCGTTGCAGGGTAATGTCATTCGTCGGCTAGGGCGGATTACCGCGCTTCCGCGAGAGCCCGATTCTCGCCGTCGATCCGGTCACCTTCGACCCAGCATGCGTGGGTGCCCGCGCAGATCCGTTCGGGGAGGATGATCCGGCAGACCGGTCCCTCTTCGATGCGCGCGGCGTCGTAGACGACGCACTCGGAAGTGTCGGCCGTCAGGTCGTTGACGAAGGTGATCACGTAACCGTCGTCCTCGGCGGTGTAGCCGTCGCGCAGCGCCATGCACACTTCGGACCCGAAACGGCCGTCGCCGTATTCGGTGCGGGTCACGTTGCCGGTCTTGAGCTCGAACTTCTTGATTCCGGTCATCATCCAGTGCCCGGGCAGGAACAGCGATGCGTACGCGTACTCGTAGTCGCGACCCACGAAATCGTTACTGACTACCGGGAATTCGACGACCTCGTCGTCGAGGGGGAACTCGCGGACCTCGCCCGTCACCATGTTGAACATCCACCGGTACATGTGGGTATGGGTGGCGTGCTTGTCGAGCTGACGGGCAATGCGCCCGTAGACGTCGTTCGGATTCTGCACGGGCGGCATCACGGGGTTGTCCCAGATGCAGCCGTCCTGGACCACCCAGTCGCCGTCCTCGAAGCAGTTGGCCAGGTGCATCACCCAGGCCGGCTTTGCTTCGAACCAGCGGACGTCCTCGGTCCGTCCGTAGCGGGGAATGATACCGAACCGTGCCGGAATTTCGTCATGGAAGTCCAGCTTCTTGCGCCCGGCCTTGAGTGCATCCGGGTCGAAGAAGTACGGCAGATCGTGGAGGATCGAGTACCGCTTGGTGATACCCAGGTCGTGGGGCCAGCGCGCGCCGGGCAACTCGATCGGCACGTAGTGGACGAGGTTGTCTTCCTTGTTGACGACGCCGTAGTTCATGAACGGAGCGGTTATCGGGTAGTTGAAGAAGACCAGCTCGCCCGTGTCGTTGTCGACCTTGTAGTGCGACGCCAGACCGTCAGGGACCAGCTGTGCCCAGCTCTTGGTTCCGAGAGTCTCGAGCGTGGTGGGGCTCAGGCTCCACGGTTCGCTGCCCTGGGACATCGATGCGATGATCTGGCCGCTGTGCACGATCACATCGGTGCCGGCGTTGTCCTTCATCGCGCCCATCGACCCCCACCCGCGACGGGTGTAGTCCTGCGGCTGGAGCAGTCCCGGCCATAGTGCCTTGCCCGCGCCCTGTTCGGCGAGGAAGCCGGTGGTTCGCACGAACTTGTTGCGGTACTCGACCTTTCCGTCGTCAAAGCGCATCGCATGGAGCATTCCGTCACCGTCGAACGGATGGTAGATACCGATCGGCGCCATGGCCTGGTTGTGGGTGTTGCGGATGTAGATGCCGTTGAGGTCACGAGGGATCTCACCGATGACCTTCATTTCGTCACCAGAAACCGCGTACTCGCGGCGCTGCGGCTTCCATGCGCCGCGCAACCACGGATTGTCGGTCTGGTCCTCGGTGGGAACGGTGAGGACGAGCGATTCGTCGACGTTGAACATGGGTTCTCCTTGCTGTGTCTTTGATGTCCGTACAGTGCTTGGTAAAGTGGATGATTGGTTGAACCATTTTCGGCAGATTGATCGGCGAAAGTGGTGTGAGGTGGTGGACTCACCTGGGCGAAACAGAAACCAGGTGAGTCCACCGTACCCGATCAGATACACGGATTCTGCGATGTCGGTCCCACGGTGTCTCGAGGTACGGAGCGTCGGGTGGAGCGATGTCTGCCCTTCGCTTCCAACCAACGTGAGACCTGGCGGAGCAGTCCCCGCCCGCCGCCTGCGATACCGAGAGGCATGAAGAACATCAACAGCACGAGAAGCGCGCCGTACACCATGTTGGCCCCCGTGCCGCCGACGACATCGGCGGTGAGGGTCGGCAGGAATGCCAGCACCAGGCCGCCGATTATCGGTCCGACCAGTGTCCCCGACCCGCCGATGAGGAGGCCGGTCAACAGCTGGATGGACAGGAATATGCCGAACGTCTCGGGTCCGACTACCCCGGTGACCATGGCGAACAGGGAACCACCGATGGCAGCGATGGCGGTGCTCGAGGCGAATGCGATCGTCTTCTCCCGCGCCAGGTGCACTCCACTCGTGGCGGCCGCGACCTCGTTGTCACGGATCGCTATGAGCGTCCGGGATCGCCCGTAGCGGACGAGGTTGCGGCACACCAACAATCCGATTCCGGTGACGACGGCGACGACGAGGTAGTTGATGGTCGTCTGGGTGAAGAAGGCAGGAGCACCGTCGGGTATCACCCACGCCGACTGGAGGAGCTTTCCGTTGACGCCACCGGTCAGGTCCGGGAAATGCGTGATGATCAGTGGGAAGACCACCGCGAAACTCAAGGTGACCAGACCCAGGTAGTGGCCCTTGAGGCGTAGCGCGGGCAGGCCCGCGATCACACCGACCACGAATCCGAGGACGGCGCCGACCGGTAGCGTTGCCAGTAGCGGCCACCCGTGGTCGGTGACAAGGATCGTGCTCGTGTACGCGCCGATGCCGAAGAATGCACTGTGACCGAGCGAGATCTGCCCCGCATATCCGGACACCAGGTTGAGCCCGAGTATCGACAGTCCGTAGGCCAGCGCCGTCGCCAGTTGCAGGACTCGGGCCTCGGGGAGGGCGACCGCCGTCACCGCAACGACCGCCACGTATCCAAGCGCTCCGACGTACAGGGAGCGGCGAGAGAACCGCGCCGCCACCGCCTGCATCGCGGACCGCGTTTCCTCGGCCACGGGGCGACCGCTGACCGATTCGACATTCCGTTGCACGACACCAGTTTCGGTAGTCATACCCGTGTCACCTCCTTCTGTCCGAACATGCCTTGAGGCCGGATCACCAGGACGACAAGGAGCAGGACCAGTGCAATCATCAGTCCCGAGCCGGTGCCGATCGCGGGGAAGAGCCTCGGTACCACCGATTCGACGACGCCGACCAACAGTCCACCGACGACCGCACCGACGAGGCTGTCGAAGCCGCCGACGCACGCCGCGGTGAACGCGAAGATCAGGACGTTGATCATCATCGAGAAGTTGAGCGTGCTCGTCGCCTGAGAGGTGAGCGCGCCGGCCAGCGTTCCGGGTACGGCGGCGAGCGCCCACCCGAAAGCGAACACACCCGCGACCGGGATGCCCACCAGTGCCGCTGAGGATCGGTTGGAGATGACCGCCCGGTAAGCGACCCCCAATTTCGTCTTGGACAACAGAATCCACAGCACGATCAGCAGAGCGATCAACGCCCCCCACACCCCGAGAGTCACGAAACTCAGAGTGAAGGGCCGGTCTCCGCCGATGATCGTCAACCGGTCCTCCGTTCCATCCGGAAACGGAGCCAGTGGAGTCTTGTTATCGACTCCCCACACGACACCTGCGAACGAGTTGGCGAAAAGGAACATTCCCAACACTGCGATGAGTGACGCACTGTGCCCACGGCTTTCGAGTGGACGCATGACGCCGAACTGCAGGGCCGCCGATGCGGCCGCTGTGACCACCATCGTCACGAGGATGGCAACCCAGATCGGCATTCCCATCCCGACGAACGTGAACACGAGAAATGCGGAGATCATCGCGAACTCGCCCTGTGCGAAGTTGAGGTGACCGGTGGTGCGATACACGGTGACCAGGGCGACCGCGAGCAGCGCGTACAGCGCGCCGTTCGCCAGCCCGGTGGACACGGTGCTCAACCATTCCGGCAGCGAGACCTCCGCTGCGAGTATGTGTGTCGACGGATTCATGGTCATACTCCCAGATACGCTTGTCGGACGCCGTCGTGGTCCTGCAGTTCGGCGGCGGTTCCGGACAGGACCGTGTTTCCCGACTCGAGCACGTAACCGCGGTCTGCGATGGCGAGAGCCAGTTCGGCGCTCTGCTCGACGACGAGCATCGACGTCTCCTGTTCCCGGTTGATCTTCCCGAGCATCCGGAACAGGTCCTGCACGATGCGGGGCGCAAGCCCCAACGACGGCTCGTCGAGCAGTAGCAGGCGCGGGCGCGACATCATCGCCCGAGCGATTGCCAGCATCTGTTGCTCACCGCCGCTGAGGGTGCCCGCCTTCTGTTGTCGTCGCTCGCCGAGGCGCGGGAACGTCTCGAGCCAGAACGCAATGTCCTGCGCGACTTCCGAACGGGAACGGCGCAGGAATGCACCCGCCGCGAGGTTCTCGAGCACACTGAGGTCCTTGAAGGTGCCGCGACCTTGCGGCACCATCGCGATTCCGCGCCGCGCGATGGTGCGTGTCGATTGGCCCACCAACTCCTCACCGTCGAACCGGACACTGCCCGAGGCGCGGACCACGCCGCACAGGGCACGCAGGGTGGTTGTCTTCCCGGCACCATTCGCGCCGAGCAGGACGACGACCTCGCCGCGGCCCACCCGAAGTGAGACGTCGTGCAGAACGGGGACCGGACCGTACCCGGCCCGGATCGACGCGACCTCGAGCAGCGCGTCCGCGGCGGGCTGCGTCGTCGAGTCCTGCTCGACGTGCCCCGCCGGTTCCGATTCATTCGTCGTCATGGTCATTCGGCCTTCGTTCCGAGATACGCTTCGACGACGCGTGGATCCTGCGCGACTTCACGCGGCTCACCGTCGGCGATCTTGACTCCACGATCGAGAACCACGACGTGATCGCAGTTCCCCATTACCAGGCCCATGTGGTGTTCGACCAGCAGGATCGTCAGGTCGAGCCGGGCGCGGAGCGTGACGAGCTCTTCTGCGAGTTCGTCCACCTCACTGTGGATCAACCCATTGGCCGGTTCATCCAGAAGCAGGAGGCGGGGCCGGGATGCGAGCGCCCGGGCCAGTTCGATCCGTTTGAGCGTGCCGATCGGCAGGTCTGCCGCGGGCCGATCCGCGAGGTGCGCCAGTCCGAGCTCCGACAGGACTTCGTAAGCGCGCTCACAGATCTCACGCTCGGCGCGCCGGGCACCGATCCCGGTTGAGGAGCGCAGCCAGCCGATCCGGGACGGGCCGCGCACACCCACCGCGACGTTGTCGAGAACGCTCAACGTCGGGAACAGTGCGATCTCCTGGAATGTCCGGGCCATACCGAGCTCGGAAATTCGATGCACCGGCACCGAGAGCAGATCGTGGTCACCGAAGAGCCGCACCGAGCCGCTGCTCGGTTCGTAGATGCGAGTCATGATGTTGAACGCACTGGTCTTGCCGGCGCCGTTCGGACCGATCAGCCCACAGATACTGCCGGCGGTGACGGTGAAGGTGACGCTGTCGAGGGCCTGGATACCACCGAACGACAGACTCAAGTCCACTACCTCGAGGGCCGGCGTCGCTCCAGTGTCGGAATTGGTCGTCACATCCATGTCACTGTCCTGCGCCGGCAACGACGTCGACGCCGGTGTCGGTCCAGGACTTCGCGGAGGCGTCATACGAGAGGACGGTCCCGTTCCCGACCGGATAGGGCCGCGCGCCGTTGACAACGACCTTGTTGCCGTCGAAGTTCATCGCCAGGTTCGTATCGGTGGACCAGACGGCGTCCATCAGGGCAGCCCGGGTCAGTCCGGCTTCCGACTTCGCGGCGCGGCCGAGCTGTTCGACCAGGAGGGCCGCGAAGCGATAGCCGTCGGCCACGTACGTGGATCGCGCGTTGGCCGACGGCTGGAAGGCGGCCATGTCGGCCAGATACGTCTTCACGTCCGCGTTCTCGGCATCTCGGGTGCTGGCGGGGTCGAGCGAGCTGCGCACCGCGAGGACATTCGTGGCGAGATCACCGAGAGGCTCGAAGAACTGAGTGGTGTCTCGGCAGGCAAGCGGCATCATGATCGGTCCTTTGAAACCGGCACGACGTGCTTCGGACACGAGCTGCGTGCAGAATGCGCCGCCGGTACTGGCGACGATGACGTCGGGTGAGGCCGCGAGGATCTCGCCGGTCTGATTGCTCAGCGACACCGCCGTCGAGTCGTGGGTGGTCTGCGCCACTACGGTGGCGTTTCCGCCCTTTATGGCCTCGGACAGTGCGGTGGACGATGCCTTACCGGTGTCCGAATTCCATACCAGCTCACCGATTTTTGCTCCCTGCGGGAAGGTCTTGGTCAGATAGTCCACCGTGGCCTGACCCCAGACCTCATAGGGCAGGAAGTTCGACGTCGACCACTGGTGTGCCGCGGGATCGTAGAAGTCCGGAGCGCCGGAGGAGACGTAGAGCTGTGGTACACAGTTCTTCTCGTACATTGCTCGCGTCGCCTGGGACTGCGGTGTGCCCAGCTGCAGGATCGTCGCGAATACCTTGTCCTGTTCGATCAGCGACTTGACATTGGCGACGGCCCGCGCGGGATCGAGTGCGTCGTCCTTCGTCTCGAATCGGATCTTGTGACCATCGACGCCGCCGGCGGCGTTGACCTTGTCGAAGTAGGCGTTGGCTCCGCCGAGCGTCACCGCAGACGAGGACGCGGGCCCCGACATCGCCAGCGAGGTACCGACGACAATGTCGGCCCCGTCGGCGAGGGCGGCCGTCGCGTCGGGCGGGCAGGCTGAGCTGTCGACGGTCACGGTGTCACCACTGACCTCGGCGCCACCGCTGGAGGGCGATGATCCGCTCGTCGAGCAACCGGTCAGGGCGAGCCCAACGACTGCGGGCAGTGCGAGGCAGGCGAGGGCCCGGCGAGGGATGATTCGCTGACTCGAGGCGGCCGTCTGGGCCGGGTCGTGTTGAGTGGGCATGGGTGTCTCCGTTCGAGGACTCGAGGAAGAGACGTCGACGATCCATCCGGGTGTATCGTCGTGAGTCTCGGATGTTGCTGGTGTTGGTTGGAATTCAGTGCGCGCTGGCAGTCAGGTCGGCAAGGAAACGGATGACGATGCGCTCGTACTTTTCCGGCTCCTCCGCGAATCCGTAGTGCCCGACGCCGGAGAGTTCGTGGTACTCCGAGTCGGTGACCAGCTCATGGATCCTCCGCAATCCCGCTGGGGGGCAGGCTGAGTCGAGTTCACCGGCAATGACGAGGGTGGGCACCGCAACCGAGCGCAGCGCCGGGACGCCGTCGTAATCCACGATGGCACGCATCGAGGCCTTGAAAGTGTCCGTCGACATCGCACAGATCACGTCGACGACCCGCTGGACGAGCGGTCCCGATGCGCCCTCACGCATCATCGACACGAGCAACTCGGGGGCGTACTCGGCCACGCTCCGACCGTCCTCGATCGGGTCGATCCGTTCGGCTATGAACCGTGCTTGGTCCTCCGGTGAGAAGGTGTTGAGTCCCGGACTGGTATGGGACAGAACGAGCCCGTGCACACGATCGCCGATCAGGTTGGCCGCGTGGGGAGCGATGAGACCGCCCATGGAGTGGCCCAGCAGCACGTTGCGCTCACCGCCGACGGCCGCGACGAGGTCGGCCAGCGCGTGTGCATGCGCATCGATCGAGCTGTCCTGAGGTATCGGGGTACCGGCATAGCCAGGGCAGTCCCAGACCACGACCCGGTATCCCGCGTCGACGAGCACGTCCCGGGTGTGATCGAAGTAGCGTCCGTCACCGTAGGCGCCGTGCAGTAGGAAGACGGTGGTGGGACCGTCTCCGGTGATGACGTGCTGAGGCAAAGGGGTATCGACGGGCATGTGGTCTCCGATTCTGCGGTGGGTTGTGCGCGCGGGCGGCTCACGGCCGGCGCGGTCGGGAAAGAAGTCAGTGGGCCGTGGCAGAACTGTGCTTCTGCAGCCATTCGGCGAGGACGTCGGCAAGAGCGTCCGGCTGTTCGGCGGGGAGCATGTGGCCGGCTCGGGCCAGTACCCGCATGCTCGCGCCGACGTCCAGTGCCATCGCCTGTTGATCGGGGGTCGGGATCACACGGTCGTCGTCACCCGCGACGACCAACACGGGGGCTGTCGCGGTGCGGAGAACATCGGTGCGATCCGGCCGGTGCGCCGCGGCACGGCTGTGCGCGACAAACCTCTCGAAGCCGTATTCGCGGAGCATCGATCTACGTTCTGCCAGAAGGCGTTCCGCCGAAGCGGCGCCGGGGCCGATGCTGTCCTGGTGATAGCTGACGTCGACAACCGACATCGCAATCTGCTCGTAGTTCTCCGGAGTCAGCTGCTCGATCCGGGCGATCCGGGTCGAACGCTGCTGATCGTTGTCCGCACGGCACGAGCTGTTCACCAGCACGATGCCCCGGATCCGATCGGGGTGCCGCTCAAGCGCCGAGAGAGTTACGTAGCCGCCGAAGGAGTGTCCGACCAGGACGAACTTTTCGGGCAGGTCGGCGACCACCGTGTCCGCGATCGAGTCGATGTCCTCGAGCAGTGGGAGATCCACTGCTCGACCGCCGATACCGGCCGGCAATGCTTCAATCACCTGTCGCCAGACCGACGACGAATTGTTCAGTCCCGGAAGAAAAACGACTGTCTCATTGCCGGGCATACGCGCTCCTTACTGGGTTCGACCCTCCTCTGATCCGACGTCCGTACGGGCGATCGCGAGGATCTCTTCGATATGTTCCGTCATCAGCCGGCGCGCCAGATCTGCGTTGCCTGCGACGACCGCATCGATCAACTCCTCGTGGTGGACGTGCCAGTGACCGGCTTCGCCCGGTTCCTTTGCGAGTAGCTCCGCGATGCCGTGTTCGCCCGTTGTGAGGGAGCGCATTATGCCCTGCAGCACCGGATTTCGGGTGGTTCCCACAAGCCACTGATGAAAGTCGATCGCAGCGCGGGTTATCCCTTCCGTGGTCCGTTCGTCCTGCTCGGTCCCTGCACGTATGTCCGCGATGTCGTCGTCGGTCCTGCGTTCCGCAGCGGTGGCCGCGATGAACGGCTCGATTGCGAGGCGCGCCTCGAGCACATCCACGAGCGACCGATCCGGCGCGAGGAGGACATCTGACACCCGGACGACGGCCTCGTCTGATGGGCGCTCGGTCAGGTACACACCGGACCCGTGGCGGGCCTCGATCAGGCCCACGGTCTCCAGAGATGCGAGTGCCTGTCGCAACGAGTGTCGTGAGACGCCGAGGGTCGCGGCGAGTTCACGTTCGGGTGGAAGCGCGGAGTTGCGCGGAAAGCTTCCGGAGCGAATCAGATCCAGGAGGTGATCCCGGACCTGGTCGTGAATGGGCACTCGTTTGATCTCAAAAGGCATGTGGTCATCCTCTCGTACCACTCGACACAAATCGGTCGATGCCCGTCTGTGACACCCGGAGTAGTTGTTGATTGCTTTTCTGTTTGACTGGTTGCACCAATCGGAAGATGAGATTAGGCTCACTCGCATCGAAGGTCAACCCGTCACCCACAAATCGACACGGCGTTGCCGACCGATCCCCCGTGCACACGACCGGAACGCCCCCGGCCTTTGCCGGCACCGGCAGTTCCACCCCCCACGAGAACAGACTTCAGGAGTGACAAGACATGACCGTACGACTCGCATACAAGGTGCTGGTCATAACCGGCGCAGGCCAGGGCCAGGGCCTCGCGCACGCCTGGGCGTGCGCGGAAGAGGGCGCGCGGGTCGTAATCACCGACGTCAACAGGGAAACGGGAGAGGCTGCCGCCGAGTCGATGCGTGGCGCCGGACATGACGCGCTCTTCCACCCGGTGGACGTCACGTCCTCCGCCGACTGGGCCGCCGCCGCGGACGCGGTGCGTTCGCGATTCGGCCGTATCGACGGATTGGTCAACAACGCCGGTATCCCGTCGAACGGTGACGTACTGGGCACCACCGACGAGGAGTGGGCCCGCACCGTGTCGATCAACCAGACCGGGATGTTTCTCGGGATGCGCACGATCGCCCCTGTCATCAAGGAATCGGGCGGCGGTTCGATCGTCAACGTCGCGTCGACACTCGGGTTCTTCGCCTCCCGAGTCGGCTTCGCCTACCAGGCGACAAAGGGTGCGGTGCGCATGATGACCAAGAGCGCTGCTCTGGCACTTGCGCCCGACGGGATTCGGGTCAACACGGTGTTACCGGGTCTGGTCGACACCCCCTTCCTCGACGGACTGCGCCGCGTCGGCGGACTCGCCGACTCCGTCGCCCGCACCCCGGTGGGCCGACTCGCCGACCCGCGGGAAATCTCGCAGGGCGTCGTGTTCCTGCTGTCCGACGAGTCGTCCTACATGACGGGAAGCGAACTCGTCATCGACGGCGGCCTGACTGCCGGATCCGCGGGCAGCCTCCAGCCCACGACCACCACGGGAGACGCGTCGTGACCACGATCTACCGTCCCGCAACGGGCGAAGTTCTCACCGAGGTCGCGGACACCGACCCGAGCGATATCGACGCAGTGTTCGCCCGCGCCCGCGCCGCCTCCGAGGTGTGGCGTCGCCTGTCCGGAACGGAACGGTCGGCACTGCTCTTCGCGCTCGCCGATCGTCTCGAGGAGCAGACCGAAGCCATCGCGCTGACCGAGGCGCGCAACACCGGCAAGGCTATCCGCGAGACCCGCGCCGAGGCATCCCGGATGCCCTCATCGGTACGGTACTGGGCAGGTTGGGCCGACAAGATTTACGGCACCACGGTACCTGTTCCCGGTGACTTCCACGCCTACACGGTCCGTGAACCGTACGGGATCGTGGTCGGCATCATTCCGTGGAATGTTCCGTATATCTTCGCGATCCGCAAGATCGTCACCGCTCTCGCGACCGGTAACGTCATCGTCCTCAAGCCGGCCCTCGAAACCCCGCTGACAGCGCTGATGATCGCAGAGGCCTGCCGCGAGGTGGGGATCCCGGACGGCGTGGTTCAGATCGTCACCGGTGCCGGCGACATCGGCGCCGCTCTCGTGGCACATTCCGAGACGGATCTGATCTGCTTCACCGGGTTCCACGAGACAGGGAAGCACATCGCCCGATCGGCCGCGAACAACCTGACACCCACGATCCAGGAACTCGGCGGCAAGTCGCCGCAGATCGTGTTCGCCGACGCCGATCTCGACGAAGCGATGGACGCGATCATGGTCGGTGTGTTCGCCTCGACCGGTCAGATGTGTATCGCCGGATCTCGACTGCTGCTGCAGGACGGCGTTCCCGACGCGTTCCTCGAACGTCTCGCCGATCGGGTGTCAGCACTACGTGTCGGCGACCCCGAGGACGAAGCGACGCAGGTCGGCCCACACGTCACCGCCACCCAGCGCGACAAGACCCTCGCCATGATCCAGGCCGGTCGCGACGCGGGTGCGACCGTAGCCGCCTCCGGTGCCGTGCCGGACGACGAGCGGCTGCGCGGCGGCTACTACGTCCCCCCGACCATCTTCACCGATGTCACCGTCGACATGCCCATCATGCAGGACGAGATCTTCGGGCCGGTCCTCTCCGTGATGCGATTCCGGGATGAGGAGGAGGCGGTGGCGCTGGCGAACAGTACACAGTTCGGGCTGGCGGCGGGTGTGTGGACATCCGACTCGGGCCGGGTTCACCGCATGGCCCGCGACATCCGCGCCGGCATGATCTGGCTGAATACCTACCGGATCGTGCACGACATGGTCCCCGGCGGCGGCTTCGGCCTGTCCGGCTACGGCGCGGAAGGTGGGCTCGAATCGATCCAGCAACTTACCCGGAACAAGAGCGTGTGGACCGCGATGCGACCCGGGCTGCCCGCAGGCTATCCACGGATCTGAGCGAACCGGCGGCCGTGTAACCGATCACCGCATCGGTCGCACGGCCGCATGCTCCCTGCACCGGGAATGTGCTCGGAAGCCCCTTCGTCATCGCCATCGCCATCGCCATCGCCATCGCCGGCGTCGGCGCCGGCGATGGCACGCAGAACGGATTCCGTGCACGGCCGGCTCGTTTCGTTGCCGATCGGGGCTCCGACAGCGAGGGGGTGTGGATCGGAGATGGGCACCACCCCCGGCGCAGTTCGGCCGCCGCCGTGGGGCAAGTCCTCTTGCCCGCCGGCACCGGGCGGCCGGAGCTGATCAGCGTCGAGCGGTCCTCCACGGGTGGAGCCGAGTCGATGTCTCGGTCCATCACGGTCCGGCGGACCCGCGCCACGGATCGAGGCGGCACGGAGGAGAACAGTTAGGCAGTGAATCATTCGTGTCAGGACCGGCGACAGGCAGTGGAGGGGCTTCACGCCGGCACACCGAACACCCGTTCCCGGATTACTCCCCCCTGATTCCGGGAACGGTTGGGCCACCCATCCCCGCCGGTGGCCCGAACTGCTGGAAGGCTCGACCCGAACCCCCCTGTCGGTCGGGCCTTCCAGCGCAGTGCCGAGCCGAGCGCGCGGCGCCGGCCGATCTTGTTCCAGCGGGAGCCGCCCCCCCGGAGACGGGCGGTGCGTGGCGTGAGGGACAGTCATGCGTCGCCGCGGCACCCGCGACTTCCGGAGTGGTCGGATCGACCCTCCAGGGGATGTGGGGCATACGTCCGTATTCAACCGGGTGGTGTCGGGCGGCGGGACTACCCTCGGAGCCATGTGCCGGAACATCACCGAACTCCGCGGACTCGAACCTGCTGCCACGGCGGAGGAGATCGAAGCCGCCGCGCGCCAATACGTGCGTAAGGTCAGCGGCATCCACAAGCTGTCCGACACGACCCGGGAACCGTTCGAACAGGCGGTCGCGGAGGTCGCCGCGACCACCACGCGACTGCTCGCGGCCCTGCCGGAGCGACGACAACCCCCGGCGAGCGTCCCGCCGTTGCGGCGCCCCGAGGTGCAGGCGCGCATCGCGGCGCGCGGCTGACTCGCCGCTGGCCGGATAACGAGCTCAGCGGGCGCGCACCGACACCGTGGGACACAGGTCCCGCGGCATCAGGGTGAGCCGTTCGGCGACCCGCAGCCGATAATTCGGATCGAGGTCGAAATCGAAGCGCCGCAACAGACTTCCCAGAACCAGGGTGGCCTCGTGCAGGGCGAACTGACGCCCGATGCAGGCGCGCTCACCCGTGCCGAAGGGCTTGTACACGTGCCCCGGGCGCGCCCGAACCCGTTCCGGCAGAAAATGATCCGGATCGAACGTCTCGGCGTCGGGGCCCCACACCTCGGGATCGCGGTGCACCGCCGGGAGCAGCACGAGAACCCAGTCGCCCTTGCGCAGCCGGTACCGTCCGCCCAGCGTCGTGTCCTCGCGTGCCTCGCGGGCGTACCCGGGCGCGGTCGGCCACAGCCGCAGTGCCTCGTCGAGCACCCGCCGCACGTACCGCAGCTTCGCGACCTGTTCGAAGGCCGGAACGTCCTCGCCCCACACCGCGTCGACCTCGGCCCGCGCGCGGGCGAACACCTCGGGGTTGCGCATCAGGTAGTACAGCGCGAACGACAGTGCACCGGAAGTGGTTTCGTGGCCGGCGACCAGGAAGGTGAGAACCTGGTTGCGGATGTTCTCGTCGTCGATCCGGTTCGGGTCGTTCTCCCGCGCCGCCCGCAGCATGAGTTCGAGCAGATCGTCGTGCCCGGTCTCGCCGGCGGCCTGCCTCTCGCGGATCACCTCGTCGACGACCCGGTGCAGAGACGCGCGATCCAGGAGGTACTGCCGCTTCTGCCGAGGGAACAGGTGCCGCCCGACGACCGGTAGCCTCCGTAGGGCGCTGCGCTGCGAGAACGCCAGACCGCCGACCATCGCCTCGACGAACGGATGCGGACGGTCGCGCTCGAACGGGCCGAACGAATAGCTGAATCCGGTGCGGCCGATCGTCTCGAGGGTCAGTTTCGTCATGTCGGCGGCCACGTCCACGCGTCCGTCCTCGGCCGCGCGCCGATCCCAGTGCGCGAGCAGATCGGCGGTCACATCCAGCATCGTCGCGTGGTAGGAGCGCATGGCCGACTGCGTGAAGGCGGGGGCGAGCAGGTCGTGCGCGCGGCGCCAGTTGGGTTCGTCGTTGTATGCGGTGAACAGTCCGTCCCCGCCCAGGCTGCGCAGCGCTTCGACTCCGGGTGCCAGGTGTTTGGCGAAGCGGCGGTCGTCGGACAGTTCGGCGGTGAGTTCGCCGGAGCACACGAACACGAACCGCAGGTCGAACGGCCGACGTTCGAAGACCGGGCCGAGCCGGCGGTGCAACTCCATCGAATCCTGCACCGGCGTGCTCACGGACATTCCCAGCACGTCGCCGAGTACGGGCAGGCGCCACGGCGGGTGCGGGATCTCGGTGTTGAACACGTGTGATGTGGCCACGACCATCTGTTCGTCCCCCGGACAGTTCGAACTCTTATTGAACCGACGTACAGTAGTCACGCTACGCCCGGATCCGGCGCTGTCAAGACGCTAGATTGGCGACGTGGCATCACCACGGCGACGACTGAGCCCCGACCAGCGGCGCACCGAGCTGCTGGACATCGGTGCCCGGTTGTTCTCGCAGCACGCCTACGAGGACGTGCGCATCGAGGAGGTCGCGGAGCTCGCCGGTGTCTCGCGGGGCCTGATGTACCACTACTTTCCGACCAAGCGCGACTTCATGGCGGCGGTCGTGCAACGCGAGTCCGACCGGTTGCTCGTCGTCACCGAACCCGATCCGGCGCTGTCGGTGCACGACCGGATCGCCGCGGGACTCGACGCCTATCTGGAATACATCGAGTCGCACGCGCAGGGTGTGCTGGCGGTCAACCGCGGTGCCGCCTCCGCCGATGCGAGCATCCGCGGCATCGTCGACGCGGAACTCGACGTGCAGCAGCGGCGCATCGTCGACGCGCTCGCGCCGTCCGACGGGGACCGCGAACTCGTCGAACTCGCGGTGCGCGGGTGGATCGCGTTCGTGCGCAGTGTGTGTGTCGACTGGCTGGACCGCCCTGGCGTCACCACCGTGCAAATGCGCGAACTGTGCCTCGCTGCGCTCGCCGGACTGCTCGGCGATCGGCTCGGTTGAGTCGTGACCCGGCTGCCGCCTCAGATCTCCGTGACTCCGTAGGTCTTGAGCTTGCGGTACAACGAGCTTCGAGCCATCCCGAGCATTTCTGCGGCGCGGACGCGGTTTCCGTCGCACTCGCGGAGCGCGGCGACGATCGCGTCCCGTTCGGTAGCCTCGAGCACACTGAGGGTGCGAGTACTCGTCGACCGGCAGTAGCCGGGGAGATCATCGGCCTGGATCTCACCGACCGGACGTTTCAGCACGGCGCTGTGAAGCGCTTCGCGCAGCTGAGTCATGTTCCGTGGCCACGAGTAGGCGCCCAGGACACGCATCGCCTCCGGACTCAGGCGGATCCGGCGCTCGGGGGCGATTTCGCGGAGCGTCCTGTCGACGAGACGAGGGAAGTCGACGGATCGGAACCGGATCGCGGGGACGGTCACCGACTGGTCGAAGTTCGCCAGGACGTCTTTGCAGGGCAGGTCGGACTCGATGCCGGTGTCCGACAGTGTCGCGGCGACGATGAAGTTTCTCGTATCGAGATCCAGGGAATCGAAGAACTCGTTGAGAACGTCGACGCCGTAGGTGGTGAGCCGGTCGAGATTCCGGACGATCAGCAATGTCGAGGTGGTCGTGTCGACCGCAGTGAGCTCACCCTGCCGCGTCACGCTGTCCGCGTCGATCGCGATGCTCCGGCCGGACGGGTACATCCGATGGAACAGCTCCGCGAGGAGAGTGAACTTCCCTGTCCCGGGTTCGCCGAGGACGAGCAGGTTCTCCCGTCGTCCGAGTGACTCGATGATCGAGTCGCACGCCTGTTTCCATGCCGGACAGCGACTTTCGGTGATCGATGGTGGCGGGTTGTGAAGTCCGGATGCGATGGCGGTGGTTCGGGGGTCCGGTGCGTCGACCGCGGGAAGCGTCCGGTCGACCGCCGGAGTGCCGGCATTGTCCGGGGTGTTGTCGTCGAGAAGTAGAACCATTCCCGCAACCTCGTCGCCGCACAGGATCCTGGTGGCGCGGATGTGGACGGTCCGGCCCGAAGGCAGCGAAATCGATTCCGCGCTGCGGTCGCGTCGGGTCATGAGGAAACGCGCGTGCTCGTGGATCGCGAGTTGTTCCTCCGGGGTGAACATGTTCTGTGAGCGCCGGTTCATGATCACGGTCTCGCCGATCGCCATGACCGCTTGACGCGGACGCGAATCGGCCTTGACGTACATCTCGAACAACGCCTGCTCCGCCTGGTTCCGGTCGAGGAGCAGATTGCGGCCTATGTCCATGGCTGCGGACTTGACCAGGGCGTGCAGGAGCGGGGACCAGCTCTCGGCGAGCATGCTGACGTCGAGGACGCCTTCGATCCTGCCGGAGATGGGATCCAGAATCGGCGCGCCGGTGCAGGCGAACTGCACCAGTGCGTCGTTGAAATGTTCGGGGCCCACAATGCTGATCGCAGAACCGGATTCGAAGACGGTGCCGATGCCGTTGGTTCCCACACCCTGTTCTGCGTAGCTGAACCCGGGCAGGAAATCGACCCGATCGAGCAGCCTGCCGACGAAATTGGAGCAGTCGCGGCGATCGACGATGCGGGCGTGGGCGTCGGTGAGCGCGATACCGACGGGGACATCCGCGATGTCGGCGGAGAGTCGCTCGAGAACCGGTCGTGCGCACCGTACCAGTCGCGAATCGAAGTCGATGTCGTCGTGATACTCCACGTGGAACGTTGCGTAATCGACGCCGGCGGACTGGCTGCGCTGCCACGAGGCGGCAACGACGTCGGGAACCCCGGCTGCTCCGGCGCTCCCGTATTCGAGGAAGTCCGCTCGCGCCGCGGCAATGCGCAGTCGCTCGCGCTCGTCGATCATGGATGCACCCTTCTTGCGATTCGATTTGTCCGAAAATGAGACCTGCGTCACATCATTATCGGCTCGTTTCCCGAGTCTGGCGACCTCCCGGCTGTCCGATCTTGGGACAGTCCGGCCTCCTGGGACAGCGGAAGCATTGTTCGCAGTCGTGATACACATCACAGGAAAGGGTCGAACAATGGCTATCGGTACACCAACTGCCCACCGCACTCTGGACGCCCTGATCATCGGCGCGGGGGTGGCCGGCCTCTACCAACTGCACCTGTTGCGGGAACAGGGACTGAACGTCCGCGTGTTCGAGACCGCCGCCGACGTGGGGGGGACGTGGTACTGGAACCGTTACCCCGGTGCGCGCTTCGATTCGGAGGCCTACATCTACCAGTACCTGTTCTCGGAAGAGCTCTACAAGAACTGGAGTTGGAGCCAGCGGTTCCCCGCTCAGCCCGAGATCGAACGGTGGATGCACTACGTGGCCGATGCGCTCGACCTTCGCCGGGACATCTCGTTCTCCACGACCGTCACGAGCGCCGAATACGACGAGAAGTCGGGCCGGTGGACCGTGCGGACCGACAGCGGAGAGGTCGTGGACACGCAGTTCCTCATCACGTGCTGCGGGATGCTCTCGGCGCCGCTGCAGGACCTGTTCCCGGGACAGCAGGACTTCGCGGGGCAGATCTTCCACACCTCGCGCTGGCCGCGTGAGGGTGCCGAGATCGCGGGCAAGCGGGTCGGCGTGATCGGCACCGGCGCCACGGGTATCCAGGTCATCCAGACCATCGTCGACGAGGTCGCGGACCTGACCGTGTTCGTCCGCACGCCGCAGTATGTGCTCCCGATGAAGAACCCGTCGTACAGCGCTGACGACGTGGCGGCGTACAAGGCCCGCTTCGAGGAACTCCGTAGCACGCTGCCGCACACCTTCACCGGTTTCGAATACGACTTCCGATACGTGTGGGACGAGTTGACGCCCGAGCAACGACGCGAGGTGCTCGAGGAGATCTACGAGAACGGATCGCTGCAGATGTGGCTGGCGTCGTTCGCCGAGATGTTCTTCGACGAGGCCGTCAGCGACGAGATCTCCGAGTTCGTGCGGGAGAAGATGCGGGCGCGGCTGGTCGACCCGGAACTGTGCCGGCTCCTGATCCCCGAGGACTACGGGTTCGGCACCCACCGGGTGCCGCTCGAAACCGGCTACCTCGAGGTCTACCACCGACCCAACGTCACGGCGGTGGGCGTGCGCGAGAACCCGATCTCCCGCATCGTGCCCGAAGGGGTGCTGCTCGCCGACGGCACCCTGTACGAGCTGGACGTGATCATCCTGGCCACCGGTTTCGACGCGGGCACCGGCGCCTTGACCCGCATCGACATCCGCGGTGTCGGCGGACGGTTGCTGAAGGACGACTGGTCGCGGGACATCCGCACGACGATGGGGCTGATGGTGCACGGCTACCCGAACATGCTCACCACCGCTGTTCCCCTCGCCCCGTCCGCGGCGCTGTGCAACATGACCACCTGCCTGCAGCAGCAGACCGAGTGGATCGACGAGTGCATCCGGTACATGCGGAAGAACGGCTACACCGTGATCGAGGCGACCGAGGAGGGGGAGGCCGCGTGGGTCGCCCACCATGACGAGACCGCCGCCGCGAACCTGATCTCGAAGACGAACTCCTGGTACACCGGCTCGAATGTCGAGGGCAAGCCGCGCCGGGTGCTGTCGTACACCGGCGGTGTCGGCACCTATCGGGAGAAGACGCTCGAGGCCGCCGCTGCCGGCTACAAGGGATTCGAACTGCGATGAGCACCGACACCGTGAAGGGACGACAGATCATGACCGAAGCACTTCGCGCATCCGTCGATGCGATCCTGAACAAGACTGTCACCGCCGAGGCGCCGGTGCCGGGAGTGGTCGCGATGGTGACCGACCGGGAAGGCAACGTCTACGAGGGCGCGGCGGGAAAGCGCCGAATCGACCAGGACGCGGCGATGACGACGGACGATGTCTTCGCGCTCTTCTCGACGACGAAGGCCTTCACCGCGACCGCGGCACTGCAGCTGGTGGAGCAGAACCGCCTTGACCTCGACGCGCCGGCGGGCAAGTACGTTCCGGAGCTGGGAAGCGTCCAGGTCATCGAGGGGTTCGACGACTCCGGCGAACCGGTGCTTCGAGAACCCCGCCGCGACATCACCACCCGCATGTTGCTCACCCACACCGCCGGATTCGGCTACGACTTCTTCAACGAGAAGTACCGGCGCCTGGCGGAGGAGAAGGGACAGCCGAGCGTCATCACCGCCACGAAGCAGGCACTGGACACTCCGCTGTTGTTCGACCCCGGGGATCGTTGGGAGTACGGCAGCAACCTCGACTGGTGCGGCCGGGTGATCGAGGCGATCACCGGGAACCGGCTCGGCGACGTGTTCTCTGCCGGGATCTTCGAGCCGCTCGGCATCGAGAGCATGACCTTCGAACTCGACGACACGCGCCGTGCCGATCTGGCCGGGATGCACGCCCGCAATTCCGACGGATCGCTTTCCGTGATGGACTTCGAACTGCCGTCCCCGCCGGAAGTGCACATGGGTGGTCACGGCCTGTACGGCACTGTCGGTGACTACATGCGGTTCATCCGGATGTGGCTGAACGACGGAAAGGGTGAACACGGGCAGGTCCTGCGACCGGAGACGGTCCGGATGGCCGTGCAGAATCATCTCGGGGAGCTTCCCGTGACACCGCTGCCCGGCGTCATTCCGTCGCTGTCGAACGACGCCGAGTTCTTCCCCGGGATCTCGAAATCGTGGTCGCTGCCGTTCATGATCAACAACGAGCAGGCGCCGACCGGGCGACCCGCCGGCGCGCTGGGGTGGGCGGGGCTCGCCAACCTGTTCTACTGGATCGATCGACAGTCCGGATACGGGGGATTCTGGGCGACCCAGATCCTGCCGTTCGGTGATCCCACCTCGTTCGGTGGCTACCTCGAATTCGAATCGGCGCTGTACGCGTCGCTCGGCCGACGGTGAGCTGGGGGGACGCGCTCGGGCTCGGCCCGAGCGCGTCCCTGCGTGTGCCGGTCGGGGAACTACCGCACGATCGGGACGGTGGCGAAGCTCGGCGCGGACGGATCGAGCCGGATGTGCTGCGGTTTCAGACCACTGTCGTGAAGCATCGGACCCAGTGGCAGCGACCGCGGCACGCTCGACGCGTACACGTCGATCCGGAGCCGGTGACCCGGCTGCAGGATCGCGTCGGTGAGCACCGTCGAGATGTCCAGCCGGGTGGGCACACCGGGCTCGAGGGTCTCCCGCGTGTCGAGCGTCAGGTACGGGACGGCGCGGGCGTAGTCGCCGGCGGGGGTGAAGGTGCTGCGGGAGTCGTCGATCGCGCGCAGCGACGCGACGAGCGAGCCGGAGGTCAGGACGGTCGAACGGCCGTCGGGCGCCACGTCGTTCACGGTCACCGACCAGAAGCCGTCGGGGGCGTCGAGGACGGTGTTCAGGTGCACGTTGATCGCGCCGGAGATCTCGGTCGGTTCGGTAACCGGGGCGCCGGTGAACGTCAGTCCCTCCGCCTCGTTGAAGCGGGCGTCCTTGGTGCAGTTCGAACCGAGCAGCACCGTGATTCCGGCGGTGCCGACGGCCGATTCGCGCGAGCAGAACCCGCGCAGACCCGGCGCGATCGTCAGATCCTGGGTGCCGGAGGGCGCCTCGGGCGTGAGGCTTCCGTCGAAGGCGGCGTGGCCCGCGGTGCCGCTCGGGGCGCCGGACAGATAGAACTTCTCGAATTCGGCACCGGCACGGGGGAACTGATCGGTGGTGGTCCATCCGCCGCCCTGCTGGAACAGGGTGACCGGCCCGTAGTTCTCGATGCCGTTGTCGATTCCTTCGAGCCAGTGGTCGAACCAGGCGCGCTGCAGGGTGCCGAGCTTCGGCGGGAAGCCCGGCCTGCCGAAGTCGGTACCGGCGACGACGTGGTAGCCGTCGCCCATCATCAGCTGCTTCTCGCCCGGCGCGACCGGGATGCGGTTGTAGATGTCCGGCTCGCTGTTGGCGAAGATGTCGTGCCAGCCCCCGTACACGAAACTGGGCACTTCGATCGACTCGAGATTCGCGGTGCGGTCCTGGTAGAACGGTCCGTCCTGCGCGACCTCGAGTGCGTTGGGGGAGACCCCTTCGACGGTGGGGGCTGTGACCGCCTCGACGAGTTCGGGAAGTTTGGTGGCGGGGTCGGCCATCCGGTCGCGCAGCCACTGCGCGTCGAAGTTGCCCTGCAGCAGGGCCTGCACATCCGGGATCCACTTGAGCCCGTTGACGAGGGTGAGCCACATCGGCATGAATCCGATACCGAGTGCGCCGCCGGTGCCGACGATGTCGCGCAGCAGGTCGTTGCCGGGTTCCACCGCGAACACCGCGTCGAGCGCGGCCGGTTGCAGACCCGCACCCTGCAACTGGTTGATCGCCGAGTAGGACACACCGCTGGTGCCGACGCGGCCGTTCGACCACGGCTGCTTCGACGCCCAGTCGATGACCTCGACGGTGTCCTGCTGTTCGCGCGGGCCGAGGACCTGCCATTCACCCTGCGAGAATCCGGTGCCGCGGACGTCGACGATGACCTGCGTGTAGCCGTTCTGCACGAGGTCGCGGTTGAGTCCGAAGACCTGCACGAGTCCGCCGCCGGTCGTCTTCGCGAGCTCGGTGACCCCGTCGTACGGGGCGGCGAAGTTCAGCGTGTCGCCGAGGCCCTCGACCAGCGGGGCGAGGGTGGGGTCGTCGGCCACGACGGTTCCCAGGGTCGAGAGCAGCTTGGTGTAGGGCGTGAGGTTGAGGACGACGGGGGTGGGCTCCGCGATCGGTGTCCCGTTCGCGTCCGCGGGGCGGAAGACGTTGGCGCGCAGGACGGTGCCGTCGCTCATCGTGATGGGGACGTCCCATTCGACGGCGGTGTTCGGGTACGCGTCGGGTGCGTCGACCGCGGCCTGCCACGCGGCAGCGTCGGTCCCGCCGGACGGATCGGCGCCGGCAACCGGTGTCGCGGTGATCGCGGCGGCGACTGTGGTGGCGGCGACGGCCACCGACGCGATCGCCCCGCGCAGGAATCGTCTCTTCACCCGGAACCCCCATCTCGACGGTGAAAACCCCGGAAAACGTATCCCGATCGGTGGGGTGGGTCAACGATCTGCGCACGGGTGTCCGCTATTTGTTCAGCGGAATCCGCCGTCGGACCGGACGATGGTCCCGGTGGTGAAACTCGACGCGTCGCTCGCGAGAAACAGTGCAGCGCCCACGATTTCGTGGGGTTCACCGATCCGCTTCAGGTGCACGGCCTCACCCGACTGCCGGATCTGTTCCGGGGTCCAGGCATTGGAGATGTCCGTGCGGTAGGGGCCGGGCATGAGGGTGTTGACGCGCACCTCGGGCGCGAGCAGGTCGGCGAAACCCTCGGTCATGGCGTTGAGACCGCGCTTGGCGGAGGCGTAGTGGATGAACGCGCCGGAAGGGTGCAGCGAGCCACTGCTGCTCACGTTGATGATCGAGCCGCTGCCCTGCTCCTTCATTCGGGGACCGACGAGCTGGGTGAGCCGGAACGGCCCTTTGAGATTCAGTCCCAGCACGCTGTCCCACAGCGCCTCGGTGACATCGGCGATGTTCCGGTAGACGGGGGACATGCCGGCGTTGTTGACGAGGATGTCGATGCGTCCGAAGGTCGCGTAGGCGGCGTCGACGAGTCCTTCGATCTCGTCCCAGTGGCCCATGTGGCAGGCGTAGGCGAGGGCTCGCCGGCCGGTGGTCTCCTCGATCTCGGCGACCACCTTCTCGCAGTTCTCGATCTTGCGGCTCGCGACGACGACGTCGGCCCCGGCGCGGGCGAATGCGAGCGCGATCTCCTTGCCCATGCCACGGCTGCCGCCGGTGATCAATGCGACCTTGCCGTCGAGGCGGAATCGGTCGAACGGTGCGGGTATCGCGTCGGTCATCGAGCTGCCCTCTCGTCAGAAAATACAGTTCTCGTTCTCAAGAACGACATTCTTGACGTTAACGGACGACGGTGTGCTCTGTGAAGTACCTCCGCACGCCGAAGCGCCGCCCCGCGACGGAACTGCGGGACGGCGCTCGGGTTCTGTGAAGCTCCGGTGCTGCGAATACTCGCGTACTGCGCAATCAGCGCAGCGCAGCCAGTGCGTCGATGCGTTCGACGGCCTCGGCCACGATGCGGTCGATCAGTTCCCGGCAGCTCGGCAAATCGTCGATCATGCCGACCACCTGACCGGACGCCAGCACCCCGGCTTCGGTGTTGCCCTCGACCAGTCCGGCCTTGAGCAGCATCGGGGTGTTCGCGGCCATGATGATCTGCTGCCACGTCCGGTCGCCGGACCGCTTCATGGCCAACCCGTCCTTGACGAGCGTCGACCACTTCATGCCGGTCATCGACTTGAACTTCATCGCGTTCTTCGTCGCCGCGACGAGTCCCTTCGCATAGCTGGACTTCTCGAGCGCGTCGACCAGGTCCGTGTTGAGGACCCGATGCGGCATGCCGTCGACCTTCACGGACACGGTGGTGTCCTGCAGCCCGCGCGAAAGGTACTGCTGCTTCACCGAATCCGGCACCGCGGAGTCGCTGGTGAGCAGGAACCGGGTACCCATGGCCACGCCCGCCGCACCATACGCCAGCGCCGCCGCGAGCCCGCGGCCGTCGAAGAATCCGCCCCCGGCGACCACCGGGATGTCGACGGCGTCGAGCACGGACGGCAGCAGCAGCGTCGTGGCGACACCACCGGTGTGGCCGCCACCCTCGCCGCCCTGGACGATCACCGCGTCGGCGCCCCACGACGCGACCTTCACCGCGTGCTTGGCGGCGCCGATCGACGGGATCACGACGATGCCGTGATCCTTGAGCTTGGCGATCAGATCCTTCTTCGGTGCCAGCGCGAACGAGGCGACCTTGACGTTTTCGCGGATGAGCAGGTCGATGCGCTGCGCGGCGTCCGACGCGTCGGCGCGGATGTTCACGCCGAAAGGCTTGTCCGTCAACGACTTCGTCTTCGCGACGGCGGCCTCGAGCTCGTCGTAGGTCATCGTCGCGGACGCCAGGATGCCGAGCCCGCCGGCATTGCAGGTGGCCGCGGTCAGGCGGGGGCCGGACACCCAGCCCATGCCGGTCTGCACGATCGGATGCTCGATCCCGACCAGCTTCGTCAGCGCCGTCTCGATATGGGGGGTGCTCATGCGGCGACCTCGCGGTCGCGCAGGTTCCTCGGATCCAGGACCTCACGGATGATCCGCAGTTCCTCGGCGGTGGGTTCGCGGGTGACCCCGGCGTCGGCCAGGTCCGCGACCTCGAAGGAGGTGTTGTCCGCGACCTCGTCGGCGGTGACGCCGGGGTGCAGGCTCAGCGCGCGGAAGGTGTGGCCGGGGCCGCCGAAGTCGAAGACGCCGAGGTTGGTGACGACGCGGTACACGTTCAGGTACTTGTATGCCGGGTTCTCCGGATCGACCTTGTCCCAGCCCACACCGGCGACGACGTCGACCTTGTCGCAGAACACGCGCTTGTTGTGCTTGCCGACCCAGTAGCTGGTGGCGTGGTTGATGGTGTTGCCCGGGGCGCCGCGGACGCCGAACATCTGGCGGGTCGGCTGCTGCAGCGGGCCGAACGCAGACAGGTTCTGGTTGCCGTAGCGGTCGATCTGGTTGGCGCCCATGACGACATGGCGCCGGCCGGAGGCGACGACGTCGAACACCTTGCGGAACGGCATCCAGCCCTCGATCGCACCCTTCGCGCCGACCGCGGGGGTGTCGGCGAGAATCAGTGCCTCACCGTCGGTGATGAGCAGGTCGGGCTCGGTGGTCAGACGCGCCAGGCGGGCACCGATCTGCGACATCGTCGACATCGGGCTGGCCATGATCTCGCCGGCGCCGGCGAAGATGTCGGCGCACGCGATCGCGCAGTACTCGGCGCGCGTGATGGTCTCGGTGGAGGTCATGCTTGCTCCCCAGTCTTTTCGGAATCCGCGTGGAATTTCTCGACGGCGGCCTGGTAGTCGTCCTCGGATCCGGACAGGAACCGGTCGACGAACGCCTGCCACGACTCGGGGGTCTTGGCGGCCTCGGCGTAGTGGCGCTGGAACTTCTCGTCGCGGCCGTAGGACTCGCCGGCGAGGGTGAAGTGGGCGCCGTTCGGGGCCTCGACGACACCGTCGACCATCATGCGGTTGAGGATCAGCTGCTGCAGCGGAACCTCTTTGACGAGCTGCTCGGTCTCGACGATCTTCTCCACGGAGACGAAGCGCTTCTCGGCGGCCAAGCAGTACAGGTCGTCGAAGTACGGGTCGACGCCCTGGTAACCCGCATTGCCGTGGGCGTCACCGATGTTCAGGTGCACGAAGGCCACGTCCAGGTTCAGGGCGGGCATCGCGATCAGGGTCTCGTGCTTGCCGGAGGCGTCCGGGTACGGGGAGGTGACGGTCTGCAGTTCGTCGCCCCAGAAGTTCTGCACGTCCGAACCGAGGCCGGCGCGGATCGGCAGGAACGGCAGGCGCGCGGCCGCGGCTTCGAGACCGCACTTGACCATGCCCTCGTCCATCTCGCGGGCGACGATGGCGCCCTCGGTGCGGGCCTTGGAGAACCACGGATCGTAGAACGGGGCCGAATCGAGCGACACGAAACCGTAGTACGCCTTCTTGACCTTGCCGGCCGAGCACAACAGACCCAGGTCCGGACCGCCGTAGGTGACGACGGTCAGATCCTTCACGTCCGAGCGCAGGATCGCGCGCACGAACGCCATGGGCTTGCGTCGCGAACCCCAGCCGCCGAGTCCGATGGTCATGCCGCTGCGCAGCTGCCCGACGGCGTCGTCGAGAGTAATCCTCTTGTCACGCACTGTTTTTCTCTCCCTACTTGTTCGCGCGCGGCTTGCCGGTCGCGACGAATTCGTCGCGGTGCTCGTCGGCGACGCCGGCGAGGTTCAGCTCGAAGGTGAATCCCTGTTCGAGGCGGTAGGCGTTCTTCACGTCCACCGGGTCGATGCGGTTGATCGCTTCCTTCGCGCGGCGGATCACGCGGGTGTCCTTCGCGGCGATCAGGCCGGCGACCTCGCGGGCGGCGGCGTCGAGTTCGGCGCGCGGCACCACCTTGTAGACGGAGCCGAAGTGGTGCAGCTGCTGCGCGGTGACGTTCTGCGCCGTGTAGTACAGGGTGCGCATCAGGTGCTGCGGGACCAGGCGCGACAGGTGGGTGGCGGCGCCGAGCGCGCCGCGGTCGACCTCGGGAAGCCCGAAGACCGCGTCGTCGGACGCGACGATGACGTCTGCGTTGCCGACCAGGCCGATGCCGCCGCCCACGCAGAAGCCGTTGACGGCGACCACGACCGGGACCTCGCAGTCGTAGACGGCGGAGAACGCGGCGGCGCAGCCGTGGTTGGCGGCGATGAGCGCGTCGTACCCCTCGGTGGCCTGCATTTCCTTGATGTCCACGCCGGCGTTGAAGCCGCGACCCTCGGACCGCAGGATCACGACGTGGGTGTCCGGGTCCTTGCCGGCGGCGAGGACCGCGTCGGCCAGTTCGAACCACCCGGCGGACGGAATGGCGTTCACGGGCGGGTAGTCGACGGTGACCGTGGTGATTCCCGCGCCGTCGGAGGTGGAGGTGATGCCCATGGCATGTTCCTTACGTCGGTACCGAACCAAGCGATTGCTTGGTAAGCTAGCACACGCCCGCTCCGCGGCACAGGGTCCGCCATGTGGTGGTGGAGCCGGACTCAGTGCCCGGACGGGTCTTCCGTCCAGGGGTGACGCCGGACGATCTTGCCGGTTGTGTTGCGCGGCAGAAGATTCCGCGTGATCTTCCAGCGGGTGGGCACCTTGAAGTACGCGAGCCGATCGGCGAGATAGGCGGTCAGTTCCTCCTTCGTCGCCTCCCTTCCGGGGGCGAGAACGACGACCGCGCACACCTCCTCGCCCCACTCGGGATGCGGATCGCCGATGACCAGGCATTCCCGCACGGCGGGGTGCGCGCCGAGTACCCGTTCGATCTCCGACGGGTAGATGTCCTCGCCGTTCTGCCGGATCAGATCGGCACGCCTGCCCAGCAGGCGCAGCCGGCCGTTCTCGACCACGCCCAGGTCGCCGGTCCGCAGCCACCGATCGGGGGTGATCGCCGCCGCGGTCGCGGCCTCGTCGCCCCAGTAGCCGAGCATCACGAACGGGCTGCGCACGCACACCTCGCCGACGCGACCGTCCGGCAGCCACCCGCCGTGCTCGTCCCGGATCTCCATGCTCACCGTGATCACCGGTGGACCCACCGTGCCCGGATACCGCTCGAGATCCTGCGCGCTGGCCACCGCGATCGACGTGCTGCACTCGGTCATGCTGTAGCTGTCGACGACCGCGTACCGGCCGAACGGCAGCCGCTCCCGCAGCCGCTGCTTGAACTCGGGGGACGTCGGTTCCGACGACAGGGTGAACCGGGTCAGCGAACCCAGGTCGTACCGGTCCAGGTCGGGGATCTCGAGCATCCGCGCGGCCATCGAGGGGACCGCGTTCCAATGCGTGATCTGCTCGTTCTCGATGATCTCGAGGACGCGGTGTACGTCGAACCATCCCTGGTTCATCACGACGGTGCTGCCGGTCGCGAGCCGCGGGACGATCGTGTTGTGCAGGCTGGTGATGTGGCACAGGGGAGAGGTCAGCAGGTACCGCGCCTCGTGCGGGGCGTCCCGGTCGTACACCTCCCCGCACCAAGTCGTGGAGATCGCATCGGCGAACCGGTGATAGTCCGTGACCGCCAACAGATTCCGCTGTGAATGCAACGCGCCCTTCGGGTCGCCGCTCGTACCCGAGGTGTAGAGCAGGACGGCCGGATCGTCCTCGTCCACGCGCGGCGGCGGCGGTCGCATCCCGGCGAACTCGGCGATCAGCCGCGGGAAATCGTCCTCGACGGTCAGCACGATCGTGCCGTGCGGGCTGCGCCCGGAGAGGGCCTCGGCGCGCGGCTCGTCCGCGAACACCACCCGCGGCGCGGAGTTACGGATCCCGAATTCGATCTCGGGCTGCGCCCACCACGCGTTCAGTCCGACGGTGATCGCACCGAGCGCCTGCGTCGCCCAGAACGCGGTGACCCACTCGGGCCGGTTCGCCGACAGGATCGCGACGCGGTCGCCGACCCCGACGCCGTACCGCTGCTGCAGGGCCGCCGCGAGCGCGTACGCATCCCGCGCGTGCTCGGCGAACGAGATCCGCCGCGTCGCCGTCACGAGATACTCCCGGTCGCCCCAGGCCTGTGACCGCTCCAGCAGATCCGCGACGGCGGTGTCACGGTTGCGCATGACGGGCATCTCGGCGCCCAGCACGTCGCTCATCACGATCTCGAAGGCGCCGCCGCGCCCCGTCAGACGCGAGACCAGCTGGTCGAGGTACTGCTCCGGATCGGGTGGCACGGTCATCGCGGGCCTCCCTTCTCGACCGAACGTCCGGCCGAAGACTCTCACGCCCGTCGCGCCGCCATCCGAACGTACCGGTGAGTGGGACCTGCACAGATGCCCGGGGTGGCCGCGCTCCTAACGTGCTTGCCCGGGCGTCCGCGTGCGGGCGCCGGCAACGATTCGGAGGTGGCAGTGCAGACGTTCGCCGAAGTCGTACGTGCCCGCAAGGGCGACGACAAGGTCGGAGTGCGGTTCGAGGACCGGCAGTGGACCTGGGACGAGGTGGTGCAGCAGAGCGCGGATCGTGCCGCCGCGCTCGTCGCGGCCGTGCCCGCCCCGGCCGGCCGGCAACGCCACATCGGGGTGCTGCTCGAGAACGTGCCGGACTTCGTGTTCTGGATCGGGGCCGGTGCCCTCGCCGGAGCCGTGGTCGTGGGGATCAACGCCAGCCGCAGCGGCCCGGAGCTCGCCGAGGACATCCGCCAGGCCGACGTGGATCTCCTCGTCACCGAATCACGCCTGGCGCACCTCGTCGACGGCACCGGCCACGGACTGCCCGCCGACCGCATCCTCGACATCGATACGTCCGCCTACACGCGGTTCCTCGAACCGCACCGCGGGTCCGCTCTCCCCGACACGGTGCCCGCGGCCGACGACATCGCGCTGCTGCTGTTCAGCTCCGGGTCCACCGGCCGCCCCAAGGCGGTGATCGTCACGCAGGGCCGGCTCGGGCGGCTCGTCGACGTGCTCGTCGAACGCACCCACATGCGCCGCGACTCGGTCGCGTACCTGTGCATGCCGCTGTTCCACGGGAACGCCGTCATGCTCAACCTCGGCACCGCGATGCGGGTCGGCGCGACCGTCGGCCTGATCCGCAAGTTCTCCGCGAGCCGCTTCTCGGAGGACATCCACCGGTTCGGCGCGACCTTCGTCAACTACGTCGGCCGCGCCCTGTCGTACGTGCTGAACCGGCCCGAGGACCCCCGCGACCGCACCGGAACCCTCGAGGTGGCGTTCGGCACCGAAGCATCCGAGGTCGACGTCGCCCGGTTCTCCGAGCGGTTCGGCTGCACCGTCATCGAGGGCTACGGCTCGAGCGAGGGCGTCCTGCGCATCAACCGCACCCCCGACACTCCGCCCGGGTCGCTCGGGGTCGCCGCCGGCGGCACCGACGCCCGTATCCTCGACGAGAACACGGGGCTCGAATGCCCCCGGGCTCGGTTCGACGAGACGGGCCGGCTGCTGAACCCGGAGGCGATCGGGCAGATCGTCGCGATCGGTGCGGCCGCCTCGTTCGAGGGCTACTACAAGAACCCGGGTGCCGCCGCGGACCGGATCCGCGGCGACGACTTCTGGACCGGCGACCTCGGTTACCGCGACGCCGACGGCTACTTCTACTTCGCGGGACGGGCTTCGGACTGGCTGCGCGTGGACAGCGAGAACTTCGCCGCCGCGCCCGTCGAACGGATCCTGCAGCGCCTTCCCGGCGTGCTGTCGGCCCCGGTGTTCGCGGTGCCGGACCCGACGACCGGCGATCAGGTGATGTGTGCCGTCGAACTCGACGCCGGTGCCGTGTTCGACCCGGTCGCCTTCGGCCGTGAGCTGGCCGAACAACCGGACATGGGGGACAAGTGGTGGCCGCGGTTCGTGCGGGTCACCGACCGGATTCCGCTGACCGGCAGCAACAAGATCGACAAGGCGCCGTTGCGGGTGGTCGCGTGGTACACCGACGACCCCGTCTACGTGCGTGTCGGGCGCACCCCCGAATACGTTCTGCTCGACGAGTCCGCCCGCGCCGACATCGAACGCGACTTCGTCGCGAACGGTCGCGCGGCGCTGCTCCCGGCGCCGGTCGCCTGAGCCCGACCCCGGATCCCGGCGAGTGGGACCTGCGATTCCGCCGCTTCCGGACTCACCTACCGTGAGGATCGAAGGAGCACGGAAACCTCAGTAGCACTTTCGATCCCACCGACCATCACTGCCGAAAGGACGGCCAGCCGTGAGCTTGGAAACCACCGGTACTTCCGACATCCGCGAGATCGTCACCGGTACCGCTCCCACCCGCTTCGCCCGCGGTTGGCACTGCCTCGGTCTGGCGGAGAGCTTCCGGGACGGGAAGCCGCACTCCGTCGAGGCGTTCGGCACCAAACTCGTCGTGTGGGCCGACACCGCCGGGGAACTGCAGGTTCTCGACGGGTACTGCCGGCACATGGGCGGCGACCTCAGCCAGGGAACGATCAAGGGCGACGACATCGCCTGCCCGTTCCACGACTGGCGCTGGGGCGGCAAGGGCAAGTGCACCAACATCCCCTACGCCCGCCGGGTCCCGCCGCTCGCGAAGACCCGCGCGTGGCGCACCCTCGACCAGGACGGTCTGTTCTTCGTCTGGCACGACCCCGAGGGCAACCCGCCGCCGGCCGACGTCACGATCCCGCGCATCGAGGGTGCCACCAGCGACGAGTGGACCGACTGGGTCTGGTACACCACCGAGGTCGACACCAACTGCCGCGAGATCATCGACAACATCGTCGACATGGCGCACTTCTTCTACGTGCACTACTCGTTCCCGACGTTCTTCAAGAACATCTTCGAAGGTCACGTCGCGACCCAGGTCATGCACGGCAAGGCACGTGACGACATGCGCCCGAACACCGAGGGGCAGCCGAAGATGCTGGGCAGCCGCTCGGAGGCTTCGTACTTCGGACCGTCGTTCATGATCGACGACCTGAAGTACGAGTACGAGGGCTACGACATCGAGTCGGTTCTGCTCAACTGCCACTACCCGGTCTCGGCCGACAAGTTCGTGCTGATGTACGGCATGATCGTCAAGAAGTCGCCGCAGCTGCCCGACGATGTCGCCCTCGAAACTGCCAGGAAGTTCGGTGATTTCATCGCCCGCGGTTTCGAGCAGGACATCGAGATCTGGAAGAACAAGACCCGCATCGAGAACCCGCTGCTGTGCGAGGAGGACGGCCCGGTCTACCAGCTGCGCCGCTGGTACGAGCAGTTCTACGTCGACGTCGCGGACGTGACCCCGGAGATGACCGACCGGTTCGAGTTCGAGATGGACACCACGCGTCCGGTCGCGGCGTGGATGAAGGAAGTCGAAGCGAACGTCGCCGCCCGGGCGGCCCGCGCGGCGAAGGCGGACACGGATGCAGCCCCTGCGGTGCAGTGAGTGCCAGGCCCAGGTGCTCGTGCGGAAGAACAGCTGGGAGCACACCGAGGTCCAGTGGAACGCGCAGGCGCGCAGCCGCTGTCATGAGCTCGGCAACGCGGCGGGATCGGGTCGCCGGCCGGGTGCACCGGTCCTGACGTGTTCGGCGTTGGAAGCCGGTGTGGCCCGCGCCGCGACCGAGGGGCTGATCGACGTCCTCGACGACGCGCCTATTCCCGGCCCGATCCTCCAGTAGTTCGATCCGATTCGTGTCGGCTCGCGTAACAACGGAATCCGAAGGACAGTGATGAGCGAAACCCTGCAGATCGACAGTGCCCGTTACGGCAGGTGGGCGGTGATCGCCGGTGGCTCCGAGGGAGTCGGCGCTGCCTTCGCCGACGAACTCGGCCGCGCCGGGTTCGATCTGCTGCTGATCGCCCGCAAGCCGGGGCCGCTCGAGGACACCGCCGCCGCGGTGCGCGAGCACGGCGTCGAGGTGCGCACGCTCGCACTGGATCTGCTCGCCGACGACGCCGTCGAGCAGATCCGCACGGCCACCGCGGACCTCGAGGTGGGACTGTTCATCTTCAACGCCGGCGCCAACAGCTACGGCCACGAGTTCGTCACCGGCGACCTCGACGGTTTCCGCGGCGTCATCGATCTGAACGTGCACCGGCAGGTCGAGCTCGCGCACCTGTTCGGGGCGCGCATGAAGGACATGGGTCGCGGCGGGATCATGTTGCTCGGATCCCTTGCCGGGTACATGGGTTCGGAGCACCAGAGCATCTACGCGGCGTCGAAGGCCTTCAGCCGGGTGTTCGCGGAGAGCCTGTGGCTCGAGCTCGCGCCGTACGGCGTCGACGTCCTCGAACTGGTTCTCGGTGTCACCCGTACCCCCGCGATGGAACGTGCCGGGCTGAACTTCGACGTGCCGGGCATGCTCGTGTCCGAGCCGGAGGAGGTCGCCCGCGAAGGTCTCGAGCACCTCGCCGACGGCCCGGTGTGGGTTGCGGGCGGCAACTACAAGGCTGCGGTCAAGCGCAGCGGATTCCCGCGCGACGCACTGGTCCGCGGCGCGGCCGAGGCGATGCGCGCGCTGCTGAACCGCTGACCTGCCCCGTGCGCGTTTTCGGTAGTTCCCGCTACCGGAAACGCGCACGAGAAGTTTCGAGGAAGACGCCCACGACATACGTTGGGCGTCTTCCTTTTTGGTTCCTGCTGAGTGAGACCGCGGAGGCGGCAGGCACATTCGGAGCGGGAAAGTGATGTGGGACACGGCTGTTGCCGTCGTTCCCTCCCCCTCCCTTCACCCGCGTACCGCAATACGCGGTGCGCCGAAAAGTCTGGAACCGAATCTGTGACTTCCGATGCGACTCGAGTCGAACCTCTGATTCCCGATCCACCGGCCAAGGGGCGCTACGCCCGCCAACGTCCCGTCTGGGTGATCGTGGCGGTGCTGATCGCCGTCGAGATCATCAGCGCCTTCGAAACATCGATGATGTACGCCGCGATCCCCACGCTCATCAAGGATTTCGGCAGCGACGCCACCACGGTCGGCTGGGCCGTCACGGCGTTCCTCCTGGTGGCCGCGGCGTCCGCGGCCGCATGTGGCCGGCTGGGCGACATGTACGGCCGCGAACGCGTGTTGGTCGTCCTGCTCGCCCTCGCAGCCCTCGGCTCGCTCATCAGCGCCCTGGGCGACAGCCTCGGCAGCATCATCGTCGGCCGGACGATCCAGGGCGTGGCCGGCGCGATCCTGCCGCTGTGCATCGGCCTGGCACGTGAGCACCTTCCCCCCGCGCGTGTACCCGTCGCCGTCGCGCTGATCTCGGGCACCGCGGTGACCGCCGGTGCCGCCTCGCTGCTCGTCGCCGGGCTGCTCATCGACTACGCGAGCTGGCACATGATCTTCGTGGTCGCTGCAGCCTACTCACTGTTTGCGTTGTTCCTCGTGCTGTTCGTTCTGCCCTGGCGACCCCCGAAGGGAACGAAGGAGGCGATCGACTACATCGGCGCCGTCCTGTTCGCCGCATCCGTCGCCGCGGTGCTGCTGGGCATCAACAAGGTCGGCGCGTGGGGCTGGTCCGACCCGCGGTTCCTCGCGCTCGTCATCGGTGGACTCGCCGGGCTCGCGTTGCTCGTGCGGTGGGAACTGAAGGTCCCGAACCCGCTCATCAGCGTGCGCCTGTTCGCCGATCGCAAGTTCTCCCTGACGATGCTCGCGACGCTCGCGATCGCGATGGGTCCGCTGGGCGTGGTGACCATGATCATCCCGATCGTGATGCAGTCCCCGACGACCGGGTCGTTCGGGCTGGGTCTGTCCGCGACGCACGCCGGGTGGCTGTCGTTCATCGGTTCGCTGTTCGGATTCGCGTGCACACCGATCAGCGGCCGGATCGCCGCGGCCGTGGGCGCGCGAATGTCGATGCTGCTCGGCAGCGCGCTGTTCGTCGTCGGTGTCGTCGTGATGCTGACCGCGCACAGTTCGGAACTCGCGATGACCGCGATGGTGGTCGTGGTGTCGGTCGCGACGGCGTTCGCATACACCGCGCTGCCCATCCTCGTCGTCGAGTCCGTGCCGGAACGCAACACCAGCGAGACGACCGGCACCCAGACCGTGCTGCGGATGGCGGGCCAGGGCGTCGGCACGTCGCTCGCGACGATGATCCTGACCGCGACGGTCACGTCGCAGGGTGCGATGACGATCACCGGCCTGAACCTCGTCGGTGCCATGATCGTGATCTGCACGGTCGTGGCCATCGCGCTCACGGTGATGATCCCGCGGCGGACCGCGGACTGACCGACTCCCGCTGCCCCGTGCGTGTTTCTGGTAGCTCCAACTACCAGGAACGCGCACGGGTCCCGTTTATGAATTTCGCATCAGCCATCACCACCCGGGAAACGCGGGCAGGGTTTCGGGTGGAGTGTCGGACCAGACTTCGATGGTGCCCTGCTCGGGAGCTTCGGTGACGAGTTGTCGTCCCCACTGTCGGCAGGCCTGGGTGTGCTCGGATCCGGACCAGCCACCGCGGATGATGTTCCAACCGGTGAAGAGGTCGTAGGTGGGAGCCTGCCATTGAGGGCGGCCGGATTCCTCCTTTTCGGCCGTCGCTGTCGGTTCCGGCGTTCCCGGTACGGTCGCCGTTCCCACGCGCTTGAACGTGATGGCAGTTTCGAAGTCTCCACCGTAAATCCGACGAAGGTACCGACCAGGTTCCCTTTCGACAGCTACGTTCGAGGTTTGATGGCATGTGTGTGCGACGAATCCGTCCTCCAGGGGTTCGATGCGCATGATGTGGCGGTAGGCGGTACCGAATTCCCGGGCTGCCTCGGAACCGAACCTTTCGTAGGATGCCTTGGAATCGGTATCGATGGCACGTTCATAGCCTGGGTAGCTCTTGGTAAGTGGACTCCCGAGGGCGATCCAGTCGGCCTCGACGGCGGCGCGGACAAGCGTCGCCTGCTCACCGTGGAGATCTATGGCGGGCTCGGCTGACCAGACGACGGTGGAGTTCCGGATATTTTCGGGCACTTGATATGCGGCGACGGCGTACCGAGACGTCACAGTGGAGGTCGTGCTGCGCTCAGTAGTCGGTTCACCGGCCGAGTGGCAGGCGGTGGCGGAGCCGATGGCAATCGCTGCAAGAACTCCCGAGAGTTGCCGGGTGGTTGTCATGCGGGCCACCTGCTCATCGAAGTGGGATCGCCTGACCCCCGAATCGTGGTTCCGAATGAGTCCTGTGGACTTGCGTGTCCGAAGATCATGTCGCGGTATGAGTTGACAGCGATCGAGTGCTGGTGCAGGTACCCATCGACGGATCGAAGTCCGGCATCGTCGAAGATGCCCGGCATGTATTCGACGATTCCGCGCCGTGCCGCGGAGCCGAGCCTGTCGAGTTCGGCCGAGTGCGACTCCTCGCCATCGGTGATCTCGGCATACGTGGCAAGACGTTCGTCGCGCCAGAGGTATTCGGGCAGTTCGATGCCTGATACTCGGCCGGATGCGGCCAGTTCACTGAACATGATGTAACTGATCTCGTTGTCGGTGACCTGCGTCTGGTCCGGCGTGCCGGACTCACCGGCGCCCAGCCTGAATCGTGCCTGAGGTGACAGTGCGAATTCGTTTGTCAGGTTTCCGTCCGCGTCGATGATGTCGGACGACAGGAACGAGCCTGCGACGTACGTTCCAGTCGATGCAGCGACGCCCCAAGGCGGTGGAAGGTAGCTCACCGCACCGGCACCGATTGCTTGCGCGGCGCCGAAGAACCCAGCGCGAGTTGTCGCACGTTCCGCCTTGCGCTCGTCCAGATCGTTCACCCGATCTCCGATTTCGATGTCAAGCCCGCCCTCAACCGCGGCGCGCAGTCGTCCGGAGGTTTCACCCAGCATGATCGGAGGAGGCTCGCGATCGGAACGTGCGAACGCGCGATCGATCTCGTCGGCAGCAGCGAGCGCGTGCCCGCTGATGAGGGTCCCGGCATGGGGATCACCATCGAGAATGGAGAACAGGCGAGTTGTCTCGACGGGGCCGAGCTGTCCGAAATTCGATGTAGTCGACAAGGTTCTGTCGCTGGTGACCATATCGATCACGTACGGAGACAGAGAGCTGGCAATCGATTGTGCCAGTGCCGGATTCATTTCTCCGAGCGATGACTTTCCGTCGCCGACTCCGGGAATGTTCATGAGCCGGTCGTAGGGGTTGGTGTTCGTGGGATCCGTGAAGGCGAGGGGTGTTTCCGACCCGGAGGATGACATCAGGGTGGCAAGGGAGTGAGCAGCCTCACCGGCGCGGTCAGCGCGCGTCGAGTTGTCGGGGTCGGTGACCACTGCGTCTCGGGCGATCCAGTCGACGAGCCGCCCTGCGGTGACTCCTCCGTCGCCCCAGTCGTGTTCGAGTAGCGGTATCAATATCCGGGCATTTCCGGGAGTGGTGAGCAGTTCGTACGAGGCAGCCTCGTTTCGTGTGCCGATCTCCAGAAATTTCGTAGCTGTGGTGTCGAAAAGCGTTGCACTGCCTGACGGCGTCGATACGTCGACCATGCTCGACACTGCTCGGTCGAGTTCGGTCGCGAACTCGACCCCGGGAACGAAAGTCGGATTTGCCTCGGCCAACAGAGCGGCGACTTCTGGAATCCGCCCCTCATTGTAGGCTGTCGTAACGTCGTGGAGGGCGTCGTAGGTGGGTCCGAGCGAGTGGCTGTTGATTCGGGACAACGTGTCTCTCAAGTCGTCCGGAAGCAGGTCATAGCTGCCACCGACCCAACCGTCGCCGACGTTGTCGTTCGAGATAGTGAGCAGACCGTTGGCCAATGCGTCGAGCTGCGCGGCGGCGTGCGGATCGCCTGCCTGCTCGCGGGACCGAAGGGCCTCCGCGAGGTTGAGTAGACCGTCGGAACCTGCTTCTCGATAGAAGTCGCGCAGGTAGTCCATGACGACGGTCGGAACACCTTCGACGGTTTCACCGCGTGCAAGTGCTTCGAGCTGCGCCGGGGAGAGCCGGCTCGCTTCGAGGATTGTGCAGATCCGGTTGTAATCCTCGGGCTCGAGGGGCCCGTTGCGTACCGCGATCCCGTCGGCAACCGCGTCGGCAACGGCGAGCGATCGATAGGCCTCTCCCAGAACAGGATCCAGACCGACAGCTTTCTGCACGTCGGTGAGGATCTCGGTGAGCGCGACAGCGGCCCGGTCGTCGGCGACACCGACCTGGTCGAGATGCCGAGTGATGATTCGGGTGAACTCGTCTGCCTTGCTCTGGAGGGCAACCGCTTGCTCGATGATCATCGAGCCGCTCGGGTGCCCGGGATCCGGAACTGCCGGCGGGGGAGTGACCATGCCGTCGTCGGCGACGGTGAATCCTGCTGACATGGTCGCTCGAATGGCCATCACGGCGACGTCGACCGCGTCCTGAAGGTGGCCTCGATGTGCTTCGAGAGTTGTGCATGCGTCCTCCAGAGCAGCGGTGAGTTTCCGCCCGGAGTCGAGGATGCTGTGAACGCGGTCGCGCATCGAATCACCGGCGCCCGGACCCCAAAATGTGTAGGAGTCGTGGTCACGGTCCCCGCGCTTTTCATGCGGTCGGCGGTCGTGGAGGCGGCGGTTCTCCACTCCGAGCACAGTCCCCGCAGTGATTCCGGTGTCCAGGAGAGAACTTGGGAGACAGTCGGAGTCACCACAGAGGCTCCCCGTGGATCGAAAGGTCGGCCGCAAAGTCGTCTTCGGTGACCTCGTAGATGTCGGCGGTAGCCATCAAGCGGTTCTCCGAGTCGAGGAGCTGCGCGGAAACCTGCTGCATGGCCGTATGGACGAGAAGTGCAAGTGCCAAGGCTGCCGGCGCGACTGTCGACCCCGGAAGACCGTTACGAACGGCCGGGTAGTTGTCGGCCGTGCGTAGGTCACCGACATCCGTGCCGGTAGCGCTGATGTGGGCCGCGAGCTCACGCACCCGCGCAGTATCGACGTACACCGCGTGAATCCCCCCGAAACTTCGTCGTCCCCCGATGACGCACTGGTAGCGTACCCGACTCGGACAAAGGGGAGAATGGACACACATCGGGGGGATCGTCGGCATGGATCTGGCGCCGATCCGCTTGTCGGCCGACTCGACGACCTCGTCTCCGAGGTGACGACTGTAACCGCGAGCGCGAGTAGCGACCTGATCTCTGTGCATCTGCGCGCCGACGGATCCGTCGAACAGCTGCGAATCGACGACCGCGCGCTGGCGAGCACCGGAGCAGCACTCGCCGAACACATCACCGAAGTGATGGGACGTGCCCACACGGAGCTTGTGGAACGTCGTCGTGCTACCCAAGCGGCGTTGTTCGCGGATCCGCGTATCGCGGAGGCCAGTGCGGTGGTGGAGGCTGCCATGGACAAGCCGTGGCCGCAGCGTCCGGTGGTCCGTGAGCAGGATCCGGACGACTATGTTCGACCGGTGTCCTACCTGATGTCCGCGCTGGACCAACGTCGCTGACGACCCTGCGCGTTTCTGGTAGTTCCGACTACCGAAAACGCGCACGGGTGCGGGGGTCAGGTCAGGGTGCGTGTGTGCACGCCCTGATCGAACTCGGGGAGAGGACCACCGGCACGCAGGGTCGTGGCGAGTTGCGGATCGGCGAGATGCAGGCGCCCGATCGCGGCGAGATCGAACTCGCCTGCCGCGAGCCGGCGTTCGAGTTCGGGAATGTTGTCGCGGGACGGTGCGGCCACGCCGAGGCGGGTCTCCCGCAACGTCGTTGCGATACCGACGCTGCCGACGGCCATCGACATCGCGCCGGTGAGTTTCTTCGCCCATCCCGCGAGCGACAGGTCGCTGCCCTCGAACGCGGCGACGTCGAAGCGGCGGATGCTCGCGTCGAACACGTCCACTCCCGCGTCGGCGAGGGTGCCGAGGATCGTGCCCAGCTCGTCCGGGGTCTCCGCGATGCGCGCGGTGTAGTCCTGCTGCTTGTGCTGCGAGAACCGGAAGAAGATCGGGGCGTCCTCGCCGATCCCGGCGCGGATCGCCGCGACCACCGCGGCCGGGAACCGGGTACGTCGCTGCAGGTCGCCGCCCCACTCGTCGTCGCGACGGTTGGTGCTCGCCCACAGGAACGCGTCGAGCAGGTAGCCGTGACCGCCGTGCAGCGCGACCCCGTCGAACCCGACGTCCAGCGCGGCCCGCGCCGCGCGCGCGTAGGCGGAGATGACGTCGGTGATGTCGTCGTCGGTCATCGGCCGGCACGGCCGCGAGGCCTGCGCGACGTACTCGTCCGAATAGGTCGTGACCCCGGGCTCGCCCCACACACCCGACGGGCGCATCGGCGTCAGAGCCGGGTCGACGTTGCTCGTCATCGCGCCCCACAGCGGCCCGACATGCCACAGCTGCGGGATGATCCGGCCGCCCTCGGCGTGGACGGCGTCGACGACGCGCCGCCACCCGTCGAGGGCGGCATCGCCGTGCATCCGCGGGACCCGCGGGTTGTCGACGGCCGTCGGATGGTCGATCGCGACGCCCTCGGTGACGATCAGGCCGGTTCCGCCGGCGGCGCGTCGCCGGTAGTACTCGGCGACGTCGGGCCCCGGCACGCCGCCGGGGGAGTGCGACCGGGTCATCGGCGACATCACGATCCGGTTGGGCAGCTCGAGCGAGCGCACCGTCAGGGGCCGGAAGAGTGGGGACAGGGTTCTCGTCATGCGTTATCGGGAGCTTTCGTCGACATCGGAAGGTGTTTGCGGAGAATCGGATCGAATTCGGCCCCGGTCTCGACGGCGATCTCGCGCAGCGCCGCGAGCTGATCGCAGTAGTGGTCCGCGCCGGTGGCGGCGAAGGTCGCGCTCACGATCGTGGCGCCGATCGCGCGGCGTCGTTCGAGGGCCCGCAGGGTGGCGTCGCGGTCGCCGAGCGGATCGAGCGGGCGACCGGCGTCGAGGACGACGTCGAATCCCTCCGGCGGATCCACCTTGCGCAGCATCTCGGCGATCTGCTGCACAGTGAGACCGAACGGCAGCCAGCCGTCACCGAGCGTGACCGCCCGACGCAGCGACCGACCGGTGCGGCCGCCGATCCAGAACGGCACCCGCGGCTGCACCGCGTGCGGGCGTACCTCGACGTCCGCGTAGTCGTAGTAGGTGCCGTGGAACTCGGGATTCGGGGTCGACAGTCCGGCACGCAGCGCGCGGAGCGCTTCGTCGGCGCGGGCGCCGCGGTCCTCGAAGGACGCCCCGAGCAGTGCGAATTCCTCCTCGAGGCTGCCGACGCCCAGGCCGAGGATCAGCCGGCCGCCGCTGACGGCGTCGAGGGTGCCGTACCGCTTGGCGATCTCGAGGGGGTGGTGGTAGCCGAGCACGAGCACCCGGGTGTTGAGCCTGATCCGGCGGGTGCGTGCGGCGAGGTATCCGAAGGTCGCCAGCGGGTCCCAGTAGACGCCGCCGCGTTCGGCGGCGATCCGGGTGGGGACGGCGACGTGTTCGCTGCAGGTGAGGTGATGGTAGCCGAGGCGATCGGCGGTCTCGGCGACGCGCGCGAGTTCGTCGATGCCGGCGCGGCGCTCCCATTCGGCGCGGGAGGCGGGGTGGTCGATGACCACGGGCGATGTGACACCTATGTACATGCGATCGAACCCCTCGTACGCGAACCCGGCGCGCGCCCGGGCGGCGGCCCGGGTGTGAAGCGCGTGATCGTCCTTCCCGACCGTTCTACCGGTCGGGGAACGGGTGGCCGGTGTGCTTCCTGTTCAGTGGGATGTTGTCAATCACGGCCCGATCGGCAATACTTGTTACGTCGGTCACAAGAATGAATTTCAGTCTCTTGGGGTCTCCCTCGGTCCGGGGGGTTGGAGGAGGTTACGTCGATGCCCGAATTCGATGCTGCTACAGGGGAATGCAAGACAACATCGGAGTCGGCCCGGGGATCGTCGGCGCCGCAGCGCGAACTGCCCGCCTCCATGGTCGAGCGCATGACGCTGATCCTCGACGCCTTCGACAACGCCTCCTCCCGGCTCACCCTCGAAGAGGTGGCCTGCCGCACCGGGCTGCCCCGCTCCACCGTCCACCGCATCCTCGATCAGATGGTCCGGCTCGAATGGGTCGACCACGCGTCGTTCGGCTATTGTCTCGGCCGCCGCGCCAAGTCGCTCGGCGCCGGGGACAACGGCCACGGCCGCATCCGCGAGGCGGCGGCCCCGGTGCTCCACGAACTGCACCTGCAGACCGGGATGGTCGCGCATCTCGCGGTCCTCGACCGCAACGAGATCGTCTACCTCGACAAGGTCGGCGGGCAGCTGGCCGCCACCCTGACCTCCCGCGTCGGCGGCCGCGTGTCCGCCCACGCGACCGCGTGCGGCAAGGCCATCCTCGCCGGCCTGCAGCCCGAGCACGTCGACGCGCTGTACAGCGCGGGCCTGCCGCGCCGCACCGACCGCACCATCTCCGACCTCGGGGTGCTGCACCGCGAACTGGGCCGGATCCGGCAGCGACACGGGCTGGCCTTCGAAACCGGTGAGGCGATGGCCGGGATGGCATGCGTCGGCGCGCCCGTCCGCAGCCCCCAGGGCCCGGTCGCGGGCATCTCGCTGTGCGGCCCGACGCGTCCGGGTCACCTCGACCGCATCGCACCCCTCGTCGCCGACGCCGCACGCGACGTCTCGCGCATGCTCTACCCCGAGCTGGGAACGCCGCGCCGCGCGCGCCGACTCGCCGACGATTCCGTGTCCTTCACGGTCCCCGACACGGCCGAGCAGTTCGTCGCCGGTGGAGCCGGAGCATGGGCCTAGCAGCGGGTCCCGTTCACCGGGAGCCTGCGCGCACGGTGCCGGTGTCGCTGGGAATGTACCGGTCATGACGACGGAACTGAGCTACGAGGAGACCGCGCGGTCCATCACGACGGACCGGGGTGTGCTCCGATACCACGAAGCCGGTGACGGACCGCCCCTGCTGTTGCTGCACGGCTCCGGTCCGGGCGTGACCGGGTGGCGCAACTACCGGGGTGTGCTCGCCGACCTTGCCGAGCACTTCCGTTGCCTCGTCCTCGAATTCCCCGGCTTCGGCGTCAGCGACCCGTGCGCGGGGCATCCCATGGTGATGGCCCGTCACGCGGTGACCGACTTCCTCGACGCCCTCGGCCTCGACCGTGTCTCGATCATCGGAAACTCGATGGGCGGCATCGTCGGAACCCAGTTCGCCATCGCCGAACCCGACCGGGTGCACAAGCTCGTCACGATCGGCGGTGCCGGCCGGTCGGTGTTCGCGCCGGCGCCCGGTGAGGGTATCCGGCTGCTGATGGAATTCACCGACGACCCGACCCGCGAGAAGCTCGTCCGCTGGCTCCACTCGATGGTGTACGACCCCGCGATCATCACCGACGAATTGATCCAGGAGCGTTGGGAACTCGCCACCGAACCCAAGACCCTCGAGATCGCCCGCCGGATGTACAGCACGGCCGCGTTCGAAGCCGGTGCCCGCGCGGCGCTCGCGTCCACCGAAACCCCCTACTGGGCGCAACTCGGCAAGATCACCGCACCGACCCTCATCACGTGGGGACGCGACGATCGCGTCAGCCCCGTCGACATGGCGATGCTCCCGATGCGCGAGCTGCGCAACGGCGAACTGCACGTGTTCCCGAACTGCGGGCACTGGACGATGATCGAGGCCCGCGACGCGTGGCTCGCCACCGTCCTCGCCTTCCTCAACCGCAAGGACGCGTGAGCGATACCGCTCACCCCACTCCGATCCCGCTCGGCGGGCGCGACTCCCACGGACGTCCGCCCCGATCACCCGGGCGCCATACAGAAAGCCGGAAGATCATGGGACAGGTTCTCGATTCGCTCATCCCGTTCGCCGACGAGATCCGCGCCGACGGCGCCGAAGGCGACAAGCTGATGCGTCTGACCGACCGCAGCGCCAAGCGCCTGCGCGACTCCGGAGTCATCCGGATGCTCCAGCCCGCCGAGTTCGGCGGCCTCGAAGCGCACCCGCGCGAATTCGCCGAGACGGCAATGGGTCTCGGTGCCATGGACGGGGCGACCGGCTGGGTCTCCGGCATCGTCGGCGTGCACCCCTGGGAGATGGCGTTCTTCGACCCGAAGGCCCAGCAGGAGGTGTGGGGCGAGGATCCCGACACGTGGATCGCCTCGCCGTACGCGCCGATGGGCGTCGCCACCCCCGTCGAGGGCGGTTACATCCTCAACGGCCGCTGGTCCTTCTCCTCCGGCACCGACCACTGCAACTGGGTCATGATCGGTGCCGCGCTCGGCGACAAGGACGGCAACCGGCTGAGCCCGCCGAAGTCCCTGCACGTGCTGGTGCCGCGTTCGGACTACAGCATCGACCACGACAGCTGGAACGTCGTGGGCCTGCGCGGTACCGGGTCGAAGGACCTCGTCATCGAGAACGCCTTCCTGCCCGAGTACCGGACGCTGTCCGCCGAACGCGTCATGGGTGGTGTCGCCTGGAAGGACGCCGGACGTGACGAGACCCTCTACCGGTTCCCGTTCTCGTGCATCTTCCCGCTCGGCATCACCTCGTCGCTGATCGGCATCGCCGAAGGCGCCCTCAACTGCTACATCGAAACGCAGAAGTCGCGGGTGACGGTGTCCGGCACCGCGATCAAGCAGGATCCGTACGTGCTGTCCGCGCTCGGTGACGCGGCCGCCGAGATCGCCGCGTCGCGTGCCGCCATCCTCGAGACCGTCGATCGCTTCTGGGACCTGACCGAGAAGGGCCAGGAGGTCACGTTCGAGATGCGGGCCATCGGCCGGCGCACCCAGACCGCCGCGGCCTGGCGTGCCGTGCGCGCCGTCGACGAGATCTTCGCGCGGGCCGGTGGCGGCGCGCTGCAGCTCACCAATCCGCTGCAGCGGTTCTGGCGCGACGCCCACGCGGGTCTGAGCCACGCCATCCACGTGCCCGGCTCGATCTTCCACGCGGCCACGCTCACCCAGCTGGGCGAGGAGCCGCAGGGCATGATGCGCTCGATGATCTGATCGCCGAATCCACCTGTCACGAAGGAACATCGAACAATGACGGACATCAGGGGCCTGGGATATCTCAGGATCCAGACCACAGACATCGCACGGTGGCGTGAACTCGTCGTCGACGGGCTCGGCATGGCGATCGGCTCCGGCCCGGAACCGGACGGGCTGTACCTGCGGATCGACGAGCGCCGCGCACGCCTGATCGTGCTTCCCGGCGAGACCGACAAGGCACTCGCCGTCGGCTGGGAGGTCCGCGACCAGTTCGCGCTCGAACGGGTGCGCGAGGCCGTGGAGAAGGCCGGTATCGCCGTCGAGGTGCTGTCGGAGCAGGAGTCGCTGTATCGCGACGCCGAGCAGGTCATCGCGTTCGACGATCCGGGCGGCACCCGCGTCGAGGTGTTCTTCGGCCCGGTGCTCGACCACAGCCCGGTCGTGACCCCGTTCGCCGGCCGATTCCACACCGGTGAGGAAGGACTCGGGCACGTCGTGCTGCCGTGCTTCCGGTTCGACCGGGTGTACGAGTTCTACACCGAGGTCCTCGGCTTCCTGCCGCGCGGTGCGATGCGCGTCGGCGGTCCGTCGGCACCGCCGCCGGCGCGGCGGGTGCGGTTCCTCGGTGTCAACCGGCGTCACCACAGCCTCGCGTTGTGCCCGGCACCGCCGAGCGAGCAGCCCGGCCTGGTGCACCTGATGCTCGAGGTCGAAACTCTCGACGCGGTCGGCCAGGCTCTGGATCGTGTTCGCGAGCTGGGCTTCTCGATCTCGTCGACGCTCGGTCGCCACACGAACGACAAGATGATCTCGTTCTACGTGCGGGCCCCCGGCGGCTGGGACATCGAGTTCGGCACCGAGGGCATGTTCGTCGACGAGACGTTCTACACCGCCGAGGAGATCACCGCAGACAGCTACTGGGGCCACGACTGGTCCGGTTCCGAACCGCTCGCCGCGTTCGCGCCGCCGAGCGCGCAATCGTAGGGAGGGGCGATGACCGATACGACCACACTCGTCGAGCAACTCGTCCGACGCGTCGAACTGCTCGAGGACACCCTCGCGATCCAGCAGCTCATCACGACCTACGGGCCGGCCGTGGACAGCGGCTCGGCCGAGGCGGTCGGCGCGCTGTGGACCGAGGACGGGGTGTACGAAGTCGATTCGGGTGCGTACCGGGGCCGTGACGCGATCATGGCGATGGTGCGTTCCGAGGCACATCAGGGCTACATCCACGGTGGCTGCGGCCATCTGCTCGATCCGTTGAACATCCGGATCGACGGGGACACCGCGGTCGTCACCTGCCATTCACAGCTGATTCTCAACACGGACAAGGGTTTCCGTGTGAAGCGCGTGACCGCGAACAGGTGGGAGCTGGTGCGTGCGGACGGCCGGTGGCAGGTGAAACTGCGCATCGCGCGCGTTCTCGACGGTCGCGCCGACGCCCGCGACCTCCTCGCCGCGGGCGTGGCCTGACCAGGATTCGCCGGCGGTCGCGGATCCCGAACGCGACGCGGTAGAACAGCATCGGCCGGGTCGTCGAGCATCGGTACTCGACGGCCCGGCCGACCACCATGTCGTGATCCCCGCGACGCGCACGTGATCCGCGGCCAGTTCCCGCTCTGCGGACGCACGTGTTGCCGCGCGCCGGAACGACCGTCCAGGGCCCGCTCGGTGGGACAATCGGTCGCGATCGGAACGGAAAGGGGAGCGACAATGCCCAGGATCGGTGTGGCGCGGGACGGCGCCGAACCGTCTTCGGCGGACCAGCGGGAGCGGCACGTCCGCATTCTGGATGCGGCTGCGCACCTCGCGACCGAACACGACCTCGCGCACGTGCAGATGACCGAGGTCGCCAAGCGGGCCGGCGTGGCGATCGGAACGCTCTACCGATACTTCCCGTCGAAGACGCACCTGTTCGTGGGTGTGATGCTGCACCGGCTCGAACGGTTCGCCGGGTACCGCCGGAACCCGGCGCCCGATCGTGGTCTTTCCGCGCAGGACGCGATCTGCGAGGCGCTGATCGAGATGACCCGCGAACTCGTCGCGCGTCCGACGCTGGCGTTGGCGATGTTGCAGTCCAACAGCACCGCGGCCGCCGGTGCGGTACCCGACGCGGTCAAGATCGAGGAGCAGTTCCAGAGCATCGTGCTCGACGCCGCCGGCATCACCGATCCCACCGACGCGGACCGCGACGTGCTGCGGCTGCTGTCGATGCTCTGGTACGGCGTCATCATCGCTCACCTCAACGGCCGATCGAGCCTCGAGGAGGCCGAAAGCGACATCAGGCGCAGCTGCCGCCTGCTGTTGGTGAATCTCGCGGCGTAGCCGCCCGTGTGCCCTTTTGGCGGTCCTGACCGCCAGAAGTACACACCGGCCTTAACAAACCAAGCGATTGCTTGGTAAGTTCCTGAGTGCGCCCCGCGGAATCTGGGGCACCAATCGGAGTGGAGGCACGGATGGATCTGGGACTCGACGGCGCAGTTGTGCTGATCACCGGAGGTGTACGCGGGGTCGGCGCCGGTATCACCCGGACGTTCCTGCGGGCAGGCGCGACGGTCGTGACGTGCGCGCGGAACCGGCCCGAGCGGGACATCGAAATCGACGGCCGCACCGCAGAATTCCTCGAATGCGACGTGCGTGACCCGGATCGGGTGCGTGAACTCGTCGACACCATCGTGGCCCGCCACGGCAGGCTCGACGTGCTGGTCAACAACGCCGGTGGCTCGCCGTTCGCGCTCGCCGCCGACGCCAGCCCCAAGTTCCACGCCAAGATCGTCGAACTCAACCTGCTCGCGCCGCTGATCGTCGCGCAGGCAGCGAACGCGGTGATGCAGCAGCAGGACAGTGGCGGCTCGATCGTGAACATCTCGAGCGTGAGCGCGCACCGCCCGACACCCGGCACCGCGGCCTACGGTGCCGCGAAGGCGGGCCTCGACAGCCTCTCGACGACACTGGGCGTCGAATGGGCACCGAAGGTGCGGGTCAACTCGGTCGTGGTCGGCATGGTCGACACCGAACAGTCGCACCTGTTCTACGGCGACGAGGAAGGTATCGCCGCCGTCGGCGCGACCGTCCCGGCGGGCCGGCTGGCCACCCCGGACGACATCGGCAACTGCGCCGCATTTCTCGCATCCCCGCTGGCGGCGTACGTCAGCGGATCCACACTGACCGTCCACGGCGGCGGCGAACGCCCTGCCTATCTGGCAGCGGCCCGAACGAAGGAGGCAAAGTGAGTGGACTGCTGGACGGTCGCGTCGTCATCGTGACAGGCGCCGGGCGGGGGCTCGGCAGGGCGCACGCGCTGGCGTTCGCCGCGGAAGGCGCCAAGGTCGTGGTCAACGACATCGGTGTCGGCAGCGACGGGTCGGTGACCGGGGAGACCCCCGGGGAACAGGTCGTCGCGGAGATCCGCGCGGCCGGTGGCGAAGCCGTGGTCAACGGCGACGACGTCGCCGACTGGGACGGCGCCGCGAACCTGATCAAGACCGCGCTCGACAACTTCGGCCGCCTCGACGTCCTCGTCAACAACGCCGGATTCCTCCGCGACCGCATGCTCGCGAACATGAGCGAAGAGGAGTGGGACGCGGTCATCCGCGTGCACCTCAAGGGTCATTTCGCGCCCATGCGGCACGCGATGACGTACTGGCGCAACGAGTCCAAGGCCGGCAATCCCGTCGACGCCCGCATCATCAACACCAGCTCCGGTGCGGGTCTGATGGGCAGCATCGGCCAGGGGAACTACGCCGCAGCCAAGGCCGGCATCGCCGCCCTGACGATCCAGGCCGCCGCCGAGTTCGGCCGCTACGGCGTCACCGTCAACGCGATCGCGCCGTCCGCGCGGACCCGCATGACCGTCGGTGCCGGCGGGGCGATGGCCGAAATGATGGCCGCGCCCGAGGAAGGCTTCGACGCGATGGCGCCGGAGAACGTCTCGCCGCTGGTCGTGTGGCTCGGCAGCGCCGAATCCAAGGACGTCACCGGCCGCGTCTTCGAGGTCGAGGGCGGCAAGGTGTCCGTGGCCGACGGCTGGCGTCACGGCGAGGTCGTCGACAAGGGCGATCGCTGGGATCCGAAGGAACTCGGTCCGGTCGTCGAGAAGCTCATCGCCGGGTCTCAGCCGCCGACCCCGGTCTACGGCGCCTGAACGACTCGTGCGCGGTCTCGGTGGCGGTGGCTACCGAAACCGCGCACGAGCACGGGCTATGCGGGGGTACGGATGATCAGCGTCGAACCCGGGAAATACGCGGCCAGCTCGGTGCGGGCTTGCTTGAGGGTCGCGGTGCCGTAGCCCTGCTTGCGGAGCTCGGGGCGGACCCAGATGCGGACCTCCACCTCGTGCCCGGTCAGCTCACCGAACGCGAATCCGACCGGCTTGGGCTCGTCCCCGGTCAGATCCTCCGCCACGAGCCACATCGCCGTCTCGTCGTCGATGCGTTCGGCCGCCGCGGCGCGTTCGCTCGCGATCCTTTCGTCGCTGGAGTCGCCGAGCTGCTCGGCGCAACGCTCCTTGAACAGCTCCGTGTCCGCGGTGCTGTCGCCGATCGGCCGCATCCGGAAATGCGCGCCCGTCGCATAGGGCCGCTCGGCCGGGGTCCAGGTGAGCACCGCGTCCAGATCCTCGAGCTCTGCGCGGATCTTCTTGCGCTCGGCCTTCGTCAGCCGCCGGAACGGCAGATTGAGCACGGCCTCCGCACACTGCTCGTTCGTGTCGAGCAGCTGCGCGATCGTGGCGATCGCGTCGGACCGATCATCGCTCTCGACGATGGCATCGAGGACCTCGTGGCGCCGTTCGAGCGCGCGCAGCAGGGCCGCGGCGATCTCGCGACGATCGAGTACCTGATCATGATTGGTGGTTGTCACGGGTGACATCCCTTCTCGAGAGCGGGCAGAACTTCCTCCAGTATTGCCGGTTCGGGCCCAGGGGGAAGAGGCGAAGGTTCAATCACACACGACGACCGGGATCGTGCGCTCCGTCCACGACTGGTACTTGTCGAAATCCGGGTACATCGCAACGAGTCTCGGCCAGTACGCGGCACGCTCCTCCGGTGTCGCGACGCGGGCGCGTATAGTCCGCACCCGCGACCGGATCTGGATCGTCACCTCCGGGTTCGCCTGGATGTTGCGGTACCACAGGGGATGTTTGGGCTGCCCGCCCTGCGAGGCGACGAGCACGACGCGGTCGCCGTCCTCGAGGAACAGCAGCGGCAACGTGCGCGGCTGTCCGGTCCTGCGGCCCGTCGTGGTCAGCAGGCACACCGGCAGACCCCACGGAAAGGCACTGCCCACCCGCCACTTTCCGCCGATCCTGCCTCCGGTGGCGCGATAGGCCTTCACGTTCGCCCGTGACATCCACTTGATGATCGAGACGGTCCACTTGGAGTCCAGGCCGGGCGGTGCGGCGGGTGTCGTGCTCACCTCAGATCCGCTCGATGATGGTGCCGGTCGCGAGGGCGCCGCCGGCGCACATCGTGATGAGCGCCGTCGACGCGTCGCGTCGCTCCAGCTCGTGCAGCGCGGTCGTGATCAGCCGTGAACCGGTCGAGCCGACCGGGTGGCCGAGCGCGATCGCACCGCCGTTGACGTTCACCTTGTCCATGTCCGGCCCGTGGACCTGCGCCCACGACAGCAGCACCGACGCGAACGCCTCGTTGACCTCGAACAGGTCCAGGTCGCCGATGCTCATCCCGGACTTCTCCAGGACCTTCGCGGTGGCCTGCACGGGGCCGTCCAGGTGGAACTCGGGTTCGGCGCCGACGAGGGCCTGCGCGACGATGCGGGCGCGCGGCTTCAGGCCGAGTGCCTTCGCCTTCGCCTCGTCCATGAGCAGCACCGCCGCGGCGCCGTCGGAGATCTGCGACGACGTGCCGGCGGTGTGCACGCCACCCTCGACGACCGGCTTCAGCTTCGCGAGCGACTCGGCGGTCGTCTCCCGCAGCCCCTGATCGCGGGTGACGGTCTGCTTCTCGCCGGTGAGGTTGCCTTCCTTGTCGACGACGGGCGCGACGACGTGCAGTACCTCGCGGTCGAAGCGGCCCTCCTCCCACGCCTGCTTGGCCAGTGCCTGCGAGCGGACACCGAGCGCGTCGACGTCCTCGCGGGTGATGCCGCGGCGACGCGCGATCCGCTCGGCGGCGCCGAACTGGTCCGGCATGTCGATGTTCCAGGACGCGGGACGCCGGGGGCCTGCATGCTCACCGACGTTGGCGCCCAACGGAACCTGCGACATGGCCTCGATACCGCAGGCGATGCCGACGTCGATGGCGCCGGTCGCGATGAGACCGGCGATCATGTGGTTGGCCTGCTGCGCGGAACCGCACTGGCAGTCGACGGTGGTGGCGCCGGTCTGCCAGGGGAGTCCGGCGTGCAGCCACGCGGTGCGGGTGATGTTGTTCGACTGGGCCCCGGCCTGGGTGACGCAGCCGCCGATGACCTGCTCGACGAGCATCGGGTCGATGCCGGCGCGTTCGACGAGTCCGCTCTGCGCGGCCCCGAGGATCTCGGCGGCGTGCAGACCGGCGAGCCATCCGCCGCGCTTGCCGATCGGGGTGCGTGCCGCTTCGACGATGACTGGTGTGCCCACGGCGGGCTCCTTTCTGTCCTGTCTTCGCAAAATAGAACAGGTTCCCTAGGAGGACAAGGCGTGTCCGAGTGACCGGGAGCCACGGATTCCTTGGTCTCGCGGCTCGCCTGTGTTTGAATGGATCTAGAACGTGTTCCACATCACGGGTGCGTGATGTACCGGCCAGGGTAGGAGAGAGTTCAGTGGTGGCGCAGCCCAACATTCCCGAAGGCATCGACTTCACCGACCCCGACCTCTACGAAGGGCGCATGCCGTTCGAAGAGTTCGCCGAGCTGCGTCGCACGGCGCCGGTCTGGTGGAACAAGAAGTCCCCCGACAAGGGTGGTTTCCACGACGAGGGCTTCTGGGTCGTTTCCCGGCACGAGGAGGTCCGCGAGGTTTCCCGGCGCAGCGACGTGTTCTCGAACTGGGAGAACACCGCGATTCCGCGCTTCAGTGACGACATGGAGCGCGCCAACATCGAACTGCAGCGCCACGTCCTGCTCAACAAGGACGCTCCGGAACACACCAAACTCCGCAAGCTCGTCGCCCGCGGCTTCACCCCCCGCGCCATCAACGCGCTGCGCGAGGACCTCGAGCGCCGCGCTCGCACGATCGTCGAAGCCGCTGCCAAGGAAGGTAACGGCGACTTCGTCACCCAGATCGCGGCGGAGCTTCCGCTGCAGGCCATCGCCGACCTGATCGGTGTGCCGCAGGAGGACCGCACCAAGATCTTCGAGTGGTCGAACCAGATGACCGGCTACGACGATCCGGAGAACACCGCCGACCCGGCCATGGCGTCGATGGAAGTTCTCGGCTACGCCTACCAGATGGCCGCTGCCCGTAAGGAATGCCCGGCCGACGACATCGTCACCAAGCTCATCGAGGCCGACATCGACGGCGACGAACTCTCGCCCGAGGAGTTCGGATTCTTCTTCATCGTCCTCGCGGTCGCCGGCAACGAGACCACTCGCAACGCCACCACGCACGGCATGCTCGCGTTCCTCGAGCATCCCGAGCAGTGGGAGATCTTCAAGCGTGATCGCCCGAAGACCGCGGTCGACGAGATCATTCGCTGGGCCACGCCGGTCACCTCGTTCCAGCGCACCGCCCTCGAGGACACCGAACTCGGCGGCCAGAAGATCCGCAAGGGTGACCGTGTCGTGATGCTGTACGCGTCGGCGAACAACGACGAAGAGGTGTTCGAGAACCCGCGGGAGTTCAACATCCTGCGTGATCCCAACCCGCACTTGGCGTTCGGTGGCACCGGCGCGCACTTCTGCCTCGGCGCGAACCTGGCCCGCATGGAGATCGAGATCATCTTCAACGCGATCGCCGACCTCGTCCCGGACATCACCAAGGTCGCCGACCCGAAGCGTCTGCGTTCGGCGTGGCTCAACGGCATCAAGGAATTCCAGGTCGATTACAAGACCCAGGGTGGCTGCCCCGTCAAGCACTGACCCCCGCGGCTCCCGGTGATGGGTGCCTCTCCGTCGTCGAGCGGAGAGGCACCCATCATCCGTTCCGGGGGTCGTCGAGGAGATGCAGGTCCTCGGGAGTGTCGATATCCGCCGCGTCGGCGAGGGACGAGCAGTCGAGACGTCGCACGCGGTCGCGATTGCGTGCCAGGAACGACCGGGCGCCCTCGTCGCCGGTGGCCTGCGCGGCGGCGGCGACCGCGTCGGCGCGGTCGAACACGACGGGATGGCCCGGGCGGTCGCCGAACACCGGCAGCGTCACCGTTCCCGGTTCGTGGGCCGACAGCACGGTGTGCACGAGTTCTGCGGTGATTCCGGGGAAGTCCACCACGGTCAACGCCACCGTCGAGTGCCCGGACGACGCATCGACGCCCGCCCGCAACGACGTCGACATCCCTTCCGCCCAAAGCGGATTGCGCACCACGATCACGTTCGGGTCGCACTGGGCGGCAACGTCCTCTCCGTAGGCACCGACGACCACGACGACCTCGTCGCAACCGCCCTGTCGCAGCGCATCGACGACGGTATGCAACAGGGGACGGCCCCGGTGGGGCAGAAGCGCTTTCGCGCGACCACCCAACCGCGAGCCGTCCCCTGCGGCGAGAACGATCCCGGCCACGGTCATGGGCCGAGGATACCGGCTACTCGACGGTACGGGCCGTCTTCATGGCCCGCTCGACCTCCCAGAACGCGCGCAGCGACGCGATCTTGCCGTCGCCGTCGGTCCGGTACACGAACACGCCCTCGGCGTCGATGACGGTGCCGGCCAGCGTGGTGCGGATCGTGCCGATGTTGACGCACTCGTCGCCGCACACCAGCACATCGTCGATGAGGAACTCGAGTTTCTCGGTGTTCGCGATCGTCATGTCGTAGAACGCGGAGATCGCGTCCCGGCCGCGGTGACCCTTGCCCTCCGGATCGAAACCGGACGGGCCGACCGGGTCCTCGACGCAGCCGTCCTCGGCGAACAGCGCCAGCCACTCGTCCTTGCGGCGGGCACTGGCCGCGGCTTGCGACGCGCGCGCCGCGACCCGGGCGGGATGTTCCTCGCTCATACGGCGTCCCTTCCGTGAATGTACTTGTCGGCGAAGCGATGCAGCGACTCCTGCTTCGCCTCGAGCGGTGAGTCGAAACCGTGGCCGTCGAAGATCCACGGCACCACGATGATGTCGGTGACCCCGGCGTCGGCGAGTTCGGCGTAGCCGGAGGAACCGAACCGGTCGACGGACACCGCCTGGATCTCGAACGGTAGGTCGCTGCGGCCGTACTCGGCGCGCAGCACCCGCAGGCGGTCGATCACGGCGGTCAGCTCGTCGAACTTGATCATCGCCGAGGTCCACCCGTCGCCGACCCGTGCCGCGCGACGCAACGCCGCGTCGGTGTGCCCGCCGATGTAGAACGGCACGGGCTTGCTCGGTGCCGGGCTCATCTGCAACCGGTCGAAGTCGAAGAACTCACCGTGGTGCTCGACCATGCCGCCGCCGAGGATCAGCTTGATGACCTCGATCATCTCGTCGACGCGCTTGCCCCGCTTCGAGTACGGTGCGGCGCACCACTCGAATTCTTCCGGTGCCCAACCGATTCCGACGCCGAATCCGAAGCGGTTGCCGGTGAGGTTGGCGACCGACCCGACCTGCCGGGCCAGGAGCACCGGGTTTCGGGAACCCAGCTTGAGCACCTGGGTGTAGAACTCGATCGTCGAGGTCACCGCCCCCATCGCGGCGGCGGCGATCAACGGATCGACCCACGGGGTGTCCGGGGTCCACATCCGCGAACCGTCCGGCGTGTACGGATAGTCGACCGTCTGCTTCTCCATGAAGAACAGCGAATCCGGCAGCGCGATCGACGAGAATCCGCACTCCTCGGCGGTTCTCGCGAGTCCCGGGAGCTGGTCCAGCGGCGTCATCGCGACACCGACGGTGAATTTGACCATGACCCGTCCCTTCTAGTGCGTCGGACGTTCGGAGGAGACGACCCACATCGAGAAGTACTGGGAGCCACCACCGTACGCGTGGCCGAGGGCCTTGCGCGCACCGTCGACCTGATGCTCGCCGGCCTTGCCCATCACCTGGATCGCGGCCTCCGCGAACCGGATCATGCCGGACGCGCCGATCGGATTCGACGAGAGCACGCCGCCCGACATGTTCAGCGGGATGCGACCGCCGATCGCGGTCTCGCCGGCCTCGGTGAGCTTCCAGCCGGAGCCCTCCTCGGCGAACCCGAGGTTCTCGAGCCACATCGGCTCGAACCACGAGAACGGCACATAGATTTCGCCGCAGTCGATCTCGGTGATCGGGTCGGTGATGCCCGCGTCCTTCCACAGCGCGGCCGCAGCGACGCGGCCCGCCTCCGGGTTCACCTGGTCGCGGCCGGAGTAGGTGGTGGGTTCGGTGCGCATCGCCGTCGCGTGGATCCACGCGACCTTGTGCCCGCCGGATTCGCGGGCCGCGGCCGTGTCGGCGTCGCCGATCACGATGGCGCACGCGCCGTCGGAGGACGGGCACGTCTCGTCGTAGCGGATCGGGTCCCACAGCATCTGGGACGCCTGCACCGACTCGAGAGTGATGTCGGGCTGCTTGAGGTGCGCGTAGGGGTTCTTCGCGCCGTTGAGACGGTCCTTGACCGCGACCATCGCGCCGATGTGCTCGGGGGCGCCCGAGCGGCGGATGTACGAACGCACGTGCGGCGCGAAGTAGCCGCCGGCCCCCGCGCCGACGGGCATCGTGAACGGGACGGGCGTCGACAGCGCCCACATCGCGTTCGACTCGGACTGCTTCTCCCAGGCGACGGCGAGCACGCGGCGGTGCACGCCGGACTGCACGAGGCTCGCGGCGACGTTCGCGGTGGAACCACCCACGGAACCGGCGGTGTGCACGCGCAGCATGGGCTTGCCGGTCGCGCCGATCGCGTCGACCATCGCGAGTTCGGGCATCATCGAACCCTCGAACAGGTCCGGTGCCTTGCCGATGACGACCGCGTCGATGTCGTCCCAGCCGACCTGCGCGTCGAGCATCGCGCGGTCGATGGCTTCACGGACCAGGCCGGCCATGGAGACGTCGTGCCGTTTGGCGACGTAGTGGGTCTGTCCCGTACCGAGGACTGCTGCCGGTTGTTTGGCCATGTCAGTTGCGTCCCTCCAGAACGGCTACCAGATTCTGTTGCAGTACAGGACCACTCGTCGCGTGTGCGAGTGCGCGGCCGGCGCGGCCGTCGATGATCGCCTGCGCGGCGTACCCGATGCGTTCGAGTCCGCCGGAGAACATCGGGTTGCCGGTCAGCGGGCCGCCCGACGGGTTGATCACGGTGGCGTCGCCCAGGCCGATGGCCTCGCGCAGGATCAGTTCCTGATGAGTGAAGGGCGCGTGCAGTTCCGCGATGTCGAAGGCGCTGTCACCGCCGGTCGCCGCCTGCGCCGCGGCCTGCGCGGACGGTGCGGCGGTGAGGTCGCGGGCGCCGAGATTCGGTGAGTCGATGCGGTGTTCGATGCCGGTGATCCAGGCCGGGTTCTCGCACAGTTCGCGGGCGCGGTCGCCGGACGCGAGGACGATCGCGGCGGCACCGTCGGTGACGGGCGCGCAGTCGTGCTTGCGCAGCGGGTCGGCGACGAACGGCTGCGCGAGCAGGTCGTCGACGTCGAAATCGCCGCTGATCTGCGACTTCGGGTTGTCCTTGGCGGCGGCACGGCTGCGCACCGCGATTTCCGCCATCTCGCGTTCGGTCCACTTGCCGGACTCGAGGCCGAAGCGCGCCTGCAGACCGGCGAGGGCGAGCGAGTCGACGCCGAGCGGCGCGACCAGATACGGGTCGAGCTGCATGGTCAGGGTGCGGCGGAGGTTGCCCGCGGAGGACTTGCCGAAGCCGTACACGAGCGCCGTGTCGACCTCGCCGGTGATCAGCTTGACCCACGCCTCGTACAGGGCCCAGGCCGCGTCCATCTCGACGTGCGATTCGTTGATCGGCGGCACGGCACCGATCGCGTCGACCGCGGAGATGAAGGAGAACGCTCGTCCGGCAAGGTAATCCGACGAGCCGGAGCACCAGAAACCGATGTCGCTCTTGGTGATTCCGAGGCGCTCGTACAGTTCGTGGAAGCACGGGACGAGCATTTCGACGCCGTTGGTGGTGCCGGTGGTCTCACGCACGTGGGGTGCGTGGGTGAAGCCGACGACTGCGATGTCTGTCATTGATCCCGATGCTCCCTAGAGGTGGTGTTTGAACGTGTCGTAGTCCGCATCGGGTTCGCCCGTGGGACGGAAGTATTCGACGTTGCGCAGGGTGTGCCCCCACTCCTCGCGCGGTCGCCACTTGGCCTGGACGCGCATGCCCATGCGCACATCGGCGGCGTCGCACTCGAGGATCAGATGCAGGAACGGGATGTCCGCGCCGTCGAGCAGCACGTAGGCCGCGACGTAGGGCGGCTTGATCTGCTGCCCCAGGAACGGGACGTTGACGATGCAGAACGTGGTGACCGTGCCCTTGTCGGACAGCTCCACCTGCTCCTTGGTCGGGATGCCGTCGGTCGGGCTCGAGCCGCGGGGCGGAATGTAGACGGGGTCGCCCGGGCCGGTGCGCCCGCCGATGAACCTGCCTTCGGCGAGACCGCGCAGGTAGTAGGACTCCTCGGCGGAGGCGGTGTGCTTGTAGTGCAGGTCGATCGGGGTGACGATCATCGAGACCGGATCGCCCTCACCGGCGGCCGGCGTCTCGGTGGCCTCACCGGGTTCGAACGCCGCGATGTCGTCGATGTGCCCGACGCGCTCGTCGGCCCAGCGGACCCGCACCCGCATGCCGGTCTCGATGTCTTCGGGGGATTCGACGTCCACCGCGTGCAGGATCGAGGAATCGGCGCCGTCGAGCCGGATGAACGCCCACGCGAACGGGCGGTCGAACGGCTGGCCCGGAAGCGGCAGCTCGTTCCACGTCCAGCTGACGACCGTTCCGGTCTGCCCGACCTCGACGAAATCGAGCAGGGGCTCGTGGGTGACCGGGTCGTACTCCGGCGGCGGAACGAGCACCCGGCCGTCGGAGGCACGTGCCCCCACGATCCGTCCGTCGCGCAGACCGGTGACGAAGGCGCCCACGGTCGGTCCGGTGGATCGGGTGTAGTCGAACTTCAGATTCAGTGGTGCGCTCAGCGGTGGCTCGACAACCGCGCTCTTTCCCAGGCTCACAACTTCGAGTAGAACAGGTTCTAGGATTTGAGGCAAGGGTAGCGTCCGACCAGGCCGGTTCCGCACCGGCGACCATCGCGAAAGGTGCCACATGAAACTGGGATTGCAGCTCGGATACTGGGGCGCACAGCCACCGGCGAACGCACCGGAACTCGTTGCCGCCGCCGAAGCCGCGGGCTACGACGCCGTCTTCACCGCGGAGTCCTGGGGTTCGGACGCATACACCCCGCTCGCCTGGTGGGGCGCCGAGACCGAGCGCCTCCGTCTGGGCACCTCCGTCGTCCAGTTGTCGGCCCGTACGCCGACCGCCACCGCGATGGCGTCACTGACCCTCGACCACCTCAGCGGTGGCCGGCACATCCTCGGACTCGGCGTGTCCGGCCCGCAGGTCGTCGAGGGCTGGTACGGGCAACCGTTCGCCAAGCCGCTCGCCCGCACCCGCGAATACGTCGAGATCGTCCGGAAGGTCCTGGAACGCAAGGAACCGGTGACCAGCGACGGGCCGCACTACCCGATGCCCTACACCGGTGACGGCGCGAGCGGACTCGGCAAGCCGCTCAAGTCCATCACCCATCCGCTCCGCGCCGACATCCCGATCTGGCTCGGCGCCGAAGGACCGAAGAACGTGGCGCTCACCGCGGAGATCGCCGACGGCTGGCTCGCCATCTACTACTCGCCGCGCCTCGCGCCCATGTACAACAAGTGGCTCGACGAGGGCTTCGCCCGTCCCGGCGCCCGGCGCACCCGCGAGGACTTCGAGATCGCCGCGACCTGCCAGGTCGTCGTCACCGACGACAAGGCCGCAACCCTCGCCGCGCAGAAACCGATCATGGCCCTGTACATCGGCGGAATGGGCGCCCCCGAACTGAACTTCCACGCCCAGGTCTACCGGCGCATGGGCTACGACGCGGTCGTCGAGGAGGTGACCACGTTGTTCCGGTCCGGTCGCAAAGACGAAGCGGCCGCGGTCATTCCGGACGAAATGGTGGCCGAGACGATGATCGTGGGCGACCGGGACGAGGTTCGCGACGGAGTGCGTCGGTGGGAGGACGCAGGGGTGACGATGCTGCTCGTCGCCTGCCGAAACGCCGACCACGTGAGATCGCTGGCGGACGTCGTGCTGGGCTGACCTGTTCCGCCTCCGGCAGGTCCGACGTTCTGTTCCGCCTCCGGCGGTCCGAGCGAGTGTATCCCTCGTCTCCTTCAATCGACTGGGTGTACCACTCGCTCGGCCGAAGGGGGTGGGGGGTCACCCCGAATCGGGGTCGTTGTCCACAGGCGCGCGGTCTATCCACAGATACCGCGGCATCGGCGTCTCGACGTCTCGCGGCCGCCCGGCGGCATCGCATGATCGGCGCATGAGACGAGGAGAATGGGCAGAGGACCCCGAGACGTTGCTCAGGATCGCGAACCACGAAATCATCGCGGATTCGACGTTACGGAGTGTCGGGGTGTCGGGTTCGGCAATCCACGACAGGTGCAGGCCGGGCGGTCCGTGGGAGCGTGTTCTTCCCGGGATCATCCACTTGAAGAACGGGCGGCTGACGGATCACCAACGATCCGTCGCGGCACTGATGTACAGCGGGGAAACGGCCGTCCTGACCGGGCATGCGGCTCTGCGCGAGTACGGATTCGACACCGCCGGATACGAAGCGCACATCCTGCTTCCGGCGGAACAACGCATCCAATCGAAGGGATTTGTGCTGGTGGAACGTACGCGCCGCATGCCGGACCACGTGGGGCGCCGAGGACTTCGCTGTGCGCCGCTCGTTCGTGCCGTCCTCGACGCGGCTCGCCGCTGCACGACGCTGGACGCGACTCGAGCGCTGATCGCTCAGGTCGTGCAGCGGGGAGCGGTAACGGTGCCCCAGCTGTCGGAGGAACTGGAGGCAGGCAGCGGTCGAGGTTCGGCCTTCCCCCGGAAGGTGCTGCGGGAGGTCGCGGCGAACGTACATTCGGTCCCGGAAGTGCACGCACGGAAACTCTGGCTGCGCAGTGGGCTACCGGAGATGGTGTTCAACCGGGACGTCGTCGATGCTCACGGCAGGTTCGTGGCGCGTCCCGACGGCTGGATCGACGAGGTCGCGATGGCCTGGGAGATCGACTCGCTCGCATGGCATCTCTCGCCGGCCGACTACAAGAGGACGCTGGAGCGGCGGACGAGAATGCAGGGTCTGGGCATCATCGTTCTGGCGACCGCACCCAGTGCACTTCGGGACAGCCCGGATCGGGTTCTGACCGAGCTGGTCCGGCACTTCGAGCTGGCGCGGTCGCGTCCACGCCCGAACGTTCGAGTCGTGATTCCCGACGAGGAATCGGGGATCACGGCCGCCACACCCTCCCTCGCACGTGAGCGAGTGGTACACCCAGTCGATTGAAGGAGACGAGGGATACATTCGCTCGGAAACGGGTGAGCGGGGGAGGGTGAGGCGGGGGAGGGGAGGGGACCGTCAGGCGCCGGTGAACTTCGGCGCCCGCTTCTCGGCGAAGGCGCGGGGGCCTTCCTTCGCATCCGCGCTCTTGAACACCGCGGCGCCGAGTTCGGCGTCGATGCGGAACGCCTCTTCCTCGTGCATGCCCTCGGTGTCGCGGATCGTCTTGAGGATCGCCTGGACGGCGAGGGGGCCGTTGGCCGCGATGGTGTCGGCGATCTCGAGGGCCTTGTCGAGCGCTTGACCGTCCGGGACGACGTGACCGATCAGCCCGATCTCCTTCGCCTCGGCTGCCTTCAGGTGGCGGCCCGTGAGCAGGATGTCCGCGGCGATCGTGTAGGGGATCTGCCGGACCAGGCGGACCGCGGAACCGCCGAGCGGGAACAGACCCCACTTCGCCTCGGACACACCGAATTTGGCGCTCTCACCGGCGACGCGGATGTCGGTGCCCTGCAGGATCTCGGTGCCGCCGGCGATCGCGGGACCCTCGACGGCGGCGATGAGCGGTTTGGTGAGGCGACGGCCCTTGAGCAGGGCGGGCAGCTTCGACAGGTCCCAGCCGCCGCCGGCGAACTTGTCGCCCGGTGCCGACTTGTTCATGTCCTTGAGATCGGCGCCCGCGCAGAACGCGCCGCCCGCACCGGTGAGGATCGCGACCCGGATCTCCGGATCGTTGTCGACGCGGTCCCACGCCTCGGTCATGATCGCCATCATTTCGCCCGACAGGGCGTTGCGGGCCTCGGGTCGGTTCATCGTCACGATGAGCACGTGGCCGCGCTGCTCGACGAGGCAGTGCGGCGCACGATCCGAAATGTCCGAAGTTTCGGGTGTGCCGGAGGGCGCGGTAGTGGACACTGACAACTCCTGAGGTGTTGTGAACTGGATCTCATTCAGGTCTTGTCAGAAACGGTAACACGTTCTACTTTGATGGCGTGGCCCTAAACATCGCAGACCTCGTAGAGCACGCAATCGACCTCGTCCCCGACCGCATCGCGCTCTCGGCGGACGGTCGCGAGATCAGTTACGCGCAACTGGAGGAACGAGCCAACAGGCTCGGCCACTACCTGCTCGAACACGGCGTCCAGCCGGGCGACAAGGTGGGCATCTACTCGCGCAACACCATTGAGGCCATCGAGGCCATGGTCGCGGTGTTCAAGATCCGCGCAGTGATGGTCAACGTCAACTACCGGTACGTCGAGAACGAGTTGCAGTACATCTTCGACAACTCGGACATGGTGGCCCTGGTGTACGAGCGCCGCTACGCCGACAGGGTCGCCAACGTGCTGCCGTCCGCCCCGCAGCTGAAGACCCTGATCGTGGTCGAGGACGGCACCGATCTCGACCACTCTGCCACCGACGCAGTCGAATACGAGACCGCGCTCGCCCAGGGTTCGCCCGAGCGCGACTTCGGTGAGCGCAGCCCCGACGACCTGTACATGCTCTACACCGGCGGCACCACCGGTGCCCCGAAGGGCGTCATGTGGCGGCACGAGGACGTGTGGCGCGTGCTCGGCGGCGGCATCAACTTCGCCACCGGCGAATACGTCCAGGACGAGTGGGATCTCGCGAAGCAGGGCGCCGAGACCGCCCCCCTCGTTCGTCTGCCGATCCCGCCGATGATCCACGGTGGCGCGCAGTGGGCCACACTGCAGGCGCTCTTCGGCGGCGGCAAGGTCGTTCTGCTCGCCGAATTCAGCGGCCACGGCGTGTGGCAGACCATCGACGAGCACAAGGTCAATCTCATCTTCATCACGGGCGACGCGATGGCGCAGCCGATGCTCGATGCCTTCGCCGAAGGAAACCCGGAAACCGGGCAGCCCTACGACGTTTCCACCCTGTTCTTCATCGGATCGAGCGCGGCGCTGTTCTCCCCGGCGCTCAAGGACAAGTTCCTCGACCTGCTGCCGAACCGGGTGATCTCCGATTCCATCGGCTCGTCCGAAACCGGCTTCGGCGGAATCGGATTCGTCACGAAGGGGCAGTCGCACGTCGGCGCACCCACGGTGAAGATCGACGCGTCCACCGCGGTGCTCGACGAGGACGGCAACCCGGTCGAGCCGGGCTCGGGCAAGATCGGCCTGATCGCCCGTAGCGGTCACATCCCGATCGGTTACTACAAGGACGAGGCCAAGACGAAGGCCACCTTCCGTGAGATCAACGGCGTCCGTTACTCGATCCCCGGCGACTACGCACAGGTCGAGGCGGACGGCAGCGTCACGATGCTCGGCCGCGGCTCGGTCTCCATCAACAGCGGCGGCGAGAAGATCTACCCCGAGGAGGTCGAGGCCGCGCTCAAGTCCCACCCCGACGTGTTCGACGCCCTCGTGGTCGGCGTTCCCGACGAGCGGTGGGGGCAGCGCGTCGCCGCGGTCGTTGCGACCCGCGACGGCGAGCGTCCGTCCGCCAACGCGCTCGCCGACGCGTGCCGCACCCTGATCGCCGGGTACAAGGTGCCGCGCAGCGTCTGGTTCGTCGACGAGATCAGGCGGTCCCCGGCCGGCAAGCCCGACTACCGCTGGGCGCACGAACAGACCGAATCCCGTCCCGCGGACGACGATTACACCAACGGCTCCGCCGCCGAGGCCGGATAGAAGGGACGGCGGATGCAGACCGACCTCAGCAGGAAGTTCGGAATCGACTACCCGATCTTCGGGTTCACCCCGTCCGAGCACGTGGCAGCGGCCATCAGCCGGGCCGGTGGACTCGGTGTCCTGGGATGCGTGCGATTCAACGATCCGGACGAGCTCGACGCGACGCTCACCTGGATGGACGAGAACACCGACGGCAAGCCGTACGGCGTGGACATCGTGATGCCGGCGAAGGTGCCCACCGAGGGCACCGCCGTCGACCTCGACAAGCTCATCCCCGCGGAGCACCGCGCGTTCGTCGACCGCACCCTCACCGAACTGGGAGTCCCGCCGCTCGGGGACGACGCCGAACACGCCACGGGTGTGCTGGGCTGGCTGCACTCGGTGGCGCGTTCGCACGTGGACGTCGCGCTCGCGCATCGTCCGGCGCTGATCGCCAACGCACTCGGTTCCCCGCCGAAGGACGTCATCGACCTCGCGCACGAACACGGCGTGCCGGTGGCCGCGCTCGCCGGTGCCGTCGACCACGCGAGGCGGCACGTCGAGAACGGTGTCGACATCGTCATCGCGCAGGGCTACGAGGCGGGCGGTCATACCGGTGAGATCGCCTCGATGGTGCTGTGGCCGGAAATCGTCGATGCGATCGGTGATTCCGCATCGGTGCTGGCCGCCGGCGGCATCGGCTCCGGCCGTCAGGTCGCGGCGGCACTGGCGCTGGGCGCGTCCGGGGTGTGGATGGGCTCGTACTGGCTGACCACCTCCGAGTACAAGCTCGGCGGAGCGGACAAGGGCCCCACCGCGGTTCAGCGGGCACTGCTCGCCGCGACCTCCGCGGACACCGTTCGCTCGCGGATCTACTCGGGCAAGCCCGCCCGGCTGCTCAAGACCAAGTGGACCGATGCGTGGGCGAAGCCGGATGCACCGGCACCGCTGCCGATGCCGCTGCAGAACATCCTCGTCAGCGAGGCGCACCAGCGGATCTCGGCGGGCAGCGACCCCGAGGTCGTCGCGATGCCCGCGGGACAGATCGTCGGACGCATGAACGAGATCCGGCCGGTGGCCGAGATCATGGCCGAGTTGGTGGCGGAATACGACAAGACCGTCGACCGCCTCGACGCGGCCCGCTAGACCCGGGGGAGGGTGCAGTGCCCGGGACGGTGAATCCGTCCCGGGCACTGATAATTTCCGATGCCGGCGATCAGGTTCGGGGGAGCACTTCGACGACGCCGTGCGCCCCCTTCTCGGCGTCGGTCATCGCGTGCGTGACGAACGGATAGCGACCCGGCTCCGGGAACTCCAGTTCGACGAATCCACCTTGCGCCGGGAACAATCCGAGGGTCTGGGCTCCGCCGGTGCCGGGCCGGAGCCGATACTCGCCCTCGGCCCACACCGTGTCGAACTGCCCACCGACCACGTGGAACGACGTGCCGCGGTCGGGACCGGCGGGCAGCACCCAGATGCGGACGCGTTCGCCGGTGCGGGCCTGCAGCGGAGCGTGATCGTACTGATTCGCATACCCGTTGAACACCACCAGATCCGGTGTTCCGGCAGCGACCTTCGCGGCGTCCACCTCGCCGCCCGGTGCACCGAGATACAACTCGGATTGCACGAGAACGAATTCGCGATCCACCGCAGGCAGATCCGGCGGATCGATGATCACCGCACCGAACATGCCGTTGGCGATGTGCACCGACATCGGCATCGACGAGCAGTGGTACAGCCACATTCCGGCGCGGGTCGCGGTGAACCGGTACGTCAGCGACTCGCCCGGCGCGATCGTGCGCATCGGACCGTCCGGGGCGAGCGCACCGGCGTGGAAGTCGATCGAATGCCCGATCGTCCCGTCGTTGACGAGCGTGATCTCGAAGACGTCACCGATCCGGCCGCGCAGAGTCGGACCGGGTGCGGTGCCGCCGAACGTCCACAGCTTCTGCGTGATTCCCGGAGCCACCTCGCGCTCCACCTCCGAGACCGCCAGCGTCATCCGGTGATCGGGCCGGGCCGCCGGTGCGGTCGCGTCGTGCGGGACGAAGCCGGGTCCGGGGTCGATCGTGAGGCTGCGCGAGACGTCCACGGTGTCCGCGGTCGCGGCCTCGTGTCCGTCGTGCGACACCGGTGCGGCGCCGTCGGCGCGGACCTGCAACGTCATCCCCATCTGACGGTGGCCGGCGACCGAGCACCAGCCGTCGACGGTGCCGCCGATCACCCCGGCATCGAGGACGGCGGACTCCCCGGGAGCGATCCGGCCCGTGCGTCTGCCGTTGGCGAGCACCAGATCGTGCCGATCCTCACCGGAATTGACGAACTCGATCACCAGACGGTCACCCGCCGGGACGTCGAGCACGGCCGGCACGAACCGCATGCCCTCGACGCGCACCTGGACCTCGGTGGTGTGCCCGGTCTCCGCGACCGCCACCGTGTCGATACTCGAAATACCCACGGCCGCCGGGTCGGCCGCGACACCACCGACCGCGGCGAACACCACCACAGCGACCCCTGCGGCCGCGATGCCGAGACGCCGCGCCGCGGGCACCGGTTCGCGCACCCCGGGTGCGGACGGCACGCCCCGCATACGACGGGCCGCCAGCACCGCGCGCACGACCAGCGGCAGGAACGACGCGAACGCCACCAGCACCAGCATCGAGCACACCACGCGGACGAGACTCGGTACCGGCAGCACACACAGCACCAGGCCCACGTTCGCGACCGACAACCGCCAGGGGGCACCGCGTTCGAGTTCGGCCATCGCGGCCTGCACCGCGGCCCGGCCCCCGATGACCACGGGAATCAGGTAGGTGAGGGCGCCGAGCAGCACCTGCGCGACGAACCCCGCGAGCAGCGCCGCGGTCACCGCACCCGCGACCTCGGTGGCCTCGAACGGGGTCGCCGCGGTCGCCAGGCCTATCGCCAGGTACAGCAGGACACCGAACAGCCACAGCACACCGGCCAGCACCGACAGCGTCGCGAAGTCGCCGGGATGCTTGCGCCGGATCTCGTCGAGGTGCGGCTCCAGCACGTAGCCCGCGGCGACCAGATAGCCCAGGACACCGGCGGCCGTGACGACGGGCAGCCCCGCGACCGCACCGGCGACCCCGACGGCGAGCGCGGCCAGCAGCACCGGCAGACCGCGACGCGCGGCGTCCTCGACGCGCTGCGCCATGCGGGTGCGCAGCATCGTCGGCCACAGGGTGACGAGGGTGCCGAGCACGGTGAGGCCCACCCAGCCCAGGACGTTGATGCCCGCGTGCGCGAGGACCAGCCGTTCGTGTACTTCGCCGGGCAGTCGCGAATCGGCCATCGCCACACCGATTCCCGCGCCGACCGGCAGCATCGCGGCGGCGGCGACGTAGTAGCGCACGGTGTGCCCGAACCGGGACGGCAACGCCGACCGCAGGCGGCGCAGCAGCGTCGTGCCGTGCCACAGCGCCACGATCGCCACGACGCATCCGCCGACCAGCACGGCCGGCCACCATCCGGAGATCATCCCGGCGACCACGGCGACCGCACCGGCATTGAACACCAGCAGGCGCGCGGTCTCGGCCCGCCGGGACCCGGTCGGCCGCCGCAGCAGCGCGTCGGTGAAATGACCGCTCCAGATCAGGATCGCGTTGCTCACCGCACCGAGGCCGAGCACGTGCACGAGCAGCCAGCCGGACTGCGGAATCCAGCGGTGCCCGACGGACACGACGACCAGCGCCGCGAGCCACGCGACGACGACCGATCCGGCACGTAGGTGCCAGCTCCCGCGCTCGTTCATGCCGGAACCTCCTGACGTGCGGGCCGCAGCGCGGAGCCGGCGGCGACCACGACGAACGCGAGGATCGCGACGATGCCGAGCGCACCGCCGACCGTGACCGCCCACTCGACGCCGCGCACGTCACCGACCGCGACACGCAGCACCAACGACAGGTGCAGCAGCGCCACCGGTCCGTACATGAGCGGGGTGTACGGCAGCGGGCGCCGCACCACCGCCGGAAGGATCGCCGGGGCGTGCGCCATGATCATCGAGATCACGAACCCGAGCATCACCGAGTGGACGACGGCGTCGTAGCCGGGACCGGAGGGGACGGCGCCGACGAGAAGCCAGGTCAGCGCCGGGACCGCCAGCCAGGCGTATCCGGCGAGCAGGCACACGGCCATGTACCGGGCCAGGCCGGTGGCGCGGACGGTGCGGCGCGCGACGTCGAAGCGCACCAGCCAGGCGACGAGGGCGAGCAGCGCGGCGCCGAGCAGTGGATAGCCCGCCGCCGGCCACAGCAGTGTGCCGACGGTGCCCGCCACGATCGCGCCCGCGATCGCGACCAGCAGGGGTTCGGCGGGGGTCCCCAGCGTCGCGACCCGGGCCAGTTCCAGGCGCTCTCCGGCGATGGTGAGGATCAGGAACGTGCACAGCCACGGGAGCAGTTCGGGGACCGGGACGTGCGCGAGCCACAGCAGTGCGGCTCCGGCCGCGAGGACACCGCCCCCGGCCTGGACGAGGACCGCGGGGTCCGCGGCCCGCCGCCACAGCGGCACGTAGATCGCGACGAGCGCTACGGTCCCCCCGAGCAGCAGCAGTCCCGAAATCTGCTGTGGTGCAGGGGACGCCATCACGATTCCGCCGGCACCGAGCAGCAGCGGAGCGAGATATCCAGCGCGGCGGCCCAGCGCGACCGCGCGTTCGAGCGCGACGACCGTCCCGACGAACCCCAGCACCAGCAGAATTCCGTGGATCTCGGGCAGGCGTGCGGTGTCGACCGGGGCGGGAAGGCCGAGCAGCAACAGTGCGGCGTCGAGGCCGACGAGCAGTGCCAGCCCGCCCGGAACCAGCAGCAGCGCGCGGCGCGGAACGGGATTCATCGCGACGTCCCTTCGTCGGCCGCCCGCTCGTCGGCCGCTGCGGGACCCGGGAACGCCGGATCGGGTAGGAACAGCCGGCATGCCCCGGGCTCGGCGAACGGGAGCAGGTCCAATCCCGGTCCGGTCGCGGCACGCAACTCCTCGAGCACGCCTTCGACGATGCCCAGGTGGACCTGGCACACCACGCTGGGGTAGCGGCGCGCGGCGTCGAGCAGGGGGCACTGCCGCAGTGCGATGCCGCCTGCGTGGCCTGCGTCGTGCGGGTCGAACCCGAGCCGGGCGAGCAGATCGAGCACCGCTCGGTGCGGATCGGCCGCGTCGCAACCGGATTCGCGCGCGAGCTCGTGACCCCAGTCGCGTCCGGCGGCGCGGGCGTCGGCTTCCGGATCGAGGCTGGTGCGCGCGATGTGTCCGGCGAGGGCGGTGGCGAGTCCCGCGTACTCGCGGCTCGCACTCGTCGGGTCGGCGGCCGGGGTCGGCCGGTACAGCTTGGCGGGCCGGCCGCGTCCGTGGGCGGGTTCGGTGGTGGTTTCCACGAGAGCGTCCGCGACGAGCGCGTCGAGGTGTTCGCGCACCGTGTTGGGGTGCAGACCGAGGCGTTCGGCGATGTCGTTGATCCGGGTGGGGCCGTGGGCGCGGACGTCGTCGAGGACGGTGATCCGCTGCGGCGACAGCGCCGGGAGCGACGCCGTCGCGGGCGTCGGTCGGGGGCCGAGAAGGAGATCACTATTTTCCACGGAAATAACTGTAGTAAATTGACGGGTGATCGGCCACCTGCACAAGGAGAGTGGAAATGACCACCGACAACGTCGTCGTCGCGGCCACTGCGGAGGATGCGCACGCCGTCGACGCCATCAGGAACCATCACGCCGAGATCGCCGGGAGAATCGCGTATCTGACCGATGCGCTGCTCGACGCGGCCGAAAAGAACACAGGCTTCGAGGTCGCGCGGCGCGCCGTCGTCGACTACCTCACCGGCACCCTGTTGCCGCACGCGATCGCCGAGGAGCAGGCTCTCTACCCGGCCGCGGCCCGCCGCGTCGACGCGAAGCTGCTCGTCGAGTCCATGATCGCCGTGCACCGGCGTATCGCGGCGCTCGTCGACAGCATCGAACGCGAGGCGTCCCCGACACGCGCCGCGGCCGCCGCGTATGCGCTGCGCACCATGTTCGATGCGCACCTCGTCGACGAGAACGATCGGATCCTGCCGGTGGTCGCCGCGGACCCGGACGTCTCGCTCGCCGGTGCCGTCGAGGGCATGCACGACCTGCTCGGCGCCCACGACGACCAGGCGTCCGAACAGGGGTGCGGGGGTCACACCTGCACGTGCGGGGAGAAGGACGAACCCGATCCGGTGCTCGACGTGCGCGAGATTCCGCACGCGATCCGGCACGCGACGGTGTTCGGTGCGTTCGACGCGGTCCCCGCCGGCGGCGCACTCGTCCTGGTCGCCCCGCACGACCCGCTTCCGCTGCTGCATCAGCTCGCCGAGCGAACCGGCGGCCGATTGGCTGTCGACTACGAGGAACGCGGACCCGAGGCGTGGCGGTTGCGGCTCACCCGCGCGTGACCGTCACCGGGCGGTGAGGACGGCGAGCAGTTCCTGGATCTCGTCGATGGTCGGGGTGGCGAGGCTGTCCCGGCCGTAGACGAATCCGATGCCCGCGTACACGAGTGTTCCGGCGCGCACGCGGGCGGCGCGCTCGTCGAAACCGAGTTCACGGAAGGCATTTTCGACCACGGCCATGATCCGCTGATCGAGTGCGCGCACGGACTCGGCGACCTTCGGGTCGGTGCGGGCCCACTCCCGCACCGCCACCTCCGCCGCCCAGGCCCGATCGTCGACGAGCATCGTGCCCATCCGCGCCAATCGCTCACGGACGGGCAGCTCTTCGAGGCTGGTCAGCCCTCGGGCGGCGTCGTTCTCCTGCGAGGCGTAGCGGGTGGCGATCGCCTTCATCAGTTGATCGATGTCGTCGAAGTGCCAGTAGAAGCTGCCCTTGGTGACGCCGAGTTCCTTGCAGAGCCGGGAGATCTTCACCGCCGCACGGCCTTCGGTGACGAGAAGCCGCAGTCCGGCCTCGGTCCAATCCTCGAGCGAGAGCCGTTTCCGTCGCTCTGCCGGACGTCCGGTCTCCGACGGCTGGCGCATCACGTCAACCACTCCTTCGTCTGTCTTCGACCGCGTCGAGCCTACACGCCGCCGTGCTCGACCGCGTCGAGGGCGAGAGCGCGTGCGAGAGGATCGCGCGGCAACGCGAAGTGTCCGGCGCAGTTGCCGGGGTCGCGTTCCTGCAGCGTGACGACGGTCGTGCCCGGCATCGACGCACCGGTGGCGGGGACGACGAACCCGTCGCACGTCGAGACGATGTCCGTGTACCGGACACCGTCGGTGACCGGCCCGCGAGCGTAAAGGTCGCGCAACAGGTCGGATCCGTGAATCACCTCGCGGCAGCCCGCACAGACCGGATCGATCACCGGCTTCTCGAGGCTCAGCACCAGGTCGTATGTCCCGATTCGGCGGCTGACTTCCTCGGCGGCGGCGAGTCCACCGATCTCGGTGCCGTCCCAGATCGGGCCGAGCGTCGTCAGCGACCGTACCGACCGCGATCCGTGATCCTGCAGATAACGCTGGACGACGAGACCGCCGACGCCGTGGGCGACGACGTCCACGGTGCCGGCGCCTGCGAGGGCGGCGGCGAGGTCGCGCGCACCGGCATCCACTCCGCGCAGTCCCGCGAACGGCACGGGAACGTGGGCGGGTTCGGGTGCGCCCCAGGTGATCGCCAGGATGCACCGGCCGGCGGTCCCGAGATCGGCGGCCAGTTCGTCCCAGGCACCGGCATCGGATGCGATGTCGTGGACCAGTACGACCGGCGGCGTTGTCGGCTCGGCACACGGGTCTGCTGCCGGGGTCGCGGTGGCCGCGGCGGGGGCGCACAGGCCGGCCGCCGCGGCCAGGATCCATGCCCGGGCGAAAAGTCGTCGCACAGTTCTCCTTCGAGCGTCACCGGGGGAGCGGCGCGACCTCATCGTGCCTGGTCGCAGCGATCTTGACTGAACCATACCCTATGGTACTGTGTGGCTCGGATCACGACCGGCCGCCTTTCCCATTCGTCCGCGCAGGGCTCGTCATGGAAGCATCTCGATGCGAAAACTCAGTCGCAGAACACTTCTCACGGGAATCGCCGTGGGGGCAGGAGTCGGGGCGACCGGACTTCTCACCGGTCGTGCGACCGCCGACGGCCCCGACATCGGCCGGCCCCTGCTGTTCCGTTCCCCGACCCTCGCACCGTTCGTCGACGAACTGCCGGTGCTCGAGCAGGTCAGCGGATCGACGATCGAGATCGACGCCGTCAGCTCCACCCACAGCTTCCACCGCGACCTCCCGCCCGGCGCGACCCTCGCCTACGGCGACGGCTATCTCGGTCCGGTCATCACCGCGCACCGCGGCCAGCCCACCGAGGTCCGGTACCGAAACCGGTTGAGTGCCCATCCTTTCGCTCCCGACTTCGACACCACGCTGCACGGGCTGAGCGAACGCGACCGCGTCGAGATCCCGACCTCGCTGCACCTGCACGGCGGGGTCACCCCGCCCGCGTCCGACGGTCACCCGGAGCTGGTCTCGAGACCCGGTCAGGGCATGACCTACCGCTTCCCGAACCGGCAGGAAGCCGGGATGCTGTGGTACCACGACCACGCGATGGCGGTCACCCGGCTCAACGTCTATGCCGGGCTCGCCGGCATCTACCAGCTGCGCGACGAGTTCGACACGGGCGAGCCCGGAAACCCGCTCGGCCTGCCCTCCGGCGAGTTCGACCTGCCGCTGGTGCTGCAGGAGAAGATCGTCGACAGCGACGGTTCGCAGTCCATCCGTTCCACCCCGATCGTGCCGCAGGGTCGTTGGGAGGGCGGCGCCGTCGGAGACGTCGGCGTCGTCAACGGCAAGATCTGGCCCGAGGCTCGCGTCGCGCGGGGTCTCTACCGGCTGCGCCTGCTCAACGCCGCCTCGTTCAGTGTGTGGGACCTGAGTTTCTCCAACGGCATGGTGTTCTGGGTCATCGGCATGGAAGGCGGACTGCTCGACGCACCCGCCGCGACCACCCGGATCCGGCTCTCGCCGGGCGAACGTGCCGACCTGCTCGTCGATTTCGGGTTGGTCGAAGCCGGTTCCACCGTCGAACTCCGCAACACCGAGGACGCCGCACCCCAGGCCGCGCAGATCGGCGCGGTGCGGATGCCGGTGTTCATGCGCTTCCGGGCGGAGGCGGTGCGCGGATTCACCGGTCCGGTTCCCGCGACCCTCCGTGGGGGAGCGGGGCAGCCCCACCCCGTGGGTTCGATCCCGCAACCGCAGGTCGTGCGGAACGTGTCGTTGAGCCAGCCGTCGGACGCGCGCCTGCCGCCGTCGATCATGTCGCTCAACAACCTTCGCTTCCACAGCGACGACATCGAGATGCCGCGGCAGGGCACCGTCGAGCAGTGGAACATCGTCAACGCCACCCCGGACCCGCACCCGGTGCACCTGCACCTGGTGACCTTCCGCGTCCTGGGGCGGCAGGCGATCAACACCCTCGCGATGTGCGCGCGCCAGCCGCAGCCGCCGCTCGGGATCAAGTGGACCCCGGACCCGGATCCGTTCGTCGTCGAGCCGCTGCGCGGACCGCAACCGTGGGAGACCGGATTCAAGGACACGGTCATCTGCGACCCGAACTCGGTGACGCGGATCGTGGTTCGATTCCCGACCGCCGAGGAACTCGGCTTCGACCCGGACGCCACCTTCGCCACGGACCTGGTCCAGACCATCGGCGACGTCGATCACGGCCACACCGAGCAGGCCGCCCACCGGGAGCACTCCGACATGCACACGCTGCAGGGCTACGTGTGGCACTGCCACATCCTCGACCACGAAGACCACGACATGATGCTGAAATACCGGACGGTGACATGACTTCCACGACCGAGATCCGCGACCACTTCCAGCGCATCCCGTACGAACCCGCGAACGACGGCCGCGTCGAGATGCATTCCGGACTGAGCCGCCACTACCCGACGCTGCACGCCAATCTGGTGGCGGAAGAAGGATATTCGACCGAAGTAGGGGTGATCATGTGTCATCCCGCATCGAACTTCCTCAGCCATTTCCTGCTGAAGGCGATCGCCGAGCAGGGCATCCCCGCGATGGGGCTCAACACCCGCTACGCGTCGAACGAACCGGCGCTCATCATGGAGCGCGCCGCCTTCGACCTCGGCACCGGGGTGCGCTGGATGGCCGACGAACTCGGCTTCGAGAAGGTCGTGCTGCTCGGGTTCAGCGGCGGCGGCTCGCTCGCCTCCTTCTACCAGTCGCAGGCCGAGAACCCGACCGTCACCGAGACTCCCGCGGGGGATCCGGCGCCCTTCGCGTCGGCCGGGTTGCGGCCCGCCGACGCGCTGATGCTGGTCGGAGCCCACCCCGGCCGGGCGCGGGTGCTGCGGCACTGGATCGACGGTGCCGTCGTCGACGAGGCCGATCCGTACCTCACCGACCCCGACCTCGACCTGTACGCGCGGACCGCGCCGCTCGACCCCGAGTGGGTGCAGCAGTACCGCGACGCGCAGCTGGCCCGCATGCGCCGCATCGACGCCTGGGCGCTCGACCAGCTCGACGACCTGAACCGCACCGGCGCCTCCGACCGCGGCTTCGTCGTGCACCGCACCGTCGCCGACCCGCGCTTCGTCGACCTGACGATCGACCCCAGCGACCGCGAGCTTGGCAGCATGTACGGCGATCCGAAGGCCGCGAACACCGCCGCCGGCGGGCTCGCCCGGTTCGTGACCGTCCGCAGCTGGCTGAGCACGTGGAGTCCCGACCACACCAACGCCGACGCGCTCACCGACCTGCAGTCGGTGCACGCCCCGACGATGGTCATGAGCCTGCTCGGCGACCAGGCCGCGTTCGCCGAGGACTCGCGGCTCATGCACGCCGCGCTGCCCCGCGACGCCGAACTGATCGAGATGCGCGGCCTCAACCACTATCTGGTGGACCAGCCCGGCGGGCTGAACGACGTCGTCACCCGCCTCGCCGCCTGGATCCGCCGCACCGTCCTCGACGATCGGAACCAGGAGGTCCCGGCATGACCGGCACCATCGCGCGTGAGACACCCGACGAGATCGACCGCTGCCCGTCCGCGTTCCCGTACTGGGAATCCGTTGCGACCGAACGTGTCCAGCGGATGCGGCGACTCGTGTTGAAACTCACCGGTTTCGACATCCTGCCGACCGACGAACAGGCCCGCGCCCTGTGCAACGACCTCTACAGCGGTGACCCCACCGCGGAACGATTCGTCGAGGAGGTCTACCACGGGGAGACCGGGCCGAAGCGGACGCGCGAAATGCTCGAGATCGCCCTCGCCGACGGCATCGACGCGGTGCCCGACGCACCCGAGTCGATGCGCGCGCTGTTCGAGGAGTTCGAAACCGTGCCCGACTGGGTGCAACCGGAACTCGTCGAGCAGGGCGCGGCGATCTGGCGACGCTGGGGCACCATGCTGTTCAGCTTCGCCGGCGCCGAAACCCTCGAGATCTACACCGAGGCCGCGGTCGCGACACCGCTGTCGCTGGCCGGTGGCTACGCCGGGGACAACGCGCTGCGCCGATTCCTCGAAACCTGCCGCTTCTGGATGGACGTGTCCGAACCCGGCGCGCTGCTGACCCCCGGATCGAAGGGCCGCGCCACCGCACTGAAGGTGCGCGTGATGCACGTGTCCGTCCGCTCCCGGGTGGCGAACCATCCCGAGTGGGACCAGTCCAAGTGGGGTCTGCCCATCAGCCAGACCTACATGATGCTCACCCTCATCGCCGGCAGCGTCACCCCCGGCCTGGCGCTGTGGGTGCTCGGGTACCAGACCACCCCGCGGGAGATCCGCGCACTCATCCACTTCCAGAAGTACATGGGCTACCTGCTCGGGGTGCGACTGCGCTGGTACCCGGAAACCATCGGCGACAGCCTGCGGGCACTCGCGACCACCATGGTGTCCCGCTCGCACGACTCGGGAAAACACGGCAAGGAACTGATCGAGTCGTACCCGCAGGCGTTCGCACCGCGCGACGGACACCGCGGCCTGACCCGCCTGCGCGAGGCCTACAACTTCCGCATCAACTCCGTGTACTCGGCGATCTACATGGCGCCCGGCACCCGCCGCAAGTACTCGATGCCGAAGGTGCTGCCGTGGTTGATCATTCCGATCGCCCGGTTCCCGCTCATCACCGCGATGGAACTGGCCCGCCGCTTCGTCCCCGGCGTCGCCGAGGTGCACGAGAAGATCATGGTCGCCCACCGCGAGAACTGGTACCGGGCGCAGATGCAGGGACGCGAAGCACAATTCGACGCCAGCGGCGCACTGCGACGCTGACACCGCCCAGCGGCGCACTGCGACGCTGACACCGCCCAGCGGCGCACTGCGACGCTGACACCGCCACCACTGGGAAGGGACACTGTGGCTGCACTACAGATCGTCGAGGCCTGGAACGGGCCGGGCCGACGCGACGGCGAGATCACGACCGTCGCACCGAGCGACAACGGAGCCCATCCGTCGACCGACAAGCACGCCTTCGAACACTGGTACTTCGACGCACACCTCGACGACGGCCGCATCGTCGTCGCGATGCTGCAGACCCGGGAACTCGTGCATCGCAAGCCCGGTGTGGAGATCCACGTCTACAGCCCGGACGGCAAGCGCCGCGAGGTGGTCCGGCAGTTCACCGACGAGGATCTCGCGGTGTCCACCGAGAAGTGCGACGTGCGGGTCGGAACGAACTTCGCCCGCCTGACCGGCGAGGAGAGCGGCCTGCCCGTCTACCGGGTGAAGGTCGCCGAGGGTGATCTCGGGTTCGATCTCACGTTCACCGCCGAGGTACCGCCGTGGATGCCCGGTCGCGGGCAGACCAGCTACAACGACCGCGAGTTCTTCGCCTGGGTCGTCGGCGCGCCCCGCGCGAAGGTCGCCGGCACGGTGACCGTCGACGGCGAGACCACCACCGTCGCCGGCCGCGGCTACCACGACCACAACTGGGGCGTGGGCGACATGAAGCGGATCATCGACAAGTGGTACTGGGGCCGGTTGTACACCGACGACTTCACCCTGGTCTACGCGATGGTGCACACGCAGAAGAAGTACGGCAATCACTGGTCGCAGCCGGTGATGGTCGCGCGCGGTAGCGAGGTGATCGTCAGCAACGGCGAGGTCGAGATGACCGAGGGGCCCACCGTGTTCGACCCCGTCGCCGATCGCACCTACCCGACGTGGCTGCGGATCCGCATCCCGGATGTGCTCGACGTCAGGCTGGACGTCCGCGAGATCGTGCACGCGCACAACCTGCTCGAGGACATTCCACTCGCGGCGAGCCCGCTGATCAAGCCGATCGTCAACCGGCTCCTCGGCCGGCCCGGGTACTTCCGGTTCCGTTCCGACTTCTCCCTGTCGGTGTCCGTCGACGGCCTGACCCAGGAGCGGCACGGCTCGACGCTGCACGAAATGGTTGCCCTGACGTGACGGCCGGTTCGGTGGACCTCGACTACCTCCACGGGTTCGGCAACGAACACCACAGCGAGGCGATCGAGGGGGCGCTGCCGTGGGGCCAGAACTCGCCGCAGCGCGCCCCGTACGGGCTCTACGCCGAACAGCATTCCGCGACGGCGTTCACCGAACCACGCGGAATCAACAGGCGCACCTGGACGTACCGGATCATGCCGTCGGCCGCGCACCCCGCGTTCCGGCGCATCGACGACGGGAACTGGGCGTCGGCGCCCCTGACCGGGGGACTGGTGACCCCGAACCGGCTGCGGTGGGACCCGCAGCCGGTACCCACCGCGGGACGCGACTTCGTCGACGGCGTCACCACCTACGCGGTCAACGGGGACGTCCTCTCCCGCAACGGGATCGCCGTGCACCTGTACGCGATCACCGAGTCGATGACGGACCGGTACTTCGTGAACGCCGACGGCGAGATGCTGTTCGTGCCGCAGGACGGGGAACTGCTGCTGTGCACCGAGTTCGGCCGCCTGGCGGTCGCGCCCGGTGAGATCGCCGTCGTCGGACGTGCCGTGCGGTTCCGGGTCGAGCTGCTCGACGCGGCCGCCACCGGATACGTGTGCGAAAACTACGGTGCCGCATTCGAACTGCCCGAACTCGGACCGATCGGCGCGAACGGCCTCGCGCACGCCCGCGACTTCCTGTACCCGACGGCGTGGTACGAGGACCGTGTCGGCACCTTCGAACTCGTCCAGAAGTTCGGCGGGCACCTGTGGGCCACCGAACTCGGCCACTCGCCGCTCGACGTCGTCGCGTGGCACGGCACGCACGGCGCGTACAAGTACGACATCTCCCGGTTCAACGTCATGACCACCGGCGGCTGGGACCACCCGGACCCGTCGATCTTCACCGTGCTGACCTCGGCCACCCCGATTCCGGGGCAGGCGAACGTGGATTTCGCGGTGTTCCCCGAACGCTGGGTCGTCGGCGAACACACCTTCCGCCCGCCGCACTTCCACCGCAACGTCATGACGGAGTTCATGGGACTCGTTCGTGGCAGGCACGATTCGAAGGCCGAAGGGTTCGTTCCCGGCGGCGCGTCGCTGCACAACCAGTGGGGCGCGCACGGACCGGACCTGGAGACGTTCGAACTCGCGAGTGCCGCGGAACTCGCCCCCGTCAAGCTCGAGAACACCATGTCGTTCATGTTCGAGACCCGGCTGCCGCTGGCCGTCACCGACACCGCCCTCGCGGCGGCCCACCGTCAACCCGACTACGACTCGTCGTGGTCAGGACTCGCTCGTCGTTTCGCTCCGCCCTCACCCTAGGAGTTCAAGATGACCGAAACCACCACTGCCCCCACACCGCATCCCGTCGTGGTGCCGGAACCGTTGCTGCGCATCGGCGGCCGCGCCGTCCCCGCGCGCTCCGGCGCGACCTTCACCTCCGTCAACCCGGCGAACGAGGAACCGGTCGCGCAGATCGCCGCCGGTCGCGCCGAGGACATCGACGCCGCCGTCGACGCCGCCCGGGCCACCTTCGAGGACGGCGCGTGGTCGCAGATGCCCGGCGCCGAACGCGGCCGGATCCTCTCGCGCGCAGCCGATCTCATCGAACAGCACGCACCCGAACTGTCCGCCCTCGAAACCGCCGAGATGGGCAAGCTGTACGCCGACACCGTCGCCGGCGACATCCCCGCCGCGGCGGCCTCGTTCCGGCACTACGCCGGGTGGGCCGACAAGATCGCCGGCGAAGCGATCCTGCTCCCCGACGTGGGACCGCAGCACCGCTTCGGCTACACCCTGCGTCAGCCGCTCGGCGTGGTCGGCGCGATCACCCCGTGGAACAACCCGACGGTCGTCGCCGCGTGGAAGGTCGCCCCCGCGCTGGCCGCCGGGTGCTCGGTCGTCGTCAAGCCCGCCGAGGACGCGTCGCTGTCCACCCTGAAGCTCGCCGACCTGCTCGCCGAGGCGGGCGTGCCGGACGGCGCGTTCAACGTCGTGCCGGGCCTCGGGCCGGAGGCGGGCGCCGCGCTCGCCGCGCACGAGGGCATCGACAAGATCACCTTCACCGGCAGCCCCGCCGTCGGCAAGACCATCACCTCGCTCGCGGGTGAGAAGTTCCGCAAGGTCACCCTCGAGCTCGGCGGCAAGGCGCCCCAGCTGATCTTCCCGGACGCCGACCTCGAGGCGTCGCTGCCGTGGATCGCGATGGGCAACTTCTACCACCAGGGCCAGGTGTGCGCGGCCGGCACCCGCGTCATCGTGCACGAATCGATCGCCGACCAGGTCGTCGAGGGACTCGTCGAGTTCGCCCGCGGAGCCGTCGTCGGTGACCCCTTCGACGCGGCGACGACGCAGGGCACCATCGTCAACCGCAAGCAGCTCGATCGGATCCTCGGCTACATCGAGAAGGGTCGCGCCGAGGGAGCCGAGCTGCTGACCGGCGGCGGGCGGGTCGGCGACCGCGGCTTCTTCGTCGAGCCCACCGTCTTCCGCGGGCACAACGAGCTGACGATCGCCCGCGAGGAGATCTTCGGTCCGGTCGCGACCGTCATCACGTTCAAGACCACCGAGGAGGCCGTGCGGCTGGCGAACACCACCAAGTACGGGCTCAACGCGTTCATCTTCAGCCAGAACCTGTCGACCGTGCACAGCGTGATCCCGCAGCTTCGGGTCGGTACCGTGTGGGTCAACGGCTGGGGTGTTCCCGACCCGAGCCTGCCCTGGGGCGGACGTGAGGCCAGCGGTATCGGGCGTGAACTCGGCCGCAGCGGTCTCGAGGCGTTCACCGAGGAGAAGACGGTACACCTCGGGTACTGACCCGCGAGACGAACGGAATACGGCAGTGACACAGCACGACTCGGCGCAGCAGAACTCGGCGACGCAAGCGGGCGCGCTCGACGGGATCAGGGTGCTCGAACTGGGCACCCTGATCGCCGGGCCGTTCGCCGGGCGGCTGCTCGGCGACATGGGCGCCGACGTCATCAAGATCGAGGACCCGAAGCGTCCCGACCCGCTGCGCACGTGGGGGCAGGGCGAGAAGGACGGGCACCGGTTCTTCTGGACCGTCCACGCCCGCAACAAGCGGTGCGTGACCCTCGATCTGCGGTCGCCCGAGGGACAGGACCTGTTCCGGCGACTGGTCGCCGAGTCGGACGTCATCGTCGAGAACTTCCGTCCCGGCACCCTCGAGAAGTGGGGCCTCGGCTACGACGTGCTGTCCGGGATCAATCCCGGCATCGTGCTGGCCCGCGTCTCCGGTTACGGGCAGACCGGCCCCAAGGCGGGACAGGCGGGATACGCCTCGGTCGCCGAGGCGGAATCCGGGCTGCGGCACCTCAACGGCTACCCGGGCCAGGCCCCGCCGCGGCTGGCGCTGTCCCTCGGGGATTCCCTGGCCGGCATGTTCGCCGTCCAGGGCATCCTCGCGGCGCTCGTCTCCCGCGCACGCACCGGCCGCGGGCAGGTCGTCGACGTCGCGCTCACCGAATCCTGCCTGGCCATCCAGGAATCGGTAATTCCCGACTACGACACCGCCGGTGTGGTGCGTGGACCGTCGGGAACCCGCCTCGAGGGCATCGCCCCGTCCAACCTGTACCGCACCGGCGACGACATGTGGATCGTCATCGCCGCCAACCAGGACACCGTGTTCCGGCGGCTGTGCGCCGCGATGGACCGCCCGGAACTGGCCGACGACGTGCGCTTCGCCGATCACCTCGCGCGCGGCGTGCACCAGGACGAACTCGACGACCTGATCGGCGCGTGGGCGGCGCAGTGGAAGCTCGACGACCTGCTCGAACACCTCGCGGCAAGCGGGGTGGTGGCCGGACCGGTCAACACCGTCGCGGAGGTCGTCGCCGACGAACAGTTCCGCGCGCGCGGCATGCTCGTCGAACACCACGACGAGCGCACCGGCTCCGAGGTTCTCGGTCCCGGCGTCGTCCCGGTGCTCGCCGGAACCCCCGGCGGCGTGCGTCGTGCCGGTGCACCGATCGCCGGCTACGACAACGCCGCGGTGTGGGGCGACCTGCTCGGTCTCACCGAGCAGCAGCAGGCGGAGTTGAAGGCCGCCGGCACCATCTGACCGCCTCGCCTCCCCGTCACCCGGGGAGCGAGTGGACGAAGGGCCTCCCTATTTCGACGCGTCGCAACTAGAGTAGAACACGTTCCAATATGCGACTCGCGTCCTCGAAGGAGTGCCGAATGCACACCCCGCTCTGCGACGAACTCGGAATCGAGTTCCCCATCTTCGCGTTCACCCACTGCCGCGACGTCGTCGTGGCCGTCTCCAAGGCCGGTGGCTTCGGCGTCCTCGGCGCCGTCGGGTTCACGCCCGAGCAGCTCGAAGTGGAGCTGAACTGGATCGACGAGCACATCGGCGACCACCCGTACGGCGTCGACATCGTCATCCCGAACAAGTACGAGGGCATGGACTCGAACCTGTCCGCCGAAGAACTCACGAAGATGCTGCAGTCGATGGTGCCGCAGGAAACCCTCGATTTCGGACGCAAGATCCTCCTCGACCACGGCGTGCCGCTGTCCGAGGACGGTGACGATAACGCGTTGCAGCTCCTCGGCTGGACCGAGGCCACCGCGACCCCTCAGGTCGAGGTCGCGCTGCAGCATCCGAAGGTCACTCTCATCGCCAACGCGCTGGGCACCCCGCCGGCGGACATGATCGCCCACATCCACGACTCCGGCCGCAAGGTCGCCGCGCTGTGCGGCTCGCCGGCGCAGGCCCGCAAGCACGCCGACGCCGGCGTGGACATCATCATCGCGCAGGGCGGCGAGGGTGGCGGCCACTGCGGTGAGGTCGGGTCGATCGTGCTGTGGCCGCAGGTCGTCAAGGAGGTCGCGCCGATCCCGGTGCTGGCCGCCGGCGGCATCGGCAGCGGCCAGCAGATCGCCGCCGCGCTCGCGCTGGGTGCGCAGGGCGCGTGGTCCGGTTCGCAGTGGCTGATGGTCGAGGAAGCGGAGAACACCCCCGTCCAGCAGGCCGCCTACGCGAAGGCCACCAGCCGCGACACCGTGCGCAGCCGCTCGTTCACCGGCAAGCCGTGCCGCATGCTGCGCAACGACTGGACCGAGGCATGGGAGAAGGAAGGCAACCCGAAGCCGCTCGGAATGCCGTTGCAGTACATGGTGTCCGGTATGGCGGTGGCCGCCACCCACAAGTACCCGGACGAGACCGTCGACGTCGCGTTCAACCCCGTCGGCCAGGTCGTCGGCCAGCTCACCAAGGTCGAGAAGTCCTCCGCGGTCATCGAACGCTGGGTGCAGGAGTACCTCGAGGCGACCGGCACGCTCGAAAAGTTCAACGAGGCCGCGACCGCCTGATCTCCGCCCGGTGCGGCGCTTTCCGCGCCGCACCGGCGGCTACCCGGTCGGCAGCAGCAGATCCTCCAGCGTCCGCGGCGCGCCGCCCGCGAGATCTCCCTGCACGTACCGTTTTCCGTCCGAGCCCGTGTACACCCCGGTGATCGGATCGTAGGTTCCCGCGACCGCCCCGGCGACACCCTGCTCCGCGGCCTGCTCCCGGCAGGTCTGCACCGTCGCGCCGCGCAGGCCCGGGAATTCGAGGCACGGTAGGTTCCGGGCGCCGCGCACCGCGACCGGATCGTCCGACGGCAGCTTGCAGTACAGATCGGGCGGCGTCTCCGGCACATCGAGTTCGGTGGGAGAGCGGCGCTGTTCGGGCGGCAGGAACCCCTCGATGCACGGCGGCGGGTCGTTGTACGAGTTGACGAAGAACGTGTTCTGCGACGGATTGTCGACGTTCGGCAGGGCCGCGGACTGGGTGGACGCCATGATGGACGGGAACAGCACAAGGATCTGTTCGACGCCCGGGTTGTAGACGGCGGCAACCTGTTCCACCGACACGAGGTTGGCGAGCAGCAGCGGCAGCGTCGGCTCGATGCGCTGGAACCCCGCGCTGACCTCGTCGGCGGCGGGAGCGGCCCGGTCGACGAGCGCCCGCACGGCCGGATCCGCATCGCGCAACGTGCCGGTGGTGCCGGCCAATGCCGACGCCCACTGCCCGATCGCGGACGACGAGTCGATCTGGGTCTGCAGCAGCGGACCGGCGCCGTCGATGAGCGCGCCGGTCTCGTCGGCGTTGTCGGCGCCCTCCCCGGCGACCGCGGTCGCCGAATCCACCAGTGTCCGCAGGTCGTCGCCGGAGGCGCCGATCGCGGTGTGCGCCTCGTCGAGCAGGACGGCCAACCGGTCCGCCCCGACCGCCTGCAGGGTGTCGTCGAGCCGGTCGATGGCCCGGTCGACCGGCTCGGGCAGGGTCACGCGGTCGCGGGGCAGGACGTCGCCGTCCGCCAGATACGGAGTGTTCGCGTCGTCCGGCACGAGATCGACATAGCGCTCACCGATCGCCGACATGCTGCGGATCTCGGCGGCGGTCGACGCCGGGACGGGCACCGACGAGTCGAGCGACAGGGTGGCTTCGGCGCCGTCATCGGTCATCCGGACCTCGGTGACCCGGCCGATCGTCACGCCCCGATAGGTGACGTTCGCGGTCGGATACAGACCGCCCGCGTCGGCGAGGTCCAGGCGCACCACGTAGCGGCCGATCCCGAGCTGCGCGGGCACCTGCACGAACCACACGCCGACGGCGACGATCGCGGCGATACCGACCGTGAGGAACACGATCAGCCGGTTGCGGACGGACGGCATCATCGGGGAACCCCCAGAAGTTGGGCGAGCAGGCCCATCGGGTCCGGGGCGGACACATCGGTCGGGACGGGCGGGATCGCGGCGGGCGGACCGGTGAGCGCGTTCTCGAACGGGGTGCCGAGCAACAGCGCATTCTCGAGCGTCGGCAACGTCAGGTCCAGGATCACCGTGCCGTTCGCGTAGTCGCCGCGCACGGCATTGCGGTAGGTGTCGATCGGGAACGGGAAGGTGAGCAGGTAGCGGAGCGATTCGGTGAGCGAATCCCCGGCCGCGGTGAGCGAGGCCATCACCGGCTCGAGATCACGCAGATTCGCCACGACATCGTCCCCGGACGCGTCGACGAGGTCGCCGGCGATCCGCCCCAGATCGCCGAGCGACGTCAAGGACCGCGTCAGATCGTCGCGGCGAGAAGACAATTCGTCCAGTGCCGGGGCGAGCGCATCGGTGGCGTCGGCGAGCGCCTGGTTCTGCGCGGACACCTCGACCGCGAGCGCGTCGAGGGATTCCATCGCCCCCACGATCTGCGCCTTCTGATCGTCGAGACCGGTGAGCGCGACGTCGAGCTGCCCGAGCAGGGCGCGCACCGACTCCTCGCGCCCGGTCAGGGCGAGATTCAGCTCGCGGGAGATCTCCTGGGCCTGGGCCAGGCCACCGCCGCTGAGCACCAGTGACAACGCCGACAGGGTCTGCTCGGTGGTGGGGAACAGCCCGGCGCGCTCGAGGGGGATGACGTCACCGTCCTCCAGTGTGCCGGTGGGCGATTCGGTGAGCGGCGGGGCGAGCTCGAGATGCGCCGACCCGAGCAGGCTCGTCTGCCCGATCTTCGCGGTCGCGTTCGCGGGCAGTGCGGTGCCGCCGTCGAGCACCACCGTCACCACGGCGTGACCGCCGTCGAGCCGGATGTCGTCCACCCGGCCGACCGTGACATCCGCGACCCGGACTCTCGAATTCCGTTCCAGGGTCGTGACGTTCGGCATCTCGATGTCGACGCTGTAGGCGCCGTCGCCGTGGCCGCGGGTACCCGGCAACGTCAGCGAGTTGACCCCACGCCACTCGCACGCGCTCGTCGCCAGGACGAGCGGGACCAGCAGCAGGGCCGTGCGTGCGGTTCTCATCGCCCTCCCGGAAGAAGCAGGTCCTCGAGATCGGAGCCGGAGGACACCGGGGCCAGTCCCGGTTCGGTGTACACGAGCTGGTCGGGCAGCGCGCCGACACCCCGGGTCGGATTGATCATGATCGGTGGATAGTCGACGGCGAGCAGATGCAGGATCGGACCGAGTTGCTGCACACACAGTTCCGACCCGGTGTGCGCGTCGACGTCCTCCGCGGCCGCGAGCGCCGAGCAGATGAACTGCACCGGGTTGGCGAAGTTGGTCAGCGCCAGCGCCGAGACGACCGTGTTGTGGGCGGGCTGGTAGATGCCCTGCAGATTGGACAGCGCGGTCGGCGCGACGTGCAGCACCTGCGCGATTCCGTCCCGCTGGGCCGCGAGCGTCTCGGCGAGTTCGGCGGTCCTGTCGACGGTGCCGCCGATCCGCTCGCGGTTGTCGCGCACGAACCGTTCGACCTCACCGAGAGCGGAGCCGAGCGTGCCCAGCGCGCTGCCCATGTCGTCGCGGTTCGCGTCGAGGATCTGCGTCACCGAGGCCATCCGGTTGTTGAACGCGACGATCTGCCCGCGACTGTCCGACAGCGCGTCGACGAACACCTGCAGGTTGCGGACAACCGCGAACAGGTCGCCGCGACCGTCGGAGACGGTGCGCAACGCCGCCGACAACTCCTCGGCGGTCGCGCGCAGGTCCAGGCCCTGCCCCTCGACGTTCCTCGCGGCGACGTCGAGGACCTCGCCGAGCGGTCCCTGCGGGTCGTCCGGGGCGGGACCGAGTTCGGTGGTCAGTTCGGCGAGCTGCCGGGTCACCTCGTCCCATTCGACGGGCACGGCGGTGCGCTCGATCGGGATGGTCGAACCCGGATCGAGTTGTGGTCCTCCGGTGTAGGCGGGTGCGAGCTGCACGAACCGGGCCGACACGAGGGTGGGCGCGACGACCGCGGCCCTCACGTCGGCGGGCACCGGCCGGTCCGCGTCGATCTCGAACGTGACGCGTACCCGGTCGCCGTCCGGCTCGAGGCGCGTGACGCGGCCGACGTCGACGCCCATCACCCGCACGTCGTCGCCGGGGTACAGGCCACGGGCGGAGGCGAATTCGGCGGTGAACTCGTGCGTGGAGCGCCACGGCGCGATCCCGAAGGACACGACGGCGATCACGCCGAGCACCAGGAACGGGATCAGCCAGGGCAGCAGCGGCCGGATGCGGGTCACGGGGTACCTCCGCCGGCGCCGGCGCGTTCGAGCGCGTCGGTCAGGGCCGGTTCGATCAGCTCGGGCGGCAGCAGGTTCTGGATGTAGGAGTTGAAGAACGGGCCCGAGGCGACGGCCTCACCGAGTTCGGTGGCGTACGGGCCGAGCCGCGCGATGGCGAGCGCGATGTTCTCGCGGTTGCGGGTCAGCACGTCGAGCACGGCGTCGACCTGCTCGAGGGTCGGGGCGAGCTGGGTTTCGTTGTCGGCCACGAGGTTCGTCAGCTCGATCGACAGCGCGCTCACGTTGCCGAACAGGGTGTCCAGCGAGCGTTGCCGGGTGTCGAGCTCACGCAGGATCAGCTCGGCGTCGACGATCAGCCCGTCGACCTGCCGGCTGCGTTCGGCCAGCACCGCGGTGATCCGTTCGGCGTTGCCGAGGAGCGCACGCAGCGACTCGTCGCGGGAGGCGACCGTGGTGGACAACCGCTGCACCCCGTCCAGGGCCGCCCCGATGTCGTCCGGGGTCCGGCGCAGCGTGTCCGAGAGCACCCGCATCGATTCGGCGACCTGCTCGGTGTCGATGTCCGCGGCGGTGGTCGCGAGGTCGCCGAGCGCCTCGGTGAGCTCGTAGGGCGCGGTGGTGCGGTCGAGGTCGAAGGTCGTGCCCTCGGACTCCTCGCCGGGGCCGGCGGGCCGGACCCGCAGCATCCGGGCGCCGAGCGCGGTGGCGGTCGCGATCTCCACGGTGGTGTCGGTGCCCAGCACGACCCGGTCGTCGACGGTGAAGCTCACCCGCACGGCGTCGCCGTCGATCTCGACAGCGGAGACCCGCCCGGCATCCTTTCCCGAAACCTGCACGGCGTCACCGGTGTTCAGCCCGCCTGCGTCGACGAACCGGGCGTGGTAGGTGCGGCCGGTGTCGACGAACGGCAACGACCCGAAGTTCAGGGCAGCGAGCACGAGCACGACGAGCGCGACCGTTCCGATCACCCCGATGCGGACCTGGTTCATCTCACGGAATCGACGGGTCATGCCGGTGCGCACCTGCCCGTCGTCTGCCCGAACAGCGGTGAGGTGACGGTGTTGCCGCTGGGGTCGCTGAGCTTGATCTGCAGGCCGCACAGGTAGTAGTTGAAGAACCCGCCGTACGCGCCGAGCCGGGTGAGTGCGGCGTAGGCGTCGGGCAGGCGCGTCGCGAGGCTCTCGATGGTGTCGCTGCGCGAGTTGAGTTGCGCGGCAAGACGTCCGGCTTCGACGATGTCGCCGGCCAGGGGTTCGTGCGACACGGTGAGCAGTTGCGCTAGCGAGGAGGCCGACGCATCGATGTACGCGACGGATTCGGCGACGAGCGCGCCGTCCTGCGCGAGCCGATCCGCGAGCTGCTGTGCGCGGTCGAGGGAGACGTCGAACTCGTCGCGGTGCTCGGCCATGGTCGCGAGCACCGAATTCAGGTTCGCGACGACGTCGCCGACGAGACGGTCGCGGTCGGCGAGGGTGGAGGTGAGCGACGCGGTGCGCTGCAGGATCGACTCGACCGTCCCGCCCTGACCCTGCAGAACCGAGATGAGATCGGCGGAGAGCTGGTTGACCTGTTGCGGATCGAGTGCGCGGAACAGCGGCTTGAAACTGCCGATCAGCACGTCCAGATCGAGGGCGGGGGAGGTGCGGTCGACGTCGATCACCCCACCGGCGCCGAGCGGGGTCGTATCGCCGGGACCGTCGGCCAGTTCCAGGTATCGGTCGCCCACGAGGTTGAGGTACCGGACGGTCGCGTGGGTCGCGCGCGTCGGGGTGTAGACGTCCTCGACGTCGAGCGTCACCGCGATCCGGTTGCCGTCGGCGAACTCGACGGACGTGACGCGGCCGACCTCCACGCCGGCCACGCGCACGAATTGTCCTGTGCGCAGTCCGGATACGTCCTCGAACACCGCGTGGTAGCGCGTGTAGTCCTGGAATCGCATCTGCCCGAACACGACGAACAGCGCGCCGAGGATCGTGAGCATCACCAGCGCGTAGGCCGCTGCGGCGGTCGCGGTGCGGGTCACCGGACGGGCCCCTGCAGGAGTTCGAGGATCGAACCGGGCACGAACACCGGGCTCGTGTTGCCCGCCTCGAACGGGTTCGCGCCGGTGTTCGCCACCACGTACGGGGCCGGCGACTCGGCGGCGGTGACGACGGGCAGGGCGCCGCACCGCGGTCCGCCGGTCGCCGCGACCACCGGCAGGTTGCGCGGGTACTCGTACGGGTCGGAGCCGAGCAACAGCGACGAGTTGAGCATCATCGAACTGCCGTTGCCGCCGGAGGCCGGTTCGGCGAGCAACCGGGCCTGGTCGGCGCCTTGGAAGAAGCAGGTCAGCACGGGCGAATACTCCTCGAGCACGGATGCGGTGGGCCGCAACAGATCGAGCACGCCGACGATCGCCGGTCCGTTCGGCTCGAGCACGCCGACCGCGGTGTCGGTCAGGCCGATCACCGACAGCAGCATCGCGTCGAGATCCTCGGCCCGGTCGACGACGGAGCGGGCGGTGACGGTGAGATTGCCGAGCGAGTCGAGCAGGGCCGGTGCGGCCTCGGTGTAGGTGCCGGCGACGGACCGTGTCGCCGCGAGATCCTCTCCGAGGACATCCGTGCGCGGATTCACCTGGGCGAGAATCGTGCCGGTGTCGTCGAGTGCGGTGCCGAGATCGTCTCCGCGGCCGCGCAGGGCGGTCGCGGCGGCACCGAGCGTCTGGTTCAGTTCGGCCGGGTCGACGGCGTGCAGCACCGACGTCAGGGATTCGAACACCGAGTTCGTCTCGACCGTGACGTTCGCGGCGCGCAGGACCGACCCCTCGCGCAGGTGTTCGCCGGTCGGGTGGACGGGGTCGGTGAGGGAGACGAACTTCGCGCCGAACACGGTGGTCGCGCGTATGTCGGCGCCGACGTCGGCCGGGATACGGGTGGCGTCGCCGGGGAACAGGCTCAGTTCGACGACCGCGCCCGTCGGCGACGGGTGGACCGCGGCCACCGTGCCCACCTGGACGCCGTGCCGCTTGACCAGCGCGCCGGGGTCCAGGACGAGCCCGGCCCGGCCGGTCTCCACGGTCACGGTGACACCGGAAGCGAAGCCGCCCCGGTACGACTGGTGGACGAGCGCGAGGATGCCCACCGCGACCAGGAGGATCGCGGCGACGGCGATGCGGGGCAGGTGGGTGCGCATCGCGCTCACCCCGCCAGATGCAGCTGGCGGCTGCTGCCGTAGAGGGCCAGCGAGATCAACAGGGTCACCGTCACCACCGCGATCAGGGAGAGCCGCACCGCGCGGCCGGTCGCGACGCCGACACCGGACGGACCGCCCTGCGCGGTGTAGCCGTAGTAGCTGTGCACGAGCATGACGATCACCGCCATCACGATCGCCTGACCGAAGGACCACAGCACGTCCGCCGGACGCAGGAACGTCGCGAAATAGTGGTCGTAGACGCCGGGGGACTGGCCGAGAATCGTGACGGTCGCGATGCGGCTGGACAGGAACGCCGCGAGCACCGACAGGGAGTACAGCGGGAGGATGGCGATGAGTCCGGCCAGGATCCGGGTGCCGACGAGATAGGGGACCGACCGGATCGCCATCACCTCGAGCGCGTCGATCTCCTCGCTGATGCGCATGGCGCCGAGCTGGGCGGTGGTGCCGGCGCCGATGGTCGCCGCGAGACCGACACCGGCGACGACGGGCGCGACGACCCGCACGTTGACGTACGCCGACAGGAACCCGGTGAGCGCCTCGACGCCGATGTTCCCGAGCGAGGTGAAGCCCTGCACGGCGACGGTGGCACCGGCGAACAGCGTGAGGAAACCCATGATCGCGACGCTGCCGCCGATCATCGCGAGAAGTCCTGTGCCCAGACCGATCTCGGTGACGACCCGGAACGTCTCGGTGCGGTAGTGGCGGGCGGCCTTCGCCGTGGACAGCAATGCGCCGACGCAGAACACGATCTGCTCGCCGATCGTGTCGATCGCGCGGACGAGACCGCGCCCGGCCCGGCTCGCCGTGTGGGCGGCCCGTCCGTGGCGGAGGCTGATCAGGCTCATCGGTCGGTCACCGCGATTCCGATCGAGGTGAGCAGCATGTTCGCGAGGAACAGGGCGACGAACGCGAACACGACGGTTTCGTTGACGGCCTCGCCGACGCTCTTGGGGCCGCCGGAGACCGACAGGCCCCGGTGGCACGCGATCAACCCGGCGAGCAGGCCGAACACGGCGGCCTTGATCTCGGAGAGCAGCAGCTCGCCGGGGCCGACGAGGAGCGTGACCCCGGCGGCGTACGCACCCGGGTCGACGTTCTGGAGCAGAACCGAGAAGAAGAACCCACCGATCAGGCCGATCGCGCAGACCGCGCCGTTGAGGGTCGCGGCGACCGCGGTCGACGCGAGAGCACGCGGCACGACGAGACGGGACACCGGGTCGATGCCGAGCACTTCGAGTGCGGCGATCTCCTCGCGGATCGTGCGCGAACCGAGGTCGGCGGCGATCGCGGTGGCACCCGCGCCCGCGACCACCAGCACCGTGACGAGCGGGCCGATCTGGGTGACCGCGCCGAGTCCCGCTCCGGCGCCGGACATGTCGCTCGCGCCGATCTCCACCAGCAGGGAGTTGAGGGTGAAGACCACGAGCACGGTGAACGGGATCGACATGAGGATCGTCGGGACGAGCGAGACGCGCGCGACGAACCAGAACTGGTTCGTGAATTCCCGCCACTGGAACGGGCCCCGGAACACTCCGGTCAGTGCGTCGAGCGACAGCGAGTAGAAGCTACCCAGGGCATGGGCGGCATCGCGCGGTGTCGATCCCATTCGCTCCTCCGCTTCCCCCACGGAACACGCAGCGCGTGCATATCGCCTGAACATACCCGAGGGTATGTAAGGCGGGCAAGGGGTCGCGGAAGTCCGTGTACCTAACCGGTGGTGGCGGTGTCCGATTCGAGTGATTCCGCCAGTTCCTCTGTCAGGAGCCTGAATTCGTTCTCACCGCGCTCGCGTACCCACACCGGATCGGCACAGTGCCAGCGCTCGGCGCTCAGCGATCGGGTGAGCACCTTGAACGTCGCGGTGCGCGGGAAGTCGGTGCAGACGCGGATCAGCGTCGGCACCTGCTTGGGGCCCAGATCGGGCTGGGAATCGAGGAACCGTGCGAACGCGACCGGGTCGAACGCGTTGTCCGCGGACGGGATCACCGCGGTCATCACCCGGTCGCCCACATACCGGTCGGGCACCGCGTAGACGGCGACCTGAGCGAACCCTTTGTAGCGCAGCAACACCCGTTCGATGGGGGCCGCGCCGATGTTCTCGCCGTCCACCCGCAGCCAGCCCGAACTGCGGCCCGCGAAGTACACGAACCCGTCGGCGTCGCGGAACCCGAGGTCGCCGCTGTAGTAGCGACCGTCCCTGACCCGTTCGGCGTCGGCCTCGGGATTCTTGTAGTACCCGGCGAACTGACCGGCACCGCGGACGTTGACCAGTTCGCCGGTGGCCTCGTCGGCGTTGACGATCCGGCCGCGGGAGTCGAACTCGGCCGGAGGGCAAGGCTTCCCGGTCTCCGGATGCAGGATGTGGATGTCCTCGGGCAGTCGGCCGAGCGACCCGGCCGGAGCACCCGGCGTCGCGGGAATCGACACCCCGCCCTCGGTGGAACCGAAGCCGTCGACGACGACCGCGTCGAACCGGCGTCGGAACTCGGCGATCGCGGGCGCGGTGCCCTCGTTGCCGTACATGATGCGCAGTGGGTTGTCGGAATCGTGTGGCGTCTCGGGCGTTGCCACGATGTAGGAGAGCGGCTTGCCCACGTAGTTGGCGTAGGTGACACCGAACTTCCGCAGGTCGGGCAGGAACCCGGACGCGGAGAAACGCCGGCGCAGGGCCACCGCGCACCCGCCGGCCAGCGCGACGGCCCAGCCCGCCATGATGGCGTTCGAGTGGAACAACGGCATCGACAGGTACACCACGTCCTCGGCGCCGAGTCCGAACCGCTGCGCGAGCATCCGGCCCGGTGCCGCGACCTTCGCGTGCGTGCACCGCACGGCCTTCGGGTCGCCGCTCGTGCCGGACGTGAAGATCAGCATGAACAGGTCGTCGGGTGTGACCTCGGCGACCTCGTGGACCCAATCTCGGTGTGGTTCCAGGAGTTCGGCCCAGTCCGGTGAATCGACGTCGATCACCCGGACGTCGCCGAGATCGAGGCCGTCGAGCAGGCCGGCGTGTGCGCGTTCGGTGAACACCACCTGGCAGTCGGCCAGCGCGATGTCGCGGGCGAGGGCATCGCCGCGACGGGTCGTGTTCAGGCCGACCACGACGGACCCGGAGAACGCGGCAGCGCCGAGCAGCAGCGAGAACTCCGGGACGTTGTCCATGAGGATCCCGAAGTGCCGCGGCCGGTCCGGATCGAGCAGGGCGCGCAGCAGCGCGGCCCTGTCGTGGCTGCGCTGCACGTGCTCGCGCCACGACAGGGACGCGTCCTCGAAACGCAGCCCCCGGTCGTCGATCTCGGACATCGCGGTGAGCAGGGCGGTCACCGTGGGTGTTTCCGTCATGGGTGCATCCTCGGGGCAGGCCGGCGCCGGCGTACAGGCGACATCTCGGCGAGCGGGACCGATCAGGCCGGCGTCGAGGCGAGTTCGGCGCCGAGCGAACGCAGTTGGGTCGTCGCCGAACCGAGCAGGAACTCGTGGTGCTTTGCCGCGAGGAAGTAGCGGTGGACCGGATGATCCTCGTCGAGTCCGACGCCGCCGTGCACATGCACCGTCGTGTGGGCGACGCGATGCCCGGCGTCGGCGGCCCAGAACGCCGCGGTGCGCAGCTCTCCGGTGTCCGGAAGCCCTGCGGCGATCCGGAATGCGGCCTGCCACAGGGTCAGGCGCACGGCCTTGACGTCGATGTACCCGTCCGCGAGACGCTGGGCGACGGCCTGGAAGCTGCCGATCGGACGGTCGAACTGGATCCGCTCGCGGGCATATTCGGCGGTGAGCTCGAGCGCGCGTTCGAGGACGCCGAACTGGTAGGCGGCGGATCCGAGCAGCGTGCGGTCGCGCAGCCACGCCGCGACCGCGGTGCCGTCCGTGCCGAGCACCCGGTCGGCGCCGACGCGCGTCCCGGCGAACTCGACGATGCCGGCGCTGCCGAAATCGGTGGTGGACTGGCGGGTCACGGTGACCCCGGGCGCGTCGGCGTCGACGAGCAGCACCACGACGCCGGACTCCGAGGCGGCGGGGACCAGGAACAGATTGGCGATCGGCGCCGCATCGACGACGATCTTGGTGCCGTTCAGGATCCAGCCGTCGGCGTCGGCGACGGCCCGGGTGGTGGGCGTGGTCGGATCGTCGTTCAGTTCCTCGGTGAGCGCGGCCGCGAGGACCTTCTCACCGGTCGCCGCCGGTTCACCCCACGCGGCGCGCTGCGCGTCGGTGCCGAATTCGGCGATGGCGGTCGCGGACGCGACGACGGAGGTCGGATACGGCACGGCCGCGACGCCGCGGCCGAGTTCGGCGCAGATGCTGATCTGCTCGAGCGGGCCGAATCCGTCGCCGCCGATCGACTCGGGGACCGCGGCACCGAGAATCCCGGACGACGCGAGCGCGTCCCACAGGGCGTGGTCGATCCGGTCCTCGGCGGCGTCGAGCTCGCGGAGATGCTCGTTGGTGACGACCTCGGTGACGATGTTGCGGGTGAGCCCGGCGAGATCCTGCTGGGCCTCGGTGAGCGTGAAGTCCACTGCGTGGTCCTCTCGTGGTGTGGCGGCTCGGCGGTCAGCGCTTGGCGGGTGGCTGGCCGAGGGCGGTCATGGCGATGATGTCGCGCTGCACCTCGTTGGTGCCGCCGCCGAACGTCAGGATGAGCGAGCTGCGGTGCATGCGTTCGATGCGTCCGCGCAGGAGCACACCGGGGGTGTTCTGCCGCAGGGTCGCCGCGGGGCCCAGGATCTCCATGAGCAGCCGGTAGGCCTCGGTCGCGAACTCCGTGCCGAAGACCTTGTTCGCAGATGCGGGTGCCGGGCCCAGGGGCGCGGTGCTGGACGCGATCTCCCAGTTCATGAGCTTGAGGTATTCGGCCTTCGCGTGCACCCGGGCGAGGTTGATCTGCACCCATTCCTGGTCGATGACGCGCCGGCCGTCGGGCAGCGTGGTGTTCTGCGCCCACGCCCGGACCTCCTGCAGCGCGGTGAGGATCGGGCCGGCCGAGGTGAGCGCCACGCGTTCGTGGTTGAGCTGGTTGGTGACCAGCGCCCAGCCGCCGTTCTCCTCGCCGACGAGGGCCGACGCCGGGACCCGCACGTCCTGGTAGTAGGTGGCGCTGGTGTCCGGTCCGGCCATGGTGTGCACCGGGGTGTAGGAGAATCCCTCCGCCGTGGTGGGCACGATGAGGACGCTGATGCCCTTGTGCTTCTTGGCATTCGGATCGGTGCGGCACGCGAGCCACACGTAGTCGGCGTAGGCGATGAGGCTGGTCCACATCTTCTGCCCGTTGATGACCCATTCGTCGCCGTCGCGCACGGCGGTGGTGCGCAGCGACGCGAGGTCGGTGCCGGCGCCGGGCTCGGAATAGCCGATGGAGAAGTGCAGTTCACCCGCGGAGATCTTCGGCAGGAAGAACGCCTTCTGCTCGGGGGTGCCGTAGTGCATGATCGTCGGCGCCACCGAGTTTATGGTGAGGAACGGGACCGGAGCACCCGCGACCGCGGCCTCGTCGGTGAAGATCAACTGGTCCATGGCGGAACGGTTCTGGCCGCCGTACTCCTCGGGCCAGCCGAGGGTGAGCCAGCCGTCCTTGCCCATCTGCTGCACCACTTCGCGGTACACGTTTCCGGCGCCGTACTCGCCGGTCGTCGCCGAGAGCGCCTCACGACGCTCCGGCGTCATCAGCTCGGCGAAGTACGCGCGCAACTCCTCGCGCAGCTTCTGCTGCTGCGGGGTATAGGTGATGTCCAACGAACCGCTCCAATCGTCGCCACGGGGACGGGTCCGACAATGTTTCCGAATCATTGCACAGAACTGGAACGCGTTCTAGCCTTACCGGACAGGCTCCGTTCGGGGTGCCGCCGACGGTGTCCGAGAGGCTCAGTGCGAATGGGAAGCGAGGGTTCGGGATGGATATCAAGGTCGACTTCGACCGCTGCGAGGCGAACGGCGTGTGTGTGGGAATCGCGCCGGATCTGTTCGATCTGAACGACGACGACGAACTGACCGTCGTGCACCCGGTGCCGGAGGGTCGCGAGGCGGACGCGCGCGAGGCGATCGCCCAGTGCCCGCGCGCGGCGCTCACGGAGATCTGACGCTCTGCTCTTGCCAGGAATGAGAACGCGTTCTACATTCCGACGGTCCCCGGTTTCATTCGCCGGAGCGTCGGGCCCCGAGTGCGCCTGACATGGCGGCCGGAGGGCCGGTAACGAAGAGGTGGGCCGTCAGGGTCCGCCGCGGTCGCGAGGAGTGCGGTTCATGAGTGTTGACGGCAGCGCCGGTCCCGAGAATGTCACCGACCCCCGTGGGGCAGACCTGACCGGCAAGGTCGCCGTGGTGACCGGCGCCGGTGCGGGACTGGGTCGTGCCGAGGCGGTGGCACTGGCGCAGGCCGGCGCGACGGTGATCGTCAACGACCTCGCCGAGACCGACGAGGTCCAGGACACGCTCGAGCAGATCCGCGCGATCGGCGGCGACGTCGCGTTCGTGCCGGGCAGCGTCGCCGAACGCGCCACCGCCGACGCACTCGTCTCCACCGCGCAGGATCGGTTCGGCAGCCTCGACATCGTCGTCAACAACGCGGGCATCGTGCGGGACCGCATGCTGCCCAACATGTCCGACGAGGAATGGGACGCCGTGATCGCGGTGCACCTGCGCGGACACTTCCTGCTGTGCCGGAACGCGGCCGCCTACTGGCGTGCCAAGTCGAAGGAAGCCGGCGCGCCCGTCTACGCCCGCATCGTCAACACCGCATCCGAGGCGGGCCTGCTCGGTCCCGAGGGGCAGGCCAACTACGGTGCCGCCAAGGCCGGCATCATCTCGCTCACCCTGTCCGCGGCCCGGGGGCTGTCCCGGTACGGCGTGCGTGCCAACGCGATCTGCCCGCGCGGCCGGACCGCCATGACCGAGTCGGTCTTCGGCGCGGCGCCGAACGCCGAGGTCGATCCGCTGTCGCCCGAGCACGTCGGAACGCTCGTGTCTTACCTGGCCTCGCCGGCCGCGGACCGGGTCAACGGCCAGGTCTTCGTCGTCTACGGGCCGATGGTCGCGTTGATGGCGGCCCCTGTCGTCGAGCAGCGTTTCGACGCCGACGTCCGATGGACCCCGGAAGCGCTCGCCCAGGAACTCGGGAGCTACTTCGAGGACCGCGACCCAGCCCGCATGTTCTCGGCTGCCGAACTTCTGAAGCTGTGAGGCTGGTGTGCCTTTTCGGCGCCTGGGGGCGCCGGAAAGGCACACCCGGCCGTTGCTGCTACTCCAGGTGACAGGCACCGTCGTTCTCGGTTAATATTCCGCAGTCCGCCGTCGGCCGGGATAGGGTCGAGATTCGACGTTTTCCGTGCCGTGAACTCGGCTCCAGCACCTCGGTTTTCCTTTGAAACTTGTTCCAGTTTCGGATCCTCCACCGCGGGCGTCCCGGAGTGTGATCGCATCGGTTCCCGGTTCCGCGCCGCTGCCGACCGGAGTTGCGAAGCTCCACGTAAAGCCACTTATCCGACCGGGGTTCCACTCCCGGCTTCCCGAGATTCAGCAACGGTGTACGGCGTCCTCCGGGTCTCCGGTGCGCACCTTTGACAGTGTGAACACGTTCTAGTTAGTATGACGCGGGTCACAGTGCGGCCCGCGTCGGTCCGTGGCCGATCCAACCAACGAACGGAGGGGAGACGTTGGTAGACCTCCTCGAGGTCCCGTTGCGCGCCGTCGGCGGTCTCTTCGCCATGACCGGGGAAACCGCCCGCGCTGCATTCTCCCGGCCGTTCCAACGGCGCGAATTCATCGACCAGGCATGGTTCGTCGCACGGGTGTCGCTTCTGCCGACCGTCCTTGTGGCAGTGCCGTTCACGGTCCTGGTCAGCTTCACCCTCAACATCCTGCTGCGGGAGATCGGTGCCGCCGACCTCAGCGGTGCGGGTGCCGCGCTCGGCGCCGTCACCCAGGTCGGGCCGATGGTCACCGTCCTCATCGTCGCCGGCGCCGGCGCGACCGCGATCTGCGCGGACCTCGCCGCCCGGACGATCCGCGAGGAGATCGACGCGATGCGGGTGCTCGGCATCAATCCGATCCATCGCCTCGTCGTGCCGCGCGTGCTCGCCTCCACCGTGGTCGCGTTGCTGCTCAACGGCCTCGTGTGCTCGATCGGCATCCTCGGCGGTTTCGCGTTCTCGGTGTTCCTGCAGGACGTGAACCCCGGCGCCTTCGTCAACGGCATCACGCTGCTCACCGGCTTCGGCGAGCTGATTATCTCCCAGGTCAAGGCGGGTCTGTTCGGCATGATCGCCGGACTCGTCGCGTCCTATCTCGGACTCAACGTCAAGGGCGGTGCCAAGAGCGTCGGCGACGCCGTCAACCAGACGGTCGTGTTCGCCTTCATGGCACTGTTCGTCGTCAATCTCCTCGTCACGGCCGTCGGCATCAAGCTGACGGCCGGATGAGCGGCTCGGTGGTGGTGTAGATGGCAGTGATTACCGGGCGCTTCCCCCGCGTGCGCCGACGTGTCCGCGCCGCGTCGAACTCGATCGACGGCATCGGCGAACAGGCACTGTTCTTCGGCCGCGCACTCGGCTCCGCGCCGCGCGCGCTGATGCACTATCCGAAGGAGACGGTCCGGCTCGTCGCCGAGATCAGCATGGGCACCGGCGCGCTCGCCGTCATCGGCGGCACGGTCGTGATCGTCGGCTTCCTGACCCTGTTCACCGGCGGCATCATCGCCGTGCAGGGCTTCAGCTCCCTCGGCAACATCGGTGTCGAGGCGCTCACCGGCTTCTTCGCGGCGTTCATCAACGTGCGCATCGCCGCCCCGACCATCGCGGGCATCGGCCTCGCGGCGACCATCGGGGCCGGGTCCACCGCCCAGCTCGGCGCGATGCGGGTTTCCGAGGAGATCGACGCGCTCGAGGTGATGGCGATCCCGTCCGTCCCGTACCTGGTGAGCACGCGGGTGATGGCCGGGATGATCGCGATCGTCCCGCTGTACTCGCTCGCGGTGATCGCCTCGTTCATCGCCAGCCGTTTCGCGACGGTCGTGCTCTACGGCCAGTCCGCCGGCGTGTACGACCACTACTTCCAGACCTTCCTCATCCCCACCGACATCCTGTGGTCGTTCGTGCAAGCCATCGTCATGGCCATCGCGGTGATGCTCATCCACACCTACTACGGCTTCAACGCAAGCGGCGGGCCGGTCGGGGTCGGTGTCGCCGTCGGCAACGCAGTGCGCGCGTCCCTCATCGCCGTCGTCACCGTCACCCTCCTCATCTCGCTCGCGGTCTACGGGATGTCCGGCAACTTCAACCTGTCGGGATAGGCGGCATTCATGGACAGCCCATCGTGGAAGAAGAAACTCGCCGCCCTGGGGATGGTCGGCGGGCTCGCCGTGCTCGTCGTCGCGGCGCTGACGCAGTTCGTCGGCGGCTTCACCGCCACCGTCCCGGTGACCGTGACCTCCGCCCGTTCCGGCCTGGTGATGGAACCCGACGCCAAGGTCAAGTTGCGCGGCGTCGAGGTCGGCCGGGTCTCGTCGATCGAGCACACCCCGGACGGTGCGGTGCTGCAGCTGGCGATGGATCCCGGTCAGTTGCACCTGATTCCGTCGAACGCACAGGTGACCATCGAGTCGACCACCGTGTTCGGCGCGAAGTTCGTCGATCTGGTCGTCCCGGACGATCCGTCGCCGGTGCCGCTGCAGGAAGGCGCGGTCATCGCCGCCGAGAACGTCACCGTCGAGTTCAACACCGTCTTCGAGCACCTCAACGACGTGCTCGCGCAGGTGCAGCCGGAGAAGCTCAACGCCACGCTCGGTGCGATCTCGGAAGGCCTGCGCGGTCGCGGTGACGATCTCGGTGCCGCGCTCGCGGAGGTCGACGACTACCTCGTGACGATGAATCCGTCTCTGCCGCAACTGCAGTACGACCTCCAGGCCGCCGCGGACGTGACCGGTGTCTACGCCGACACCGCACCCGACCTGATGGCCACCGTCGGCAACGCCACCGACGTCGGCAACACCGTCGTCGACGAACAGGACAACCTCGATCTGCTGCTGATGAACGTCATCGGTCTCGCGACCACCGGCCGGGACGTCCTCGGCGAGAACGAGGCCCAGCTGACCACGTCGCTGGACCTCCTGACCCACACGACCACCCTCCTCGGGGAGTACTCGCCCGAGCTGACGTGCTTCATCGTCGGACTCAACGACGGGCGGATCGCGTTCGAGCCGATGGCCGGCACCGGCAAGTACGCGTCGCTGATGCTGAGCACCAGCTTCATGGGCGGCGCCACCATCTACAACCAGGAGCAGGACCTCCCCGTCGTCGGGGCGAGCGGTGGGCCCAACTGCTACGGGCTGCCGAATTTCGACCCCCGTCGCGACGGACACGCACAGTTCGCGGTCGCGAACACCGGTGAAGTGCCCTACAAGCCCTCCACCGAGGCGTGGGTCCGAACCCCGACGATCTTCCGGTACCTGTACGGCGACGACCTTGCGGCAGGGCAGTGACCATGAGACCGACCACCATCAAGTTCACGGCCTTCGCCGTCGCGATGATCCTGATCTTCGCGGGCCTCGCCGTGGTGTTCAGCCAGGCCCGGTTCTCCGGCAGCGAGGGATACCGCGCGACGTTCACCGACGTGTCCGGGCTGAAGCCCGGCGACAAGGTGCGCATCGCGGGTGTTCCCGTGGGATCGGTCGGCAGGGTCGACATCGGTGACGGCAACATCGCCGAGGTCGACTTCGACGTCGACTCGAAATACACGCTGCTGCAGAGCACCCGCGCGACCGTCCGCTACGAGAACCTCGTCGGCGACCGCTACCTCGAGTTGCTGGAAGGTCCCGGCAGCAGCGGCGAGAAGCTGCAGCCGGGCGAGACCATCCCGCTCGACCGGACCGCGCCGGCGCTCGATCTGGATCTGCTGCTCGGCGGATTCAAGCCGTTGCTGAAGGGACTGGATCCGAAGCAGGTCAACGACCTGTCCGGCGCGTTGCTGCAGATCTTCCAGGGACAGGGCGGCACGCTGGTGTCGCTGCTCGGCAACACCAACTCGTTCACCAACTCACTCGCCGACCGGGACCAGCTCATCGGCGACGTCATCGACAACCTCAACACCGTGCTGGGCACGATCGACGAACGCGACGAGCAGTTCGGCGACACCATCGACCGGCTGCACACTCTCGTCGGCGGCCTCGCCGAGGACCGCGACCCCATCGGGGCCGCGCTCCCGCAGTTGTCCGCGGGCACCGCGGATCTCGCGTCGCTGCTGCAGGAAACGCGGCCCGACCTGCAGTCGGTGATCGCCGAGACCAACCGCACGATGACGCAGCTCGAGCTCGGTGAGGACGACATCAATCGCACCCTCGAACGGTTGCCGACGGACTACAAGAAGCTCATCCGTGTCGGTGTGTACGGAAACTTCTTCCAGTTCTTCCTGTGCGCCAACACGTTCAAGTTCTCCGGACCGGACGGGACGACGATCCGTTACACGTCGGCGGAGCAGACGACCGGAAGGTGTGCAAAGGTCGAATGAGCCCTACTCGTGAACGCAATCCAGTCCAGGTCGGTGTCATCGGCCTCGGTGTGTGTGCCGCGATCGTGCTCGCGGGCCTGCAGTACGACCAGCTTCCGTTCATCTCGGGAGGCCTGAACTACTCGGCGCACTTCACCGACGCGGGTGGCCTCGTGCCGGGCGACGACGTCAGCCTCGCCGGTGTCGACGTCGGTACCGTCACCGGCGTCGAGCTCGACGGACAGCAGGTGCTGGTGACCTTCACGGTCCGCGACGGCATCGCCCTCGGCGAGGCGACCGGCGCCGACATCAAGACCAACACGGTCCTCGGCCGCAAGTCCCTGGCGGTGCGGCCGGCCGGTGACGGCGTCCTGCGGCCCGGCACGACGATCCCCGTCGAGCGCACCAACGCGCCGTACTCGCTGCCCGATGCGCTCGGGGACCTCACCACCAGCGTGTCCGAACTCGACACCGACGGCATCAACGAATCGCTCGACGCCCTGTCGCTTGCACTGCAGGACACCCCGCCCGAGATCAGCGGAGCTCTCGAAGGCATGCGGCGGCTTTCCGAATCCATCAACGCGCGCGACGAATCGCTGCAGGAACTTCTCGGCCGCGCCGAGAACGTCACCGGCATCCTCGCCGAACGCAGCGACCGCATCAACGAATTGATCCTCGACGCCAACGATCTGTTCGGTGAACTGAGCCTGCGTCGCGACGCCATCACCGAACTCATCGCGAACGTCTCGGCGGTGTCGCGGCAGCTGACCGGTCTCGTGCAGGACAACCAGGCACAGATGGCGCCGACCCTCGAGACGCTGAACGCGGTCACCGCGAATCTGCAGGCGAACAAGGACAACATCGCCGAAGCACTCGACGGACTCGGCCCCTACATCAGTTCCCTCGGCGAATCCGTCGCCAGCGGACCGTTCTTCAACGCGTACGTCTCGAACATCCTGCCCGCACCGTGGTGGAAGGCGGTCGTCGACGGGTTCGTCGCGCCCGAACTCCTGCAGGAGGACCTGGAGGACGTGATTCCGGACAACCCGCCGTCGATCAAGAAGGATGGCGAATGAGCGACACGACCATCGACAACGGGAAGAAGCCGGGCCGGCCGAAGTGGCTGCTGCCCGCGGTCGCCGCCGCGGTCGCCGCGGCCCTGATCGCCGGCGTCGCCGCGCTCGTGCTGCCGGGCTGGGGCAAGCGCACGATCCACGCCGAATTCGTGTCCACCACAGGACTGTACGAAGGCGACGACGTGCGGGTCCTCGGCGTGCCGGTCGGGAGCATCACCTCCATCGAACCGGGCGTCGACATGTCCCGGGTCACGATGCAGGTCGACGACTCGGTCGACGTCCCCGCCGACGCCCAGGCCGTGATCATCGCGCAGAGCCTCGTCTCGGCACGGTTCATTCAGCTCACCCCCGTGTACTCCGGTGGGGAGACGATCGCCGACGGTGCCACGATTCCGTTGTCGCGCACGGCCTCTCCCGTCGAGTGGGACGAGATCAAGACCGAACTGATGCGGCTGACCGAGGCGCTCGGACCGGAGGATCTCGACCCGCAGGGCTCGCTCGGCCGGTTCATCGACACCGCCGCCGAGAACCTCGAGGGCAACGGCGCCACCGTGCGCGAGGCGCTGCGGGAACTGTCCGAGACGATGCGGACCCTCTCCGACGGCCGCACCGACCTGTTCTCCACCGTCCGCAACCTGCAGGCATTCGTCTCCGTGCTGTCGAAGAGCGACGAGCAGATCGTGCAGTTCGGCGGCCGCCTCGCGTCCGTGTCCGACGTGCTCGCCGCGAGCTCCGACCAGCTCGGAACCTCGCTCACCGACCTGAACATCGCGGTCGGCGACGTGCAGCGGTTCGTCCAGGACAACCGTGACGGACTCACCGAATCCGTCGAGCGCCTCGCCGACGCCACCGAGGTCCTCGCCCGCAAGCGGCCCGAGATCGAACGGGTCCTGCATTCCGGTCCCACGGCGCTGTCGAACTTCTACAACATCTACAAGCCCGCCCAGGGTTCGCTCACCGGGGCCCTCTCGATCAGCAACGGCCGCAACCCCATCGAATGGATGTGCGGCTCGGTGGGTGCGGCGGCCAACGCGACCTCGGATCGCAGCGAGGAACTGTGCCGGCAGCAACTCGGACCCGTGCTCGCCTCCCTGTCGAGCAACTACCTGCCGTACCTGATCAACCCGATCGCCGGCGTGCAGGCGTTCCCGGACCAGCTCTACTACACCGAACCGTGGCTCGAAGAGGCCACGGCCGGACGTGGAATCGCCCCCGAGGAAGCGCCCGCACCGGGCCCGGTCGACGGGCTGCTGTCCGGACTGCCGAGCATCGAGGTGCCCGGCGACCTGGGCTCACTGCTGCAGCCGGGAGGAGGCCGATGACCACGCGCACCGGGCGGCTCACAGCCGTCACCACCTTGGCCATCGCCGCGATGACACTGTCGGCCTGCGAATGGAACGGGCTCAACTCGGTCCCGATGCCGGGCACCGCCGGGCACGGGGACGGCGCCTACCAGGTGCAGATCGAGATGCCGAACGTCACGACGCTGTCCCAGAACTCGCCGGTGCGTGTCGACGACGTCACCGTCGGGAGCATCGCGAACATCGAGGTCGTGGACTGGCACGCGCTGGTGACGGTGGCCCTCGACGGGGACGTCGAACTGCCCGCGAACGCCACCGCCCGCATCGGGCAGACCAGCCTGCTCGGATCGCAGCACCTGGAACTGGCCGAGCCGACCGACGAACCGCCGCAGGGCCGGCTCGAGGACGGCGACGTCATCCCGCTCGAACGCGCCGGTGCCTACCCGACGACCGAGCAGACGCTGTCGTCGCTGTCGGTGGTGCTCAACGGCGGCGGGCTCGCCCAGATCAACGACATCACCACCGAACTGAACGCCGCGCTCGTCGGACGCGAGGATTCGCTGCGCGACCTGATGCCGCGGCTCGACGAACTCGTCGGCACCCTCGACCGGCAGCGCACCGACATCATCTCCGCGATGGAGGGCATGGACCGGCTGGCGTCGACGGTCAACGACCAGACCGACACCCTCGAACGCGCCCTCGACGAACTGCCCGCGGCGCTCGAGGTGCTCTCCGATCAGCGGGGCAATCTGACCGCGGCGCTGACCTCGCTCGGTGAGTTGAGTTCCGTCGCAAGCAGGCTCGTCGAGAACGCCGGTCAGGATCTGGACACGAACCTGCAGGCACTGACCCCGACCCTGCGGGCACTCGCGGATTCGGGCAACTCGCTCACCCAGGTGCTCGGTGTGCTGCTCACCTACCCGTTCCCGCAGGCCGGTATCAACAACATCATCCGAGGCGACTACGCGAACCTCGCCATGACCATCGACCTGACCCTGGATCGTCTCGACCTGAACTTCCTGACCGGAACCCCGCTCGCCGGCCGGCTCGCCGGTCCCGAAGGCATCCTGGGGCAGGACGCCGGACTCGCGGGACAGGCCACCGACCCGTTCCTGGCCCCGCTGCAGCCGCCGGCTCCGCGGACCGGGCCCGGCCCGGCGACCGTGACCGTCCCGGGGCTCGGCGAGTTCACGATCCCCGAACTGCCGCAGCTGGGGGTGCCCGCGCCATGATGCTCTCGAGGTTCGTCCGCATCCAGTTGGTGATCTTCGCGATCCTCACGGTGATCGGACTGGTCGTCATGTCGGCGCAGTACGTCCGGCTGCCGCAGCTTCTCGGGGTCGGCCGCTACACGGTCACCGCGGAGCTGCCGTCGACCGGTGGCCTGTACCGGCATTCGAACGTCACCTATCGGGGAACGAATGTCGGTGTGGTCGATACTGTTTCGCTGACACCTACCGGGGTCGAGGCCGAGATGTCGATCGACAGCGACTACAAGATTCCGGCGGACGTCGACGTCGCGGTGCGCAGCGTGTCGGCGGTCGGCGAGCAGTACATCGACCTGGTGCCGCACGAGAATGCTTCGGACGAAGCGCATCTCGCGGACGGTGACGTGATCCCCGTCGATCGGGCGACCGTGCCGCAGGAGGTCGGGGCACTGCTCGACCAGGCGGATGTGCTGCTCGCGAGCATCAGCGACACGCGCCTGCAGACCGTCGTGGACGAGGCGTTCGATGCGTTCAACGGATCCGGGCCCGATCTGCAGCGACTGATCGACTCGACCCGCCTGTTCGTGCAGGAGGCCAACGCCAACAGCGCTCCCACGAGTCAGCTGCTCGACGAGCTCGGCCCGCTGCTCGACACCCAGGTCGTCAGCAGCGACGCGATCCGTTCCTGGACACGGGACATGGTGACCTTCACCGACCGGCTCCGCGTCAGCGACCCGGATCTGCGGGCGCTGATGGACAAGGGGCCCGGCGCGGCCGCGGAAGCCGAGCAACTGCTGCAGGACCTGAAACCCACCCTGCCGCTGCTGCTCGCGAACCTCGTCAGTGTCGGTGAGGTCGGCGTCGTCTACAACGCCGGCATCGAACAGATCCTGGTGCTGTACCCGCCGATGACCACGGCACTGATCACCGCGGCCGGCAGCGGACCGGCCGAGGACGGTGCGGTCGTCGACTTCCATCTCCAGTTGCACGATCCGCCGCCGTGCCTGGCCGGTTTCCTTCCGCCGGACCAGTGGCGCAGTCCCGCCGACGAGTCCCTGATCGACTCGCCCGGTGACCTGTTCTGCAAACTGCCGCAATCGGATCCGAACACTGTGCGCGGTGCCCGCAACGTTCCCTGCATGGAGTTCCCGGGCCGTCGTGCACCGACGCCGGAAATGTGCCGGACCGGTTACCAGCCCGAGTACACCGACAACCCGTGGATCGGCCCGCCGACGCCGGTGGCATCCGCGAACGACGTCCCTCAGCCCGCGTCGTACTCCGAAGGTTCGGACGCCGCCGCGCCCGCGGGTGTGACCGCGCGCCGGATCGATCCGGCGACCGGCACGTACATTGGTCCGGACGGCACGGTCTACCGCCACACGGGCACGGGGGCAGACACGAGTTTGGAGGCGTACATGAAGGCACAGCAGGGCTGATGACGGACGAGAACACGACATCGGAGAACCCGACCTCCGGGGGCACGTCGGCGGGTCGGGCGTGGACCCGGCCCGTCTCGATCGGCGCGGCGGTCCTGATCGTCGCGCTGATCGCGGCCGGGGTCTGGCTGCTGATCGACCGGCAGTCGAGCAACGAGCGTGACGAACGACGCCAGGCGTACCTGCAGGCCGCGCGGCAGACGGTGCTGAACCTGACCACGATTCACAGCGACACTGCCGACGCCGACGTCCAGCGACTGCTCGACGGGGCCACCGGTGATTTCAAGGCCGAATTCGAAGGCCGCGAAGGCCCGTTCGTGGAGGTCGTGCAGAAGGCCGGGGTCGACACCAACGGGGAAGTGATCGAGGCGGGCATCCAGACCGAGGACGGCGCGTGCACGTCGTCGCTGGTTGCCTCGCGCATGATGGTGTCCAACGCCGGCCAGCCCGAACCCTCGCCGCGTGACTTCCGGTTGCGGGTCACGATCTGCGACGAGGGCGGACGGCTGTTGGCATCGAAGGTGGAGTTCGTACCGTGAGCGACGAGAACCGGACCGAGAAGAACGACGGCAGCGACGAGGCAGTCGTCCTCGAGAAGAGCAGGGAGACCGCCTCCGGCAGTGATACGGCGGAGGCGACCTCCGGCGGCGAGTCCGTGTCTCCCACCGGGAAGAAAGGTGTTCCGCGGGCGCTGGCCGGGGCACTCGTGGCCGTCGCGGTCGTGCTGGCCGCGGTCGTCGGCTGGCTGGCCTACGGCAAGCTCCAGGACAACGCCGCCGAGGTGGCACGCACCGACGCGGTGAAGGCCGCCGAGGAGCAGGCCGTCGCCGTGCTCGCATACAGCTACGACAAGGTCGACGAGCAGGTCGCGGCCGCCGCGGAGGGGCTGACCGGCGACTTCCGCGAGGAATACCTGAACCTGATGAACAACGTGATCGTCCCGGGCGCCAAGGAGAAGTCGATCAGCGTTCAGGCCGTCGTGCAGTCGTCGTCGATCGTCTCGGCCGAGGCCGACCACGCCGTGGCGATGTTGTTCGTCAACACGATCAGTACCAACTCGGAGTTCCCGGAGGCGGTCAGCAGCGCCAGCCGGGTCCGGGTCGAGCTGGAGAACGAGGACGGTCGCTGGCTGGTGAGCCGGCTGGGGCCGATCTGATCGAGGCGCGTGCGGCCGAACCGCCGGAGGTGGGCGGCCGGGTCACACCGGTTCGCCGGCCTCCGCGGGGGCGATCAGCGCCGGACCTGCCGCGCCGCCGTGCGCGAGCGCGTCGAGGAACGCGCGGGCCCAGCGGTCCACGTCGTGCGTGAGGACCTGCCGTCGCAGTGCCCGCATGTGCCGCCGTCCGTCCTCGCGGGACTGTGACAGCGCGGCCTCCATCTGGTCCTTCACGTTCTCCAGATCGTGCGGGTTGCACAGGAAGGCCTGACGCAATTCTGCTGCGGCACCGGTGAATTCGCTCAGAACCAGGGCGCCGCCGAGGTCGCTGCGGCAGGCCACGTACTCCTTCGCGACCAGGTTCATCCCGTCGCGCAGGGGAGTCACGAGCATCACGTCGGCGGCGACGAAGAACGCGATGAGCTCGTCGCGGGGGACCGGGCGGTGGATGTAGTGCACCACCGGCCGGCCGACCTCGGCGTACTCGCCGTTGATGCGGCTGACCATCTTCTCGATCTCGCCGCGCATGTGGATGTAGGACTCGACCCGTTCCCGGCTCGGGGTCGCGAGCTGCACCATCACCGTCTCGGACGGGTCGACGCGACCCTCGGCGATCAGTTCGTGCAGCGCGTCGAGCCGGACGTCGATGCCCTTGGTGTAGTCGAGCCGGTCGACGCCGAGCATGATGCGCTTCGGATTGCCGAGTTCCTTGCGGATCTGCTTGGCGCGGTCGCGGATCGACTTGCGGCGGGACTGTTCGTCGAGTTCACCGGACGCGATGGAGATCGGGAACGCCCCGACCCGGACGGTGCGGAACCCGACCTGGACGACACCGAGCTTCGACCGGACACCGACGTTGCCGCGGGAGGTCTGGTGCCCGGCCAGTCGCCGGGCGAGGTACAGGAAGTTCTGGGCTCCGCCGGGCAGGTGGAAGCCGATCAGATCGGCGCCGAGCAGCCCGTCGACGATCTCGGTGCGCCACGGCATCTGCATGAACAGCTCGACCGGCGGGAACGGAATATGGAGGAAGAAGCCGATCGTCAGATCCGGGCGCAGCATCCGCAGCATCTTCGGAACGAGCTGGAGCTGGTAGTCCTGGATCCAGACGGTCGCACCCTGCGCGGCAGCCTTCGCCGCCGCTTCCGCGAACCGGCGATTGACCTCGACGTAGGCGTTCCACCATTCGCGGTGGTATTCGGGACGGACGATGACGTCGTGGTACAGCGGCCACAACGTGGCGTTCGAGAATCCCTCGTAGTAGTCGGCGATCTCCTGGGCGCTGAGGGGAACCGGGTGCATCACCAGGTCGTCGTCGACGATCGGATCCAGGTCGGCATCGGCGACACCGGCCCAGCCGACCCACGCACCGCGGTGGGTGCGCAGGATCGGCTCGAGCGCGGTGACGAGGCCGCCGGGACTGCGCTTCCATCGGGTCGTGCCGTCCGGAAGGCGTTCGAGGTCGACGGGCAGCCGGTTGGCGACCACAACGAAGTCGGATTCGGTGAGGGTCGGCGAATCGGCTGCGGGCACGGGGCGTCCTCTTCTCTGGCTGGGTGGCTGTCGGAGCGGACGGTCAGGCGGACTTGTCGGTCGGTCCGATGCCGAGCATCGACAGCAGCATGCGGCACTCGTCGGCGTCCTCGGCGTAGGCCGCGACGACGCGCTGCGCCTGGCGGGCAGTCTGTTCGGCTACGGGCTCGAGGTCTTCGTCGGCGATGTCGTTGTCGGTGGTCACGTCGGCGGCCATGGTGTTTCCTCCCGGGAGTGCTGCTCGGCTCGAGCAGGCCATTCGTAGTTCGACTCTAGGAGAACCGGACATGCCCACGCCAGCCGCGACCGCGGCACCGCATGCCGGGGCGAGGTCTGTATCGATAAGGGCCGACGCCGCGCTGCCTCTCGGCTGTGCGCTCACCGCGTTCCTGCGGGGCCGTCGGATGGGCCGTGCCGCACGGTACGGTGGACGCGGCCCGTGCGCTCGTCCCGGCGAGGCCGCCACGCAGCGACGTTTTCGAGGAAGGTCTTCATGCCCATCGCGACGATCAACGGCATCCCGCTGAACTACCAGGTCAAAGGGACCGGAGACCTCGTTGTACTCATCATGGGGACGGGGAGCCCCGGCCGCGTGTGGGACCTGCATCAGGTGCCGGCGCTGGTCAAGGCGGGCTACCGCGTGGCCACGTTCGACAATCGCGGGATCGCTCCGTCGGGGGAGAGCCTCGGCGGAATGACGATCGACGATCTCGTCGCCGACACCGCGGGCCTGATCGAACTGCTCGGCGGACCCGCCTATGTCATCGGAACGTCGATGGGCGCCCGCGTCGCGCAGGAGCTCGCGCTGGCCCGGCCGGACCTGGTGCGCAAGGGGGTCTTCCTGGCCGGTCACGCGCGGATGGATCAGTTCCAGCTCACGCTGACCGAGGGGGAACGCCAGCTGTACGACAACGGCGTCGAACTGCCGCCGAAGTACCGGGCCGCGGTCACCGCGGTGATGAACCTGTCCCCGGCGTCGCTCGTGGACGCGAACGCCGCGCGCGACTGGCTCGACGTGTTCGAGTTCACCGGCGGCAAGATCTCGGCGGGTGTGCGGGCACAGCTTTCGATGGACCGCGAGTTCGATCGACGCGCCGCCTACCGTGCGATCACGGTGCCGTGCCTCGCGGTCGGATTCGCCGACGACCGGATGATTCCGGCGTACCTGTCGAAGGAGGTCGCCGACGCGATCCCGAACGCCGTCTACGAGGAGATTCCCGACGCCGGTCACTACGGGTACCTCGAGCAGCCCGAGGCAGTGAACAAGGTGGTTCTGGACTTCCTGGCCGGCTGAGGCCACACCTTCGCGACCGACGAGCGCGGTGGGATCGAACGTGATCCCGCCGCGCTCAACTTGTTTCGGGACTTTCGTGCCGGGGATCCGGCTGCAGATCGGAGGTCACCACGAGCGGGGCAACTATTGGTAGGCTCACCGAACAAAGGATAGCCTGAGCTATCTTTTTCCGAGTCGATCGAAACCGCCTGCGGCTGTGGCCCCCGAGCACGAAAGATGAGTGATGACCGATCGATACAGCGCGCCCTCCGAGGTTTCGGAGGTGCCGGACTTCCCGCCGGACAACGTCTTCGACATCGTCGGTATCGGATTCGGGCCCGCCAACCTGGCGTTGAGCATCGCGATCGAAGAGCGCAACGCCGCCGAGCCGGATTCGCCGGTCCGGGCGCGTTTCTTCGAGAAGCAGCCGTCGTTCTCCTGGCACCCGGGGATGCTCCTCGAGGGCGCCACGATGCAGATCGCCTTCCCCAAGGACCTGGTCACCTTCCGGAATCCGACCAGTAGCTACAGCTTCTTCTCCTACCTTCACTCGCGCGGCCGGCTCGTCGACTTCGTCAATCACCAGACCTTCTTCCCCACCCGCCACGAGTTCCAGGACTACCTGCAGTGGGCGGCCGGACGAGTCGATGCCGACATCTGCTACGGCACCGAGGTCACCGGCGTCGACGCCGTGCGCGACGGCACCGGCAAGGCGGAACTGTTCGGGGTCCGCACCGCCGAAGGCGAGATCGTCTACGCCCGCAACGTGGTGCTGGGCATCGGCCTGCGGGCCCGGATTCCCGAGTGGGCCAACGAATCCGCGCGCTGCTTCCACAACCACCAGTTCCTCTTCCACCTCGCCGAGATGCCGGCACCGGTGCACCAGCGGTTCGTCGTCGTCGGTGCCGGGCAGTCCGCCGCCGAGGTCGTGCAGTACCTCCACCGCAACTACCCCGACGCCGAAGTGCACAACGTCTTCAACCGCTTCGGATACAGTCCCGCCGACGACAGTCCCTACGCGAACCGCATCTTCGATCCGAGCACCGTCGACGAACTCCACAGCGCTCCCCACGAGGAACGCGCTCGCCTGCTCGAGTTGCACCGCAGCACCAACTACTCGGTCGTCGATCCCGACCTGATCGCCGAGATCTACGCGACCGAATACCGCGAGCGCGTCTCGGGCAAGCGGCGGCTGTTCATGCGCCGAGCCTCGGAGATCACCGGTGTCGAGGAGACGGCGACCGGGATCGAGGTGCAGGTGCGCAGCGGACTCGACGGCCTGACCCACACGCTCATGTGCGACGCCGTCGTCCTCGCCACCGGATTCACCCCGGCGCCGCTGGCCCCGCTGCTCGGCGATCTCGCGCCCGCCGAGACGCCGCTGCGCGAGGTCGACCGCGACTACCGGCTGCCCACGCCCGACGACATCGACGGCGGAATCTATCTGCAGGGCGGCACCGAGAAGACCCACGGCATCACCGCGTCGCTGCTGTCGAACACGGCGATCCGGGCAGGTGAGATCCTCGGTGCAGTGCTGGAACGGCGCAGGGCGAACCTGGCAGGCGGCCATGGGGAGCTGTCGCTCCTTGGTAGGATTCCCGACCAGCACACCTACGCAACAAGTGAGGCGAGATGAGCACGAATCCATTTGATGACGAAGACGGCCGCTTTTACGTCCTCGTGAACGACGAGGAGCAGTACTCGCTGTGGCCGACCTTCGCTGAGGTCCCCCAGGGGTGGCGGGTCGTGTTCGGCGAGGAATCGCGCGCTGCATGCGTCGAGTACGTCGAGCAGAACTGGACCGACATGCGTCCGAAGAGCCTGCGCGACGCCATGGAGGCCGACGAAAAGGCTCGTCAGGCCAACTCCTGACCGTCAGCCATTCCGGAAGTCACGCCGCAAGCGACCGAAGCGCGGCGTGACTTTCGTCGTTTCCGGGCTCGCGTAGCTCCGCGTCCGCCGCGACCTGGTCCGGCGCAGCGACGGCCGGCGCAGTGCACCCGATCGGCGCATACTGCGCGGGTAGCGCGCGGTCCGGGCCATCCACTCGCCGAGTGTGACGCCCGCCGCGAGACCGCAGCCGATCCCGAACGCGGCGAACAGGGCGGTCAACCCGACCAGCAGTTCCGACTGCAGGATCGCGTACAGACCGCGGTACAGCGCCAGGCCGGGCAGCAGCGGCGTGATCCCGGCGACCGCGACGACGAGCGGCGGAGTGTAGGCACGGCGGGCCATCAGGCCACCGGCGAAGCCGACCACCGTCGCCGCGGTCGCCGACGCGATGATCGGGCCGACGCTCAGCCCCAGGGTCAGCTGGTACACCAGGGCACCGGCCGCGCCGCCCAGAGCCGCTGCCGTCAGTGCGCGGCGCTCGGCGTAACAGGCCAGGGCGAAGAACAGCGACGCGGCGGCACCGGCCGCGAACTGCGTCGGCAACTGGGTCAGACCCGTCTGCGCGACGTAGGAGATGACCGGCAGCTCCGCACCCAGCAGGACGGCGACCCGCAGTGTCGTCGCCACACCCGCGATGATTCCGCCGGTCATCATGACCACCTCGAAGAAGCGGGCCGATGCCGTGATGGGCGCGCCCGTGATCGCGTCCTGCACCGAACCGACCAGCGACAGGCCCGACAGCAGCACCGTCACCCCCGCCGCGATGATCAGTCCCGGCGACACCGTTACTCCCAGCGGTTCCCGGAACGCGTACAGCGTGATCGCCGGGGCGGTCGCGATGATGCCGCCGACCAGGTGCTGGAAGAAGAACGGCAGGCCCAGTCCGTTGAGGAACCGGTTGACCCGGTCGATCACCAGCGTCGACACGAACGCGACGGCCGCGACGAGCAGGCCACCGCCGAGCAGTATCCCGATCGACGCCGCCATCGCCGACCAGGCGAAGGTCGCGACCCAGCGGTTGTAGGGGTGCGGAGCCGACGTGATCGCGAGCAGTTCCTCGCGGGCCTGGGCGGGGGAGATCGCGTCCCGTCTGATGCGGCGGGTCAGCCGGTCCACCGCCGCGAGCCGGGTGAAGTCCATCGACCGGTAGTGCACGATCCGCATCGTGCTCGCCGGCGGCATCGTCGGGCCCCGGTGCGCCGACAGCACGATCGAGTTGTAGGTCACGTCCACGTCGCAGCGCGCCAGCCCGTAGGTCGCCGCGACGAACTGCACCTGATCCGAGGTGTCGATCGCGCCGGTGCCGGAGGCGAGGAGGACTTCGCCGACCCGCACCGCGACGTCGAGGGCTTCGGCGACCGTCGCGTCGTCGGTCAGATCGATCGGCTGCAGCGGCGCCGGAGCCTCGGTGACCGCATCGACGGTTGCCCGTCGATCCAGGACGAGTTTTCCGAGCATTGCGCTCAGCACGTTCACCATAGCGTGCCCCCGGAGATGGGAACCAGGATCGTCGCCGGGGAAACCATGCACCCCACCGTAACCAAACCGGCCGGTGGCGCGAGGGGGCTGTGATGCCTATATGATGATCGCGCTTCACTGCCTCCTTAGCTCAGTGGTAGAGCACTCGCCTTGTAAGCGAAAGGTCGTCGGTTCAATCCCGACAGGGGGCTCCAATTCGGAGTTGACTCCACAGCAGGTCAGAGGCCCGTTCCGGTCACCGGGGCGGGCCTCTCGCCTGTTTATGCCCACTTTTTGCCCACACCCAGATTCGCCACACGCTCGTCCAGGCGGTCTGCGACAGCGTCCAGATCGTCGTCGAACAGGTCCGCGTACACATCCAGCGTCATCGCCGCCGACGCGTGACCGAGCATCCGCTGAACCGCCTTCACGTTCGCCCCCGAGGCGATCGCCAGCGACGCCGCAGTGTGCCGCAGATCGTGCGCTGTGACCCGAGGGAACCGCGGCGTGACAGGCTCGTCACCCTCGAGCTTCCGGGCCTCGTCAGCTGCTCGCTGGCACCGCTCCACCGCACCGGACAGCCACGAGTCGTGCGCCGACGGCGGGCCCTGATGCTTCCCGCCGCGCCCCGGCCACAGCAGGTCGGTGGTCTCCTTGCCCTCGCAGGTGCGTGCCAGCTCCTCGATGAGGAACCGCGGGATCGGCACCGTGCGGTTTTTGTGGCTCTTGAGAGTGCCGACGACCATCTCGGATCCGACCTGCACGGCGTTCTCGTGGAGCAGGATGCGCCGGCGTAGGAAGTCGATGTCCGCGACGCGCAGCCCGGCGGCCTCACCCCAGCGCAGTCCAAGATAGGACAGCAACAGCACGAGGGACCGGTACCGTCCGGCTTCGGCGGCGAGCTGGTGCACCTGGGCGTCGGTCAGGTAGGTGTTCTTCTTGCGCACCTTGCGGGGCAACTTGATCTTCGCGGCCGGGTTCGCCGCGATCAGCCGGTCCCGGACGGCGTCCTCAAGGATCCGGTTGAGCACCGAGTGTGCGGTCTGGACGACGGTGGCTTTCCGGTCGACGGCGATCTCGGCGATCCACGAGTGCACCGCGCTGTATCGGATGGCGTTGACCGGAGTGTTGCCCCACCGTGGTTCGACGTGCACACGCCACGCCGAGTCGAGGGATCGATGCGCGGATGGCTTCATGTGCGTCTTCTGGCGGGCGAGCCAATCGGGCCCGAGCTCGCCGACGGTGACCCGGCCGGCGGACTGTGCGACGTAGCTGCCTTGCAGTTTGTCGACCTCGACAGTGGCGGCGTATGCCTCGGCGGCCTTCTTGGTGAGAAAGCCGCGCTTGTCGGTCTGCCGCCCTTCCGGGGTGCGATAGCGGACGCGGTACCGCTTGCCCTTCGCGGTGTCGTACGACTTCACGGTGGCCATGAAACCTCGCTGGGCTTGTAGTTGATGAACAACACGGATCGTGTACTGCTGTGCAGGATTGTGCTTGAATGTCCTAAATCGAACATATGATCGAACACAGGGTGGTGTTGAGATGATGTCGGTACTGCACGAAGCAACGGTTGTTGCTGACCGGATATCGATCGACCAGGTCGCTGACCTCATCAAGCGACCCCCTCGGCATGTGAAGCGGTTGATCCTGGGGGAGCGTAAGTTCACTACGGCTGAAGTCGTAGTGATCGCTCGCGCGCTCGGTGAGGATTGGCGCCCGCTACTTCGGGAAGTCGTCCGCCCGCGTCACTGCTCGCTCAACTAGCGCCACGATCGACTCATTCAGCGCCCCGCAGATTGCTGCCATTTGGCTGACATCTGCGGGGCGCTCGCCGTTCTCGATGCGTTGCACGGTCTTTGGGCTAAGTCCGGACGCCTCTGCCAGTGCCGCTCGGCTCAGCTTGCGCCGGGCGCGAGCGACGCGAATCTCGTCGCCGATCATTGCATTCAGATTGTCTATATCCATAGGTCACATTAGACCACATTTTGGACCGGAGTGATGCAATTCAGGCCCAATCTGACCAAATCGGCGAATGGCATCCTTGACATTTGGACCATACGGTCCTTAATCTAGTCCGCATGGTCCAAATCGACACACTCACAGCCGAGGCCGTGCGAACCGCCTACAAAGGCGCCGGCGCGACCATCGCCTCACTGTCAGAGGATACGGGCATCCCATTCACAACACTCAAGCGCCGGCTGAACGGAAGTTCCTCGTTTCGCCTTGCCGAGCTCGTGTGCATCGCCCGGGTTCTCGACGTCAAGCTCGGTGATCTCATCCCTGAGAAGTGCCTCGCGGCGAAGCTCGTTGCATGAGCGCCCCGCCGTCGCCGTACCTCACGGTCAAAGAGGCCGCAGAATACGCGCGGGTGGGTGTCCACACCATCTATAACGCGCTGCGTGCTCGCGATCTGGAAGGGCATCAGATCAACGGCAAGCCCACCAATCCGTGGCTGACCACCACCCAGGCTCTCGATCGATGGATCCGCGGCGAAAAGCCGGCATCCAAATCGGGCAGAAAGCTCCGCACCGCATAGCGGACTCAACTCCTCAGCTTCACCTCCAACCGTGCTGCAAGCCCGGGCGATGGTGCATGCCCTTTGACAACTTCACAGTGCAACATTTTGGCCTGGCGAGCGCGCCAGTGGATACACCTGCCCACGGGTTGAAAGGTGCACACCCGCAGCAACATTCGACACTGCGGAGGTAACGCGGCGACCGATGCCGCCAGGCCCCACACGAAAGAGGCCGTCAGATGCGGACACATCTGACGGCCATGGCAAGAAAGGACAACCAATGCCAGATCCAAAAATACCGGACGACCCGGACATCCCCCAACGCAACCTATCGTTCTCCGAGGTCGCTGATCGGCGACTGGATTTCGTGGACACGCTCTTTGCCGAGCAGGGTTTCCCACACCACCCGTTCAAGAATCGTCGCGGCCCTGCCGATGGGGAAGTGCCCGTATCGGCCGGCAGCCGCGTGCCGTTCCGCAGCGCGGAGCTGGTGCTGCTCGCGCAGGAACTGATCTCGCGCTTCAGGCAGCTCGAACGCGAGGTAACCACCAGCGGGTACCGAATCGACCCGCCGATGCGCCTCTTCCCCGTCTACCGTGACGGTGGCGTTCACCCCGATGGCTTCGTCCTGGCCCCGGTTGGTCAGGATGTAGCGCCCAGGCTCTTTCCATGCACCTACCCAGCGGACATCGTTGATTTCGGTCTCACGTGCTTCCGCACGCATGGAGATCGTGTTCGCTTCTTCAGCGAGTTGACGCGCATCTACAGCGATGCGGTTCGCCTCTCGGGCGAGATTGTTGGCGTCCGAACTCAGTTGATGTCCACTCTCAGCAAAATCGCGGGCGTCTTGAGCAATCTTGTTTGCGCGTCGCGACTGGACGAAGCCGGAAACCCCGAACCCAAGTCCAGCGCCTCCACCCAGGAGCCCTCCAATAGCTCCGATCCAGGCGAGCACATCGGACATACGGCATCAACTCCCACTGGCAGCGTTGCTGCCTCCAATTCGGCACCGGCGGCGGGCAGTCCCGCCAAGAACGCACCCGCCGCCGGTGGCCTCCAGGCCCAGGAAAGGCCAGAAGCATGAACCATGCTATTTCCCCCATTTCGGATGGTGCAGAGTCCCCGTTCGACGCCATCCGTCAGACCCGACCAGACGGCTCGGAGTTCTGGTCGGCCCGCGACCTCGCCCCGGTGATGGGCTACTCCGCGTGGCGGAACTTCATGGTTCCGATCGAGCGGGCAATGAAGGCCGCAGAGAACCAAGGGCACGACGTGTCCAGCAATTTCGCGGGATCCCGCAAGATCTCCGCAACGAAGCCTGCCGAGGACTTCGAGCTCTCCCGCTTTGCTGCGTACCTCGTTGCGATGAACGGCGACCCGAACAAGCCTGAGGTTGCCGCGGCGCAGGCGTACTTCGCAATCCAGACCCGCGTCGCCGAAACCCAGACGCCGGCACCGTTCGCGCTTCCGCAGTCGATGAGTGAAGCACTACGTATGGCTGCTGACGAGTACGACCGCGCTGAACTCGAGGCGTCCAAGCGTCGCCAGCTCGAAGCGAAGGTTGAGCATGACGCCCCGATGGTCGCCAAGGCCGAGGCGCACTCGGCGTCGACGACGTCGATCAATCGGCAGGACTTCGCCCGTGAGGTGCAGACCTGGGGCAAGAAGATTCACGGCATCTGGATTCTCCAGAAGCATGTGATGGCGTTCCTTGCGCACAAGGGCATGACGGTGCGCGGCGATCGCTCCGACGCCGGGCAGGCCACCGCCACCGCGATCCGCAACGGCTGGGCGGAGAACTCGAAGTACACCGACGAGACGACCGGTCGATCCTTCGTCACCACACGGTTGTTGCCGAAGGGGCAGGACATCGCGTGGAAGTGGATCACCTCCTATGTCGAGGCGAACGGCACGCTCGAGCTTCCGCGACAGATCCACGGCGGTGATGCAGCGTGACCGACTACCTGTACCGCGTCGTCATCACCTCGATGCCCGAAGGAAGCACCTTCGACATCGAACTGCCCGGCGGCGAGATCGTCACCGAACTCACCCCCGGGTGGGCGCCGGCCGGATGGAAGCCCGAAGGCAACTACGTCGAGATGCTCGGCACCACCGACTTCGTGTGGCCCACAACCCGCAAGACGTACAAGTCCCGGTCGACTGCGAATAAGCGCGCAGATCTGTTGCGCCGCTATGGCGCCGAGTGCGTCATCCAGCGATCGTCCCGAATCACCTGGCCCGAGATCGAGGAGTCCGAGGCATGACCATCAACCAATTCGAGCCTGTCACCTACTACGCCTTGCCGATCCCGTCGGTCGACGTCGATGGCTTGATCATCGCGACCGGGCTGGGGGAGACCGAGGACGGCGATGACGTCGTGACGCTCGCGATTGCGGCGGGCCCGACGAACTTCGAGATCAACCTGTCGCCGGAAGACGCCAAGCAGCTCGCCGAGGACCTCCTTGCGAACACTGCTGTGGACGAGGGCGGTGCAGCATGACCGCCACCTGCCTCCGCCTCGACGGCTGCGAGCGTGTCGACCTGGTCGAGTTCTACATCAGCTCCTCCGGCGAGCATCTCGCCCTCGTCGAAGCCGACTACCACGACGGATTCGGCCCGATCCAAATCGCTGTCACAACAGACCGTTTGGTGGTGAACGCATGACCCTCAAGAAACCGTTGACTGTCGCCGAAGTGATGGCCGTGTCGGGCCGCGGTGAGGTTCGTGTGCGCAATGTTGCGAACTCGGGTGCCCTCAAGCATCTGCCGAGGCAGCCGCACTGCCGGTTCTTCTTCACTGAAGAGGCGGTCGCCGACTGGATCGCTGCCGGCTCCCCGGAAATGCCGGCGCCGCAGCGGCGGGGGAGGCGAGCCGCATGAGTGCCTCTGTCGGAGAACCGATCATCCAGATCGACGGCCGCAGCTACACGTTCCCGCAGCTGGTCGCTCGGATCCGAGAGTTGTCGCCGGAGTGCGGGCCCGACGCGAAGGTCGGCACGTACACCAATGTCACGTACTGGGTGTACGAGGACAGCCCATACGGCAAATTCGGGTGGCTTGTGAGCGAGGGTGAGGCCGCAGCGATCTCGTACCGGGACAAATTCCGTCCCAAGGGGCGAGTGGAGAAGCACACCGCGGTCATCACTTCGGCCACGGAAATCATCTCGGCGCCGAAGGAGGTGTCGGCATGACTCGCCTCCGTGCGTCCCTGTTCCTGGCCTGTTTGTTCGCTGGCGGCTTGATCGCTGGTGCCTGCCACGACGAGCCCGTGTACACGCCGCCGGTCGGCACGTGGGAGGTGCAGCGATGAACACTCGCCCGAACGAAATCGACGTGCGTATCGCAGCGGCCGGCATCGGTTTCTTCGCTGCCCGTAACCGCAAGCCGCGCACTGATACCCCGATTCATGACGCGCTCTGGGATGAGCAGCGTCCCCCGATGTTCCGTGAGGAGGACTGATGCAGCACTTCATCATCCGTGACGGTGAGATCGTCAAGGCGCCGCGGCGCCCGCTCGGATTCCTGGCCGGCCTGTCCCTCGGCTTGCTGACGATCCTGCTCGGGTTCGTGATCCTCGTTCAGGGGCCAGGACTGTGAGCAAAAAGCCGCCAACCATCAACGAAGCCACCTGCGGAACGAGCAGCGGATACACCATCCACCACCGACGGGGTGAAAGCCCTTGCGGCCCATGTCTCGCAGCACGTCGCGACTACGACCGGCGCAGGTGGGCCGTCAAGCGCGCCTCTGTCGCCATCGAAGACGGAGTGCGTGTTCCGGCAATCGACTTCGCTGAGTTGTACCTCGCTGCCCCGATCGAGCTGCAGGACCGATTGGACAAGCGACTCGGGACCATCACGATCGATGCCCTCATCAAGGCGTACGACGCCTACATCGATTCGACGCAGAAGGACCGCGCATCATGACCGCCGCCAAGTGCACCACCCACGAATGCGGCGGAGGAGGGCAACTCCGCCGCGGCATGTGCAAGAGCTGCTACGAACGCTGGCGGGTCAGGCAGCACGCGTACGGCCGATTCGAGTCGCAGTACGTCGACGCCAGCAAAGCGCGCACCCACATCACCCAACTCCGGGAAGTGGGCGTGTCCTGGCGGCAGATGGAACTCCTCACCGGAGTGAACCGCAAGCAGCTCACCACCATCTACCGCGGCGCCGACATCTCGTCTCACCGAACCGTGACACGAATCTTGTCGACACCGATCCCCGCCGGCAAGCACGTGGCGGCCGCAGACTACGACCGCGTCCCATCCATCGGGGCAACCAGGCGCCTGCAAGCGATGGTCGCGAACGGCTGGACCCAAACGTACATCGCGCAGCGTCTCGGCATGACCGTCCACAACCTCGGTGTGGTCGTCCACGGGCATCAGGCCGCGGTGAGTGCCCAACGCGACCGAGACATCCGCGCCCTGTTCAACGAACTCGAAGTCCGCAAGGGCCCCTCGACGCGGGCCCGGAACCTCGGCGTCAAACACGGGTGGGCTCTGCCGCTCGAGTGGGACGAGGAAGCGATCGACGACCCTGCCGGCGAACCGATCCCGTCTCGCCGCACCTGGGGCGACGCACGCAAGGACGCTGCCGCTGAGCGTCGCGGCCGCGTACGGGAACTGACCGAGCAGGGCCTGTCCGCTGAGGTCATCGCATCCCAACTGAAGGTGTCCACCCGCCAGATTGTGAGAGATCGGAGCGCAGCATGACCGCCATCTTCGACCACCATGATCACCTGATCGTCGACGACGAAGCCCTGTCGAAAGCAATCGACGTCTGGGCTCGGTCGATCCCGAACCGGCCGGCATTGAAACCGGATCCGGCCCTGTGGGAAGCCTTTTCCGAGGACCGGGCACTGTATCCGGCGCCGGTGTCAATGCCCATGGACGTCGAACTCAAACGCTGCGCGAACCCGGACTGTCAACAGTTGATCCGGCCGAAACGCGCACGTGCCGCCCAGTTCCCCGGAACTGTCCTCGCTGGATCGAAAGGCATGTGTCAGTGGTGCTACCGGACAGGTAAGGCCGCGTCATGACCGCACCGTTGCCGCCGGTGCCGCCTGGTCACGCCGACTGGATCGAAGTCGACGAACGCGAGTTCTACCGGGCATGGAAAGACGACTTGCCGTGCTGGAAATCCGATGTCGTGCACGGCGACCAGCACCGCACCCGATTCTTCATCAGCCACTACAGGAGCCATCCATGACTGACATCGATATCACGCCCGAGATCCTGCGGGCTGCCGCCGACTGGATCGACGGATGCGGGCACGGACTCGGCCCCGGACACGCCCTCCGAGAGGAAGCCGGTCGACTCGAGCGCGGGCAGGCCGACGAGAAGCGCATCGACAAACTCGCGGAGGTGTTCTGGGCCGCGCGTGTGACCAAGCGTCACGTCAAGGACGCCGACCGCGCTGGCATCCGCGCTGTCCTCGCGAAGCTCGACGAGGAGAAGGCTCGCGAAGATGCGGTTCTCGATGCCATGCCACGCCGCATCTCTCCCGCGGCGCTCACTTGCTACCTCCTGAACCCAGACAGGGACAAGGTCTGGGGCCTGGGCTCGCGGACGTGGCAACGACAGGAGGACATTCCCGCTGACGTAGAGCGGGTGCTCGACCTGACAGGCGACGTCATGCGCCGCATCGACGGCACTCAGGACTTCATGCCCATCTACCACAACGGCGAAGACATGGGCATGGACCACGTACACCGCGTCGACAGCCCCGGATCGAACAACTTCGCGCCCTTCACTGAACTGCGGAAGGCCGATGCCCTGTGACCGCTCTCGATCCGGGTGCCGCTGCTGACCGCGCCCACGAAATCCAACTCGATCACCAGCTCGGTGTCACCACGTTCCCTGACCCCGGGCCGAAGTGGCACTGCCCGAAACCGGAATGCCCCATGGTGCGCACCACCGCCTGCAAGCCAGCCGGATGCGCGAACGACCTCATCAACCCACGCACCTTCAAAGCCCAGTACCACGGCCACACCATCAACGACAACGGTGTTGTAAGCGGGTGGGACGAATGAGCGCCACACTGCTCGACACGCCCCTCGAACCAGGCTCTCCGGAATGGCGTGCTGCGCTGACCGCATCGAAGATCCCGGCGATGCTGCGGCTGAACCCGCCAGGCTGGGGCAACCGGTTCTCGCTGTGGCACGAGATGGCCGGCCTCGTGCCTGCTGACGAGTCGACCGACGAGATGCGCCGCGGCCACTACCTCGAACCGGCTATCGCCGCGTGGTTCGCAAATCAACATCCCGAGTGGCGGATCGTCCGCACCGGAACGTGGCGCAACGACCAGCGGCTCTGGCAGTACTCGAACCCGGACCGTCTGATCTGGCGTACCGGTGGCCGGCGCCGCATCCTCGAACTCAAGTCCGACGCATCCGGATACGAGTTCGGCACCCCCGGCACCGACGAGATCCCCGTGTTCTACCGGGCACAGGGATTGTGGCAAATGGACACCCTCGACGCCGAGGTGGTGCATTTCGCGGTCGTCAACTCGCGGCTCTCGTTCGCCGAGTATGTCATTCACCGCACACCGGAGGTGGAAGAGGAGATCCGGTGGTTGCGGGGCGAAGCACTCGCGTTCCTCGCCACACTGCCGGGCGGATCGAACCCGACCCGCCCGGACATCGACGAGGACACCACCACCTACGAAACCCTGCGCAAGCTCGCACCCGGATTCGACGGCACCGATGCGGTGCCTATCGAGCCGAGCTTGGCCGACCGCTACTTCGCTGCGATCGACGCGGAAGACGCCGCGAAAGCCGAACGCCAGCACGCCGCATCGCTCGTTCTCGATGCGATCGGCGAAGGACGGCGCGCAGTGACCGTCACGCCCGGCGACGACGACACCTCCATCGAAACGCACATCGCCACCCGCGTCCCGGGACGCGGCGACAACCCGCCCTACCTGAAGAAGGGCACCCGCAAGACCACCTTCATCACCGACATCAGGAGCGCAGCATGACCACCCTGCAGAACGCCGTCGCCAAGCGCGACGACAGCCCCCGCGGCATGATCGCCGCATACCAGTCCGACTTCCAAACCGTGCTGCCCTCCCACGTCAAGCCAGAGACGTTCGTACGTCTCGCCCAGGGCGCACTGAAGAAGGGCCGCAAGGACCGGTCCGGCCGCACCGATCTCGAGATCGCCGCCTCCAACAACCCATCCGTGTTCATGGCCGCCCTGCTCGACGCAGCCCGCCTCGGCCTCGAGCCAGGTACCGAGCAGTTCTACCTCACCCCACGCAAGGTGAAAGGCCAGCTCGAAATCCTCGGTGTCGTCGGATACCAGGGCATCATCGAGTTGATGTACCGAGCCGGCGCGATCTCGTCGGTCGTCGCCGAGGTCGTCTACACCAACGACTCGTTCCGCTACCAGCCCGGCCGCGACGAGATCCCGAGCCACGAGATCGACTGGGACGCCGACAACCGCGGGACACTGCGCCTCGTCTACGCCTACGCCCGCATGAAGGACGGCTCGTTCTCGAAAGTCGTCGTGATGAACAAAGCGGACATCGACCGCATCAAGAAGTCCTCGCAGGGATCGTCCGGAGAGTACTCCCCATGGACGCAGCATGAGGCTGCGATGTGGCTCAAGTCCGCGGTGCGCCAACTGTCGAAGTGGGTGCCCACCTCCGCCGAGTACGTGCGCGAGCAGCTCCGGGCCGTGCGTGACGTCCAGTCCGAAGGCGCAGTGCGCGACCGGATCCGCGACGAACGCATGAACGGATACGGCGCCGACGAGCGCGGCATCAGCGACATCCTCGACGGCGAGATCGTCACACCGGATGCGATCGACGGGGTGCAGCTCGCCACCGATCAGCAGATCACCGCACTTGTCGCAGCGATCGAAGCTGATGGTGTCACCGACCCGGCCGCCCAGCTGAAGTGGGTCGCCGACACAGTCAAACAGCCCGACCTGGAGAAGCTCGAGGACCTCACCAACGACCAGGCGCAGTGGCTCCTCGACGGATTCGCCGGCGGTGCCGCATGAGCGAACGTCAGCTGATCGTCGTCGACATCGAAACGTCCAGCCTCGATGTCTCCCGTGCGGTAGCACTCGAGATCGCTGCCGTGAACGTTGCGACCGGCGAGGAGTTCTACTTCGCCCCGTGGATCAAGCGTGAGCTGTACAGCAAGTTCGATGCCGATGCACTTGAGGTGAACCGGTACTTCGAACGCGGTGTGTTCCGCGAGGCCGCAACCTCCGACAGAGCAAACGAGGACGCACTCGAGAAGCTCGCCGACATGCTCGCCGGAAACACGCTCGCGGGGTCGAACCCCGCGTACGACGCGGCCGTCCTGCGCAGGCACCTCGCGGCCCACCTGAATGAACCGCAGCCCTGGCACTACCGGCTGGCCGATCTGGCTGCGTATGCGGCCGGTCGGTTCGGACTGCCTCCGACCGAGACGCCCGGACTGTCGAAGGTGTGCGAGCTCCTCGGAGTCACGAACGACGACCCGCACACGGCGATGGGGGATGCGCGCGCAACTGCCGAGTGCTTCCGCCGGCTGATGGCGAGTGATCGACCGTGAGCGAACCATCTGTGACGGACTCTGTCGAGCCGTCAGCAGCAATCAAGGCTGCACAGAATCCGCACGTTCCGCCCCCGCGTTTCTGCAAGGTGTGCGGTGCTCCCGCAGCCGCTGGTGCGTACTGGTGCCGCGACTGCCGGGGACTGCTGTGACCGTCACGTGCCCAGTGTGCCGACGCCCCGCCCAGGTCACCGAGACCGGGCGGGTGCGTCGGCACCACGACGGCGCACACCGCGTGTGCGTCATGTTCGGGCACCACTACCCACTGGAACTGATCGAGTACGAGAGGAGGGCAGGCTGAATGGCCGTCACGAAGAGACTGCGGTACGAGATCCTGCGCCGAGACAACCACGCCTGCAGGTACTGCGGCGCCACATCCCCGGATGTGAAGCTCGTCGTCGACCACGTCACCCCGGTGGCACTCGGCGGCGGCGACGAACCGACCAACCTGGTCACCGCCTGCGCCGATTGCAACTCCGGGAAGTCCGCTTCGACACCCGATTCCGAACTGGTGTCGGATGTAGCCACGCAGGCGCTCGTCTGGGCGAAGGCGCTGGAGCTGGCCGCCGAACAACGAGCGACTGACGCACGACAGCGGAAACTTCGCAACGATCGATTCAGGGATGAGTGGGAAAGTCTGCGCCCCCACTTGTTTCGGTCGGCTGACCTTGCACCCGACTGGGAGCAGTCGCTCGAACAGTTCTCCCGGGCCGGCCTGAGTGATCGCGACATCATCGAGATGGTCGCCGTGACCATGAATGCCCGGGCATCCGACAAGTGGCGGTACTTCTGCGGATGCTGCTGGAACGTCGTGCGCGATCTTCAGGATTCAGCACGCGCACTGATTGAAGCCACTCAGGAGGGGGAGTGATGTGGCCTGGCAGCTCGTCAAGGAGGTGTTCGACAGCGCGCCAGAATGGCTCGCCCCAACCGAACGTCTCGTGCTCATCGCTCTCGCTGAGTGGGCTGATGCTGCCGACCGTACGTGTTGGCGAACCTCGGCAGAGCTTGCTTTGCGGGTGGGGATCTCGGAAGAGGGTGTCCGCAAGTCGATTCGGAAACTTGCGGCATGTGGGATCGACCCACGTGTGCCGATCGCTTTCCAGTCGGATGGGACTCCGGTCTTTGCGTATCGCGGTCGGTCGACGACGTTCCGGATTCCCTTCCTCACAGCTGCGCAGCGACCACCACAGCGACCACAGAAAGGTGGTACTGCGATACCACCATTACGGGCCCTCCCAGGCTGTGGATAACCGCGATTCACAACTGTGGATAACTCTGGGAAATCGGACAAAAAAGGTGGGACTGTGGTCACGAAAGGTGGGACTGCAGTACCGCGAAGGTGGGACCACAGTCCCACCCAGTCCTTCCGAACCCGGAATAAACCAATCTTTTCGCGCGAAGGCACACGGCAACCTGTTCACAACCAGGACAGAAGTTTCTTCCGCAGCAGGGGAGCCGTACCCGACTTACCTCTCCAGTCGAAAGCCGAACTCACCGAATGCGCATGGCTGGCTGGCCGTGGTTGCGACGGATCTCCAGCAGCACATGAATCGACTCGAAGGAGCGTCCGCGTGATCGAGTTCTTCGTTCCCGGCCACCCAGGACCGCAGGGCAGCAAAAAGCATGTTGGTCGCGGAATCATGATCGAGTCCTCGAAGCGGGTCGCACCCTGGCGGCACGCCGTCGCAACAGTGGCTGTGCGCCACGCTGACGGACTTTTGGACGGCCCCGTAGGTGTGAGGGTGCAATTCATCCTCCCGCGCCCCAAAACGGCTCCTGCACGCGCAGTCGTCTCAGCGGCGCGACGCATCGGAGATCTCGACAAACTCTGCCGCTCCACCCTCGACGCCCTCAGCAACGTCATCTACCGCGACGACTCCCAAGTAGTCGACATCCGAGCCACCAAACGCGTCGCACTCCCCGGAGAAACACCCGGCGCCCACATCACCATCACGACCTGCACCGAAGGGATCTCGGCATGACCGACACCCTCACCCGCATCGCCGCAGTCGTCGACACCAACCGCCACGACGCCGCCCACTACGTCACCGGCTACGCAGACAACCTCACCACCATCCTCGAAAAGAGTCAGCAGTGACCATCCACCGGCACATCTACCGCACCGAAATCCCCATCGCCGACTCGACCACTCAACGTCTCCGCGGCTACCGGAGCGCCCTCCACGTCGCACCCTCCCGCGCAAACCCGACGACACACATCGAAATCTGGTACGAGATGGCCGATATCGACGAAACCTCCGAAGTCAGATTCCACGTCCACGGCACAGGCCACCGATTCGACCACCACCCCCTCAGCACCCCGTACATCGGAACCGTCTTCACACACGGCGGCCACCTCGTATGGCACGTGTACGCCGAAAACCCACTCTCGGAGAACCTGTGACCACCCCCGCAAAGTCCCGCCTCATCCACATCGACACCAACGGCATCGGTCGCTGCAGCCTCTGCCCCTACACCTACCGAGCCTTCACACCCGCAGCCAGACTCGACGCATCCGAGGTAGCACTCCTCATCGACCGGCTCGACAAGATCGCCACCTGGGTATGCGCCGAACTCGAAACCGTCATCACCAACCAAGTCGCCTACACCGACAAAACACTCACCTGCATCAGCACCGACGGCGAAGTGCCACTCTCGTTCAACGACCACGCATCCGAGTTCGCATACGACCTCCTCGGCACCCTCCGGAACTGGACCAACTACGTCGCCAACGAACGCGCCCTACCCTGGCCCGGCGACGGCCGCGCACCCCACTTCGCCCGCTGGCTCAGCCGACACGCCAACGAACTCGCCCGCACAGAGCAAGCAACCCTCGCCTACAACCAGATCATCAGCCTCTACGAAGCGGCCTTCAAGATCGTCGACCGACCACCAACCCGAACCCGCACCATCAACAACGACCAACTCGCCGAAGCCCGCAAGCTCGAACTCAACGCCAAAGCCTGCGCAGACATGGCCCGCACCATGGGCGCCGAATACCGCAGCCTCACCAAACGCCGAGTCCTCCACCTCATCGACGCTGAAGCCGTCACCCCACTCCGACACGTCAAGGCCGGCCGCTGGAAATCACCCATCCTCCGACTCGGCGACGTCCTCGACGCACACCTCACACACCCGACAGCAGACGAAAGGTCCACGGCATGAACATCGTCGACTTCATCGAAGCCCGCATCGCTGACCCCGACCACAACCCCGAGTGGCGCTGACCAGCCACGGACACCATGCGTGCTAGGCTTCGCCTGGCAAGGTGAGAGTGGAGTACCCCGGAACAGGTACACCACCCTCACCTTTCGCATTTCCATCCCACGAACTTGGGCAACCACCAACCGCCGAAAGACTGCCGGCAGCTGGTGGCGCGCCCGGCCGACTGCTTCCCCCAGCGACCGGGCGCGGCCCAACCCCCGTCCGGACGCGCCCGAATCCCTCGTGCTGCACGCCGCCTCTCACGGGCCGCGGCTGTGCGCCGGGATCCGCAGGCGCGTCCGGACTTCACCTTCGATCGGAGGTCCAATGAACACTCGCGCCCACATCGCCGCCATCGCACCCACACTCGACGAAGCCCGCGCCCTCGCCCGCCGACTCAACATCCCAGCCCACAACGCCGTCAGCGCTCGATCCATCCCGCGCGGTCGCACTTTCGCCGGGTACATCCTTGCGCCCGGGCACATCCCGAGTCCCGAGTTCTGGGGATCCTTCATCCCCAGCCTCATGGCCATGCCGCGCTACACCGCAGCCCAGCTGCGCACCATGCTCTCCGAAGCCGAGCAGTACGAATCCGCCCAAGCTCGACAAGACGCCGAGCTCGCCCTTGCACTGCGGCAATAGGCCAGGCGATGGCCAGCACCACTGCCAAAGGCCTCGGCTGGGACCACCAGAAGCAACGCGAGCGACTACTCAAGGCCCACATCGACGGATCGCCGTGCTGGTGGTGTGGGAGAGCGCAATTCCGCGACCCGGTGAAGAACTGGGACGGCAAGCCGCTCGAAGCCGACCACAGCCTGGCCCGATCCAAGGGCGGCGCCATAGCCGACAGACTTCTCTGCTCGACGTGCAACCGATCACGCCAAGACGGAAGCCGCGACCACCAGCGCCCCGCACTACGGAACCGTCCACGGCCACAGGCATTCCCATGGCCTGACCTCTGACCGACCCGCCCGCAACGAAGAAAGCCCCGGACAGGACTCCACTCCTGCCGGGGCTTTGTCGACTGAACAGGAGCCGACGTGGAGCACACTACGTGTCGAGTCCCCGATTGCACGAGACCGATCGCTCACAAGCGCAACCAGCTATGCGGGATGCACCAGGCGCGGTGGTACCGACATGGCACCACCGATCACGTCCGCAAGCAGGGAGCCTTGAAGCCCTGCCAGGTCGAAGGCTGCGAACACCTAACCCGATCCAGCGGCGCAACGCTGTGCAAGAAGCACTACCACCGGCAGTACCGCCACGGCGACGTCGACATGACTTCCACCCGCAGTGGCATCTCAGCAAGCCACGGTCGCAGGTATCGGAATGTCTACGTGCCTGGCCATCCAGTGGCAGGTAAGCGCGGCATGGCTTACGAGCACCGTGTCGTCCTATACGAAGCGATCGGACCCGGCGTTCATCAGTGTCACTGGTGCGCAGCGAAGGTCGACTGGTCTGCGAACCGTTTCGCGGCGAACGTGCTGCAGGTCGACCACCTCAACGGCATCGGCGACGACAATCGTCCCGCCAACCTCGTACCGTCCTGCCGAGCCTGCAACACAACCCGCGGAGTTCAGCATCGACACCAGGCGCTTCGTGACGCCGGGTTCTGGTCGGAGAACGACACCGTCGCCCGCACAGGGCATGGTCGTCGGCCGCTCATCGAAGCGTGACTCTTCTCCGGCACCCCCTACCCAAAATCTGGGCAGGGGGTCGCTCCTGACTCCCCTCGGCGCCAGTCAGGCGTTTTTTACGGACGGCGAAAACCTACGTGCAAAGGGGGTGCGCGATGGACGACGAACTCGGCACCGGCGGGCAGCGTCTCTACGAAGAGCTCGCCCTCGAATCGGACTCGTACGAACTGACCGCGTTGATCGTCGAGGCGTGCCGGATCAAGGATCGGCTCGACTTCCTCCACCGGATTCTCACCGGCGATGAAGACCTATGGCTGCGACTGGTCCCAACTCGCGGCAACACCGAGGTCCTCGAAATTCGCGTCGACAGTGCAGCCCAGGAGTCACGGCAGCTCGCCACGGTCTTCCGGCAAATGCTCGCGGAGGTGAAGAGGAGGCGTGCAGATGATGGCGACTCCGGAGAGTACGACCCTCTCGACGATCTGTGACGAGGACATCGACGCGAAGTTCGCGGAGATCATCGCGGCCGAGTGGCCGAAACTGGAAGGCCGGCAGACCCCGAACTCGCTGGCGTACACGCCGGGTTCCATCGAGCTGGGGCTCAAAGCAGTGGAGCTCGCACGACGGTCCGCCTCGCGGATCCGTGCGATGCCATGGCAGTCGTGGTCGCTCGAACGCATCATGTCGAAGGCCGCGGACGGAACATGGACGCACCCCGAGTGCTGCCTGATCGTTCCACGGCAGAACGGCAAGTCGCTGATCCTGTCGATCCGCGTGCTCTACGGGCTGTACAAGCTCGGCGAGAAGATCGTGTTCTCTGCCCAGCAGTGGGAAACCGCGAAGGCCCTATGGAAACGCACGTGGAACATCGTCAAGACGACGCCGTGGATGCTGAAGCGCGTCGAGTCTCGCACGTGCTCGCAGGGCCGCGGCACCATCGTTCTCGCGTCCGGTGCCGAGGTGGTGTTCACCACCCGATCGGCGAACGCGGGCCGTGGCCTGGACAAGGTCGACCTCGAAATCTACGACGAGGCTTACGACCTCACCGAGGCCGATATGGCGGCGCTGTCGCCGACGAAGATGAACTCCGACGATCCGCAGACGATCTACACCTCGTCCGCAGTGAATCAAGAGCAGCACCCGAACGGGCAAGTGCTGGCTGCGGTCCGCGAACGTGGACTCGCGGGCGAGGAGGGTCTGTTCTTCGCCGAGTGGATGGCGCCGACCGACCAGGACCGCACGCTTCCCGACACATGGCGTTGGGCGAACCCGTCGTTCGGTGTGATCCAGACGGTGAAGAAGCTGGCCGCGGAGCTGCGCAAGTTCTCGACCGAAGCCGGCAGGAAGAGCTTCGACGTGGAGTACCTCGGTCGCGGTGACTGGCCGAGCTCCGTTATCGACGAGGCACCACCGGTTGTGAAACTTGCCACCTGGGCCGACCTGTACCACGGAGATCCGCGGTTCACCGGCACGACGTGCCTGGCTGTCGACATGTCGACAGAGCGCGACAGCCGTGACCGCACATGTTCGATCGTGGCAGCTGCACAGACCAAAACAGGTGCGCACGTGCAGATCGGCTACCACGGTAGCGCGGACACCCGCACGGTCGTCGCGTTCCTTCTCGCGTGCGTCGAGGCGGGCGATCCGATCGCAGTCGTGATCGATCCGAAGTCGACCGCGCAGGTGCTTGAGCAACCTCTCCGGGCGGCGGGTATCGAGCCGGAGATGATGCGTGTGTCCGACGTGATGGCAGCCACTGCCGGGTTTCTCACCGCGGTCGACGAAGGAACGGTCACCCACGACGACGACGAGCGAATGGCTCAAGCGCTTGCGGTTGCGAAGTTGCGTGAGATCGGCGACGGAGGCGGCGTGGCCTGGGCCCGCAAGTCGTCGGGGGTGATCTGCCAGGTGGTGGCTGCATCGAATGCCCTGTGGGGCCTGACCGAATTCAAGCCGAAGCCGAAACCTCCTCCTCAGGAGTTGGGGTTCGAGCCGACACCGAAAGGCGGGTCACTCATGGGTGATGTGATGGAGATGTCATGGTGAGCGCGGTCGGTGTGCCATCGCCGGGCGAGATCGGGTACGCGGTCGCCAATCCCGACGCTGGGTATCGGGAGATCGACGCGGAGAACACCTTCGAGTTGAAGTGGCCGCAGTGCCTCAAGGTCTACGACGCGATGCGCCGCCAGGATGCGCAGGTACGGACGGTCCTCAAGGCCGTGACGCTGCCGATTCTGGCCACCCAGTGGCGGCTGGATCCCGCGGGTGCCCCGGACGAGGTGGTGAACTTCGTCGGGGAGCAGCTCGGGCTTCCGATCGTCGGCACGGAAGGTGATGAGGCGCCGCCTCGTCGGATGCGCCGGTTCTCGTGGGCTGAGCATCTTCGCATGGCGCTGTTGGCGTTGCCGTTCGGGGCGATGTACTTCGAGCAGGTCGTGGAGTTCAACCCGGAATCGAACCGGGTCGAGTTGCGGAAGCTCGCTCCGAGGATGCCGTCGACGCTCGCCGACATTCATGTGGCGCGTGACGGTGGCCTGGTCGGTATCGAGCAGCGTCCGCCGGCATCGTCCGGCACGATCCGTGCATCGGATCTCGAACCCCGCGTGATCGGCATCGACCGTCTGGTCGCGTACGTGCATGAACGTGAGGGAAGCAACTGGGGTGGTGAGTCGATCCTCCGTGCCGCGTACAAGAACTGGACCCTCAAGGATCGGCTGCTCAAGCTCGAGGCGCTGACGATCGAGCGCAACGGCATGGGCGTGCCGGTCTACACGAACCCGCCGGAAGCACAGCCTGACGACATCGAAAAGGGTCGTCGGATGGCCAACTCCTACCGGGCTGGTGACGCGGCCGGCGCGTCGATCCCTTACGAGTCGAAACTCGAACTCAAGGGTGTGACGGGGCAGCTACCGGATCCGCGGCCTGCGATCGACTACCACGATGCGCAGATCGGCCGGGTGGCGCTGGCCCACTTCCTGAACCTCGACGGGCAGGGCGGCTCGTATGCGCTGGCCTCGACGCAGGCTGATCTGTTCTCGACTGCGGTGCGGTCGGTGGCGGAGATGATCCGTGACGCGGCGAACCTGTACATCGTCGAGGACCTGGTGGATTGGAACTTCGGTGAGAGCGTGCCGGCGCCGAAGATCGTGTTCGACGAGATCGGGGAGTCGTCCCTGTCGATCGCCAATGCGCTGCGCACGCTCGTCGACGCCGGCGTGATCATCCCGGACCGATCCCTCGAGGAGCAGGTGCGGAGATGGCTGGATCTGCCGACGAAAGACCCATACGAACCGAAGTCAATGACCCCGAGGGGGACTCGTGAGCAAGAAGACGTGGTGCCAGATCAACGCGAGGGCGGACAGCACCACCGAGATCCTGATCTACGACGTGATCGGGAGCTACTGGATGGATACGGACGCCGCGACGATCGCGAAGCAGATCAACGATCTCGACACCGATCGGATCACGGTACGGATCAACTCGCCCGGAGGGTCGGCGTTCGACGGCGTCGCGATCATGAACGCGCTTCGTTCGCATCCGGCGTCGGTGACCGTGCGCGTCGATGGCTTGGCCGCGTCCGCGGCGTCGATCGTCGCGATGGCCGGTGACGAGATCATCATGGGCCCCGGCACGCAGCTGATGATCCATGACCCCTGGGTGTACACGCAGGGCGATGCTGCGTTCCTCCGGTCGGAGGCGGATCGTCTCGAGAAGACGGCCGAGTCGATGGCGTCGCTGTATGCGCGCCGGGCGGGCGGCACGGCCGATGAGTGGCGTGACCTCATGACCGAGGAGACCTGGTTCACGGCCGAGGAGGCTGTCGAGGCTGGTCTCGCTGATCGTGTCGACAGTGATGACGCGGCCCCGGTCGAGAACAACATCGCTGCGACGTTCAATCTGGCGCATTTCCGATACGCGGGCCGGGCGCACGCTCCGGCTCCCCGAATCCCTTCTGCCGAGGCGGTAGAGGGCACACAAGGAAAGGAGGGCGTGATGCCCACCTTCATGGAAAGTCTTCGTACGCGCCTCGGTGTCACCGAGGACGCCAGCGAAGACGACGTTCTGGCTGCGCTCGACGCGGCACTGGCTGCTCGTACCGAGGGGCAGTCGATCGAGGCCCGCGCTGACGTGGTCGCGGTCGATCGGTCTCGGTTCGCCGAGATGCAGTCCCAGCTGGCCGAGCTCGCTGCGTACCGGCAGCAGCAGGAGCAGGCTGCCGCTGAGTCGTACCTGGCTCAGGCGATGGCGGACGGCAAGTTCCCGCCGGCGAAGCTGTCCCACTACCGGGATCTGCTCAACGCGGCGCCGGAGCAGACGCGGGCGCTGATCGATGGGATGCCGAAGAACGTGATCCCCGTTGCGGAGATCGGTCACGACGGCGACGGCGTTCACGTCGATGAGCTCACCGCGCAGCTGAACGCAGCTGCCGACAAGTCCGGAGTGTTCCAGCTCCGGGGTCTCTGAGGAGGACCTCAATGTCCAACCCCACTTTCGGAATCGGCCCGATCACGCACAAGGTCGCGACCGCCGTCACCAAGTTCCACGTCGTGAAGCTCGGTTCCACGGGCATCGCACCGTGCGGCGCGGCTGACCTGCCGTACGGCGCTGTCGCACAGTCCGGTGCCCCCGCAGCCACGCGCGCAGACAATGACCTGTCCCACGGTCTTCCGGATGCTGTCGCGGTTCACACCGTCGGTGTACTGCCGCTGACCAAGGCGACCACCAGCGCCGCGTTCGCCACCGGCGACGTCGTGTACGTGGCAGCCGATGGGAAGGTCGCCAAGACCGGTGACACCGCGATCGGCATCGCTGTCAAGGCGTCCACCGCCACCGACACCACTGTTCGTACTCAGCTTGCCGGCCCGTTCTTGCCGGCGCCTGTGACCGAAGGGTCCTGATACTCATGGGAAACATCACTTCCGCATACGACGGTGACAAGATCACTGTCGACTCGATGCTCAAGGACCCGACGTGGATCCCCACCCGGGTGATCAATTCGCTCGACGGCGCGTTCCTCGAGAACCTGCTGTTCCGCAACGGCGGGTCGAACGACTCCGGTGTCGTCGCATTCCGCGAGGCAGCCAAGCCGTACCTGAACGACGACGCTGAGCGGGTCGCCGAGTTCGGTGAGATCCCCGTCTCCGATCTCAGCCAGGGCAAGGTCCGCGCGGTGATCGGCGAGAAGGTCGGTCTGGGTATCCGGGTCTCGTGGGAGATGCGGCACGAGAACAAGGTCGATCTGCTCAACCAGCAGGTGACCGCGCTGCAGAACACCATGATCCGCTCGGGTGTCCGCGCGTCGCTCGCCGCGTTCAACGCTTCCAGCGTGCCCACGGCCCCCGCGACCGACGAGTGGAACGCCTCGAACGGCGACCCGGTCAAGGACATCTTCGACGCGATCGAGCAGATCCAGTCGGCGCAGCCCACCGGTGCCGGTGATGACGACTACTTCGGGTACAACCCGGACACGATCGTCGCGCACCCGACCGCGGTCACCGCGCTGGTGCGAAACGAGGCGGTGCAGAAGTTCTACATCGGCAACGTCGCGGGCGAGAATCCGCTCTACCGCGGTGTCCTCCCGCAGACGGTGTGTGGCCTTCGGGTCGTGCAGTCGCGGTTCATGGACCCGTCGAAGGTGATCGTCCTCGAGTCGGGTGTGGTCGGCTTCTACTCCGACACGTACCCGCTGCAGATGACCCCCTTCTACGAGGAGGGCGGCAACTCCGGTGCGGGTGGCCCGAACCAGTCGTGGCGTGCCGACGCATTCCGTAAGCGGATCCTCGGTGTGGACAACCCGAAGGCTGCGGTGACCATCACCGGAGTTCTCTGATGGCGGTGTTCAAGCTCCTCGTCTCCCGGTGGGACGAGAAGGTGCGGACCAAGCCGGACGAGTACGTGCGGCATACGCAGGGTGAGGTGTTCGAGGTTCCTGACGGGCAGGTCGAGCGTCTTCTGCGTATCGGTGCGATCGGTCCGGTCGATGAGGAACCTGCCCTCCCTGAGGGTGCGGCAGACGATCCCCAGGACGAGGAGTCCTCGGACGGGTCGGAGTCGGATGAGAGCTCCGGCGAAGTGGACGAGACTCCTGACAGTGAGCAGGTGAATCGCCCGAAGCAGACGGCACCCAAGCCTGTGTGGGTTGACTACGCAGTGTCCCGCGGCATGGCCCGTGAAGAGGCCGAGGCGCTCGACAAGCGTGAGCTGATCGCGGCTCTCGACTGACAGGAGGGTGCGAAATGGCGGACTTCGCCACCCCTTCCGACATCTTCCGGCCCCGCCCGGTCCCAGCAGACCGCGAAGACGATGTACGGGATCTGATCGCCGCGGCATCGAACTGGATCCGTACGCGCAAGCCAGAGATCGCAGATGACGATCCCGCAGCTCGTGTGGTCGTCATCCAGGTCGTGCGGGCGGCGATGGCAACCGAGAAGTACGCCGGTCACGTCTCCTACACGAAGACAGTGGGAGGCGTGACCCGGTCCGGCACGCTCGCCAACCCGGGGGCGCTGCTGATCTTCGAGCCATCGCACTACCAGCTCCTGGGGATCTCGCAGGCCGGAGCCCCCTCGTATTTCTTCGGAGGGCACTGTGGATGAGCTCGGAAATCAGACTGTCCGTGTGATCGAGCGGGTCCGCGGCAAACGTGGGGTCATGACCGAGCAGACCACGGTCGAGTATCCGGGCTGCTCGGTGCAACCCGTCGATTCCGTCGAGGGTGTTCCGCTCGAACGGCACGAACGATGGGTGCTGTACGCGCCGCCCGGGTTCCCCGAGTCCACCGAGAACATCCTCGACGTCGATGGGATCGGCCCGCGACTCCACGTGGCAGGCAACCTGCAGGCGTGGTTCGACGATGACGGGACCCCCGACCACGTGTGGGGCTACCTCGAAAGGTGGGAGAGCAGTGGCTGATCCGAAGCCCGGCACGTTCCGGTTCTCGTCCAAGGACGCGAAAGCGATCATGGCGTCCCCGGCCGTGCAGAAGGCGAGCCGCCGCATGGCGGAGGTCGGCGCCAACGCGTTCCGGAGGGAAGCTGGCCGGCACGCGAAGACAGGCAAGCTCGCCGCCCAGGTTCGTGTCGAGCGGGCCCGCGGCTGGGACGGCCGGCCAGGGCACCGGATCGTCTCCTACCGCCGCAACAACCAGTACGCACTGTTCGGGACACGCCGCTCGAAGGCAGTGCGCGCGAGCCAGGCCGCGATGCGTGCCATGAACCAGCCTCGGAGGTACTGATGGCCGTCGAACCCGACGACACCCTGTTCCCGGACATCCAAGAGGTGCTGATGGTGTACCTCGCTCCACTCGGGGAGACGGACACCGAACCGCCGCCCACCGACGACGGTATCGGCATCCAGATCAACCGGGTCGGCGGCCACGACGACGGGATCAGTGACTACCCGCGGGTGCAGATCACGTGCCATCACCCGGATCCGCGGGGCGCCTCGAAGCTTGCCCGGCAGGTGCGGAACCTGATGGATCGCATCGCCGGGGAGGCCATCGTCGTCGAGGACGAACCGAAGCCGATCTGCATCGACTCCTGCCGCGTCGACACCCCGCCGGAAGCCGAACCGTACGAGAACCCGGACGCCCGCCGCGAGGTCGCGTACTACGCGCTCAGCCTGCAGAAGCCCTGGCGGCGCTGACCACTCCACCCAAACTCGCCCAGGCCCACGACATCACCGTCGTGGGCCTTTCTCATGCCCAGGAGGCATCATGGCCACATCTGTTGGCGAACTCGAGGTCGCGCGACACCAGCGTGAACTCATCCTCAAGCCGAACCGCATGCACATCTTCGGGATGGGCATGGACGTCGACCCCATCGAGTACATCACCGAAGGGTCGAACTCCCAGCTCGCCGAACTCCCGGACGGAGCATGGGACTTCGGTCTGCTCCTCAAGGACGACGCGATCACCCTGACCCGCGAGATGGAGAAGTCCGACATCATGGCGGTCGGCTACTCCAACCCGATCCGATCGGACTTCACCTCCGACATCGCGGGCCTGCAGTTCACCGGCCTGGAGGCGAACCGGTACAACATCGAGAACAACCTCGGTGTGGACCTGTCGCAGATGGTCGCCAACGCGGAGACCGGTGAGATTGCGTTCGATCAGCCGGCGATCGCGGCGATCCGGCAGCAGCGTTATCTCGCTCTGGCCCAGTTCAATACCGGTGTCGACCGGATCTACCTCGGTCGCCTGTTCTACGCCGGTGAGGTCGCCGAGATGGGGGAGCAGACCCTCTCCGACGGCGAGGGTTCGCTGACCTGGCCGACGACGGTGAACGCGATGGTCGACACCGAGTACGGCGTCTCGGTGCGTCACTACTTCGGCGGCGAGGGCTGGAACCGTGTCCTCGAGGACGCGGGATTCAAGCGCGGCGGGCTGTCGATCACCACCGCGTCGCTTCCCGGCGGCACAGTCGGCGTGGCCTACTCGCAGACCCTCACAGTTGCCGGTGGTACCGGCACCAAGACGTGGACCGTCGCCTCCGGCGACCTGCCGGCAGGTCTGAGCCTGTCCACAGCCGGTGTCATCTCCGGTACCCCGACCGCGGCCGGGACGTCGAACTTCACTGTCCAGGTCGTCGACAGTGCGACCGCGGGCAGCGTGCAGAAGCCGCTGTCGATCGTCGTCGCTGCCTGACCGGCGCCCGGCATTCTCGCCGGGCTCGAGAACGCACTGGGCTGGGCGGGGATCGGCGGTCGACCGCCCGCCCAGTGCATCCAGACCGCCACACCGACCGTCACCGAAGGAGGTCCCGCCATGGGACAGATGCGCACCATCAGCAAGGCCGGATGGACGCCGCGCGAACTCGTCGCGGCGGACGGCCGCCGGTACACCCCGAGCTCGTTCCGCGAGGAACGTGAACTGCTCGCATCCGGCTACACGCTTGCGCCCCCCGAGCCCCCAGCGGCCACCGAACCGGCCGCGCCGGCAACGGCCGCGCCGGCAACGACCGCGCCGGCAACGACCGCTCCGGCAACGACCGCGACGAAGCCCGAACCCGAGGCACCCGCCGGCGACACAGTCGCCGCGCAGAAGCCCAAGACCACTGCACGCAGCAACGGAGGCACGAAGTGAGCACGGACAACCTCGACAACCTCGCCCAGCTCGACGACCAGAACGTCCGCCGGTACGGCGGCGAACAGCGAGAGCGCAAGGCACCGTTCCGGTTCCAGATCGGCGAATCGCCCGTCTTCTACGTCCAGGAACCGGACGCCGACACCGTCATGGACATCGAGGAAGCCCAGACATCGAGGCGCGTGCTCAAGCTGTTCCTCGGGGACCAGTTCGACGATGTCGCCGACTTCCTCGGGCCGGAACACCCGGACACGCTGATCGACCTCGCACGTGACCTGTCCCGACACTTCGGGCTGTTCGACGCCGAGCAGGCAGTCAACCGCGCCGATCGACGTAGCCGGCAGCGGCGCCTCGGTGGTCGTCGCCGCTGATCGATGAGCGACGACAACGGGTCGGCGGCCTCCTTCTTCAGGACCCTCCTCGAGGAGGCCGCCGGACCGTTTGTCGTGAATCTCGGCGACGACGGGCCCGAGCTGGTCATCGAGGCACCCGAAGCGGGCGACGTCGCCGTCCTCGACACCACCGTTTCCGTCCACGACCAACTCGACCTGCTCGTCGGCGAGCAGCTGGCCGACATCATCGCCGACCACTACGCGCACCGACCGTTCTCGGAACTCGCCGATCTCGTCGACGACATCCGCGAGCACTTCGGGATCCTCGTCCCGCCGGACGCCGGATGGGCGTACCTGGTCGACGAGATCGACCGCTACGGGGCAGCGATCGAGAAGGACCTGTTCGCCATGCCCGGTGACGAGCGGCTGTACGACTGGGTCCGCGACCATCTGAACAATCCGTGGAACCGGCTGCTGCGGCTGTTGCCCGCGTTTCCCGAGGGCGGCTGGTACTTCGCCGCGCTGGGCAACGACGACGAGCGTGCCCAGAAGATCCTCGAGATGGAGCAGCGCGGCGAGTTGCCGCCTCCGTCGAAGCGCCCGTCGCTGGTCGGGTGGACGTACGAGCGGGCGCAGCTGACCAACATGGTCGACTCGCTGCGCCGTATCGAGCACGCCACCTGGGGTGCGTCCCCGAAGTTCAAGGGCAAGGGCGGAAAGCCGCCGAAGGCATCGCCGCGCCCGCAGACCGCGCGTGAACGCGCCGAGGAGTACCAGGCGCTCGTCGAGCACGACGACATCGCTTCGCAGGTGCTCGGTAGCCGCTACACGCGGCGCCTCACACCGTCAGGAGGTAGCTGACCGATGAGTGACCTGCAGGGTGGGCAGACCTTCATCAATGTCCTGCCGTCGATGGGCGGCTACTTCAAGCGGGTTCGCGCTGAGATCAAAAGGCACCCTGTCGATCACACGATCGGCGTCGAGGTCGATCAGCGCAAGCTCGCCAAGGCCAAGTCCGACCTCGACAGTGCCACCAAGGCAGCGGCCGACGCACGCCGACGGGAGGTTGCCGCGACCAAGGAGGCCGGCGACGCCGAACGGCAGCTGCAGACCCTTCGCGGCAAGGGTGTCAACGACGCGAAACGGCTCGCCGATGCCGAAGCCCGGGTGGTCAAGGCCAAGCGGGACAGTCGTGCCGCGGCCGACGCGCTCAACGCGGCCGAGTCGAAGCGTTCGCGGGCCGCGGACCGCGTCGTCCGCATCGAGACGCGGATCGAGACTCGACGCGCGGAATCTGACAGCCAATCGTTCCTGCAGCGGATCGCCGGGAGATTCCGCAGTGGCGGCCAGGCGGCCGGTGCGCAGTTCGTCAGCGGCGTGAGCGCCGCGATGAACTCGCGTGGCCGAGGCAGCGACGAGGGGCGCAGTTTCGCGGCGGGATTCGTCTCCGCCATCGGCACCGGAATGCGCGGCGCCGTCACCGGTTTCACGCTCCTGAGCACAGCGGCGAATTCGGTCATCAAGAACGTTGGAACGGCAGCCACAGTTCTCGGGCTTGCTGCACGAGCCGTCCGCCACTTCAGCGTGGGGTTGCTGGCCAGCACCACGCTGCTGAAGATGATGACCGGTGTGGGCGTCGCCAAGCTCGCGGGCGCGCTCCGTCTGGCGGCCGCAGCGGCCGGCATCCTCGCCCGGGACATCGGCCGGGTCACGGCAGCTCTGCTGGTGATGGCCGGTGTGGCCAAACTGGTCGGGATCCTGACGCGGATCGGTCGCGCGCTCGGAGTGATCACCGTCGGGTCTGCCGCGGCGCTCGGGGCAGTCTCGGCGCTCGGATCGGTTGTGGCGACCTTCGCGGCGGGCCCGATGGTTTCGGGTCTGACGGCGATCGCTGCGGCGATGGGAACCGTTGCGGCCGCGGCGGCCGGCATCCTCGGCCCCGCCCTCGGGGTGGCGAAGCTGGCGTTCGCCGGTCTGTCCGACGGTGCGAAGGCGTGGACCGACTCGCAGAAGAACGTGGGCGCCACCGCATCGAAGAGCGCGTCGGCGCTCAAGGCTGTCGACAACGCCAAGAAGGCACAGGCACGCACCGCCGAACAGGGCAACCGACAGATCGTCAACGCCGAGAAGCAGGTCGTCAAGGCGCAGGAAGCGGTCAAGGAAGCGCAGGACGACGTCAACAAGGCGCGGCAGCAGGCCAAGCGGGACGCCGAAGGGTACGCGCGGACTCTCGCCGGGTTGGCTCTCGACGAGGAAGGCGCCGCGCTGGCGTTGGCAGAGGCCGAGAAGAACCTGCGCGAGACGAGGGCCAATCCCGATGCGGACGGTCTCGACCGCTGGCGGGCGGAACTCGGTGTCCGCGAGGCGAAGCAGGCCTACGAGGAAATCAAGGCCACGGCCAAGCAGGAACGCGCCGAGATCGCCGACGCGCAGGCCAAGGGCATCGAAGGATCCGATCGGGTCGTCGAAGCCAAGCGGCGTGAGGCCGACGCACAGGAGCAGCTGAAGGACGCTCAGGCCGATCTGGCGCAGACTCAGAAGGATGTGGCTCAGGCCAACATCGATGCTGCCGAGGCTGTGGCGGACGCCTACGAAAGTCTGGCTGAGGCGCAGCAGTCGGCTGCTGGAGACGATCCGTTCGCGGCGATGATCGGTGAGCGGCTCGCGCCGCTGCTGCAGGCGTTCAAGAACCTGCGTGAGGAAATCACCGATCGCTTCAGTGCCGCGATGATCGGGTCGTTCACCACGCTCGGTGGACTACTTGACCGGCTCAGCCCGAACCTCGGCATCCTGGCCACCACGCTGGGCGCCATCGGGTCTCAGATCGCCACGTCGATCTCGAGCCCCGCCGCAGTGGCCGGCTGGGATCGGATGATCGCAGGGTCGAACACCTTCTTCAGCAGCCTCGCCCAGGGCGAAAGCGGTGTGGGTTCGGTGTTCTCCGGCCTGATCAGCGTTCTCGGAACGGCAGCGGAGACGTTCGCGAACACCGGTGCCTCGCTCAACGAATGGCTGCTGGGTATCGGTGAGAAGCTGCGGAACATCAGCGCAGACGATCTCCGGTCCTCGCTCGAGTCCGTACGGCAGACGTTCGAGAACATCCGGGCAGTTGTCGGTCCCGTGTTCGACCTTTTCCGCGGGTTCGGGGCAGAGGCTGCGTCCGGACTCGCGCCCGGGTTCGCGGCGCTGGGCCAGGCGATCCGGGACTCGATTCCCGGACTCATGGACATCGCTCGGGAGCTGATGCCGGCACTGGGGGAGGCGCTGGCCAACCTCGCTCCGGTGCTTCCCGGCCTGGTGGAGGCTTTCCGCCCGTGGTCGGAGGTGATCGCGGCGGTCGCCCCGCACCTGGCGACGATCGTCGAGAAGCTGGTTCCGTTCGCGCCGGTGCTCCTGGGTGTCGTCATGGCCGTGAAGGTCTTCGGTGTGGCGGTCACCGCCTGGAACGCCATCATGTTCGGTGCCTCGGTGGCGCAGGGTGTGTTCGCGGCCGCGACCGGTCGTTCCGCGATGTCGCTGCGCCGCAACACGGTCGCGTTGGCCGCGCATCGTGCCGCGCTGGTTGCGGGGGCCATCGCGCAATGGGCACTCAATGCGGCGATGAGCGCAAACCCCATCGCGCTCATCGTGATCGCGATCGCCGCCCTTGTCGGGGCGCTAGTGTGGTTCTTCACCCAAACCGAGACCGGGAAGCGGATCTGGGAGACGGTGTGGAACGGCATCAAGGCGGCGCTGTCCACAGCATGGGAGTTCATCAAGTCGGTGTTCGACAAGCTCGGGGCGGTCTTCACCTGGCTGTACGAGAACATCGTCCAGCCGATCTTCACCGCACTGAAGGTAGCGCTCGCGGTCGTCGTCACCGCGTTCCTGATGTGGTGGGAGGGCGTCAAACTCTACCTCGAGCTGGTCGGCAACCTCATCTCCTGGCTGTGGAACACGATCGCCCGGCCTGTCTGGGAACTGATGAAGGCGGGCCTGCGGGCCATGGGTGACTTCTTCGCCTGGGTGTGGAACTCTCTGATCAAGCCTGCCTGGAACGCGCTCGGCGACGGTATCCAGGCCGTGTGGGAGCACGTGATCAGTCCCGTGTGGGACCTGCTCAATGCGGGCCTGAATCTCGTCGGTGATCTGTTCTCCACCGTCTGGAATTCGGTGATCAAGCCCGCGTGGGAGGGGATCGGCAGCCTCATCCGGACCGTGTGGGAGACGGTGATCAGCCCGGCGTGGGATGCCATGAAGAACGCCCTGCAGAAGGTCGGGGACTTCTTCGACACGATCGTTCGGGGCATCAGCACTGTCTGGGACGGGTTGCGGGGCATCCTGGCCAAGCCGATCAACTTCATGATCAACACGGTCTGGAACGAAGGCATCCGCAAGGCGTGGAACAAGGCCGCGGGGCTCCTCGGTCTAGATGAAGCGCAGCCGCTGGCGGGGATTCCGGAGCGCGCCACCGGTGGTCCGATCTTCGGCCCCGGAACCGGCACGTCGGACGACGTGCTGATGTGGGGCTCGAACGGTGAGCACATGGTCACCGCGGCCGAGGTCATCGCCGCCGGCGGCCACAACGTGCTCTATGCGATCCGCGACATGATCGCCCGCGGTATCCCGTTCTCGTGGGACAACGGCCGGATCGTGTCCGAGGTGGGCCGCGACAACCTCAGCCGCTACGGCGCCCAGGTGGCGGCGAAGGGGCTGGGGAACGTCAACCCGCAGGGCATGTTCGACGGGATGCTGCCTGGGTACAAGGACGGCGGCGAGATCCGCCCGATGTGGCAGAGCCAGCTCGAGAACGGCCACCGTGCCGCGAAGATGCGCAACGGCAATCCGTACACGTGGGCGTTCGAGGACTGCTCGGGCTTCATGTCGATGATCGCCGATGCCATCATCAATGGCGGCAACGGTTCCCGGAACTGGTTCACCGGATCGTTCCCTGGGACTCAGCCGTGGAAGCCGGGCCTCGGTCAGGGCTTCTCGGTCGGCGTGTGGGACGACCCGGGCGGACCGGGCGGCGGCCACACCGCGGGCACCCTCACCGCTGTCGGGCCGTACTCGACGGTCAACGTCGAGTCCAGCGGATCCGGTGGTGTCATGTACGGCGGAGGCGCGATCGGCGCGGACTCGCCGTACTTCGCCGGCAAGCACCCGGGTCTATTCCACCTGGCGATCGGCGCGGACGGTGCGTTCGAATCCGGCGGCGTCGGAGGCGGCGGCGGACTGTCCCCGGAGGGCAAGCAGTCGTTCGTGCAGAAGAAGATCGCGGACATCTTCGACTTCTTCCTGAACCCGATCAAGTCCGGCATCGCCGCGGCGATCGGGACGCCTCCGCCCGAATGGAAGAGGATCCCACCAGGATTCCTCGACAAGGGCCGGGACATGACGTCGTCATTCCTGGCGGACAAGGTCACCGGCCTCGGTGACCTTCTCGGGTCGGTCTGGGACAAGGCCAAGAACATCGGTGGCTTGTTCCGCGACAAGGGCGGCTGGATCCCGAACGGGCTCTCGATCGTCCGCAACGAAACCGGCAGGCCCGAGGCGGTCCTGAACTGGGATCAGCTCGAGCTGATCAAGGACCTGCTCGTGGGCGGCGACGTCGCGGGCGCACTGCGCGCCGCGACGCTGCTGAACAACGCCCCCGCCACCGCCGAGGCCACCCTGGCCGCGGACTACAGCCAGTACGGCTACGAGCAGGACAAGGTCGAGGTCGGTCCGGCGGCCGCGGCGAAGTACGCCTCGGAGATCGACTGGCTCGGTATCGGCGGGCAGATCGGAACCTCACTGCTCGCGGAGTGGGGCAACGACCTGCTCGGCATGGCCGGGTTCTCGAACCAGTTCAAGGGCCTGCAGCTCGTCGACGACACCGGTCGCCGCTCGGACGAGGCCCAGGTGCGCAGCGAGGCCACGTACGACGACTACCAGACCGACACCCCGGCTCCGGCGACCACCGAGACGCCGGTGGAGTCGTCCGGTTCGACGGCCACGGCCGCCGAACCGGAGTCAGTTGTCGACGCGGTCAAGCGGGCCTTCGCCCCGTCCAGCTGGAGCGAGGGTGAGCAATGGGCCGCAACCGACTGGATCGTGCAGAAGGAATCGGGCTGGAATCCGCTGGCGCGTAACCCGTCCTCGGGTGCGTTCGGGCTGTTCCAGTTCCTCGGGTCGACGAAGGACGCCTACCTTCCGGACGAGAATCCTGACCCGTACATCCAGGGGCAGGCCGGCGCGAAGTATATCCGCGACCGGTACGGCGATCCGATCCGCGCGAAGTCGTTCTGGGAGAAGAACGGCTTCTACGACCAGGGCGGTATCGCGTCCGGTCGCGGCTTCATGCTCAAGGACGTCATCCGCCCGGAGCGTGTCCTGTCGCCGCGGCAGACCGAGGCGTTCGAGGCGTTGGTTCCGATGCTCGACCGGGTCCAGTCGGCTGCGTCCGCGCCGGGCGAGGTGATGTCAGCGGCTGATCGGTCGGCGCTGGAGTTGGCGCCGGTCGGTGGCGGCGACAGCTGGAACTTCAACGGTGAGCTCTCGCCAGCGATGAGGAGGGAGATCGAGATCATGTGGAACCAGCGTGAGCGCGGCCACGGTCGAGGATCCGAGTCCAGGAGGCGGTGGTGATCGACTCGATCAGCATGGTCGGGTGGAACGGCGCTCGTTACCGGCTGGGTGGGCCGAGCGGTGGGGTCCGGGACGTGTGGATCCAGGGTGGCCTCGATGGCCTCTGGGTTCCCGCGCCCCGGACCCCGACCCGCACTTCCCGTGCATATCAGCACGGTTCGACACCGAAGGTGACGAAGATCGAGGAACGGCTGCTCGACTTTGCGGTGCGGATCGAAGGCCGCACCCGCCGCGACTTCGAGCGCGCGTTCTCCGAATGGATGGCCGTGTGGTCGTTCGACCAGGACAACGAGGTCACGACGCGGACCGGCGACGGGCGACGCACGATCAGGCTGCGGCTCGATCGGACACCGAAGATCGCCGGCCGGATGTCGATGCAAACCACCCGCATCGACCTCGAGATGGTCGTGGTCGCGTGCTGGCCGTACCTGACCTCGGGCACGAAGGTCGTCAAGTGGGAACCCGGTGTCGGGTCGCACACGGGTACGGTGCCGATCTCGAATCCGACCGATGTGCCGTTGTGGCTGAAGTTCGAGGGCACCCCGGCCACGAAGTGGATCCTCCCGGATGGGTTGTCGGGTCGGATGGTGCCGTTGCGGCCGCAGACCACCGGTTGGCGGGTGCAGACCCGCCAGGACTTCCAGACCATCCGCGCCGCTGGCGCCGGGTTCGAGGTGTGGAAGGCGATGCGGGGCGTGAGCTTCCTGCACGAGATCCCGCCCCGCACACCGAGGACGGAAATTCCTGTCGAGGTGCAGGGCTCGGCGGTGCCCGCCGAGTTGCGTGTCCACATGCCTCGCTACCACGAGATGCCTTGGGGGTGATCGCTTGTGAGTTACGACCTCGATGCCGATCTTGCGGCGATCGACGCTCAGGAGCATGAGGAGGAAGCGTTCGCGCTGCTACGCACCCGGATCACAATCCACGACCGGGACCTCGAGCTCGTCGGTGAGGTCGAGGGCGAGTACGACGCAGACTGGGAGACGATCTGCAACGAGGTCGGTGAGGCGTCGGTCGGGCTCGACGGGCGGGATGATCTGGCGCAGTGGCTGATCGATGGGAGCAGGGTCAACCAGGACATGTTCCTGGTGTTCCGGTCGCCATGGAAGAAGGCGTGCTTCAAGGTCTACGACATCGAGTACGACGAGGACGAGCACGGCAACTCGATCGTGCGGCCGCTGGCCCGGCACATCCTCGACGAGGCGAAGCACTGGCAGTGCTGGCCGAACACACTCGCGCCGCTCGCGGTGCAGGCGCCCAAGGTTGATTTCCAATGGGGCGACTCGATCAAGGTGGTCAAGGGCTACGCCCACCGGAATCTGCTGCGTGAGCAGCAACCTGGGTGGATTCCGGCCTTCGACATCTGGGACGCGGCGAACTGGCAGGCGAACTTCGACAACGCGAAGTGGCCGATGGTGATGGTGCCGTACATCGCCGCACGAGACGGCGTCGGACCGTGGACGGCACTCGGGTCGCGGATGGACGACTTCTTCGACGTGGTCAAACCCACCCTCGACGACGGCGGTTTGCAGCTCACCGCGGACCTGTGGGAGCCGGGCGATCCGCAACCGTGCCCGTCGCATTTCATTCTCGATCGGCCGACGTTCGTGTTCGACGTCAAGCAGCGCGCCACGATCCCCGGCATCACCGGGACGATCCTCGATCCGATCAAGGATCTGCTGCGGATCTTCGGTTCGGACGGCACCACCGACACCGTCACCATCGCCGACCCGAATCTCGATCCTGACAACACGGACCCGAACGGGCCGTGGGTGATCTTCCGGCGCGGCCAGCATCGGGGCCTCAAGTCGAAGATGGTCATCCACAAGCCGATCGAGCACACGATCATGACCGGCGGTAAGTCGCCGGATGCGATCAACCAGGGCGCCAAGCTGATTTCGAACATCCTGCTGGGGTTGCTCGGCACACTGATCGGGATGCCGTGGCTCACGCTCGGGATCTTCGACAAGGCCGTCGAAGATGTCATTCTCGCGTGGGCTCGCGGCGTGGACTACTCGCGCAAGTCGGAAATGGGCCGGTTCGCCCACAAGGGCGGGTTCGAGACCGGTGGCGGTGTTGCGGTGTCGCCATCCGGGCTGCAGACGATTCGTGTCGGCCTGCACAAGGCACGCGGCTATGTCAGCTTCGCTGCCGATGTCGATGACGCCGCACCGTACCGGGTGGGCCTGCACATCGACGACGGGCTGCGGGCCGGGTTCGAGATCGGTGATCAGATCTGGCTTTCGCACATCGCATCGGTGCGGCAGTCATGGAGTCGTGAGAACCCGGATCAGCCGTGGGAGATCAATGTCGGCGACTACCGGGCCCAAGAACTTGCCGGTACCCGCGCGTTGCGGGCGCTCGAGGCCGTGTCCGGCACGTTGCGCCAGCACTCGAGCGCTACCTAGACCAGGAGGTTGTCATGACACCCGAAGAACTGCAGGCGGCATTGCCGCCCGAGATGCATCCGTACGCGTACGTGTTCATGCACCCACCGACGAACGGGGAGATGTCGCCGGTAGCCACGCTCGAACCGGACGAGATGAATTCGCTTGCCCGGCACATCGAACGGCTTGGCTTCCGGCCGGTCGAAGAGTCACTCGATCGGTACGACCCGCCGGCGTCTGGGCCGATACACCCCCACAACCCGGGGCAGTGGCGGTCGAAGAAGCGACCTGCCCCGCATCGGCCGGACCCGTACGCGCATCTACGTGCCCAGCTCGCAGATCTCCCGGCCTCCGTGCGCGCCGACCTCCTCGAGGAGAAACCGGAATCGTGACCACGAAACAGCTGCCCTACGACCGGACGATCGTGCCGCAGGAAACCGGCTACTGGTGCGGACCCGCCTCGATTCAGGTGGTGCTCGACAGTCTCGGCATCAAGGTCGCCGAGCCGGACATCGCCAGTAAGACAGAAGCCCTCGAGGGGAACATCGGCTGGGACGATCGGGACGGCACCGACCATGTCAGCCAGGTCGCGACGGTCCTGAACGAGTACACGAGCGCCGGGTACTTCGTCGTCGAGATGCCGCAGGATCCGCCCACCGGGGAGCAGAAGGAACGGCTGTGGCGAGACCTGGTGGCGTCGATCAACGGCGGGCACGGCGTGGTCGTGAACATCGTCGCTCCAAGAGGGAACTACCCGCAGGCGGTGGCGCCGTCGACGATCAGCCCGACCTACGGTGGCGGCACGGTCTACCACTACATGTCGGCGATGGGATATTCGGATGACGGTCCGCGTCGGGTGTGGATCGCAGACTCCGGGTTCGCACCATTCGGGTACTGGATGAGCTTCGACCAGCTCGCCACCCTGATTCCGCCGAAGGGGTACACGGCCGCGCCCGGTCCAGTGCCGCCCGCACCGGCCTCTGTCCCAGCGGTCGGGCTCACCGCCGAGACCCTCTCGGAGGCGATGGGCCACACGGTACCGATCGAGCGATACCGCACGCTGCTGCCGGCGTTCTCGGCTGCGATGGTCGCGGCCGGGTGCACGACGGTGGAGCGCGCTGCGATGTGGTGTGCGCAGCTCGGGCACGAGTCTCAGGGGTTGCGCCTGTTCCGCGAGTTGTGGGGCCCGACGGCCGATCAACTCACCTACGACGGGCGTATGGGCAACGGCCCGGGCGATGGGTTCCGGTACCGGGGTCGTGGCGCCATCCAGGTCACCGGCCGCAACCACTACACGGCGTTGTCTGCATGGGCCTGTGATCACGGATATGTGCCCACTCGCACGTTTTTCGTCGACCAACCGGAAGCCCTCGAGCGCGACGAGTACGCGTTCCTCGGTGCTGTTTGGTACTGGACGACGCAGCGACCGATGAACGACCTTGCCGACGCCCGCAATCTCGCGGGCGCCACACGCGCGATCAACGGCGGAGACAACGGCATCGCCGATCGTTCCGTCCGCTACCAACGGTGCCTCGACATGGGCGCCGCACTACTTCCCACTGGAGGACCGGTGACCACCTTCATCGACGCGGGTGTGGCGCAGCTACACCCGACGCCCGGACTGCTGCGCACGATCAACCGGCCGCAGAACATCAACGAGTCCACCCGCGACCCGAACAGTGCGTGGCCGGGCGCGATCTGGGCGGACATCTGGAACGAGACGGTGTGGGACGGGTACGACATCCGACCCGAGTACGCCGACGTTCCGGATGATGTGGGCCGCTCGGCGGTCGGCCTGCTGCAGACCATCGCGGCCCGCCAGGTCCGCATCGAAGCCAAACTCGACCGCCTGTTGGGAGACAAGTAGATGTTCTCGAATCCGACTGTCCGCAAGTGGATGTACGTCATCAACCCGGTAGTCAGCACCATCTTGCTGATCCTGGTCACCCTCGGAGTGATCGACGAGGGGATGAGCGCGAGCATCGCCAACGCGATCGCGAGCATCCTCGTCATCGCGACCGGCGGTGTCGCAGTATCGAATCTCTCGCCGAAACCGGCCACGATCACCGCGGACGGTATCGCCGTGATCACCGACGCACTCGCCGCATACGCGGCGACGACGCAGCCCGTCGAATCCGTGCAGCAGGCGGCGACCGAGATCCGGGAACAGTACATCGATCCCTTCATCCGGCGGTGACACGTGGATGAACTCGGCATTCCCGAAGAGTCCACCACCCACCCTGCTGTCGTCGCCGCCGGCGCGTGTGCCCTGATCGTGCTCATCCTCGTATTCGCTGGCCGCAGGGTCGCCGCGACTCTCGCGCCGGCCTGGGAATGGTGGCAGAGCCGGACCGAACGACGATTCCAGCGCCAGGTCCGTATCGAGGCCGCCGCGAGGATCCTCAACGACGAACGTGTGGCGATGCTGCTCGAACGGGTCGATGGACTGTCGGCTGAGATCAAAGCCCAGCGAGAGGAACTGCTCGCGCAGCGTGACGAGGAGCGGGCGCGCGCCGACCACCTCGAACAGGAGCTCGTCATCGTGCGGAGTCGGCTCGATGACGCGCTGAGCGAGATTCGTGGCCTGAAACGAGCCTCGGAGGAGGTGCGATGACCTCACCTGATGGATTCATCCCCGGTAGCACGAACACCGGATGGGGTGATGTTTCGGAGATGGCCGACGCTTTTGTCAACGACCAGGGCGGCCTGCTCGGGATGGTCGCCAATCTGGCGATCCAGCGGATCAACGACTTCGCCCACGACATGCTCGACGCGATGGACGGCGCGACCGGCGGCGTGTTCAACCTCGATGATCTCGCTGATCGCCTGTACGGCACGGAGCGTGGCCTGCAGACGAACGTGCCGCGACTCGACAACAGGATTGACCAGATCGTCCTGGAGAACATGCAGGCCCAACTTGCCACCTACAGCTCAACGGACTGGTGGTACAAGCCCACAGACGCGAAGTTCATCAGGGTTGTAGTGATCGGTGGGGCATCCGGTGGAGGTCGCGGCAACAACGGCGGAAACGGCGGATACGGCCGCGGCGGACTGGGCGGCTACTCGGGCGGCTGGGCGATTTGGGAATTCGACGCGGCAGACGTACCAGCGTCGGTGCTGTGCACGGTCGGCCCGGGCGGCGCCGGTGCCACAACGGACGGCGGGCATGGTGCAGACGGTGGCCTGTCCAGCTTCGGTGACCTGATCGCCGCTACCGGCGGATCGTCTATCAATCAGACGTACGGCGCGGCCGTCGACCCGCTGCACGACTTCACATTCCACATTCGCGGAGGCAACGGTGCATCCCTCGCGATCGCTGGCGGTAACGGCGTGCCCACGCCGGGTGGGGACGGTCCGTTCGCGCCCGGTGCTCCCATCGCGAACATTCTGGCGACCGGTGACCACGGCCTGCCCGGCGTGTCGGCCCTCGTCGGGCAGCTCGGCCTAGGATCCGCAGGTTCAGGCGGAAACGGAAAGAACGGGGCAGGCAACGGAGGCAATGGGGGCCCCGGTGGTTGGCCCGGCGCCCCGGGTGGCGGTGGCGGCCACTACGAAATCGGCTTCGCGGGCAACGGCGGCAACGGTGCCGGCGGCGCCATCTTCGT